>OFGQ01000872.1_pt1 | contig 22003 bp, 16 predicted proteins | sample 1521791 | NCBI WGS metagenome assembly OFGQ01 (sample SAMEA3504116, study PRJEB24116) | mouse gut metagenome | biome: mouse gut; feature: mouse-associated habitat; material: faeces | place: Denmark | collected 2011 | reverse complement strand
AAGCAGAGAAGCCGGAGGTATATGCAGAGTACCAGAAGATTGTCCGTAGCCGGAGGCTTACGGTGAAAGCAGCGTAGGGGAGATTGTGATTTTACAGATATAAAAAGTGTATAAACGGAATATGCAGGTATGGAAGGTATTTGGATGAGACTGAAATAAAGGAAGTTTCTAATAGAATGAAGGATTTCGTGAGGAGAGGCAGAAAAAGTCTCTCCTTATCTTATATTGTGGAGGTGAAGTATGCCAGATATCAAAGAAGAATTAGCAAAGAGAGCGTCAAGCCTCAGAAAGAAGGAGTCTGGGGATGAGCCGGAACGGGAAGAAACCGTTGGCGAGGTAGACTGTGAGAAAGCGTTTGTCCGGTTATTGAGGGCAGACGAAATCGAATGCCGGGTATCGACCATCAATGAAAGGGGCTTGAGCCTTCTTTTATTTAAGGACGCACGGGTAGACCAGAAGATTCTGGATGAGACGTTTACGCCCTTTGGATGGAAGCGGACACATCAAATCATAGATGGGAATTTATATTGCACCGTGGAAATCTGGGACGGTGAGAAATGCCAGTGGATTGCCAAGCAGGACGTAGGGACAACCAGCTATTCGGAGAAGGAGAAAGGGCAGGCTTCGGATTCATTCAAACGGGCCTGCTTTAACTGGGGCGTGGGAAGGGAATTGTATACGGCGCCGTTTATCTGGATTGGTGCGGGAAATGCCACGATTCAGAAGAGAGACAATAAGTTTACAACCAGTGACAGGTTTTCGGTACAGTCCATTTCTTACAATGAACAGAGGGAGATAACTGCCCTTGTGATTGTAAATGGAAAAGGCGTTAAGGTGTTTGAATTAAAGCCGAGGCAGAAAAGCAGACAGGATACAGGAAACCAGCAGAATACCGGAGGTAAGCCAGATGAAGGACAAAAAGCAGAATGTAAGGAGAATCCCAGCCAGGAGAAGGGAAGCAGGGAGAAAGCCGGACAGGAATTGGGGAAGCGGCAGAATCCCAGCCAGAAGCCAGAGGGAAGCCGGATTACGGACATGCAGAAAACCGTTTTAGAGCAGGAGTTAAAGCGTACAGGGGTTCCGGTTGAGAATGTGTTAGCCAGATACAAGATACATAAGCTGGAACAGATGACGCCGGAGATTTATACGAAGGCATTAAGCGGGCTGAAAAAAACCAAAACAAAAGAAGCGGCATAATGCTGTATTTACAGAGGAAAGGATAGAGTCATGTTAATTAGAGATATCTATAATAGAATATTTGCAGAAACAAAAGAGATGGAGAAGAATGACCATGAGATAAGCGATGAATTGTCTGCGTTGTTCAAAAATGTGGATTTAAAGGAGATTACAGATGAAGAATTTACAAATCTGATGTGCCAGGCATGTGCCATCGGGGAACGGCAGGGATTTGTATCCGGATTCCGTGTTTTCGCAAAAATCATCTGCGAAGCCATCTCTTAGGAAGAATAAAGATTATTTATGTATGGAAAGGGAAAGAAAATGGAGAAAAAACGAATGAATTATGCGGAGTTTAAAGAAGCGTTAAAAGACGCCCTGCAAACACGTTTCCTTGGAAGGGCGGAAGTATATTTTCAGAGTGTGAAGAAAACAAATGATACGGCAAAAGAAGCAGTCGTTTTATGGAAGAACCAGAAAGAACCATGCCCGACCATCTATCTGGAGGAACTGTATCAAGGATACCAGCAGACAGGAGGTTTTGAAAAATATGTAGAAATGATTGTACAGATATGCGAGAATCCTTTGTTTTCCGTTAAAGAACAGATTCCAAAGAAGTGGGAGGAGGTAAAGCACCGGCTTCAAATGCGGGTCATAAATAAGAACTGGAATACAGAGCTTCTAAAGCAAGTACCTTATAAGGAATATCTGGATTTTGCAGTTGTATTTTATATTCTTGTGAAAGAAGAACAGGAAATGATAGCCTCAGTGCTTGTGAATTGGGAACAGATGGAAACTTGGAAGGTAGGGTTAGAGGGGCTGTGGAAAACAGCTCTGAGAAATCTAAGGAAAGAAAGTTTCCGAGTAGAATCCGTAATGGAATTTGTTAGGAAAAAGCTGCTTCGGGAAACGGCTGACCCAGGCATGGCAGAACTGCTTACGAAGCAGGTAGAAGCAGGAGAAATAGAGGCTTGCCTGGCAGGGCTTGAACAATTACATGTGGTGAAGAATCCAAGCGAGAGTTATGGAGGGAGGGCAATCTTACGGGAGGATTTGCTGCGGGAATTTGCGCAAGAGCAAGGTGGGGATTTCTACATCCTGCCTTGCTCGGTACATGAACTATTGTTACTGAAGGATACCGGACGAGTCACAGCAGAGGAATTGAAGAAGATGGTTTGTGAAATCAACCATGGTCCCGGTATGGTAGAGCCGGAGGCAAGGCTGTCGGATTCTGTTTATTATTACAACAAGGAGACGGATAGAGTTGAGATAGTTGCATAGCAGAAAAAATAGATAAAATTTTAAGAAAGGTTGAAAAATATCTTGCAAAATAGCTACTCTGCTTACAGCAGAAGAATCTTCTTAAAAAAACAAAAGAAGCCTTGAAAATCAAGGCTTCTTTCCTCCTGCGGAAGATGGGACTTGAACCCACACAGCTCGAAAGCTACAAGATCCTTAGTCTTGCTCGTCTGCCAGTTCCGACACTTCCGCAAACGACGTATCTACCGTCCGAAAATTATAATACTACAAAGCTCCACAGATGTCAACAATAAATTCTAATTTTTCCAAATTTTTTAATAATCCAATTTTAATCATTTCAGGTCCCAGCTATTGGAAAATGTATAACCACTAATGTCCAAAAAGCACGAAGAAAATCTCAGAAAATTATTCAATATATACTGATATTTTGGTGTATAATAGAATCAGAACCAAAAAACTGATGAAAAAGGTTATATTTTGCAGGAAAAGCGAGGAGAATGACGATGTTAGAAAAGTTGGATTTGACGAAATCACTTAGCAAGGCAGAGTATAAGGAGAAAATGGCAGAATTGACGCCGAAGCTTGGAAAACTCCAGAGAGAATGCAGAGAGTATGGAATACCGGTGATGATTGCATTTGAAGGATATGGGGCGTCCGGAAAAGGCGTCCAGATCGGAGAACTCATCAAGGCGCTCGACCCGAGAGGCTTCGAGGTGTACGCGGTCAAAAATGAAACGGAAGAGGAGCGGATGCACCCGTTTATGTGGAGGTTTTGGACGAAGATGCCGGCAAAAGGACGTGTCGCCATCTATGACAGCAGTTGGTATCGCAAAGTATTAATTGACCGTTTCGATAAAAAAACGAAGAAGAGCAAGCTTGGGGACGCCTATCGTTCTATTTGCTCTTTCGAGGAACAGTTGACTTCGGACGGTATGGTAATCATTAAGATTTTCCTGGCAATCGATAAGAAGGAACAGAAGAAGCGTTTTGACAAACTTATGGAATCCAAAGAAACGGCGTGGAGAGTAAGCGAAGGAGACTTAAAGCGCAACAAGGAGTTTGAAAAATATCAGGAAGTCAACGAAGAGATGCTGACGCGTACGGACGCGGAATATGCGCCTTGGAATATTGTAGAGGCGGTAGACCGCCGGTTTGCCACGGCGAAGATTTATGCCATCGTCGCACAGATTTTGGCCAAGAAGGTGGAAGAGGCAAGGAAGAAAGCGGGTAAGAAAAAGGACGGAAATGCAGATTCAGGGAATACTGCCGAGCGTATGGCGGAACTCAAAGACGCCGGCAATACCCGGCAGGAGAGTGGATTAGAGCAGGATAAAAAGATGAAGGAGTCCATCCTCAGTAAGGCTGATTTAAGCCTTACATACACAAAGGAGGAATATAAGGCACGTCTTGCTAAGCTGCAGAAGAAGATGGAGAAGCTCCACGGGGAACTTTATCGCAGGAGAATCCCCGTAATCCTCGGATTCGAGGGCTGGGACGCCGGAGGCAAGGGCGGAGCCATTAAGCGTCTGACGGAGAAAATGGATCCCAGAGGCTTCGTGGTTCATCCTACGGCTTCACCCAACGATATCGAGAAGGCGCATCACTATCTCTGGAGATTCTGGGTAGATATGCCAAAAGCCGGACACGTCACCATATTTGACCGGACATGGTACGGCAGGGTCATGGTCGAGCGGATCGAAGGTTTTTGCTCAAGGCAGGAGTGGCAGCGGGCATATAGAGAAATCAACGACATGGAGAAAGATTTGGCGGATGCCGGTGCAATCGTGCTGAAATTCTGGATGCAGATTGACAAGGACGAGCAGGCGAAGCGGTTTTCGGCAAGGCAGGAGAATCCAGAGAAGCAGTGGAAGATTACGGACGAGGATTGGCGTAACCGCGAGAAGTGGGACCAGTACGAAGAGGCTGTGGATGAAATGCTGATCCGCACGTCTACCCCTTACGCTCCATGGATTGTCGTAGAAGGGAACTGTAAATATTATGCAAGAATTAAGGTGCTTGAGACGGTGGTAAATGCCATTGAAAAGCGTCTTGAGAAAGATGCGGAAAAAAATAAGAAGTAAAATAAAGGAAATCGAGTACTTTTGTCGAATATTATATATGAGGGTGTAAATGATGTATTATTCCGATGAAGTAATTGAAGAAGTAAGGTCGAAAAACGATATAGTGGATGTCATATCCAGTTATGTAAGGCTTCAGAAGAAGGGAAGTTCTTATTTTGGGCTTTGTCCGTTCCACAATGAGAAATCGCCGTCTTTTTCCGTCAGCAGGCAGAAACAGATGTACTACTGTTTCGGCTGCGGGGCAGGAGGGAATGTATTTACTTTTCTGATGGAATATGAGAATTATTCTTTTGTGGAAGCGCTAAAGTACCTGGCAGACCGGGCAGGGGTAGAACTGCCGGAACAGGAGTACTCGAAGGAGGCAAAGGAGAGGGCGGATACCAAGGCGGTTCTCCTTGAAATCAATAAGCTGGCGGCGCAGTATTATTATGTACAACTGAAGAAGGAACAGGGCGTTCATGCCCTGTCCTATTTAAAGGACAGGAAGCTTAGCGACGATACCATCCGGGCTTTCGGTCTTGGGTACTCGAACAAGTACAGCGATGATTTGTACCAGTACCTAAAGTCAAAGGGGTATCAGACGGAGATGCTTTTGAAGGCAGGGCTTGTGAGTTTGGATGAGCGGCAGGGGGTATATGATAAGTTTTGGAACAGGGTAATGTTTCCGATCATGGACGTGAACAGCCGGGTCATCGGGTTCGGCGGCCGGGTCATGGGAGATGGGAAACCGAAATACCTGAATTCGCCGGAGACGTTGATCTTCGACAAGAGCCGCAACCTCTACGGACTGAACCGGGCAAGAAGTTCCAAGAAGCCTTATTTCCTGCTGTGCGAGGGATATATGGATGTGATTTCCCTCCATCAGGCAGGGTTTACCAATGCCGTAGCGTCCCTTGGGACGGCGCTGACGCCGGGACATGCCGCGCTCATCAAGCGGTATGTGCAGGAGGTTTATCTGACCTATGACAGCGATGAGGCTGGGACGAAGGCGGCGCTGCGTGCCGTGCCGATTCTAAAGGATGTGGGGATTACCGCAAAGATTATCCGTATGGAGCCTTACAAAGACCCGGATGAGTTCATCAAGAATCTTGGGGCGGATGCATTTGAGGAGCGAATCGGGAAGGCCAGGAATGGATTTATGTTTAGCCTTGAAGTCCTAGAGAGGGAGTATGACTTGCATACCCCGGAAGGAAAGACGGATTTTATGCGGGAAGCAGCGAGGCGGCTGACGGAATTTGACGAAGAGATTGAGCGCAATAACTACATAGAAGCGGTAGCACAAGCCTACCATGTAGGGAGAGAAGATTTGCGCAAACTGGTAGGGCGGATGGCAATCCAGGCAGGCCTTGCGGCTCCTGCGAAGCGCCCTAAGCCGACGAACCAACAGCCTAAGGGAAAAGAAGACGGGATCAAGAAGTCACAGAAGATACTGCTGACCTGGCTCATTGAGGATGCGTCTATTTTCCGTCAGATTGAACCCTATATTACGCCGTCAGATTTTTCAGGAGATTTGTACCGGACGGTAGCTGAGCTCTTATATGAACAGTACCGGGCGGGAGATGTGAATCCGGCAAAAATCATGAATCATTTTACGGATGAAGAAGAGCATCGGGAGGTTGCAAGTCTGTTCCACACGAAGATCCGGGAGCTGACGACGGTGAAGGAACAAGAAAAGGCGCTGAAAGAGACGGTCCTGCGGGTGAAGAACCACAGCATCGAGGAGGCGACGCGAAACTTAGATCCCACGGACATGTTGGGGCTGCAAAGGCTGATGGAAGTAAAAAGCAAGATGCAGGACATCCAAAAACTGCATATTTCTGTTAATTAAGGATAAAATATAAGCAAGCAATGAGAGGATGGGCACTATATGGAAGAAAACATAGTGAAATTTGAAGAGAAATTAAAAGATCTGGTCTCTCTGGGAAAAAAGAAGAAGAGTATTCTGGAAGTACAGGAAATTAATGATTTCTTTTCAGATATGGAACTGGAGCCAGACCACATGGAGAAGGTGTTTGAGTATCTGGAGTCGCATAACATTGACGTGCTGCGCATCAGCGGGGACGACGATGATATTGACGACGTGGATCTCATGATTTCCGAAGAAGACGAGGTGGACATGGAGAAGCTGGATCTGTCTGTCCCGGACGGAATCAGCATCGAGGACCCGGTGCGCATGTACCTGAAGGAGATTGGCAAGGTGCCGCTTCTGACGGCGGATGAGGAAGTGGATCTGGCAAGCAGGATGGCAGAAGGGGATGAGGATGCCAAGAAGCGTCTTGCCGAGGCGAACCTGCGTCTGGTGGTCAGCATTGCCAAGCGTTATGTAGGGCGGGGCATGCTGTTTTTGGATCTGATTCAGGAGGGGAATCTGGGCCTGATAAAGGCGGTGGAGAAGTTCGACTACCGCAAGGGATTCAAGTTCAGTACCTATGCCACATGGTGGATCCGCCAGGCGATTACCCGGGCGATTGCAGATCAGGCCAGGACCATCCGTATTCCGGTCCATATGGTGGAGACAATCAATAAATTAATCCGCGTGTCCAGACAATTATTGCAGGAGCTTGGGCGTGAACCCACGCCGGAAGAGATTGCACAGGAGTTGGACATGCCTGTGGAGAGGGTCCGGGAAATTCTGAAGATTTCCCAGGAGCCGGTGTCGCTGGAGACACCAATCGGCGAGGAAGAGGACAGCCACCTTGGGGACTTTATTCAGGACGACAACGTGCCTGTCCCGGCAGAGGCGGCGGCACAGACGCTTCTCAAGGAGCAGCTTGACGAGGTGCTGGATACACTGACAGAGAGAGAACAAAAGGTTTTAAGATTACGGTTCGGCATGAATGACGGACGCGCGCGTACGCTGGAGGAAGTGGGGAAGGAATTCGACGTCACAAGGGAGCGTATCCGCCAGATTGAGGCGAAAGCCTTACGGAAGCTCCGGCATCCAAGCCGCAGCAGAAAATTAAGAGATTATCTGGATTAAGAAAGAGGCGCCTATGGAACTATCAAGAAGACTTTATGCGGTTGCAAGTCTTGTGACAGAGGGCGCCTCTGTTGCAGATGTTGGAACGGATCATGGATACATACCTATTTATCTGATGCAGCAGAACATCGCGTCCAAGGTGATTGCGCTGGACATTAACGGAGGACCTTTGGAGCGCGCAAGGATGCATATTATCGGGTATAATTTAAAAGGGCAGATTGAGACGCGGCTGTCTGACGGGTTGTCGGCAGTGAAGCCCGGGGAAGTGGATACGATGATTGCCGCCGGCATGGGGGGCGGACTGGTGATTAAGATTCTGGAAGAAGGAAGAGAGGTGGTGAAGAGCCTGAAAGCATGCATCTTGCAGCCTCAGTCGGAGGTTTGGCGGGTGCGCAGGTATCTTTTGGACCACAATATGAATATTATAGACGAGGACATGGTGGAGGAGGACGGGAAATATTATCCGATGATGCGGGTGATTCATGGAGAATCGCCAAGGTATGCGGAGTGCGAGTATATTTTTGGGAAACGGCTTTTGGAGAAGAAGAACCCGGTGCTTGAAAAATTCCTGCACAGAGAATTAGAAATCCGGGAGGGGATTTTTAAGGAGCTGAGCCATCATGTGGCGAGCCAAGGGGCGAAGGAGCGCATGGAGGAAATCAGGAGGGAGATTATGATTATCAGCAGGGCGCTTGGATATTATTGTATCCACCCGGAAGTGTAGCCTGTCTGATTCCATATATGGGGAAATCAAGGATTAGAGTTTAGAAAGGTGGAGTGAAATGTTATGTAAGGATGTCATGGCTGCGATAGAGGGCAGTTATGCAAGAAGGTATGCCATGGAGTGGGATAATGTCGGCCTTTTGGTCGGAAGGGACGATAAGGAGATAGAGAGAATTTATCTTGCTCTGGATGCCATAGACGAGGTAATCGCAGAGGCGTCGAAGTGTGGGGCAGATTTGCTGGTGACGCATCATCCGCTGATATTTGGCGGGATGAAACAGATTACGAATCAGGATTTTATCGGCAGGCGTGTGCTTGAGCTTGCCAGAGGGGATATCTGTTATTATGCCATGCATACGAATTACGACGTAATCCGGATGGCAGAACTAGCGGCGGATTTGCTGGAACTTGGACGGCAGGAGGTTTTGGAGACCACCTGCGAGGAAGCAGGAGAAGTAAAAGGCATCGGGCGGGCCGGATATCTGGAAGAGCCGTCGGATTTGGAATCGTGCTGTGAGAAAGTAAAGAAGACGTTTTCTCTGGATGCAGTCCGTGTATTTGGGAATTTGAAAATGCAGGTCCATAAGGCGGCAGTTTGTCCGGGCTCTGGCAAGAGCGTAATCCGGGATGCGCTTAATAAGGGAGCGGACGTGCTGATTACCGGGGATATCGGGCATCATGAAGGGATTGATGCCGTGGCGCAGGGGATGGCTGTGATTGATGCGGGGCATTATGGGATGGAGCATATATTTGTGGAGGATATGAAGCAGTTCCTTACGGAGCATTTGCCAGGCGTGGAGGTTATTACTGCTCCGGTGAGGCATCCTTATGTGAATATATAGGGGATATGTGAACATTTATGAAATGTGTTAAAAGAATCTTGGGGAAAGAGGTGCACATATGGGCAAGGAGATGTATCAGGTAAAAATCGGAGAAGAGACCCGGCTTTATGAAGCGGGAACTACATACCGTGAGATTGTAAAGGAATATCAGAAGGATTATGAGGATGACATCGTTCTGGTATTTGTGAACGGCAAATTACAGGAGCTATTTAAGAAACTGAAATCAGACTGCGTACTGGAATTCGAGACCACTGCCGGGGAGATTGGGCACAGGGCTTACCAGCGCAGCATCAGCCTGATGATGGTGAAGGCTGTGTATGACGTGGCGGGACATGACGCCATTGAGAAGGTAAGGATACATTTTTCCGTAAGTAAGGGATACTACTGTACCGTGAAAGGAGATATTTCCGTGGATCAGGCGTTCCTTAGCCGGGTGGAGGCAAGGATGCGCGAGATGGTGGAGATGGATATGCCGATCAACAAGCGTTCTGTCCGCACGGACGACGCAATCGCGCTGTTCGGACGCCACGGCATGCATGACAAGGAGCGTCTGTTCCGCTACCGCAGGGTTTCCAAGGTAAATATATACAGCATGAATGAGTTTGAGGATTATCATTATGGGTATATGGTCCCAAGCGCGGGATATTTGAAGTATTTTAAATTGTATCTGTATGACGAGGGATTCGTTGTCCAGATGCCGGTGAAGTCTGCGCCCAAAGAGGTGCCTCCTTTTGAGCCTCAGAACAAGCTGTTCCATGTGCTGAAGGAGTCGGTTCACTGGGGGGATATACAGGGAATCGAGACGGTGGGCGCGCTGAATGACAGAATTACAAGGGATGGCGTCCATGATGTGGTTCTGGTTCAGGAGGCGCTGCAGGAGAAAAAGATTGCGGAGATTGCCGCGCAGATTGCGGCGCGTCCGGAACTTAAATTCATTCTGATTGCAGGGCCGTCTTCTTCCGGGAAGACCACATTTTCCCACCGGCTCTCTGTCCAGCTCCGGGCAAACGGTATGACGCCAAGGCCTATTGCAGTGGATAATTATTTTGTGGAGCGGGAGGATAATCCCAAAGACGAGACAGGTGCTTATGATTTTGAATGTCTGGAGGCCGTGGATGTCGGCCTGTTCAACCGCCAGTTAAACGAGCTGCTCGACGGGAAGGAAGTCATCATTCCTACGTTTAATTTTGTAACGGGCCATAAAGAGTACGGGACGAAGGCTATGAAGCTGGGAGACAACGATGTGCTGGTGATTGAAGGAATCCATTGCCTGAATCCTAAGATGACAAAGAACCTGCCGGATGAAAATAAATTTAAGATTTATATCAGTGCGTTAACCCAGTTAAATGTTGACGAGCATGACCGGATTCCGACTACGGACGGAAGGCTTCTGCGCCGCATTGTGCGGGACGCCCGTACCAGAGGGTCGTCTGCGCAGCGTACCATACGGATGTGGCAGTCGGTAAGGCGGGGGGAAGAGAAGTTCATCTTCCCGTTCCAGGAAGAGGCGGATATCATGTTCAATTCTGCGCTGATCTATGAGCTGGCTGTGCTGAAGATCTATGTGGAGCCGCTGCTGTTCGGGATTGACAGGAGCTGTCCGGAGTATCTGGAGGCGAAGAGGCTGCTGAAATTCCTGGATTATTTTGTGGGGATCGGGAGTGAGAACGTGCCGACTAATTCGCTGCTGAGGGAGTTTATCGGGGGCGGTTGTTTTAAGGTATGAGAATTTATATAAAAACAATAAATGCGGCTGTTTATAATTTTTATCAATTTTACTGTATCGGAAGATAACGATATACTATTTTAGGAATGAAGTTTCTCAAAATAGTACAAAGGAGTGAAATTGAAATGCAAAAGAAATTTACAACAAAGGAAGTCGTCATCGTTGCGATGGTAGCCGCAGTTATCGGGGTGGTCTACACCCTGTTAGACTATGCATATATGCCGTTGTCAGCAGCGCTGGGGACGGTATTTATGGAGCTGACATTCGGGATTTATCTGTTGTCGGCATCCTTGCCCATGTATATCGTAAGGAAACCGGGATTTGCCATTTTCGGCGGACTGGTCACGGCGGGCGTGAACCTGCTGCTTGGAAGCCCCTATGGCCTGCAGCTCGTCCTTGCAGGTCTTTTACAGGCGTTGGGGATGGAGGTTGCCTATGCATTGGGAAAATACGAGGGAAGCCTGAAAGATATGGTGCTTGGGGCAATTCTTTCCGCAGTATTTGTGTTATGCCGCGATGGATTGGTCTGGGGGTCTCCGTGGGCTTATGGCACGACGATTGCCATCGGGGTGATTGCAGTCCGTCTGTTTAGCGCTGTTGTAATCGGAATTATCCTTGTAAAAGTTATTACGGCGGCATTAGTTAAGACTGGCGTCCTGAAAGGATTCGCATGTGCCAGATAGGCGGGGCTAAGATGAAGAAGATTCTTGAAATTAAGGACGTTACATATGTTTATGATGGAGAGAGGCTTCCGGTATGGGAGCATCTTTCCTGTAGTTTTTTTGAGGGAAAAATCCATGTAATCAGCGGACCTAGCGGGTGTGGGAAAAGTTCAGTGCTGAATTTGCTGAACGGGCTGATTCCCCACATGTTTGAAGGGAAACTGGAAGGCAAGGTACTGCTTTATGGTGAAGATATTACGGAGACGCTTCCCAGATACCGCTGTGACAGGATTGGCTTGGTGATGCAGAATCCAGAGAGTCAGTTCTGTACCTTTACCGTAGAGGAAGAGCTTGCTTTCGGAATGGAGAATATGGGGTATTCTGAGGATGAAATCAGGCGGCGTATCGAAGAAGTCCTTTCTTTTATCGGTCTTCCCGGGTACGAAGAGATGGAGCTTGACCAGCTCTCTGGCGGGCAGAAACAGAAGATTGCCATTGCGTCTATTCTTGTGATGAAACCGAAGATTCTTCTGCTGGATGAGCCGACGGCAAATCTGGACCCAGAGAGCAGGACGCAGGTTTTTCAGTTGATTGTACGGATTTCACGGGAAGAGAATATGACGGTTATTATCGTAGAGCATAACATCAGTGAGATCCTTGGGGAAGTAGACTGAGTGATTGGGCTTGACGGCAGCGGAAGAAAGGTAATTGACTGTCAGAGGGAAGAAGCAGGCGGCTTGTTCAGGCGGGAAATGTCGGAAAGAGACGCCAAGGTTCCTGAGGCGGGGCGGGTTTTCCGCAATAAGGAAATCGTACTGGATATTAGCCATCTGGATTTTGCCTATCCGGTTCCCGGAAGGAAGAACGGGAGGGGCAGGCAGATTCTAAGAGATTTCCATATGCAGGTGCATAAGCAGGATTTCCTTGCAATCGTGGGAGAAAACGGCGTGGGGAAATCCACCCTTATGAAACTGATTTTTAAGGTGTGTAAGCCGGATTCCGGAACCATACGCCTGTTTGGGAAGGAGCTGGAAAGCTATCCTACAAAGAAATTATATCATTTGATTGGATTGGTATTCCAGAATCCGGAGAACCAGTTCATTACGAATACAGTGTGGGATGAGATGATGTTCAGCCTGAAACGGACCCGGGAATCGCGGGAGGAGAAGGAGCGCCGTATCAAGGGCATGCTTGAGCAGTTTCATCTGGAGGAAGAGAAGGAAAAAAGTCCTTTTGTGTTGAGTCAGGGGCAGAAGAGAAGGCTGAGTGTGGCAAGTATGCTTCTTACAAATCAGGAGATTCTGTTTCTGGACGAGCCGACATATGGGCAGGATTTTGAGAACAGGCAGGAATTGATGAAGGACATGCAGGAACTTGTGGAGAAGGGGATTACGATCGTGATGATTACCCATGACTTATCACTGGTCAGGCAATATGCGACCCATGTAGTGGAAATCGAAAATGGAAGCGTCGTAAAGAGCCTGCCGACAGGGGAATATTTTGCATGGCGGGGAGAGAGGACAGACAATGTTTGCTTATATTGAACAAGATTCATTTCTCCATCGGAGGAATCCGATGATAAAACTTCTTGTGATTACCGTGTTGACGGTGGTTGTATGTATGTCATATTTTCCGGTGCTTCCGATCTTGACGTTTCTGTTGGCTTTTTTTGCTACATGGCTGGCAGGAAGGATACCTATGGGCAATCTGTTGAGAAGGCTTCTCATATTTCTGGTAGTCAGTGTGTTGTTCATGTTTTCGATGCTTGTGCTTAGAGGGTTGAACGATGAGCCGGGGATTGTGTTCCGGCTATGGTTATTCAGATGGACAAAGCGAGATCTTGTACATGCAGTCTCCTTAGGATTTCGGATACTGGCGTTGGTTACGATGTCTATGGGGTTTGTATTGACTACAAGGCCGAGGGATCTGGTATTGAGCCTGATTATACAGTGTAAGGTTTCTGTGGTGCATGGCTATGCGACGATGGCGACGTACCGGTTTCTTCCAGAATTGCAGTCTCAGGTGGATTCCATCCATCTGGCGCAGGAAATCCGCGGGATACCGTGGAACAGAGGCGTTTTATCGAGGTTTACATCGCCGTTTCGGGTATTGCTCCCCTTGTTGTGTGTAGCGGCAAGGAGAGGGGAGCGTGTGGCGTGCGCCATGGAAAGCCGGGGGCTTGGGCGCGAGGAACCAAGGACATTTTATAAGAAAACGTCAGTAGATAAGTCAGATTGGATGTTTCTGGCGGTTTCTTTGCTGCTCTATGGTCTTGTGGTCGCAGTTTTGGTAAAATATGATTTATACAGGTTTAGTTTTGCAGCAATACAGTAGGAGGAAGAGATATGCCATATAAACATAAAAATATTGAGTATGGATTGCCTCATGAAGAGTATCCGAGGGAAAGAGTGATAGAATGTGTCAACACATTGAAAGAAACTATTGGCTTGACCAGAGAGCCGGTGGGGATTACGTTTTTGTTTACGAAAGAGGAGTATGATAAGTATCCGGTGGATGAAATCAAAGCTGCGACAGCGTACTGTGTGATGGTAAAGGATGCGGCGGTAAAAGGCAATGGGATTAAGTGCCGTCTGGAGCATCATCGCTGTGACGGCGCTACGACTGCTTTTGCGCTGGAAGAGAGTACGGAGCGGATTGAGAGCGGGCAGGAGTATTTTTCTTACAAACTATATTCTTCCGTGGCGGTGGCAAGAAGGATGCGCTCGGCTATTAAGAGCCTGCACCGGGAGCCGGTGTCAACCTATGGGATTGCAGTGGTGCCGCTGAAAGCATGTGTGCAGACGCCGGATGTCATTATTGTGATGACCAATGCGCTTCAGTCAATGAGGCTGGTGCAGGGCTATGAGTACCGTACCGGAAAGAAGCCGGCGGTTGATATGGGCGCAATGCAGGGGATGTGTTCGGAGCTGACCGTTTCGCCTTATCTGACAGGGGAGATGAATGTCAGTGTGTTGTGTCCGAGTACGCGTATGCTGTGTAAGTGGGATGAAAATGATATGGCTGTGGGGATTCCGTTTGAATTATTTGAGATGGTTACGGAAGGGACTGTGGCGACGAAGCCAAATTATTAGAGTAGTAGATATAATTGCTGTCAATATGAGTCTGATATTTTGGACGTATTGAAACCAGAATTAGAGGAGAACATTCCTGTGAAGAGAGGGCTGTGCGGCAACGAGCCGCCAGCGCTCTCAATTTGATTGAATCTCCTGTCAAGTCTGCGGAAATTAGGAAGTCAAAGATTTCTTCTTTCTTCGATAAAATATGGTTCCGGACACACAGGCAAATGAGCTAAGTAAGCAAACAAGCCACCGCAAGGGACGTTCTTCATCGCCTGTACGGACAGAAGTAGAAGGAATGCTATCGGAAGGCTTCCGGGTAATTTTCTCACCGGAAGGGTCGCCGGAAGAATCCCCGCCGGAAGGCTTGTCGGAAGGGTCGCCGGAAGAATCCCCGCCAGTGGGTTTGTCGAGATCGCTGCCCGAAGATTTCGGCAGAATCTCGAATACGGCGGAGGTCTCCCCGTCCAGATAAAGTACGGTTAAGCGATGCTTCCCATTCGCTAATGTCCCCAGAAAGCCGGCTTTCAGCGTAATAACCGTACTGCCGGATGTCACCGTGTAATTTTTATCATCAACCGTTTCCTCGTCAACCAAAATCCCCGTAAATTTATCGACAGCCCCGTTTGCCTTGAAAACAAGATGATTGCTGCTATCGCCCTTCCATTGACTGTTGTCGCCTTCAAGAATCTGATAGTCCGTCAGAGCGGCAAGCACTTGTTCGAGAATCGTGGTATCGACCAGAGACTTCTCATGCTCCGTCAGGGCGTCGAAAAGTTCTTCCGCCTCCTTAGCCGCTTGTTCTGCCTCCGTATCGTCCGGGCTTACAAACGCCGCATCCGGTAAATTCAAGATTGCATCGGTTACGGCTTGCACGTTCCTAAGGCTTTCCAGCGATTCGTCAATACGTGCGATGTTGTCTTCGATTTCCTGCTTTTCATCGTCGGTATAATTTTCGCCATACTCATGAATCGCAGCCTCCAATGCGTCTTTTGCTTTTTCCAGATTGTCTCTGTCCTCCAGACTTACCGTATCTTTGGAAATGCCGTCAACCGCCTGTATTTCTTCTGCATCTGCCGCCTTGGATGCGGAAATGACCTGCGCGTCCAGAATTTCAGCGTCATGCTTGAACCCGTCAATCGCCGCTTTTTCCTGTTCCGTCAGATGTTCCGAGTCAAGCAGCAGTTCCAGTTCCGTAATTACTGCCCGGATGCACATCTGGTCATCGGAAGTTACCGTATCCTTAACAAGACCTCCGATAGGTTCTGCAATGGTTTGGATGGGTTTCATCTGGATTGTGGCAATTGTCTCATTGCCCGCCTGGTCAACCGCCTTTATGACATAAGTTTCCTCTACATTTCCGGGAAGGAGAATAGTTCCGGAAACACTCTGCCCGTTCAGTATAACCGTCCCAGGATGTTTGTCGGTAATGGCCGCAGCCTGCGTGGTGTAGTAAATCTCGCCATCCGTAACGCCTGTGATCGCAGGCGGGGTCAGGTCAAATTCTGCGCCGTCTGAGGCAAAGCACACAAGATTGCCCGCCCGGTCAGCCGCCTTTGCGTAGACGATCATTTTTTTCGCATCCTCGGCCGTGATGTGAAAATGTTCTCCTTCGCACCAGTCCGTAATCTTTCGTACCTGTTCTTCAGTCAGGATCGTATCAGAGAGAAAATAAGAGATATGGCCGATTCCGCTTAATGTATCCCTGGCGGTGATCTTTACCTCTACCGTTTCACGGAAGAGAAGCCCGAAAGTGACTTCATGGATCAGCTTCTTAACCGAGCTTTCATTAAAGTGGATGTCATAGTCTTCCGGCTCTGTCCGGTCAAGTTTATATTCCTCTGTGGCTGTCAAAGAAATCGCCCCGGTTTCCAAATCTTTTACATAGAAAGACACAAGGCCGCTCTTTGTTTCGCCGGTTCTTGTTATTTCCTTCACCCATTCGCCATCTGCCGTATTGTCGGTGGACAGAACGTGGTTTTCCGTTGCCGTTACCACAAAATCACAATTTGCCCAGCCTTCTTTCAGAGGCGTTGTGCCGTAATCAACGCCATTTTCGGGGAGGTAATCATTGACAATCTCAAATGTCGCCTTGCCATTTACAATATAATTTCCTCCCGGATTGTCCGTAATCGTAACGGAAGCCGTACCGACATCCAGATTATTCTGGTAGCTGACGGTATATTCGCTGGAAGGAATGACCGTTTCTTTGTCTTTCACCGTGACAGAGGGCATTTTTTTGGTTCCATCGTATTGGTAACGTTCCTGCGGCAGTTCGATGACCGGGTCGGTTACTTCTGTGGGAAGGGCAATGTTTACCTTAAAAGTATGCTCATATCTTTTACCGCTGCCGCCACCCTGATTCACATATGCACAGGCCTGGAAATCATACTCACCAAGCTCTAACTGATTCAGGTATTCCTCCTTGAGAACAAACGTCAGCACATCGTTTTCCAGCGTCATGGTATAACTGTCGGTATCCATGTATGCATGGTCTGAATTATTCCAGATATAAGAGTAGTTCCGCTCAAATGTAATCCCGTCCCCCTGAAATGAGAGAGAAATGTCCTCTGCCAGACCTTTCGTGAACCGGAAGCTGTCTTCTTGGGGAACCTGAAGGACATATACATAAGTATCGTAAGTATGGGACCTGCCATTCAGATTTTGCGTTACATTGACATGAACCGAGCCGGTTTGGCTGACGGTCAGAGTGTCGTTTGTGATTGCGGCGTCGGCGATGGCCGTCCCGTCAGGGATTACGGAATAGGTGAAACTCGGGGAAGTTCCCCTGTGTCCGATGACCAGGCAGCTTGAGGAAAGGTTGGTATTGCCTGTGAGTGCATCCTGTAAGGGGAAGGATGCCGAAGCATTTCCCGCAGGAAGTGGAAACAGGTTTTCTACTAAGGAAGAACCGATTACCTGACATTTGCAGAGTAATTCTGCCTTATCCGTGTACCAGGCTGACCCTTGCCAGATTTGGCCTGTGGAGTCTGAGCGGGAGGCATTGTCTCGTTTTAACGCATATTCGGTATTTGCAGCAGAAAATGTTTCGTCAGGGGTATCAAGGGGTGTTTCCGCAATGCTGTGTTCGGACATATTTTCCGGGATTCCAGTCCCGTCGGTGTCCATCCACTGAAGCCGTGCGGCGCCCACGGGAGTTTCTTCAAAATGAACCCCCTCACGGAAACTGCTGGTGCGCAATAGCAGCGGATTGTTTTGGAATTCGGTGGCTGGCATATTGGTAAGCATGTCCCCGGTCAGCCTAAGTGTTCCGCCGTCAATCAAGAGTTTTTCCGTACAAGCCTTAGGGCTGTTGTCGTCGCCTGACATGGTATCATCATAATAATTTACATAACTGTTCCGGAATGTAATTGTGGTAAATTGATTATGGTATAGGTGGGAGCCAACCAACAGCGGATTGTCAATATCCGTAAAGTAGTTGGAAGAACCCTGTACGAAAGTGCCGAAGCGTCCCGTGGACGAACCGCAATCCGTATAGGAAAGGGTTGCGCCTGCCGAAACGGCAAGTGTATCAGGAAGCAGTACAAGGTCTGAGACGTCCCCCCGGTCTAGTGCGACGGAAAAGTTCCCTGTCACCTGTGACTGGAGCTTCAAAAGCCGTGCCTTCCCATCTGTGATATGGATGGAAACATTTTTCAGTTTCACAGGATTTCCGGAACGTCCCAGATAAAGCTCCGTGTCGGAGAATGTATCCCCAGACAGTGAAAGGGATAGATCGCCGTTGACGGCAGTGTAATCGGTTGAAAGTGTCGAGAATGTTTGGACAGTCCCGCCTTCTAAGTGAACCTCGGCGTCTCCCACCTCGGCGTTTATTTGTCCGGCACCCGGTTGCCCAAATCCGGCTCCGGCTGGGCTGACTGCCGAGACAGAGCCGCCCTTGATAGTGATGAATACTTTGTCGGCCACGCTGGATAACTCCTCGCCGCCGCCGTAAATCCATCCGTCGAATACACCGCCATTGACGGTAATGTTACTGCCGCCGACTTTTGCGCCGCGCCATGCGCCGCCGCCGTACATATTTTTGGCAAATGTACCGCCGTTGACCGTGATGTTTGTGCTTCCAGTGACTTCGGTTATGGCGTCGTCAGAGTATCCTGCGCCGCCGCCGTAAATCCATCCGTTAGCTTTGGCATTGGTATCGAATATCAGTTCCGTGCTGCCTGCAATCTGTCCTGAGTTTTCATTTCCGCCGTAGACGGAAACCACCTGTCCGGATTCGATATGGATACGGGTATTCCCGTTGATTTGCCCGGATGCGCTGCCGCCGTACATGTTTTTGGATGCACTGCCGCCGGTCATGTGAATCTCGGCGTTTCCGTTTAGTTCGGCTGTACCGCACCCTCCGTATGTCCATCCCACATTGCCGCCGGAAATATTAAGCCTGGAGCTGCCTGTAAGGGTTCCGTCCCAACTGCCGCCGTATGCCATCCGTATGTTGCCGCCGGAAATATTCACCTGTGTGTTTCCTGTAAGGGCGCCGCTTTTACTGCCGCCATAGATTGCCCATACGGTGTAATTCTCCGATGAGTCAGAAAGACCGGAAAGGGTGACGCTGGTATCGTATTGGGGGGTTCCGTCTTTGCCGCCGCCGTATATGGTTGAATATGGAAGGTAATATCCGTACCCTTCCAAATAGTAGATGCCGCTGCCTGAAAGTTTTCCGTCGCCTTGGAAGGCAGTGATTTCTTCCGATGCTTCACCGATTCCGTTTCCGTTGGAATCGAGATAGAGTTTTGCATAACTGACCGAACTTGAGGCTTCGATGATTAATGGCTGGCCGTTTGCGTAGATGGTATGTACATAGTTGCCGGTTGTCTCATAGGTTACGCTGCCAGCGTCAAGCTGCCTTTGGTTCTTTGATGCAGTCTGTGTCTCAATATTAGAAAAGCAGCCGCTTTCGGTGTCCGATGTCTCCGGATTTATCTTGTCAGGGACTATGACCTTCGGTGTGGCATGATTCTCGTTCTTATGTCCGTCGGGGAGGTTAGAATTTCCTTCGCTAAGCGGCTCGTTGTTTGTTCCGTCCTGATTTGTTTCAGCGGAAACGGAGAAGGTTGTCATGGCTGTTGTGACTGCCAAAAGTGTAGACAACAGTATGGCCCCTGACAGCAGTAAGATGGTTGGCTTGTTGGTCTTCATTTTCATAAATCGCTGTACTCCTTACCTAGAAGGTTTTTCTGTACATTCTGTTAAACAGATTGTACAGAAAAATTATACAAAGCTGGAAAAAAGATATTCAACATATTATCTCAAACGGTATTTTTTTTACTCAAACGGTGATATCCGGGAAAAGGAACAATATTGTCTCGCATAAAATTCTGTGGTATTATGGAGACATTAATTTATGTTTTGGAAAAAAGTTTTGGAGAAAATCTATGAGAATCGCTGTGATAGACGATGAACCTAGGGAACTGAATGGGCTGTCGGAGATGATTAGGCATTATCTGGAAGAAGCCGGGTATATGGCAAATAGGATTGATACCTTCCAAAGCGCCGAGGAATTTTTTGGGGTGTGGGAGGTCCAAGGATATGACCTGATTCTTATGGATATCTATATGGACGGGCTGTCCGGGATTGATGCTGCACGGAGGATACGCCGCATGGACGAGGACGTCAGGCTGGTTTTCTGTACGGTGGGGAATGGATTCGCAAGTGAAAGTTATGAAGTGGGCGCCAATTACTATCTCAGGAAGCCTGTTTCAAAACAGGGAATTGGGGAGATGTTTGGCAGGCTGAATCTGGAAGAATACGAGTCCGGACGTTTTATTGTCCTGCCGGATGGGCAGCGTATGGTATTGCGTAATATCATTTACACGGAATATGGCAACCATATGGTAACGGTATATAATAAAAGAGGAGAAGATATCCGGACTAGGATATCCCAGACGGAGTTTGAAAAACTGCTCTGTAGTTTTCCATTTTTTCAGCGCTGTGCCAAGGGGCTTATGGTCAATTTTTATGAGGTCGTAAAATTGGAGGATCACTTCTTTAGAATGAGTAATGGGAAGAAGGCCTATATGAGCCGCAGGAGGGAGAAGGAAGTGCGGAAAGCTTATCTGGACTTTTGTTTTGAGCGGACGAGGATGGAGGCGGGGGGATAAGACAAATAGACTGCACGGATATAGATATGCCGGGAAATGTTCTGCATATGCAAGTTCATTTCCCGGCGTGTCTGTATCGGCATCTTAATAAGAAATCTCCTGAAGATAAAGCCCTTTCGGGTCGCATGGCGCACTGGGCGGTTTGATTCCTTTGAAGATGTCCTCAATATCTTCCTTAGGGCGGACTCCATGCCCGATATCCAGAAGCGTCCCCACAATCAGCCGCGCCATATTGTGAAGGAAATCGTCCGCATAGAGGATAATCTGCATCTCCTGGGCTGCGCTGTAGATTTCAATGTCATAAAGCTTCCGGACGGTAGACTTACTTTTCTTAGCAGTAGAAAAATTCTTAAAGTCATGGGTTCCGGCAAGCAGCAAGGCAGCCTGGCGCATCGCCTGTTTGTCCGGAATCTTAAAGCAGTGGTAAGTATATTTCCGGTCGAACACACTGGGCACATCGTCAACGGTCATGCGGTACATATAGGTCTTGGAAATGGCGTTCAACTGGGAATGGAAACGTTCCGACACCTCTTCGACTGTGATGATGGCAATATCCATGGGGAGGTAACGGTTCAGGTAGTGCTTCATGTCCATGATATCCATATCGGAACCGGTCTTAAAATTGGCGACTTGTCCGTAGGCGTGGACGCCGGATTCTGTGCGGCATCCGCAGAAAATCTCTATCTGTTCCTCGCCGGTCATTTTCTTCAAAACTTCCAGAAGTTTGTTGGAAATGGTATTGTTGGATTCGTCTTTACCCAGGCGCGCCCAACCCTGGTAACGGCTTCCGTCGTATTCGATAGTGATTTTAATATTTCTAAGGGAAATCTCTACTTCTTTTACTTTCCGTCGTCTTCTCATATTCAGAGACCTCGTCTTTCTATACAGATAATAAATTTGTCATAAATTAAACATAGTATAGCAAATCTTGTGTTATAATAAAAGGGTTTATGAGAAAAGAATCAAGATGAATTTCATCCCTGATGGGTCTGCCCTTCGGGTATAGAACAGGAGAGCCGTGAAATGAGTGCAGAGAGCAGAAAAGTATCAGAATCTATAGTCGAAACCGTCCATATTGTCCGTCCCAACCATCTGAATGCCGTTGGCCGTCTGTTTGGCGGTATTTTAATGCAATGGATTGACGAGGTTGCTGCCCTGGCAGCGAAGCGCCACGCCCATATGAATGTTACCACAGCGTCGGTAGATAACCTTCGTTTTCTGAGAGGGGCCTATCAGAATGACGTGATTATTATCATGGGAAAGGTTACCTATGTAGGCCGTACCTCTATGGAGGTGAAGGTTGATACTTACATTGAGGACCTGGAGGGAAGGAGAAGCCATATTAATCAGGCGT
>OFGQ01000869.1_pt1 | contig 22031 bp, 20 predicted proteins | sample 1521791 | NCBI WGS metagenome assembly OFGQ01 (sample SAMEA3504116, study PRJEB24116) | mouse gut metagenome | biome: mouse gut; feature: mouse-associated habitat; material: faeces | place: Denmark | collected 2011 | reverse complement strand
CCTGGCTCGTTGCTTCGTGGGAATAAATGTGCACTCCTTATAACAGCATACCATATCCGGAGAATAATGAAAGTATCTTTCTAACATTTCGGCTGGAACAATTACCGACGAAGCTACGCTCCAAGTGCTCCGCTCCCCCTTCGATCGCCATAGTCTATCCATAAAGCTGCTACAGATGAAACTCTCGAAAGAGTTCCTGCTGGTACGCCGGATCGAAAGCCGCCCGCTTTAAATCCTCCACACGGTTCTGCTCGATCAGGATCCTGGCCAGATGGTTAGACCGTTCCACGCCAAGCGCCTGGCCTTGTTTTATTCCCTGTTTCATTCCCTCTTCCATCCCTTCCTGTCGGATGGTCCTCTCATACTTGTCCACATCAAACCCTTCCAGCAACATTCCCAACACCTCCGCCCGATAATCTCGCAATGTCTCATACAGTATCCCATGTTCCATGCAATACTGTATCGCCTGTTCCAGTGCTTCCTTTACTGCCAGACCATCTGCCATACACTGTCTGGATATCTCCACGAATTGTGCATATTCATCCAACACATGACATCTGTCCATCAGTTCACGGTTATGCCCGTAATTGATGTTCAACATCCGCACCTTCAATTCCACGTCTGCTTCTCTGTCCCTGTTGATAAAGGCATCCGACAGCCTTAAGATCTCCTCTTCCGGCGCATGCTTCTCACCGTTATAAAAGACAACGCACTGCGGCGCCGGCAGCGGGATCTGCCTTGTCCCGTACAGACTGCTCTCCGCCTGCTCGATCAGTTTCTGGTACTCCTCCGCCAGATAGATCAAAAACCTTACCGGCATATTGGAATTACAAGTGCTCTGATGCTCATACAGATTTAACGTCCCCGCCAGAATAAAAGCCAGATCGTTCTTCATGACCACATAGACCGCGCTCTCGATGGTCACAACCTGCAGGGCGGACGCGTCCCGGTAATCCGTACCGTTCAGGGCGTTATATAGCTGCAATAACGCCTCCCTGTCCTTGTCAAACAGGAAACGAAACAGTCTGTCCTTTGCACTGTGGCGTACCTTCCGACAACCGGTCCATTTGATATATCTGCCGGCAAACCGCCTGATACCGGCCGTGCCGCGTATCAGTACACCTTCCCTGCTCCCGCGCCTTTCAAGTACTGCCTCTTTGCCAAAACCTCTTCTTTCCTTTGATTTTAATGAATTCTGTGCTGCCTGTTTCTTTTGCGCCTTCTGCATTCTCTTCATCCTTTCTCCTTTTGTATTCGGCAGGAGACCTGATCAGGATTCCGCATGCAACAGCACCTGCGCCTTTCCCTGTTCTGCGCACTTCCCCAAGTGCCTGCACCCTCTTCTGTCCCTGCCCTGTTCAATTATCATTAGAAAAATCTGACAGAAACTGTCGGAATGTGCGACAAGCACACTATTAAGAATTTCTCTGATGTATTTGTATGTTTTTATCATAATTGATGAATGTTTATTTGTCAATTACTTCATGCAATTATATTCAACTAATCATTGGTACACGGCGACTTAACTTAGTGACATTGTTTCAATCGAGCAGGGAAGAGTTTCTCACTACTCACCGCGCTGGGCGCACGTTGCGTAAGCAACAATTCATCTGTGCGCCCCTGCGCATCGGGTAGGAGGCTACCCATTAGTTGAGCAGCCGACCTCCCACACCACTGTACGTACCGTTCGGTATACAGCGGTTCAATAGTTTTCACGATACTTTTAGATAATAGTCAGGCATGGAGATATAGCCCAGCCTGGCTATTATTTTATTGGTAAGGGCAACGCTTAATATCTGTGCTGTCCTCCAGTAACCTTTCCGGCTGTTGGCTATCTGATGCACCTGCCATTCTTCAATCTTTAACGCTCTTAGGTTTCGGTACCTCGTCTTCACCTTTTTCCATTGTTTCCAATAGATTGCCCGTATCCTGCGCCGGAGCCATTCATCTGTCTCCGCCATCAGTCCTTTCATGTCTGCAAGTTTGTAGTAATTTATCCACCCTCTGACATACTCCGCAAGTTTCTGTCTCCGGTAGTCGTTACTCCACCCTTTGTTTTTCTGGGTGATCTCCCTTATCCGGCCTTTCATCTTCTTGGCGCTCTTAGGGTGTACCCGGAATCTGCACTTCCCTCTGTTCCTGTAAAATGCGTATCCCAGATATTTTATTTTGCCCACATGGGTTACTGTTGTTTTGGCTCGGTTTACTTTCAGGAATATCTCTCCCTCTATGAATGGGATGATGTTTGCAAGCGTCCTCTCCGCACTCTTCCTGCTCTTGCAGAATATCAGCGCATCATCCGTATACCCTTCCTCTACATTCTTCTTACAGGCTCTTAATACGTCGTGCTGGCTCCTTCCCGGTCTGAACCCGCAGCTGTTCTCTGAAAAACTGCGGTTCAAACAGTGGTGTTAGTTCTTGGGTAACCGCCTGCTGTATCAGGCGGTCTACGACTGTTGGTATTCCTAATTTTCTGACCCTGCCTTTCTCTTCCTTGGGTATCTCTACCCTGCGGACTGGGTTAGGCTTGTATTTTCCCTTCCGTATCTGCTGGATCATTTCGCTCTGGTTTTCTTTCAGGCAGGGTAGAAGTCCACCCACCTGCATTCCATCAATCCCGCCTTTGCCTTTGTTTGATTTTACTTTCTTATATGCCTTGTTTAAGTTGTCTTTCCGCAAAATCAATTCCAGTAAATTGTCCGTCCAAAAGTCCGTGATGATGTCGTTGTTTTCAGTAATCCGCTGATAGACGGACACTTCCACAAATGTTTTATTGCATTGGACGCGTCCACGAGACCTCCCCGGGTACTCACACGCTCTTTCCCTCTTATACTCACTCCATAACTACTAAATACAGTTCCGTGCAGTTATCGGACTTTGGTTTGTTTGGCAACCTTATCCCTGCATTTAGCCTCAAATATAGCAATCCAGAGTTTTGCCTAATCCTTTCTTCAGATTATCTGAGAACTCAGATAATCTGAATTATCCTAGTAGAATTATTATCCGAGTAATCAATAGAAAAGCCGGAAAATACAGTACTTTCTAAATACTTTTAGGATAAGTTTTCTCCGAATTATTATGTAGTGCATATCGCGCACAGAAAGGAGAAAGCTTATGGATTTTCAGATTAACATTCACACGGATTTTGAATCGCATGTGGAACAGTTTCTGCTTGAACTATTGGAAAGGGGGTATTCACAAAACACAGTTAAGGGTTACAGGTCTTACCTGAATAGGATGAAAAAATATATCCTTTCACTGCAGGAACCAGTGTATACAGAGAAAACTGCCCATACATTCATGGAAAATGCCGTTCCAGATCTGCCAGTCAGCACAAGCAGCAGGAAACATATCCTGACAAGCATCCGACGTTTTAACGATTACCTTTCGGGCAGTCCTTATATATGCCGGAAAAATAAAGGAGCACAGATGCCGCCACTGGTTTTTCGGGATATAGTAAATGACTATATAACCTACATGTCAGAACAAGGATACAAAAGGGCAGCGATAGAAGTCAGAAAAATTTTTGCGGTACAATTCCTGGCATCGGTTTATCAACAGGGAGTACACTCCATTAATGAGATCTCCGGAGCCCATATGGGATGTGCTGTCCTTTCCGCCTCTTTTGTAGAGGGAACGTGCCAGAAACTGCCCTGTTTTCTTAAATTTTTGTACCAAAAAGGACTGGCAGCTCCCGAACTGCAAAAAGCCATACCATCCGTAATCCCAAAGAAAAATCTGCCATCTGTTTATAACAGGGATGAACTGATTCAGATTTTATCAGCCATTGATACTTCCACCCTTCCCGGGAAACGTGATGATGCAATACGGGTTCTTTTGATGACATATGGACTTCGCGTAAAAGACTTAATTGAACGAAAAATAGGAAATATAGATTTCCAACACTGCCGGCTGTCTTTTACGCAGTCGAAGGCAGGAAGCCAGTACCGTGCGGAACTTCTCCCGCCAGTAAAAAGTGCACTGGAATCCTACCTTGCAGAGACAGATCCTCTAAAAAAAGACAGAGTGCTTTTTTACAGCACGTATGCCCCTTACCAGCCGTTAAGCAGATGGGCTGTATGGAGCATCGTTTCCAGACGGATCAACGCCGCAGTCAATGTATCCGGCAGGCATCAGGGCGCCCATGCGATACGTTCCAGCCTTGCAAGCGGTCTCATAGCCGATAACGTTCCGTATCCGGTCGTACAGAATGTACTGGGGCATGCAGATCCAAATGCGACCAGGAGGTATGTTGCCATTGATATCGAACGGTTGCGGAAATATTCCCTTGAGTGTCCGGCTGCAACAGGAAAGTTCCTGTCATATCTGGAAAGCGGTGAATGGAGATGAGCGGATACATAATCCGCTGAAAGGGGAAATGGAACAATACCTTTCCATCCTTGAAACAGCGGGGCATTATACCAGAAGCATAGCAGGACTGTTCAGGGAACTTGACCGCCATATCCCGGATAATACAGGGAAAGAGAACTGCCTTGGCCAGGAGGTTATTTTTAAGTGGGACGAAAGCCTTTCGTGCTCTCCGGTGACAAGAAAGAAGAAATATGCAGAATTAAGGGGATTTACCAGTTTCCTGCAATCCAGGGGGATCACATGTTACATTCCTGAAACACCAAGGAAGCCGCCAGGCACCTATGTCCCATACATCTTTGATGAGAACGAATGGAACAGGATCATCATGGGAGCCGATAATCTTGCTGATTCACTAAAACAGACAAAGACTGATATGCCAAATCATATTCCCGATGCTGGTCAGGATGCTGTATGTGTGTGGTCTGCGTGTGTCAGAAGCGCTTTCATTAAAAGTAGATGATATAGATTTTTCCCTGAATTGCCTTTCCGTACGAAAAGCGAAAAGTGATATTGTCACAGAGGATATAGGAATTTCAACTCACGACCTCACGAAGAGGTCGACTCATATACCCTTGCAACGGCTCCCAACATCCACATTTCAACTCACGACCTCACGAAGAGGTCGACCACGAGAACTGGTGATATAATAAGTCCATAAGATATTTCAACTCACGACCTCACGAAGAGGTCGACGGCAGAGCATGTATTGGTTGAAGAACTGCTTGAAATTTCAACTCACGACCTCACGAAGAGGTCGACTAAAGTTACTGTCCCTGTTGCAGTGTTTTCTGATATTTCAACTCACGACCTCACGAAGAGGTCGACGTTGTCCAATGTGATAACTCGATCATCAATTTCGTATTTCAACTCACGACCTCACGAAGAGGTCGACCATGCTGTGGTTTGTCAGAACACCACCAATAATCTCATTTCAACTCACGACCTCACGAAGAGGTCGACTTCATGTCCTTAAAAACTTTCTTTCCGTATTTCGTATTTCAACTCACGACCTCACGAAGAGGTCGACTTCGTCAAATTCAAAATTTACAGCAATCTTTTCCATTTCAACTCACGACCTCACGAAGAGGTCGACGGTTACTCCTATTCTGTCAGCCAAATCCTTTAATGTCATTTCAACTCACGACCTCACGAAGAGGTCGACCAAGATACTTTTTGCTTTGTACCATTAATTTTTATTTCAACTCACGACCTCACGAAGAGGTCGACTTATAGCATACGCCATTTCGGATTGCAATATGCAATTTCAACTCACGACCTCACGAAGAGGTCGACCTTATTTTCCATATTACACCGCCTTTCTTTATTATTTCAACTCACGACCTCACGAAGAGGTCGACCAGATGCCTTTTGTATACTTCCAGCATTGAAAGATTTCAACTCACGACCTCACGAAGAGGTCGACTAGTCAAGGATCAGGCGTTTTTGGGCATTTGGAGATTTCAACTCACGACCTCACGAAGAGGTCGACGCTCCGGCGGCGTTTGCGGCCGTATTTGTGTATCATTTCAACTCACGACCTCACGAAGAGGTCGACATCCAGAAATCCGTAACCGCTATCTTCGTTTGAGAATTTCAACTCACGACCTCACGAAGAGGTCGACTATTTTTAGATGACCTTTTGTTTTTCCGTACAGTATTTCAACTCACGACCTCACGAAGAGGTCGACAGCCTGGGCAGTAAAAGCGGTCCGGACCGCCATATTTCAACTCACGACCTCACGAAGAGGTCGACAGATATTCCGCTTACCGTCTGTTCTATTTTACTGGATTTCAACTCACGACCTCACGAAGAGGTCGACTCGTTGACAAGCGTAACGTCATTTTGGGAAATACCATTTCAACTCACGACCTCACGAAGAGGTCGACCTTTTCCCTCCTGCCTCATCTGCTCCTGTTTTTCATTTCAACTCACGACCTCACGAAGAGGTCGACGCCTGTCGCCCGGTCATAATCTCCTGCCACCGCAATTTCAACTCACGACCTCACGAAGAGGTCGACATCTTTACCAAGGCATGTCCAGTCTGTTTCGTTATTTCAACTCACGACCTCACGAAGAGGTCGACCGCTCATCCCAGTTCAGTGTCACCAGATGAGTGATATTTCAACTCACGACCTCACGAAGAGGTCGACTCGAAAGGTCCATAGACTACATGGTTCCATGACCCATTTCAACTCACGACCTCACGAAGAGGTCGACGCTGGAAGTTTGGAATAACAGCGTACACATCACCATTTCAACTCACGACCTCACGAAGAGGTCGACAGGCAAAAGAGGCAGTTATAATTTCTGCGCAAACATTTCAACTCACGACCTCACGAAGAGGTCGACTTCTTCTGCTAATACGCAGCCTTTTTCTTTTGTAGATTTCAACTCACGACCTCACGAAGAGGTCGACTGTTTTTGCGGATGATGAAGAGTTGAAATTGACATTTCAACTCACGACCTCACGAAGAGGTCGACCATGATTTCCTGCAACGCTTCCCAATTACGGGCATTTCAACTCACGACCTCACGAAGAGGTCGACAGGCGCTGCCCTTCCTGTGCGCAGGCGGCAAGGGCATTTCAACTCACGACCTCACGAAGAGGTCGACACCTACAAAATATCCAGTTCCGCAAAGACTTTGTATTTCAACTCACGACCTCACGAAGAGGTCGACCTTTTTCAACCATTTACATCATACCACAGCTTCTAATTTCAACTCACGACCTCACGAAGAGGTCGACATCCTCACGAAGAATGACAATGCCAGAATGAGGATTTCAACTCACGACCTCACGAAGAGGTCGACTCTTTTCCGGCTTTGTTCTGGTTTTCTTCTTGGGTATTTCAACTCACGACCTCACGAAGAGGTCGACTCACCTGCTCGCTGTCATTGTTTCCCTCAATGCTCATTTCAACTCACGACCTCACGAAGAGGTCGACATACATGGGGTTATACATGATATGATAGTATCATCATTTCAACTCACGACCTCACGAAGAGGTCGACAGCAAAATTGCATATTTTATTCCTCACTTTTGCATTTATTATTAGCACATTGCACAAATAATTTGTATCCAATCATAATCATCTACATTATTTTAACTTTTTAAATATTGAAAACTGCTGAAAATCAAGTGCGAATCTCCCACAATTTCATGTTCTCTTCACACTCGCACACGACAGATACCCTCTATCAGAAAATCAAAGTATCCGTCACATCAAATCCCGGGTTAGCCCCGATATGCTCAACTTTATTCTGATACTTATCTCCCAGATTATAAAATCGCAGACTGTCTTTTTCCTTATCAATCAAATCCTCCAGAACCGCTTTCATCTGACGAAATTTCACAGAATCCACCTGACATTCAAAAACAGAATTCTGCACTCTCTGCCCATAATTCACGCACTGCTTCGCCACTTTTCTAAGCCGTTTGCGTCCCGCCGCAGTTTCCGTATTTACATCATAAGTAACCAATATCAGCATAATTTCCATTCACCTACTTCCAGAAAAACGGCGGATACTCATCCAGATCGTCTCTTAAATGCCTGGCCAATAACATAGCCTGTGCATGAGGGGCCATGCCCCACTCTATTTTTTCATTTAAAAACGGATGCTTTATCATCTCGCCTTTTCGCTCCTGCCATGCGTGCAAAAACGTCTTTCTCCCGCTCTCCGTCAAAAGAACCGCTCCGCTTTCTTTCTTTAAAAAATCAGATGCTTTCAGCGTTCTCTTATTAATCAGCGTCAATACAAACCTGTCAGCCATAACTCCCCGAAACTCCTCCATCAAATCCAATGCAAGAGACATGCGGCCCGGCCTGTCCGTATGGTAAAATCCAACGTACGGATCCAGTCCCACTGCTTCCAGCGCCGCGCCACACATTCCGGCCAACAGACTGTACGCAAAAGACAACATCGCATTCACACAATCCAATGGCGGCCGTTTATTTCTGCCATGAAAATAAAACGTCTCCTTTTGTTGTAAAATCAATTCATCAAATACAGAAAAATAGACCGACGCCGCTTCTCCCTCCAAACCAAGAAGCGTTGCGCTGTTTCCGCATGTTCTGACGGAATCCAGGCTCTGATGTAAAAATACGGATTTTGCTTTTACTTTATCTACGTCAATGCGAAGCGGATAATCCCTGATTGCCCGCTCTAAAATCCACCGGGAATTATAAATTTTTCCCGTGATAAAATTTCTTGCCAGCTTTATGCTCTCCTCCTCATTTTCACTGACCTGATATTGCTTCTTTCGCAATATGACATTTCCCTTAATTTCACCGGATACCCTTGCCAGAAAACGGCCGTTTCCGGACATAAAACTCAAATCTATATTTCGCTCAGCACAGGCCCCCATCAGAGCCGGACTGGCCCCAGTATATCCAAACGTCACAATTCCCTGAATATTATGCAGCGGCACTCTTCCGATTTCCTCCTGCTGTTCCAGCACAACCACATTTTCCCCATCCAAAGAAAGATAACGGTTCTTTCCCGTCACATACAAAGTGTTCAGCAACCGCTTCATTCCACACCTTCTTTCTCACCAATCCGACGACAAATATAGTCTTTTACGGAAATTTCCTGATTCAGCACAGGCAGGCACACATCTTTCAGTGAACACGCATTGCACTTCTTACTTCGCTTTACTTTCGGCGTATATTGCTGCGCATCATATTTATGCATTTCCAAAAACAAATCCCTCACTTTTTTTCGCAGCGCATCATCGAAGCTTATTTTCTCCCTGTGCCTCGTTTCTCCGTAATAAATATATCCATAAGGAATCTCACAGCACAGCATCTCTTCCAGGCAAAGCGCCTGTGCCGCTATCTGCAGAGCGTCTATATCGTCTTTTTTGGGTCTTCCCCGCTTATATTCCACAGGCACGACCCGATACTTTTCTTTCTGTCCAAAAAGCGGCACGCCGTCTTTCGATTTGTGAAATTCCACCACATCGCATTCTCCGCTTATGCCGATTTCTCTGGAATGCACCGGCAACGCCCGGACAATCAGCAAATCTCCCCGTTTTTCTTTTATGGAAGCATCGTGCGCCTTTTCATGCAGCAGCTTCCCCTCCACCGTCCTTACATTTTCCTGCCACTGCATTTCAAGATACGCAAGCGCCCATTGTCTCCGGCAAAAAGCAAAATGCTGTATGCCCGACAGCTGAAGAAATTCATCTTCCTCATACAAAATCATATACCTCCGGTTCTACGCATCCGTCCAGCTTCCAGTCAATTTGATATTCCTCAAATTTTTTCGGAGCGACCACGTCGCAAACAGAAAATCCCCGCTGGATTCTTCCGCTGGATACCGCCGGCATTTTCTCCTTATGCTGCCACCAATACATTTTGCACACTTCCATGCTCCCCTCCGGTCTTGCAGAAGAAGCGTCATTTTCAAACAATGTCTGTAACGCCTGTTTCAAAAGCTCCGCGTCTTCCTGAGAAAATTTTGTCTTTTCCGCCAACTGTACATTGACGCTTCCCATCACCTTATAAACGCCAAATCCAATCCGGTGTTTGGTTCCCATGGTATCAGACGCTTTACTTTCCTTTCCCGCTTCGCTGTTTACGCTTTTTGTAATCTGCATGCTGATTACTTCCACAGGAGAAAGACTGACTGCCTGATGAATGGAAATGGGCCCCCGCACGCCAAAAGAAACCTCTTCTCCTTTAAACGCAAACACCTGTCCAAATCCTCTTACATCGATCCACTCTTCACAGGCAAGAGACGCGCAAACATCTCTGTCTGCCTTCTTCTTTTTCCCCATCTCCGCTTTCAACTTCTCATTGCTGTCCGCTCGTTCTTTCAGACTTTTGCACGTATCGTCCGCCCGGTCGTCTGACTGCACAAAAATCTTTTGTCCCAGATCCTGCAGACGATTTCGTATTTTTCTTTTGATGCATACGTCGGAAATCTCTCCATATCCGTCGAGATTGATTCTCGGTCTGTTTCCATTCAGCGGATCCCCGTTTGGATTTGCATTGGTAACGCTGATAAATAGTGTAAAATCAATTTTTCCTTTTAATTCGCTCATATTTTCTTCCTCCCCTAATTTTCTTCATATTTTACGTTTTTCATAGCAAAAGACTGGCTGTGAAATCCCAGAAGATACAGGCCGTCCAGTTTCGTATTTTTGCAAAAATCATCGGCTTCAAACAAATCACAAACGCCGTCCAGCAGATTTTCATAATACCTCCGTTCGGCTGCTTTCAATTTATTCAGATAAGGCTGCAAGTTTTCTTCGATTACTTTCCAGGTTTCAAACGGCCGCTGTGAAAACATGCTCATATACCGTTTCGCATTCGTTTCTCTCCCGGAATCCCGCTCCTTTTCAAACGTGCGGTATTCCACTCTGTCTGCAATCGCAAGCAGTCTTCCATATAAGTAATCCCTGTTTTTACAATTTTTGTCCAGTGCCACGTTCCATTCCTCCTTCATCCTGTCATATCTGTATTTTTTTACAAAAGAACATGCAAGCGCCAAAACCTTTTCCCAATTGTAGCGTTCTTTGTACGTCTGCGGCGCAGACGCCCTGCCTACGGCATGCATAACCAAATCGTACGGAAGATTTCTGCCGTCCCATATGCACGGCAAAAGCCGTTTGCTGATTTCGGCATAGAGCCGTTTGCCGTTTTTGTCATGGATCGTTAAAGATTTTTTCGCATCGGAATCTGACCCATATAAAAAATCTGCAATCTCCTTTACGCCTGGAATTCCAATATAATCCATTTTCTTCCCATTTTTGAATTTCGTATGTACCCAGGAACATTGTCTGTGCCATCGTTCCATATTTTCCAAATATCTTCCCGTTTCCAAAACTTTATATTCCGCCAGAGCCAGACGCCCCGTCGTAGCCGCGTCAAACGCCATCAGAATCATTCTGGAAGCATTGTTTATCCTGCTTCGATACCCATGTAACGCCTGGTAAAACTGTTTTGCAGTAATGGAATTTCCATCCGGACGCAGCGGCGTGTGAGATTCATATTCTACATCATCCCCAAACATGCCGTCCGTTTCATGCTCTGTATTATCCTCAAACATACCGTCCGCTTCATACTCTGCATCGTTTTCAAATATATTCTCCGCTTCTGTCTGCTCCATATCGTTCTCAAATATGCCATTTGCTTTCGCATACTCCTTGTCATTTCTGCAATCAACTGCTTCTACAGAACCGTCAGGCAGATTTTTTGTATAATCCGAACCAATCGTTTCCGTATCCGCATCCCACTCTGCCATATCGGATAAATTCGATTCCCATACCGCAAAAGTCAGCGAATCAAAATGCCGCCCCTGTTTTCGAATCATCCACTTTAATGCGTTGTGGATCTTCTGAGACGTCTCGCCGCCAATGGAAAAAGCCTCTTCCTTACTCGCAAAACGCCCGCGAAACGTATAATTATCTTTGTCATTCGAAGAAATCAGCTTTGCCCCGTCTCCCTCGCTTCTGATTTTTTTCGAATGAAAATAAGACGGCGTTTCTAACTTTCCAGTCAGATAATCTAGCTCTTTTTCTTTCTGTAAAAATTGACAATACGCAATAAAACGCTCCTGCAAAGAAACATCTTTCCAGCATGCTTCTTCTGAAATTTCCTCAGATATGCCCTGACGGACGATAAACCTTACAAAAGCTTTTTCCTGCGTTACATTTTGTATTTTTGCCGTATCGTCCAAGATCCCCTCGTTTAAGGTTAAAACATGAACATCTACTAAATCTCTGATTAAAGTTTTCTTCTTCAGATAGCAATACACCGCGTCTGCCTTAGCATGCGCATACGCCGACAAATGCCACTGCTCCAAAGCAGTGATATACATTTCATAACATTCAGCCGCATCCTCCGCTTTGGATTTGACATAGCGCGCATAATCGCCCGCAACATACTGTAAATTATCGCACAATGGATGCGGCGCCTTTCCCGCCGTTCTGCTTCCGGATTTTTCCGTCATTGGAATCACCGTCAGCTTGTCCTCTTCACTTACCTTTGACGCGTCCAAAAAATTTCCCTCTTCATCTATCGTTACCTCAATCTGCGCCGCAGCGGTCGTATGAAACAATGGAAGCAGAAGATAAGGCACGCGCTCTTTTTTCCCATTCTTTTCATATTCCTTATACTCGATTACTCCTGCCTTAGAACAATTTTTCTCATATAAATCTAACAATTCCCCTTCCCAGTTCAATCCGCCGCCTCCTCTTCTGTAAATTCCCCAAGTCCCGAAAAAGCATCTTTGCCAAATTCTCTGACGCTCATTTCTTTAATGAATCGTTTTTCCTTACATGCTTCCGGCCGTATAAATGTAATTACGCCTCCCTTAGTTCCCTCTTTTTTCATCACCGGATGCCAGAAATTTACGGTCATTTTGTTTTTCTCCTCCGGCAGAATGGCTTCATCCGCATACGTAATGCCGTGGTACATAAATCCATAAGAAATTTCTCCCGGCGCATTGTCATAATAGCTGTCTTTCGACAAAAATTCGCATGGTTCGACAAACGCCTGGCATTCCCTCGTCCCCAAAAAGACGTCTCTGCGGCCGCCCCGCTCTACCATGCGTTTTGCAATGTTGTGATGCTTGTTTTCATTCTTTCCGTCCGAAACCAATTCCGGATGATTGTAATTTACCTCAAAATGCGCCCTGACCTGATAGCAGACATCTTTTAAATATGTATAATAAGCCAGCTCATTTCCCCCGTTATATGCAATCGGACGCACGCCTTTCGTCTCCGTCTGAATCGGCTTCATAATACGTACGGCGTCCACAATCCACATAATGCTCGGTTTCCAGTAAATGCTTTCCACAATCCCCTTTAACGCCTCGTAAGTCGGAATGTGGTAGCTTGATTTTTCTCCTCCCACGCGCGTAACCGGATCGGAAAACAGCGCGTAATCGCCATATACTTCAAATTCAATAGTGTTTCGATATTTTTTCACCGTCTCACCTCCCTGTTAAAAATCTAAAAACCTGTTTTGGGACGCTTCCAAAACTCCCAGCTTTGTATCATAGTAATCCATATTTAACGCAAGCGCTCCCGTATCTCCAATCGGATCTAAGGCGTGCTTAAGTTTTTCTTTCAGAAACGGCGAAATCCCCACCGTATAAGGCTGCAATCTTTGCAGCAGTTTCTTTTGTCCGGACAGACTCCGTTCCGTCTCCAAAGCATCCATAAGCTGCCTTGCCGTCTCATCATAGGAAATGACAACCGATACTTTTGCATCGTCCAATATGACCTCAAACTCTTCTCCTGCCGTATGAAATGCCTGCTGCAACGGGCCTTTTGGCGCTGTTCCGTTATGCTTCCTGAAATACTGCATTCTTCCCATTTCATTTTTTCCAAGCAATTCCACCAGGCTTGTCCCTTCGATGGAAGACGGATATTTTGTCACGTTTGCGCCAAGTTCATGGTAATACAGCTTATAAAATCTTAATATCGCGGACTGCGAATCCAGCGCGTGTCCAAATGCTTCCGGGTTTTGCCTGAATTCATACAAAAGCCGTTCACAGGCCAAGCGGGCGTGTTTGATTTCAAAAAGCTTTTCGATATGTTCCGCTTCCTGCGTAAGCTTAACAATATAGACCTTTCCAAAACCGTCCCTCTCTTTATGACGGTTGCAGCGTCCCGCCGCCTGAATCACGCTGTCCAGTCCCGCAATTGAACGGATAACGCATCCAAATGAAAGATTGACTCCCGCTTCTACCAGCTGCGTACTGACGCAAATCATCTTCTTTCTCTTCTTTTGCGCCGCTTTAATGGCGTTTAATTCGTCATTCCGGTTTTTCGGACACATATTTGTGCTTAAATGATACAATTCGCAATCTTCCTCAACACTCTCTTTTAACGCCTGATACAATTCCTTTGCGGCTGCTTTTGTATTCACAATCACAAGCGTTGAATGATATGTTTGAAACGCCTCCAGTATAAAGGCTTTCAAATCATCGATTCGCATTCCCCCGGGAACCGCGTCTGTCCGGTCCTCAATCGTCACACGGCGAAACGCTTCTGCATACGACTGTGGATTTCCCGCCATCTCCTCGCATTTCATCAGATTATTTTCTTTTAGCTTTGCCAGTGACGGCTGTGTTGCTGAACAAAGGACAACCGTCGTATTGCAGAATTCCGAAAGAAAATTGACCGCCAGATGAAACAATTCTGTACACCGGACGGGAATCGCCTGGATTTCATCAAAAATAATCACGCTGTCGCACAGTGCGCGCATACGGCGAATACTGCTTTTCTGACCGGAAAATAAGGTGTTTAACAGTTGAACGGCCGTCGTCACAATGATGGGACTGTCCCATCTTTCCGTCAGCTTTTTGTACCGCGCTTCTTTTTCTTCATCTTCCTGAATCAGATTGCAGTGGTGTTCCAGCACATACGCTTCATTTCCCACCGCTTTGCGAATATCTTCCGCATTCTGCTCTAAAATCGAATTGTACGGCGCCACATAAATGATATGCCGCCTGTCAAATTTTCTCGCATGATACAGAGCAAACCGCAGACCGGAAAACGTCTTGCCCGCGCCTGTGGGAACGGTCAGGCGGTACCTGCGCCCGCCCTCCTCTGACGCCTGATAACACAAATTTGAAATCTCGTTTCGCATGGCGTTTAACGGGCTTTGCTGTCCGTCAGAAGAAGACAGGCTCTTTATATAACGCTCAAAATGTTTGATCGCCGCTTCCCAGATTTCTTTTACAGATTCCCCGGAAGTTCTCTCTTCAATTGGCGCATCCTCCGAAAAACCTGCCGAATCGCTCCAGTCGCTGTCAATCAACAGCGATAACAAAAGCCTTTCATACATGCCCAGATAAAATTCAATAGTTCCGAAATCATCCCTGCCTCCCTGCGATTGTATGACTTTTTTCACATGTTCAAAAAGCAGCTTGCAGTCCCTGTGCGCAGCCTGTGCCAGCTTCAGCAAATCTTCTTTTGGAAAAATCTGATAAAAACGCTGTTTGACGGACGCAAAATCCAAATCCTTTTTTCGGCGCCTCTCCGAAACGCTCTCTCCTGTCTCCATGTCAATGCAGTCCTGCAAACCATGATGCGAATAAATCGCCGTTCCCACCAGTTTCGATACAAACGCCTCGTTTGTCATCTCTTCCAACAGACGTCCCCCGGCGGAAGAATGATCGATGCGCCTCTGCCTGGCAGTTCCGCCGGATTTTAAAATATCCTGCATATATTCCTGAAACTCCCCCAGCTTTCCCATATCATGCAAAAACGCCGCAAGCGCGGCCATATGCCGCATAAGCTCCAGAGGACAGTTTTTTTCCGCCAGATACGCGACATTTTGTAAATGCGTATGCAGATACTGCACCCGCTTCGTTTCCGCGTCCACATGCGCTAAGAACTGACATGGATTCAGCCTTATCTGAATTTGATTGTCTTTTTCCGTTTCGCATCCCTCCCGTGGATTCCAAATCCTTTTTTCTTTGCTGATACATTCGACATGCTCTGTCTCTAAAAGAAATTTTTCACTTTTCTATCTGCTTTCCAAAGAGAATTAAAATTTTTTCAATTGATGATATAAAATATTATATGGAAGTTTAAATACAAATTCCAGCATAATTTGCAGTTTTTCGATAACGAAATGAAAAAAATTGTCAGGTATCAAAAATTTAAAAATCACGGAATATATGGCAGGAATCTACCATGAATTGAATACTTGAATAAAATAGAAATTCTTACTCTTTCACTTTTCGAGCAAAGATACTTTATCTGTTGATTTTCTGCATTTTCTTTATCTTCTTTGAAAAATTTTCAGCGTAATCACGATCTGTGCTGCTATCGTCATACCTATCACCTCGTTCTTTTTTCTATTATTGTACGCAGCTGCAATGAAAAAATTAATATAAAAGAACCGCAATCCATAAATTCATGGATTGCGGATTCTTCCTGATTTATCTGTTCTCTTTCTCTTTTTGCTCTTCTTAAGCCATCTCTGCTTTAAGCGCCGCTGTTAAAGCCGGAACAATCTTATTCAAATCGCCAACCAGACCGTAATCAGCCACATCAAAAATCGGAGCGTCTTCATCCTTATTGATTGCAACAATCAAATCAGAATCTTCCATTCCTGCTACGTGCTGGATTGCGCCGGAGATACCGATAGCAAAGTAGATCTGCGGACGAACGGTTTTTCCGGTCTGTCCAACCTGTAAATCTACCGGCTGCCAGCCGTTTTCTACAACTGCACGGGAGCAGCTGACTGTTGCGCCAAGAACTTCCGCCAGATCATCCAGTAATTTGAAGTTCTCTTTGGAGCCAACGCCGCGGCCGCCGGATACAAGAATTTTTGCATCCATAATGTTCGCCGTCGTCTTTACAGCTTTTACAACATTTAAAATCTCTACGTAACGATTATCCGGTGTAAAGCCAGGATTGAATTCCACGATGTTTGCTTTTGCTCCTTCAATCGGAGCGATTTTCTGCATAACGCCAGGACGTACCGTAGCCATCTGCGGACGGTTATCCGGACATGCAATCGTAGCGATGGTATTGCCGCCGAATGCCGGACGCGTCATCAGAAGCTGTTTATGCTTCTGCTCGTCTTCTTTGCCAGGCTGCGCCACCAATGGGAAATCACCGATTTCAAGTACGGTACAGTCAGCCGTAAGTCCGGTTGCAACTCTTGCGGAAACCGTAGGACCAAGGTCACGTCCGATTGCCGTAGCGCCAACCAGCATAATGTCCGGTTTGAATTCATTGATCACGGAGGATAATGCATGTGCATATGGCTCCGTTCTGTAATCTTTCAGCTGCGGATCGTCTACTACGATCACTTTGTCTGCGCCGTAAACTGCAAGGTCATCTGCAAGGCCTTTTACGTCAGAACCAATCAAAACCGCCGTTACATCCGTATCCAAATCTTTTGCCAGATCTTTCGCTTTGCCAAGCAGTTCAAATGCAACGCCGTCTAATACGTTGTCTACCTGCTGTGCAAAGACATATACTCCTTTATATTCTTCTAATCCCATGATATTCACCACTTTTCCTTATATTTTTTAGATAATATGTTTTTCTTTAAACTTACCGATTAAGTATTCTACCGCTTCATCCGGAGCAAGCGTTACTTTCTCGCCCGCGCCTTTGCGGACTTTGTCGGATGCCTTTGCAATCTTTGTCGGTGAACCTTTTAATCCAAGGTTTGCATCGTCTACATCCTTTAAGTCAGGTCTGCCCCATACGGTTACTTCTTTATCATATGCGTCGAAGATTCCGCCCGGCGTCATATAACGCGGCTCGTTTAATTCGGATAAAGCCGTGATCAGGCAAGGCATATTTACCTTTAATTCATGGTATCTGTCTTCATACTGACGCTCAACAACAACGGCGTCGCCGTCAATTTTGATGTTCTGCGCGTAAGAAATCACCGGAAGTCCAAGATGCTCTGCAATCTGCGGTCCAACCTGAGCGGTATCGCCGTCGATTGCCTGACGTCCTGTGATGATCAGATCATAGTCCAGATTGCGGATTGCTCCGGCCAACGTCGTGGAAGTCGCCCATGTATCGGCTCCGCCCAGCACTCTGTCTGTCACAAGGATTCCTTTGTCGGCTCCCATTGCCATAGCTTCACGCAGAACTTCATCTGCTTTTGGAAGACCCATGGTAACGACCGTAACTTCTGCTCCGTTTTCCTCTTTGATTCTAAGCGCTGCCTCTAATCCGGCTTTGTCATCCGGATTCATAATGGTAAGCATTGCAGCTCTGTTTAATGTACCGTCCGGGTTAAACTGTACGCCGCCCTTTGTGTCCGGTACCTGTTTTACACATACAACTATCTTCACGGTTTTCACTCCTTATATTTTTGTTTAATTAGTGGGGAACGAACGCGGAACGACTCAAGATGCTCCGCATGGATCGCGATTATCTTAACAGCGCGCCTGAGATTACCATTCTCTGAACCTCAGATGTTCCTTCATAAATCTCTGTAATCTTCGCATCACGCATCATACGTTCTACGTCGTACTCTCTGATGTATCCGTATCCGCCGAATAACTGAACCACTTCCGTCGTAACTGCCATAGCAGTCTCTGCTGCAAACAATTTTGCTTTTGCAGCTTCTACGGAATATACTTTCTGAGTCGCTTTCGCCATAGCCGCTTTGTATACAAGAAGCTGTGCGGCTTCGATTCTTGCCGCCATATCAGCCAGTTTAAACTGCGTATTCTGCTGCTGTGCAATGGAACGTCCAAACTGTTTTCTTTCTTTTGTATAAGCAATTGCTCTGTCTAATGCGCCCTCTGCAATTCCAAGAGCCTGAGCGGCAATACCGATACGTCCGCCGTCCAGCGTATGCATGGCAATCGGGAAACCTTTTCCTTCCGGTCCAAGCAGATTCTCTTTCGGAATTCTGCAATCTTCGAAAATCAATTCATATGTAGAGGAGCCGCGGATACCCATTTTCTTTTCTTTCGTACCGAAAGTAAATCCTGGTGTTCCTTTTTCTACGATGAATGCGGTAATTTCTTTGGACATTCTGCCGCGTTTTTCAACCATTCCTGTAACAGCGAAAATAACGTATACATCCGCTTCTTTACCGTTGGTAATAAAAATCTTGGAGCCGTTAAGTACCCACTCGTCGCCGTCCAGCACTGCCTTGGTCTGCTGTCCCTGAGCGTCCGTACCTGCACCGGGCTCTGTCAGGCCGAATGCGCCTAACTTCTCACCTTTTGCAAGAGGGATCAGGTATTTCTGCTTCTGCTCTTCTGTACCGTATGTCATAATAGGGTCGCAGCAAAGAGAAGTGTGTGCGGATACGATAACGCCTGTGGTACCACATACTTTGGACAGTTCCTCAACACACATAGCGTAGGTCAGAGGATCGCAGCCCTGTCCGCCGTACTCCTTCGGAACCGGAATTCCGAGGAATCCCAACTTCGCCATCTTCTCAACAGTCTCTCTCGGGAAAGCTTCTGTCTCGTCTACCTCCTGTGCAAGAGGTTTTACTTCTTTTTCAGCGAACTCTTTGAAAAGAGATCTCGCCATTTCATGTTCTTTGCTTAAAGTAAAATCCATGATCTTTTATTCCTCCATGTTATTTTAATTGCATTTCTTACCTGTTTCATAAGAACCCAGTATAACGTCCTCGAGGTCCTGCCGGATCTCAAGAACGTTACAGCGGTAGTTCTCTTTATAGTCCTGCTATATTATTTCTTGGAATAGTCGAAGAATCCGATACCGGTCTTTCTGCCCAGCTTCTTCTCCTCTACCATCTTCTTCAGAAGCGGCTGCGGCGCATACTTCTCATCCTTGGTCTCATTATACAGTACTTCCATGATCGCAAGGCAGATATCCAGACCGATCAGATCGCCCAGATGCAGCGGTCCCATAGGATGGGATGCACCAAGCTGCATAGCCACGTCGATATCCTCTGCAGATGCTGTGCCGGCATCCAGAACACCGATTGCCTCATTGATCATCGGGATCAGGATTCTGTTTACAACGAAGCCGGGAGCTTCCTTAACCTGTACCGGTGTCTTGCCGATCTCCGTAGCGATGGCCGTGATCTTGTCTACCATCTCCTGCGGCGTATTCTCACCCCTGATCACCTCTACCAGCTTCATTCTGTCAGCAGGATTGAAGAAGTGCATACCGATCATCGGTCTGTCCAGACCTTCTCCGATCTTGGTGATGGAAAGAGAGGAAGTATTGGATGCGAACATGCATTCCTTCTTCACGATGCCCATCAGCTCTTTGAAGATCGCCTGCTTGATCTCCATCTTCTCCAGCGCAACTTCAACGATCAGGTCACAGTCCGTGCAGATGCCGTTCAGACCTGTGGTGATCTTGCCCATGATCTCGTCAGCCTTCTCCTGCGTGATCTTCTCCTTGCTCACCAGGAAATTCATGTTCTTCTGGATCTTGGCTTTGCCGCCCTCAGCGTACTCTTCCTTGATATCGCAGAGACAAACTTCATAGCCGTCTGTCATAGCGAATGCCTGTGCAATACCGGAACCCATGGTTCCCGCACCGATAATACCTACTTTCATCGTGCATATCCTCCTTGATTTGTGTTATGTTTACAGCTCAGCGTCTGTATCTTGTGACCTGAGCCTGTGCTTTAGCAGTTCTTGAACGGCTCCTTCACCTTCTCCTTGTTCTTATCCAGGAAAAATGCCATGCCGTACTTCTGGTCTTCCGTCTCGAAGCAGTCGCCGAACAGCTTCTCTTCGATCACGATCGCCTCGTCCATGCCCACTTCCAGTCCGTCGTTGATCGCTTTCTTGCAGTTGCGGACTGCGATCGGTGCATTCTTCGCGATGCCCGCTGCCATCTTCTCCGCTGCAGCCATCAGCTCTTCCTGCGGATATACTGCGTTCACCAGACCGATCCTGAGCGCCTCGTCAGCCTTGATGTTTCTTGCCGTATAGATCATCTGCTTCGCCATACCGGGGCCTACAATCCTTGCCAGTCTCTGTGTGCCGCCGAAGCCGGGTGTGATGCCAAGGCCCACTTCGGGCTGTCCGAATACCGCGTTATCAGAGCAGATCCTGATATCACAGCTCATGGAGATCTCACAGCCGCCGCCCAGTGCAAACCCGTTCACTGCCGCGATCACAGGGATCGGGAAAGTCTCCAGCTTACGGAATACATCGTTGCCCTTCTTACCGAAGGCTTCGCCTTCTGCCTTGGTCAGGGTGCTCATCTCACCGATATCCGCCCCTGCCACGAAAGATTTCTGGCCGGCACCTGTCAGGATCAGACAGCGAACCGCATCAAGATCCACACCGTCCAGTGTCTTGTCCAGCTCTTCCAGTACCGTGGAATTCAGGGCATTCAGCGCCTTCTCACGGTTGATGGTGATGATACCCACCTGTCCTTTTACTTCATATAATACGAATTCCATATTTTCCTCATTTCTGCGCTGCTTCTGCCTTCCCAGTCATGAAAAGGCGCATGTAACGGGACTGTGATCAGCAACGCGCGATCACAGATCCCATGATCAGAACTTTAGTCTCTCTCAACGATCGTAGCGCATCCCATGCCGCCGCCGATACACAGCGTCGCAAGACCCTTCTTCGCATCCTTCGCTTCCATCTCATGCAGAAGTGTTACCAGGATACGGCATCCGGAAGCTCCTACCGGATGTCCGAGCGCGATTGCGCCGCCGTTGGGGTTCAGCTGTCTGTCAACATCAATGCCCAGCTCCTTGCCTACTGCTACGGACTGTGCAGCAAATGCCTCATTCGCCTCGATGATATCGAAATCTTCGATCTTGTAACCGGTCCTGGCCATAACCTTCTGAGTAGCCGGAACAGGACCGATACCCATAACTTCCGGTCTGCAGCCTGCCAGAGCGCCGCCGACAAAAGTTGCCATCGGCTTAACGCCCAGCTCCTTCGCCTTCTCTTCGCTCATCACAACGATGGCTGCAGCACCGTCATTGATGCCGGAAGCATTGCCTGCGGTTACAAAGCCATCGGGATTAATGGGACGAAGCTTTGCAAGACCTTCGATGGTGGAGCCTGCCCGGGGGCCCTCGTCCACCTTAAACTCGATCATTTCTTTCTTTTTCTTTACCATCACAGGCACGATCTCTGCGTCGAAGGCGCCGGATTTCTGAGCCGCCTCGGCCTTCTGCTGGCTCTTTAACGCGAACTCATCCAGCTCCTCCCGGGTCAGGCCCCACTCGCGGCAGATATTGTCAGCGGTGG
>OFGQ01000868.1_pt1 | contig 22054 bp, 15 predicted proteins | sample 1521791 | NCBI WGS metagenome assembly OFGQ01 (sample SAMEA3504116, study PRJEB24116) | mouse gut metagenome | biome: mouse gut; feature: mouse-associated habitat; material: faeces | place: Denmark | collected 2011 | reverse complement strand
TGGTCGATGCGGGCTTCGAACGCGTGGATTTTGTCTACGAGCCCGGGCAGTATTCGCTGCGCGGCGGCATCGTCGATGTCTTCTCCTACTCCGAGAGCAAACCTTTCCGCGTGGACTTCTTCGGCGACGAGGTGGATTCGATCCGCCGGTTCAACATTTCGAGCCAGCTCTCCGAGGCGCGCCTCGCGGAGGCGGGCATCGTGCCGAACCTCAATGCGCGCGAGGCGCGAAGGGTGTCGCTGGCCCGCTTCGCGGGAGCGGAGGCGTCGTTCTGGTTCTACGATGCGGAGCATGTGTTGCAGCGCGTGAACGAGGTGCGCCGCAAACTGCTGGGCGACCTGGAGGACCCGTCGCGGATCGACTACCATGTCACCAGCCGCAACGGGCTGCTGGCCGACATGGCCGAAGCCCGCATGTTCGTGCAGCGCGACAACCTCAAGGAGCGTCCCGCCGTTGCGGCGGTGGCCTTCGACACGGCGCCCCAGCCCGAATTCAACAAGCATTTCGAGGTGCTGGCCGACGACCTGGCGCGCAACGCCCTGCGCGGATACGAGACCTACCTGCTCTCGGAAAACAAGTTGCAGATCGAGCGGCTCCAGGATATTCTGCGCCGCATCGGCCGCGGACAGGCCGCAGTGGTGCCCCTCGCCCTCACGTTGCACGAGGGGTTCGTGGATCATGCGCTGAAAGCGTGCTTCTATACGGACCATCAGATCTTCGACCGCTACCAGCGCTACCGCATCAACGGCGAAATCCGCCGCGACGAGCAGATGACCGTGGCGGAGCTCAACCGCCTGCGTCCGGGCGACTACGTGGTGCACATCGACCACGGCGTGGGGCGCTTCGACGGTCTGGTGAAGATCGAGCGCAACGGCAAGATGCAGGAGGCCATAAAATTAGTATACAAGGACGGCGACGTGCTCTTCGTCAGCATCCACTCGCTGCACCGCATCTCGCGCTACCGCTCGGGCGACGGCGAGCCGCCCAAGGTCTACAAGCTCGGCACGGGGGCCTGGCAGAAGCTGAAAACCGCGGCCAAGAAGGCCGTGAAGGACATCTCGCGCGAGCTGATCGCGCTCTACGCCCGGCGCAAGGCCTCGAAGGGCTTCGCCTTCTCGCCCGACGGCTACCTGCAACAGGAGCTGGAGGCGTCGTTCGCCTGGGAGGATACGCCCGACCAGCAGGCCGCCACGGCCGCGATCAAGCGGGACATGGAGTCGGAGCAGCCGATGGACCGCCTCGTGTGCGGCGACGTGGGCTTCGGCAAGACCGAGGTGGCCATACGTGCGGCGTTCAAGGCCGCGACCGACGGCAAGCAGGTGGCGGTGCTCGTGCCCACGACGATCCTCGCGCTGCAACACTTCCGCTCCTTCTCGCAGCGCCTGCGCGACTTCCCCATCCGCGTGGAGTACCTCAACCGCACCAAATCGTCGCGCGAGACGTCGCAAATCCTCGCCGATCTGGCCGCGGGGCGCATCGACATCCTGATCGGGACCCACAAAATCCTGGGCAAGAACGTGAAGTTCAAGGATCTGGGACTGCTCGTGATCGACGAGGAGCAGAAGTTCGGCGTGGCGGCCAAGGAGAAGCTGACCCAGCTGAGCGTGTCGGTCGATACGCTCACGCTCACCGCGACGCCCATTCCGCGCACATTGCAGTTCTCGCTCATGGGTTCGCGCGACCTGTCGATCATCTCCACGCCGCCGCCCAACCGCCAGCCGATAGTAACCGAGTCGCACGTCTTCTCCGAGGAGGTCGTACGCGACGCTATCGAGGAGGAGCTGTCGCGCGGCGGACAGGTATACTTCGTGCACAACCGCGTCGACGACCTGATGTCGGTCGAGGGGATGCTGCAACGGCTCTGCCCCAAGGCGCGTATCGGCGTGGGACACGGACGGATGCCGGCCGAGCAGCTCGAACGCCTCGTCATGGACTTCATCTACGGCGAGTACGACGTGCTGCTGACCACGACGATCGTCGAGAACGGAATCGACGTACCGAACGCCAATACGATCATCATCGACAACGCGCAGAATTTCGGTCTGAGCGACCTGCACCAGCTCCGCGGCCGTGTCGGACGCTCCGACCGCAAGGCGTACTGCTATCTCATCACCCCGCCCAACGAGCTGTTAGGCGGAGACTCGCGCCGCCGCCTGAGGGCAATAGAGGAGTTCTCCGATCTGGGCTCGGGCTTCAACATTGCCATGCAGGACCTCGACATACGCGGTGCGGGCAATCTGCTGGGAGCCGAGCAGAGCGGCTTCATAGCCGACATAGGCGTCGAGACATACCAGAAGATCATGCAGCAGGCGATATCGGAGCTGCGCTCCGAGGGGCTCGACGTATCGGGTCTGACGCAGGCCGAGAACGATGCCATGCAGAGCATCGGCTTCATCGACGACGCCACGATCGATATCGACGTCGAGGCCTCGCTGCCCGACAGCTACGTCCATTCGCAGTCCGAGAAACTGCGCCTGTACCGCGAGCTGGACTCGCTGCAATCGGAGGAGCAGCTGACCTCGTTCGCCGCGCGTCTCGAAGACCGCTTCGGTGCGCTGCCCGAGGCGACGGTCGAGCTGATGAACGTGGTGCGTCTGCGCCGCGAGGCGGTGCGTCTGGGCATGGAGCGCGTCAAGGTCAAGAACGGGCTGATGATAGTGTGGTTCGTCGGCGACGACTCGTCGCCCTATTACAAGAGCGACACCTTCATGGGGCTTCTGCGCAAGGTCACGGCCGACGCCGAACGATTCGTGCTCAAACAACACAATAACCGGCTTGCGATGACCGTTAGGAAGGTACGCAACATAGCGCAGGGGGTCGAAGTGCTGAGGGCACTTTGAGATGATATACGGACAAGATAGATGAACCTGATAATAGATAGGGGCAATACCCTGACCAAAGCGGCTGTCGTCGACCGGGGACGCATAGTATCGATGCAGAGCTTCGAGCGGCTCGACATGCGCCGTCTCGACCAGTTCGTCGGACGCTGCGGCGCTATCGACAAGGCCATAATATGCTCGACGGCAGGCGATACGGAGGAGCTGGCGCAGCACCTCGAAGGATCGGTCGGCCTCGTGCTGCGATTCGTCCCCTCGCGCGTTGCCGTACCGATCGGCAACGACTACCTGACGCCCGAGACGCTCGGCGCCGACCGCCTCGCCGCAGCCGTCGGGGCGACCACGCTCTACCCCGGACGCGATCTGCTGATAGTGGACATGGGCACAGCCATAACGATCGATCTGGTCGAGGGCGGAGTATACCGCGGCGGCAACATATCGCCTGGCATGAATATGCGCTTCCGGGCACTGCACGACTACACGGCGCGTCTGCCACTGGAATCGGCCACGGACGAGATAATGACGCTGGGCAACACCACCTCGACTGCTGTCGGGCAGGGTGTCATGCAAGGCATCGTCAACGAAATAGAGGGATATATCGAATCGTTTTCGAAAAAAAATCGCGAAATATCCACTATTTTTACAGGCGGCGACGCAAAACGCTTTGTAAAGAGAATTAAAAATGCGATATTTGCAGACTGTGAATTGGTGGTTTGCGGATTGAACAGAATTTTGGACTACAATGCAAATAAAGAGTAAACTGATACTTTGCCTGACTGCGGCCCTCGCGGCTATGGGATTCGAAGCCTCGGCGCAGACGAGCAGCATAAACGCCTATTCGCCCTACTCGATGTACGGGCCGGGCGAGCTGTCGACGCCGGGCAACGTCGCCATGCGGTCTATGGGCGGCGTGGGTCTGGGTCTTCGCAACACCGGTCAGATCAATACGTTGAATCCGGCAGCACTGAGCGTGGCTCCGTCGAAGAGCTTCCTCATGGACTTCGGCGTCGACGGCACGCACTTCCGCAACAACCAGCAGAAATATACCGCCGACGGGGCGGCAGCGTATAAGGCTAAAACGGCATACAACACAGTCAACTTCCACAACCTGTCGATAGCATTCCCGATAGCCCGCGGACTGGGCGGCGCCGTCAGCGTCGCGCCTTACAGCAGCGTCGGCTACAAGGTCAAGAATACGGAGGATAATAAGGACATATGGGCCGACGTGGGACGCGTCATGTACGGATACGACGGCGACGGCGACATAACCGAAGTCAAGCTCAGCATAGGCTGGGAGGTGGCGCGCAACTTCTCGATAGGCGTAGCGGCCAAATACTACTGGGGCAACATCGAGCGCAACTACTCGGCCACGGCGGTCAACATCATTACCGGCAGCGGCGAGGTGGCCTCGACCGTGGGCGTAGACAAGTATCAGGTGTCGAACTTCAAGTTTCAGGCCGGCGTGCAGTGGAACGCCATACTCGACAACAAGCGCATCCTTACCTTCGGTGCGACATACGATCTGGGCGGCAAGCTCAATCCCGACAAGACGAGCTACGTGTATACCAACAACATATTCAACCAGCTGCATCCGTTCCCCGTACGCGACCGCATCGACGCCGTCGAGCTTCGGCTGCCGCATCAGGCCGGTATCGGCGTATACTATCAGGACAGAACCATAGCATGGGGCGTCGACTACGTATATGCCAACTGGGGCGGCGACAACGGCTCTTTCGCCGAGAACGCCACGAAGGGCATCCGCGTAGCTTACAGCGACACGCACACGATCAAGGCCGGCTTCGCCATAACGCCGCGAATGCTGGATGCGCGCAACTACCTCAACCGCATGACCTACCGCATAGGCGCCCGCGTGGGCAACTATTACCAGACATTCGCCGGACAGCGCATCGACTGCTTCGCCGTAACGGCCGGGCTGGGATTCCCCGTCAGGCTGTGGGGCTCGTCGTCGATCAATCTCGGATTCGAATTCGGGTGCATGAGAGCTCCCGACTCGGTCGCAATCGACGCCCGACGCATCGGACTGGTCAACCAGAAATACTACAAGCTGTCGCTCGGATTCAACCTGTTCAGCGCCGATACGTCGGACTACTGGTTCGTCCGCCAGAAATACGATTAGCGGCATCGCATCAGACGGAACCTAAAAAAACAGTAAAAGCAAAAAATAAAACGACATGAAAAAGATCTCAACAATTCTTATCGCCGCTGCGGCCATGTTCGGCTCCGAAGCCATGGCGCAGTTGGATCTGAACGATCCCAAGTTCGCCGTCTGGGGCGAGACGGTCGAGGAGCGTCAGTCTAACCTCGGCGCGAGCAACTACCTCAAAGAGGCGCTCGACAGCAAGGACTACGTCTCGGCTACGGGCTATCTGCAACAGCTCCTCAACAACTGCCCCTCGGCACAGCAGCAGACATTCGCCCGCGGCGTGACGCTCTACAAGAACAAGGCGGCTCGCGCCAAGAGCCTGGCAGAGAAGAACATGTACATCGACTCGATCATGCTTCTGCACGACCTGCGCATCAAGTACTTCGGCGACCACCCGAAGAACGGCCGCGACTACATCCTCGACATGAAGGCGCGCGACATGCTCCGCTACCGCGAGTCGGATCGTCCGGCGCTTCTCGCATCGCTCAAAGAGGCTATCGACGCCGGCATCGAGACGGGCAAGACCAATATCGACATCGTTGCGATCTACTACAAGAACCTCTGCGAGGACTTCAGCTATGACGACAACATCACGGCCGATATCATCCTCGACGAGTACGAGCGTCTCTCGCCGCTGTTCGCAGGCGTTACGGGCGAGGACGAGCAGTATAAGGATACGTTCGAGACGAGCTTCGGCATGAGCGGCGCAGCCAGCTGCGAGAACCTCGAAGCGCTCTTCTCGAAGAAGCTCGCCGAGACGCCCGACGACGAGAAGTTGCTCGGCCAGGCCGTGGCTCTGATGTCGCGCGCCAACTGTTCGAGCGACTTCTTCTTCGACATTACCGAGCGTTACTACACGATCAAGCCCTCGTCTGAGACGGCATTGTTCCTCGCTCAGGGATTCCAGAACAAGGGCGAGTCGGAGAAGGCTTTGAAGTATCTGCGCGAGGCTCTGGCCGTCGAGACCGACCCGGCCGAGAAGGAGCTGCTCTACGTGCGCATAGGTCTTATCGAGATCGGCGACAAGCACTACTCTGCGGCAGCCGAGGCTGCACGTCAGGTACGCGGCATCAACCCCGACAACGGTTACGCATACTTCATCCTCGGACAGTGCTATGCCGCTTCGTCGTGCGAGGACAAGTTAGGCGGAGCATCGGTCTACTGGGCTGCATACGACGCCATGAGTCAGGCCGCCTCGCTGCTCAAAGACGAGCCCGAGACGCAGAAGGCCGCTCAGCAGATGATGAACGCCTACCGCGCCGCATTCCCGCAGCAGGAGACCTGCTTCTTCGCCGACCTTACGGCCGGTTCGCGCTACACCGTACAGTGCGGTCTGGCGGCAGGTCAGGTTACCACGGTACGCTACCGCTAACGGCTCGCAAAGCGATACGACTCGAAGTATGTCGCAGCGACCGGTAACACGATATCTCGCAGTAGCACTCTCCTTGGCGGGGAGTGCTACATTGCTATTCTCGTGCGGGCACAAGATGTCCGACACACAATACGACCCCGAGACCCTTATGACCGAGTCGAGCGAAAACCGCACTGTCATAATGTCCGAGAACGGGTGCGTCTCCTACGAGTTCACAACGCCGCTGGTCGAGGGCTACGGCATGGCGACCAACCCCTACCGCGAGTTTCGCCGCGGGGTCGACATCAAGACCTTTACATCGGATACGCTGCCGCTGACCGACGCCACGCTGCGCGCCAACTATGCAATATACTACGAGAACCAGAAACTCTGGGAGGCCAAGGGCAACGTCGTCATATACAAGTTCAACCGCAAGGAGGGCGACACGACCGTCGTCAGCCGCACCGAGGTCTACACGCAGCAGCTGTTCTGGAACGCCAAGACCAAACAGATATACTCTAACGTCGACACCAAGGTATTGCAGAGCGACGGCTGGCACTTCGGCGTGGGCTTCGATGCCGACGAGTCGTTGAAGAACATCCATTTCCGCAAGTATATGAGCGAAATGGAGTTCGAAATGGAGGGCGATGCCGCCGGCAGCGGCACACGGCGCGAAGCGCACGGCAGCGACGACGACAAGAAGAGCGACGCGACGAAGCGGTCTGCTTCGAAGCCGGCCGCCAAACCGGCCGCGAAGCCGGCCAAGGAGCCGGCGGAATCGATGTCGTCCCCCGGCACACCGGGCGATATCGGCACACCGGCAAATACCGACACGCGCACGAGGCTCGATATAGGCCAGCGCTCCGAGGCGGCGGTTTCGACTGCGGCGCGTCCCGAGCGGGTCAGAATGACGCAGCCGACACGGCAGGAGTCGCAACCCGCACGACAATAGAACGGCAAACACACCTGAAACGATGATAACATACATAGTGTTGGTAATAACGATGCTGATCCTTTCGGCATTTTTCTCGGGCATGGAGATCGCCTTTCTGAGCAAGAACCGCCTGCGCGAAGAGATCGACCGCAAGCAGAGCTCGATGTTCAGATACATAAGCGACGTCTTCTCGCGCAACCCGGGCAACTACATAACGACGATACTGGTAGGCAACAACATCTCGCTGGTGGTCTACTCGCTCTGCATGGAGATGCTGCTGGCCGCGTCGCTGGGGCTGAGGAACGTAGTGCTTGTCAGCGTCGTCTCGACGGTCATCGTGCTGTTCGCGGCCGAGTATCTGCCCAAGTCGGTATTCAAGCGCAACCCCAATTTCTACTACTCGCTGCTCGCGCCGGTCATATTCGCATTCTACATACTGCTCTACCCCATTGCTCGCCTTACCACGCTGCTCTCCTACGGGCTGCTGCGTCTGGGAGGCCGCCGGGTCGAGGCACGCAGCATGCAGACGGCATTCAACCGCGACGACCTGGCGGGTCTGGTCGAGGCCGAAAACGTAGAAGTACAGCAGGACGACGAGGACGACATACGTCTGTTCCAGAATGCGCTCGACTTCGCCGACCTGCGCGTGAGGGACTGCATGGTGCCGCGCGTCGACGTCGAGGCGGTCGACATCGAATCGACCGATATCGAGCAGCTGACCCAGCTTTTCGTCGACAGCCACTTCTCCCGCATATTCGTCTGGCGCGAAAGCATCGACAACATCGTGGGCTACGTCAACTCCAAGAGTCTGTTCCTCAAACCCCGATCGATCGATGACATGTTGATGAAGGTCATATACGTGGCCGAGACCCTGCCGTTGCAGACCATGTTGGAGACCTTCATGAAGCGCAAGGCCTCGATCGCCGTAGTCATCGACGAGTTCGGCGGTACGGCCGGCATCATATCGCTCGAAGATGTTCTGGAACAGATATTCGGCGAGATCGAGGACGAGCATGACGTGCACGAAATGGTAGAAAAGCAGATATCGGAGCACGAATGGGTGTTCTCGTGCCGTCTCGAAGTGGACTACCTGAACGAGCATTACGGCCTGGGCATCGACGAAAGCGACGAGTACGACACTCTGGCAGGATATATAATCTACAATCACGACGGCATACCGGCTCAGGGAGAGGCGTTTACCGTGGGAGGATACCGTTGCAGGGTGCTGCGCCGCACAGGGTCGCGCATCGATCTGGTGCGCATGAAGCGGCTGAATTGAAATTATATGGTATCAGGTTGACCCTCTTTTAGAAAAATTTACTATCTTTGAAGGCTAATTCGAACAATACGATAAACAAATAAAGTTTTTTATGGCAACATTAAACACACTACGAACCAAATACGGCATCGTGCTTTCGATCGTCATCGCTGTCGTACTTTTGGCGTTCATACTCGGCGACCAGCTCAACAACCGCCAGGGTCCGCAGCAGTACGAGGACTTCGCCGTTGCTCAGATAGCCGGCAAGACCATATACTCTGCCGAATACGCCAAGGCCAAACAACCCGCCGACGAGCGCAAGAATCTCTCGGCCGATCAGGCTGCCGACTTGGCATGGCGCACCATCGTCTTCGACAACTACATATCTCCGGCATGCGCACAGGCCGGCATCGTCGTCACGCAGGCCGAGATGGACCGCGTGGCCAACATGTACGGCGTACAGTGGGGACAGCAGTTCGAGGCCGCAGGCTTCCCGCAGGAGCAGATCGCCTCTCTGATCGACAACACGTGGTACGTAGAGCAGCAGACCATAGCGCAGCAGATGCTCGGCGAGAAGTTCGGTGCACTGTATGCTCTGGGCGCGTATACCAACAAACTCGAAGTGGCCGACAATATCCGTAACATGGGCGCTGCGTTCAGCGGCAAATACGTCGAGGTTCCCTACTCGGTAATCGCCGACGCCGATATCGAGGTAAGCGAGCAGGATCTGGCGGCATGCTACGAGGCCGGCAAGCAGAAGAACCCCTCTCTTGGCAACCGCACGATCCGCTATATGCTCTTCGAGATCGCCCCCACCGAGGATGATCTGGCCTCTGTCGAGGCCGAGGTCAAGCAGGCGGCCGAGCAGTTGTCGGCAGCCGACATGGCTCAGGCAAAGAGCGTAGCCCGCTCGTTCGCCGGCGAGGTCAGCCCTTTCATAACCTTCGACCGCATACCCGCGGCACAGACCGAGACGTTGAAGAGCGGCGCCATGTACGGCCCCGAGAAGCTCGACAACGCATGGGTCATGAGCCGTATCGTGGCTAAGGCCGACGTTCCCTCGACGTTCCGTCTGGAATATGCCGTATTCGACGACAAGCAGCAGGCCGACAAGATCGCAGCCGAGCTGGCGACGGTAGACGGCGACTTCACGAAGCTATCGACGGCCGTAGACACTTTCGACGAACAGGTCGACTTCAACGGCATGGACGAGTACCGCGCCAAGTCGTTCATCGACGCTAAGGCCGGCGACATAATCACATTCAACGAATCGGGCAAGGTGCTCGTGGCCAAGGTCGTCGAAGCAGGCGACAAAACGCAGTTCGTGCAGGTGGCTCAGATCGTCAAGCAGATCAAGCCCAGCGACGCCACCGTCGACGCCGTATCGCGTCGCGCCTCGACTTTCGACAACAAGTCGCGCGGCTCGGCCGAGGCGTTCCAGAACGCTGCCGACGAAATGGCGCTTATCCCCCGCATGGCCGTCATAAGCCGTTCTGACCGCAACTACCAGACCGGCGAGCGCGGCATACGCGGCGTGGATAACTCGCGCAACGTAGCCGTATGGGCTTACGGAGCCAACGTAGGCGAATCCAAGCTGTTCAACACCGGCAGCAACATCATCGTCGCTATGGTTACGGCCGTCGACAACGACGAGTATACTCCCCGCAACGACATGCAGTGCCGCCGCGACGTACTGCGCGACAAGAAGTTCGCACAGATAGCAGCCAACCTCTCGTCGTTCGAGGCCGCCGAGGCCGCATACGATGTCGAGGTCAAATCGTTCGACGGCGTGAAGTTCAGCGACATGCTGTTGGAGGGCGGCGACGGCGAGGCGCGTCTTATCGGCGCTATCGCAGCGACCCGCACCGCAGGCGCGCTGTCGCAGCCTGTCAAGGGTAACAACGCGGCCTACATATTCGTCGTCGACTCGATCGAGGGCGACGAGGCTGCCGATGCCGAGACTCTCGACAAGGAGCGCATTCCGCTCAACACGCAGCGCGAGGCCATGATGCGTCAGGCATCGGCATACGCTCTGACGGAGAAGGCCGAGATCAAAGACCTGCGCGACAACCGCGTAATGTAATTCCCGGCATGGGGGGGGGAGGCGTAAGGCTGAAACCCTACCGACCGACATAACATAACGGAAGAGTACGGGAAGCGTCTCATCCGAAAGACTAAGAAGAATCGCCCCTGCCGTGTTGCGGTAGGGGCGAATCGTTTCTATCAACCGAGCCAAAGCCGCAATCATTCGGACTATAACTAAGTGAAGAAACGGCACCAGCATGCGGAACATTTTCCTTAAACCGAACGCAAGCCGACCTGTTCAGGTTATGACGAGATGCAGAAACGGCACCCGGATGTGGAACATTTTCCTTAAACCGAACGCAAAGCCGACTTGTTCAGGCTATGACGAATGGCAGAAAGGGGGGGGGCGTGACAGCGACGTTTTCGTTACGCCGAAAACAGAGCCCAGCTCGTTTGAGATATGCCGAAGTATAGATCGAAAGATATTCGACGGCTTTTGCCGAACGCAAGTGTGTTTAGCGAAGCAGATGATATTTACAATAAATTATCGCGCGGCCGTACCGCGGCCCGTCCTCGCACAACCCTATCTTTCGTCATGACCGTATTACGCGAGATACGCACGGCCGCGGCATTCGCCCCACGAAAAGGTCGGTTCGCGCCCGCATTATGTCGTTCTGCGGCATCTGCCGTCCCGAATCATCTAAATGGCTCTACCTTTGTATAAAGCGACAAGGAATAATGACCGACAGGAAACATTAATTAATATTGAAAGATTATGAAAAGAGGATTATTGATCGCAGCAAGCGTTATTGCAATGATGTCGCAAAGTGCGACGGCGCAGCAGCAAACCGCAGAGAATCGCCACGAGCGACGCACCCAGAGCGTCGAGCAGCGAGCACAGCGCATGACCGACCGTCAGGCGGGCGACCTCTCGCTCAGCGCCGAGCAGCGCGAGAGGCTCTACGAGGCCAATCTCAAACTGGCCGAATCGCAGCGAAAGATCTACGAAAGGAGACGCGAAAAGGAGCGCGACCGCATGGCCGACATGCAGAAGCATGCCGACAAATACGATCACAAACTGCGCGAGATTCTTACGTCGGAGCAGTATGCCAAGTGGCAGGCAGCCGAGCAGCAGCGCAAAGAGCAGATGCGCCGTAAAAGGCACGACGCGGCACCCTGCAAGGGCAGACCTATGGGATGCAAGCAGGCAAAAGGCAAGTGCGCAAACAATAACGGCGGCGATAGCCGTGCATGCCAGCGCAGCGCCGGCAACTGACCGAAGCATATGACCGATCGTCGAACGGCTTCGACGGCGGCAGGCAGCATCGAAACGGGTGAAAGCGGTGGCTGACACCCGTTTTTTGTCGTTTCGCCGACCGCACCGGGCATCTCTCGATTATTTGCATTATCTTCGCAGCCGAAAACGGAAAAATACCTTTTTACTATGAAAAAAATATTTACGGCATTATTGGCGTTATGCGCCGTCGCGTCGTCATGGGCGCAGAGCGGCAAGGTAACGGCGACCATACTCGATGCCGAAACCAAACAGGGAGTCGTCGGCGCGATAGTCGAGCTGGTGTCGACCACCGACGAAGCACGACGCAAGCACTCTACATCGGGCTACGGAGGCAAGACCGAAATCTCAGGCGTCGCCTACGGAACCTACCGCGCCACCGTATCGTTCATCGGATACCAGAACTACGCCACGGAGGTCAAGGTGGGCAAGGGTACGACCGATATGGGACAGATCATGCTCGCCGTCGAGGCCACGCGCATCGATGCCGTCGTGAAGGAGGTACAGGCGCTGCGCACATCGCAGAACGGCGACACGGTAAGCTACAACGCCGCCGCATTCAAGGTATCGGCCGACGCCGACGTCGAGGGTCTGTTGAAGAAGATGCCCGGCATTACCATAACCAACGGCACGGTCGAGGCGCAGGGCGAGGAGGTCAAGAAGATATTCGTCGACGGCAAGGAGTTCTTCGGCGAGGATGTCTCGACGGCGATCAACTCGCTGCCGGCACAGTCGGTAGACAAGATCGAGGTATTCAACAAGCTCTCGGACAACGCCGAATTTTCTGGCATGGACGACGGCGAGGGATACAAGGCCATAAACATCATCACGCACAGCGATATGCGCAAGGGACAGTTCGGTAAGGTATATGCCGGATACGGCTACCAGCCCTCGACCGACGAGGTGGCCTCGCACCATAAGTACATAGCCGGCGGAAACGTCAACATATTCAACAATTCGAGCCGTCTGTCGGTCATCGGTCTGTTGAACAACGTCAACCAGCAGAATTTCTCGTTCGAGGATATCCTCGGCGTCTCGGGCGCGACGGGCGGTCGCGGCGGCGGCATGGGACGCGGCGTGGGACAGTACATGGTGCGCCCGCAGAGCGGCGTGGCCAATGTCGGCTCGCTCGGCGTCAACTACTCCGACGCATGGGGCGAGAAGGACAAGGTAAAGCTGACAGGCAGCTACTTCTTCAACCGCACCAACACCAAGAACATCAACCGTATCGAGAAGTGGTACGAGGAGCCGTCGCCCATAGATACGTTGGAGCAGGAGGGCTATTCGCGCACGCTCAACAACAACCACCGCCTCAACCTGCGTCTCGACTGGCGCATATCGGAGAACCAGTCTCTCATGTCGCGCACGGGATTCAGCTACCAGAGCAACGACCCCACGAGCAGCACCGAAGGCGTGCAGTGGGGCGAGAGCGGCTACAACATCATCCGCAGCGGCAGCATAGCCGAGTCGGCGGCGATGAACCTCCGCGAGTTCCTCTCGTACCGCGCCAAGCTGGGCAAGGCGGGACGCACGATTACCGTCGACGGCTTCGTCAACTGGCAATACCTCGCGCAGCCACACCGACAGCTACTCGACGCTCGACACGGCTATCGACCCCTCGACGGGCGACTACTACCCCGTACTGCGTTACGTATCGCAGTCGGCGCCCACATCGTCGCTCAGACTCGAAGGTTCGTTCACATATACCGAACCTATCTCCAAGTCGTCGCAGCTGAGCCTGCAATACCGCGCCTCGATGAGCGACCAGAACATCGAGAAGACGGCCTACATAACCGGCGACGACTACTCGACCGAGGGTCTTCTGCCCGACGCATCGCTGTCGCGCACCACCGACAGCCGCTACATCACGCACCGCGTAGGCCCCGGCTTCCGCTACGCCAAGAACCGCAATACGGTCGTGGCCAATGTCTACTACCAGTATTCGACGCTCGACGGCGGAGTGAGGGGCTTCGACATCAAGCGCAACTACAACGACTTTACCTATTTCCTCATGGGCAACATCGCCATAAACAAGGAGAACACGATACGTCTGTTCGTAATGTCGAGCACCGAGAACCCCTCGGTCGGCAACTTGCAGGACATATACGACGTCTCGAACGCACAGTACATATCGAAGGGTAACCCCGATCTGAACCCAGCTTATACGCACCGCATCAACTTCCACTATGTACGCTCCAACGTCGAGAAGGGACGCACGTTCATGTGGATGTTCTCGTCGCAGTTCACGCAGGACTACATAGGATCGTCGATATACTACAACAAGGATATCGAGGTCGACAACGGCGACGGCACCACCACCCAGTACCGCCCGTTGCAGTACGTGACCTATGCCAATCTCGACGGCTACCGCTCGCTGCGCACGCACCTGAGCTACGGATTCCCCATAAACCCGATCAAGTGCAACCTCAACCTTATGGCCGGTCTGAGCTATACGCGCACGCCGTCGCTTATCGACGACCAGATCAACAACGCCAGCAACATGGGCTACGACGCCATGGTATCGCTGGGCAGCAACATCTCGGAGAATCTCGACTTCACGCTGCAATGGAGCGGCACCTACAACGACACGCGCAACTCGCTGGCAGCATCGTCGGGCAAGAACCGCTATTTCAGCCACACGGCTTCGGGTAATCTGAAATGGGTATTCTGGAAGGGACTGACGCTGACGCTCGCGGCTACATACAACCAGTTCGTAGGCTTTACTAACGACTACAACGAGAGCTATCTGCTCTGCAACGCCTACCTCGGAAAGAAGATTTTCAAGAACCAGCGCGGCGAGGTGATGATAGGCGTCAACGACCTGCTCGACCAGAACACGGCATTCTCGCGCACGTCGGGCAGCGGCTTTACGCAGAACGCATGGAACAGCGTCATAGGACGATACTTTACCGTGCAGTTCACATACAATCTGCGCCACTTCAACAAGAACGCCTCGAAAGACATCAGCGACTACAACGGCATGGATATCAAGGCACCGCGTCCGTTCGGAGGACGTCCGCCCATGGGTCCCCACCGCTAACGGACGACGGCCGGCGCACGATACCCAGCGACCGAACGATACGGAAAATCGCCCCTGCGGATTGTTCCGCAGGGGCGATTCGCTTGACAGCCCGAAGGGCGGCCGTTCGCCGCAGCCTCGCTATTTAAGATACTTGTCGAGCCACCCGAAGAACTCCCGGTTCCATACCAGCGAATTTTGCGGCTGGAACACCTGATGCGCCTCGTTCTCGAAGACCACAAGCCGCGAGTCGATTCCATGCAGGCGCGCCGCCGTGAATGCTTCGAGCGACTGGGTATAGGGAATGCGGAAATCCTTCTCGCCCGTAATAATCATTATCGGAGTGTCCCAACGCTCGACCAGACGGTGCGGCGAGTGGGCATAGGAGCGCTGCGCCGTCGCATTCTGCCTGTCCCAATATGCGCCGCCGTAGTCGTTGTTGACGAAGAACAGCTCCTCGGTATGACCGTACATCGAGTCGAAGTCGAAGATGCCGCAATGCGAGATGAAGGCCTTGAAGCGCTTGTCGTGCACGCCGGCAAGATAATATACCGAGTATCCGCCGTAAGATGCTCCGACGCAGCCCAGACGGTCGGCATCGACCCACGGCTCGCGCGCAACTTCGTCGATCGCCGCCAGATAGTCGCGGATGTTCTGACCCGAGTAGTCGCCCGAAATCTGGTCGGTCCACTCCTGGCCGAACGAGGGGCAGCCGCGGCGGTTGGGCGCCACCACGACATAGCCGCGGGCGGCCATGAGCTGGAAATTCCAGCGGTAGCTCCAAAACTGCGATACGACGCTCTGCGGTCCGCCCTGACAGTAGAGCAGCGCGGGATATCGCTTCGCAGGGTCGAAGTCGGGCGGCAGAATGACCCACGTAAGCATGCGCTTGCCGTCGGTGGTAGCCACCCAGCGCTTCTCGACGCGTCCCATGCGGATGTTGTCGTAGATCTCGGCATTGACGTCGGTAAGCTGCTCCATAGCACCCGTCGAGAGGTCGAGACCATACAGCTCGGTAGCCTTCGATATGGTGTTCATCGCAACGACAGCCCTATCTCCGGCAACCGTCAGAGCCGTTATGTCGTGGTCGCCCGAAGTCAGCAGCTCGACACGGCCGTCCATACCGATGCGGCACACCTGATGAGTTCCCTGATACGGCACGATGAAACGCAGCGCGTCGTTGCCGTCCCATATCACGTCGGTGGCATCGTAATCGAAGCCGGCCGTAAGATCGACCGTCTCGCGCGAAGCGATGTCATAGACGATAAGACGCTGCTTGTCGGCCTCGTTGCCCGCACGACGCTGCGAACGGAAAGCTATGCGCCTGCTGTCGGGCGAGAAGACGGGGTACTTGTCGTATCCGACGAACGGCTCGGCACCGCTCTCGGCCGCGACCGAAGACTTGTTGATGTTGACCGTCGCACCCGATTCGATATCGTAGAGGAATACGTCGGAGTCGGTCGAGACGGCATAGTCGGCACCCGCGAGCGGCTTGCACGTGTAGGCCAGCATGCGAGAGTCGGGCGAGAATGCTATCTCCGCCATGTCGAAATAGGGCGCCAGCGGCGAGTCCCACGCCGAATCCGCGCCTATCAGATCGCGTCCCCGGCCGATCTCGCCGTCGACGATATCGGCAAGGTAGACATGCAGATAGCTGCCGTCGTCCCAATAATCCCAGTGACGGCACATCAGATCGTCGTATATGCGCGCCTTGGACTTGCCCAGATCGTCATATACGTCTTTCGACAGACGGTCGGCCACATGCGTGCGCACGACATACCACGCACGGGTGCCGTCGGGCGAGATGCCGAAGCCCTCGATATCTTCGCCGGCCTGCGACATGCGGCGAGCCTCGCCGCCGTCGATGCCGATAGTCCACACCGCCGAGCTGCCGTCGCGGTTCGAAAGGAAAGCTATGCGGTCGTTGCCGAGCCAGACGGCCGAATGGTTGTTCGACGAGGTGTCGGTAAGCGTCTTCGTCTCTCCGCTCGAAAGGTTCATCACGCAGAGCTGCGTCACGCCCCGGTTTTCGGACATGTTGTAGGATGTGATCTGGTAGAGCAGATTCTCCGCGTCGGGCGACAGAGCCGGCGCGCCGATGCGCGACATCTTCCACATGACCTCGGGCGTGAGGATCCCTGCCTGCTTCTCGGCCTCGGTCAGCGCGTTGTCGATCGCGAGCGGCTCGGGACGCTGCCGCTGCTCGCCGCCGCCCGTGCAGGCCGCCAGCGACATGGCTGCAATAGACATAATGAATAGTTTTTTCATATTGTTTCGATAAATTTGGTTTCGTCCAAAAGTACGGGTTGCGACCCTCGGCACTGCGCCGCGGCCGATATTCTCGCCCGGGGCGTGTCGAATCGTCGATTTTTTCGTATCTTCGCTCGCAATACCGAACGAAGCGACATGAAGAGCCACACTCTATATTTTACCGATACGCGCGTGGTCATCGCCGACCGCTGCCCCGCAGAGGGCTATGCGGTGCTTCCGACCGACGACTGCCGGATCGCGAGAGCGAATATAGTCAAAAAAGTCGAGACGGACAAATTCGTCGCCGTCATTACGCCCGACCCCGACGCAACGCTCGCGCATCTGCTCTCGCAGCTGTTCGTCGTCGAGGCTGCCGGCGGCATCGTCAGAGACGAGCAGGGCCGGTTGCTGATGATACGCTGCCGCGACCGCTGGGATCTGCCCAAAGGACATATCGAGGCGGGCGAGAGTGCGGTCGAGGCCGCTCTGCGCGAAGTAAGGGAGGAGACGGGCATCGTGGCCGAGGCCCTGCGGCATGCGGGCACGACGATCCACTGCTACGACACCTACGGGCGCTGGGAGGCCAAGCGCACGCACTGGTTCGCCATGCGATGCGTCGCGGGCGAGCCTGCACCGCAGACCGCCGAGGGCATTACATCCGCCGCATGGTGCGGCCAGGCAGAGGCCGCGAGCAATCTTTTGTCGTCGTACAGCACAATTATTGATCTTCTCGGGACGTTATCTTCGGTAGAGAACAACCGTGCAACCGGCTATGCAGCGGAGGGTTGCGCCGCAAAAACGAAAATGCTATGACAAAGATACTCTGGGTCGACGACGAGATCGAGCTTCTCAAACCCCACGTCATGTTCCTCGCGGCCAAAGGCTACGAGGTAGACACATGCAACAACGGCTACGACGCGGTCGACATGGCCACGGCCACGGCATACGACCTTATCATCCTCGACGAGATGATGCCCGGCATGACGGGGCTGGAAACGCTGCCGCTGATAAAGAACGTGCGCCCAGCAACGCCCGTGATAATGGTCACCAAGAGCGAGGAGGAGAACATCATGGACAAGGCCATAGGCTCGAAGATAGCCGACTACATCATAAAGCCGGTCAACCCCAATCAGGTGCTGCTTTCGATCAAGAAGAACCTGCATTCGCAGCAGCTCGTCACCGAGCAGACCACGGCCGACTACCGCGCCGAGTTCGGGCGCATAGCTGCGCAGCAGCAGATGGCTCAGACATTTCAGGACTGGTGCGGGCTCTACCGCCGGCTGACCGGCTGGGAGATCGAGCTGGCCGACTCGACCGACCAGAGCATCAAGGAGGTGCTCGCCTATCAGAAGAACGAGGCCAACCAGGAATTCTGCAAGTTCGTCAGACGCAACTACTACGACTGGATCAACCGCCGCGGCGACGACATACCGGTCATGTCGCACACACTGATGCGGCAGCGCATACTGCCGCAGATCGATCAGTCGCAGCGCACGACGCTGCTTTTGATCGACAACATGCGCTACGACCAGTGGCGCACCATAAGTCCGCTTCTGAGAAGCCATTACGAGGTTGCGGGCGACGACTTCTACTGCTCGATACTGCCCACGGCGACGCAGTATGCGCGCAACGCGCTGTTCGCAGGACTGATGCCGCTGGCCATAGACCGCCTCATGCCCGACCGCTGGCTCAACGACAACGAGGACGGCGGCAAGAACCAGTACGAGGAGGAGTTTCTGCGCCGTCTGCTCGCGCAGACCGGCAAGAGCTATAAGACCACATTCGACAAGCTCGTGCGCCCCGAGGCCGGACGCCGCCTCATAGAGAACATACGCCGCGTCTACGAGGCCGACTTCTCGGTCATAGTATACAACTTTCTCGATATACTCTCGCACGCACGCACCGAGACCGACGTGATACGCGAGCTTACCGACGACGAGGCTTCGTTCCGCTCGCTGACGCGTTCGTGGTTCGAGCATTCGGAGCTCTTCACGCTGCTCAAACTGCTGTCGGAGAACGGGCACACGGTCATCATAACATCCGACCACGGCACGATCCGCGTCGACAACCCCGTGCGCGTGACGGGCGATCGGGAGACATCGCCCAATCTGCGCTACAAGACCGGCCGCAACCTCTCCTACAACTCGCGCGACGTATACGAAGTGCTGCGCCCCGAGGATATACAGCTGCCGTCGAGCAACCTCACGTCGAGCTACATATTCGCCTACAACCGCGACTTTCTGGTCTACAACAACGACGCGAACAGATACATACGCTACTACCGCAATACGTTCCAGCACGGCGGCATCTCTATGGAGGAGATGATAGTGCCCTACATAGTCCTGAAACCCAAACGCTGACCGCCGCCCATCGCGGCATCGGCCGACAGAACACACGAAGATACAATGAAACAACTGACAGCAGAATCGCCCGAGGAGCTCGACATGGTGGCCGAAGAGGTCGTATCGGCACTCGACGGGCGCACCGTAGTAGCCCTCTACGGAACAATGGGCGCAGGCAAGACCACGCTCATAAGCCGCATAGCAGCGCATCTGGGAGCCGACGATACGGTTACCAGCCCTACATTCGCCATAGTCAACCAGTATAGCGGCGAGCGCGGCGCAATCTACCATTTCGACATGTACCGCATAGAGCGCATCGAGGAGGCGCTCGACTTCGGCTGCGAAGAGTATCTCTCGTCGGGCGACCTGTGCCTTATCGAATGGCCTGAGAAGATAGCTCCGCTGCTGCCCGACGATATGATGAAGGTCACGATCGAGGTCACGGGCGAGCGCAGCCGGCGCTTCATCATAGAGTGACGCCCGCCGCCGGCAGGCGACAGGCGCATGATCGGGACGGCATGATTCGGCGGCGTGGCCGCACGGCACTGATGCGGCCGGATTCTTTGCTTTTTCAATTTAATTTCTTATCTTTGCGCACCCGATATGCGGAGTTTGGAATAGTAAATTACAAAATATTGAGATCATGAATATTACAAGAGAGAATCGCGAGCAGGGCACATCGCTTTTGAAGGTCGTCGTCGACACCAACGATTACGGCGAGGCGGTAGACAAGCAGCTGCGCGAGATGAAGCGCAAGGCCAATATCCCGGGATTCCGTCCCGGCATGGTACCTATGGGCATCGTCAAGAAGATGTACGGCAAGGGCATCCTGGCCGAGCAGTCGTACCGCACGGCGTCGAATGCCGTATTCGAGTATTTGCAGAAGGAGAAGATCGACTATCTGGGCGATGTGATTCCGTCGGACGAGCAGGGCGACTTCGACTTCGACAACAACACCGAGTTCGAGTTCCTGTTCGAGATCGGCGAGGCTCCGAAGATCGACATGACGCTCTCGGCGGAGAAGGACAAGCTGACCTACAACAAGATCAAGGTCGACAAGAAGATGCACGAGGACTACCGCTCCAACTATCTGCGCCGCTACGGCCGTCTGGTCGACGTCGAGACCGTCGAGAAGGACGAGGCGTTGAACGTCACGCTCGACAACGGCGAGCTGCGCATCGAGGAGGCCTACGTGGGTCTGATCTCGATGAGCGAGCAGGAGCGCGCACCCTTCATCGGCAAGCAGGTGGGCTACAAGACCCAGGTCGACATCAACGAGCTCTACAAGAAGCCCGAGCAGCGTGCCGCTGTATTGCAGGTCAAGGCCGAGGAGTTGGAAGGCATCAACCCCAAGTTCGAGTTGGAGATAACCAAGATACGCCGTTTCGCCGATCCCGAGCTCAACGAGGAGTTCTTCAAGATGGCGTTCCCCGCAGGCAACGTCACATCGGAGAAGGAGTTCGACAAGTTCATCGACGAGGACATCGAGCGCGAGTTGAAGCGTGAGACGGACTATCTGTTTACCATGCAGCTGCGCGACTACATCCTCGACAAGGCGGCTCTGGCCATGCCGGTCGAGTTCCTCAAACGCTGGCTCTATGTCATCAACGAGGGCAAGTTCTCGCGCGAGGATATCGAGAAGGATTTCGATCAGTTCCTCAAAATGTTTACGTGGAATTACTTGCAGAAGCACTTCATCGAGCAGGGTCAGCTGACCGTCACGGCCGACGAGGCGATGGAGGAGGCCAAGGTCTTCGCTCAGGCTCAGTTCGCGCAGTACGGCATGCCGTCGGCACCTGCCGAGATGCTCGAAAATTTCGCCAAGCAGATCATGGAGAACAAGGAGCAGCAGTCGAAGGTCTACGAGAAGCTCTACGAGGTAAAGGTCGTCGAGTATCTCAAATCGCAGATCAAGGTATCGGAGAAATCGATCTCGGCCGACGACTTCGCAAAACTTGCAAAAGAGGTGGCCTAAGGGTTGTTTCTTAACTGAAAAATATATATATTTGAATCCCGTAGCGACCGTAAGGCCGTCGACGGGATTCTTTAATATGCGCCCTCCAAGCAAGGCACTGTTTTTGAGCCCCCGGCCATGAGGTGTAAGCAACAAACTAAAAAACATGTTATGACTGAATTTGAAAAATATGCGATACGGCACCGCGGCATCGGATCGTTGAAATTGCACGACTACCGCTCTATCGTCGACGACTACGTATCGCCCACGATCATAGAGGAGCGCCGTCTCAATGTAGCTACGATGGACGTATTCTCGCGGTTGATGATGGACCGCATCATATTTCTCGGCGCACCGATCTACGACGATGCGGCCAATATCATTCAGGCGCAGCTGCTGTTTCTCGAATCGGTCGATGCCCAGAAGGATATACAGCTCTATATAAACTCGCCGGGCGGTTCGGTCTCGGCCGGACTGGGCATCTACGACACCATGCAGCTCATAGCGAGCGATGTGGCGACCATATGCACCGGCCTTGCGGCCTCTATGGGCGCCGTGCTGCTCACGGCCGGTCAGGCAGGCAAGCGCACGGCACTGCCCCACTCTCGCATAATGATCCACCAGCC
>OFGQ01000853.1_pt1 | contig 22300 bp, 29 predicted proteins | sample 1521791 | NCBI WGS metagenome assembly OFGQ01 (sample SAMEA3504116, study PRJEB24116) | mouse gut metagenome | biome: mouse gut; feature: mouse-associated habitat; material: faeces | place: Denmark | collected 2011 | reverse complement strand
GTTACCTGATAAGCCGGAGCATGGGCGGCGGTCATTCCTGCTTTTGGTTGTCACGCACATACTCCATTAAATCCCCCGGCTGACAGTCAAGAACTTCACAAAGCCGGGATATGGTTTTACTGTCAAGCCCGCCAGTTCCATTTTTTAGGGCTGTCATAGTGCCTTGACCTATCAGTTTTTCTTTGCGGATTTTATAGGTTGTCCATCCCTTTTCTTCTAATAGCCGGAATAGTTTTTGATAGCTGATAGCCATATTGTAACGCTCCTTTCCAGTGGATAGGCGGTTAAAAAAGCAGACACCTTTTCCACTATACCTAATATAACACAAGATATGCACAAAATCAAGTGTAGAAAATTGACAAAAATAATCACTTAACTTTGTGTATATTGCGAATAGAATAATCACTGAATTTTGTGTATAATAGACTTATCAAATAAAACAAGAGAACAGAACAGCCAAGGCGGACGGGAGTACCGAAAGGGAAAGCAAGAACGCAAGGTAACACCGGGAAACAGGATAAGAGAGATTGAGATGCCGCATAAGCCGCTAGATGTTTAAAGCCTGCCGGGGCTGTCCTAAAACTTCTTGAAATTGAAAGGAGTAGTCACAATGACAGAGAGAATGATTGAGAACCGTATCAAGAAATTATCCGCACTGGAAGAACAGATTGCACAGCTTCAGGAGCAGGCGGACGCTATCAAAGGCGAACTGAAAGCCGACCTGAAAGCCGACCTTGAAGAAAAGGGGCTTGACGAACTGAAAACAAAGAATTTTCTTATCAGGTGGAAAGAGATTGTAAGCAACCGTCTTGACGGTAAGGCATTAAAGGCAGCGTTGCCGGAGATTTACAGCCAGTATTGCAAGCCCACCAGTAGCCGGAGATTTACAGTAGCATAAAGAAAATGCCCTTACAGAAGCCGCTAACTTCTGATAGGGCAGTAACCCGGAAACCATTACACAAAAAGTATCAGGGTATGAGGGGATTGTAACATTCCCCCTACCCGGAGTAAAGAGAGGATTTTAGAAGCATGAGAGAAGTTATTGAAATAGCACAAATTTTACTGGAAATGGGTACAGATACATACATGAAAAGTAAGTGTATGTTGCTGGCGGCGAGTAGCGAGCATCCGGGGAGTAGACATTTTTTCGAGGTATTATTTGACCGCGTAGAGAAGAAAAGACCCCTGCTTATCGAGGATAAGAGAGGGGGTGCGGCATGAAAGAGAAAGGCAATTCCAGCAAGCCTATAGAATGGAGAAGCGCAGAGTATCACAGAAAAGAGATTCTTAAAATATTTGACACGATAAGCGATTCATGGATACTCTGGCAAATGCACAGATTTATAGCGAACATAACAAAGGAGGATTGAGCATTGAACTATAAAGAACTGATTATCGGATTGTTGGAGCAGATAGACAGCAAGAAGTTTCCGGGGAGGGCAGGACTTGTAAGCAGCGAGAAGTTTCTAAAGCGTATCTATTTATCACTCCGGGAGTATGTAAGAGAAAGCGAGGTCGAGGCATGAGCGCGGCAGACCAGCACAAAAAAAGATTATCTGTATGTTGGAAAGTATCAATGATGAAAAATTCCTTAATCAGATACGGACTATTTTAAAACGGCATATAGAGAGGGAGGACAAAAAGCATGAATGAGGAACAACAGTTTTACAAAGATGGTATTTCAGAAATGTTAACAGCTATTCATAATGTGGACTGGCTTAGAAAAATCTACTCTTTTATCAAGGTATTTTTTGATGATGTGGAGGGCAGGGCATGAGCAAAAAGGAATATATAGAGAGAACCACAAAGATAATGCAGCAGCTTGATGTGGAAATGCTGAAAAAGGTTTACACCATAGCAAAGACACTTCTTGACATAGCACAGGAGGAGAAAGGGGCAACGGTATAATGGCAGAGCATAAACAGACTTTTGCAATGGATATTATCAGCGAAACAGTGAAGCAGCGTAACCGCTGGCGGCTGGCGTTCTGTATCTCACTGGCCGGGAATGTGTTACTGGCGGCAATGTTGATTTACAGATAAGGACAAATAAAGGAGGGCGGCGGCTTATATGTCTGCTGCCCTATCCCACATTATAGAAAGGCGGTGCTTATTATGGCAGAGAAACGGAAAGACAGCCGGGGAAGAATATTAAGGGATGGGGAAAACCAGATGAAAGACGGGCGTTACCGCTATCAGTATATGGACGGCAGGGGAAAGCGGTGTGCGGTGTATAGTTGGAAACTGGTGGAAACGGACAGAACACCGCCCGGAAAGAGGGATGATATAAGCCTACGGGAGAAAATAAAGCAGATTGACCGGGATGTTGAGGACGGTATAAAAGCCGCTGCCAATAACAAAATTACGCTGAATGATATGTTTGATTTGTACATGGCTGGAAAATATGAATTGAAAGATTCCACACGCTCCAATTATCTGTATATGTATAAAAATTATGTGTCGGACGAGATAGGGCGAAAGAAGGTAGCCAGTATCAAATATTCGGATGTAAAGGCATTTTATAACAGCCTTATCAGTGAAAAGGGTTTTAAGCCTAACAGCATGGAAATTATCAATACTATCCTGCATCCAGTATTCACGCTTGCGGTAAGGGATGGATATATCAGGAGCAACCCCACGGACGGGGTAATGGCAGAGATTAAGAAATCCCATAATTGGGAGAAACCAAAACGCCATGCGCTAACAGAGCAGGAACAGGAAGCCTTTATTGACTTTATCTCCAATTCTGATATTTATAAGCACTGGCTTCCATTGTTTACAGTGTTTCTTGGAACCGGGTGCAGAGTGGGCGAGATTATTGGCCTGCGGTGGCAGGATTTGGATTTTGAGAGCCGGACAATAAGCATAAATCACAATCTGATATACCGTGTGTATCGGCAGCAGGGCGAAAAGTGCGAAATGCACATTACAACGCCAAAGACAAGCGCAGGATGCCGGACAATCCCCATGTTGGATGAAGTGCGCAGGGCGTTGCTTCAGGAGAAGCGGCAGCAGATGCAGAGGGGGCATAATGAAACAGAGATAGACGGTTACAGCAGCTTTATCTTTACGAACCGTGAGGGCTATGTACACAATCCGCAGACTATTAATAGAGCGATAAAGAGGATATACACAGCTTATAATGAGCAGGAGAAAGCGAGGGCAAAGCAGGAACACAGGGAGCCTATTCTTATCAGACATTTTTCCGTCCATAACCTTCGGCATACTTTTTGTACACGGTTCTGTGAGAACGAAACCAATATCAAAGTCATTCAGGAGATTATGGGGCATAGCGATATAAGCACTACCATGAACATATACGCAGAAGCCACGGAGAGCAAAAAGAAAGAATCCTTTGAAAATCTGCAAGGCAAAATAAAAATATGCTGGTCTGATAAAGAGAGCCGTTCCGGGATTGCCGGGGCGGTTTTCCTATATCTCAATTTTATCTCAATTTTTATCTCAATCTAAAGAGCCGTGACAAACAAAGACAAACGAAAAAAGAGGGGGAAAGTGCCGAAAACATAGGATTTTGTATAAGCACAAACAAAGATAAACAAAGACAAAATACAGTATTATCATTTCCCGACGATGAAAACGCTTGGCGGAAAAGACCAGTAAAATCAATGCTTGCTTAAGTTCATGTTTTGCACAATGAGGACATTTTTCTAGAAAATATAGGGAAGTGTCCTTTTGCTATGGCTAAAACACATTTTTAAGGAGTATCTTGGCTGCTTTTCATTTTTTCTATATTTTTTCTCGTCTTTTCAATTGTTTCTTCAAGTTGATCTAATTCTTTTTCAGAGGAGCATAAATCTTCTAATATTGCTCCAGGACAGTGATTGATCATGCGCTCGTCAGGAGTCAAATCATGGTCTTTATTTCTGCGCATGAATGAGAATAAATTTTTTATTTTCATAAAATATTTTTCCTTTATTTCCATGAGCAATGGGCAGATAACATACGTAGAAAGCAGCAAAGTATAATTGTTTAATATGCGCAAATAATTCATTTATATACCAATATTCAGTTTTTGATTAGGATAAAACGGTGAGGAACAGCAGGAGCATGGTTTTATGATGCAAAAATGATGCATCAGTGATTTAAAATAGAAAAATATAGAACTTAAAAATGACAGGGAAAGCAGTTCATAAGCTGGATTACGATAAAACATTACAAGAGCATCATTTAGGGGGGATAGGTTATGAGGAAGAAAAATAGGATCATTGGAATTTTGCCAGTGCTGATTTTGGTAGGGATAATCGGTTTTTTGTGGATGAATGGAGGGAAAGCAGAAGCAGTTGATCAGCCGACAGAAAAGACGGAAGCTCCGTATGAGGAAATGCCGGGGCTGGAGGAACCTTATGCCCTGGCATATTTTGAATTTTTAAAAAAATACGCTGCGGACAGCGATTATGTGAAAGAGGGGAAGGCAAGGTTTGCGCTGGCTTTTATTGATGGCGATGAAGTCCCGGAGCTGCTGCTGATGGAGGACAATTACCATGCCAAGGGAGTAAGAGTTTTTGCCTATGACCAGGATCAGGTGGTGGAATTAGGGGAATTTGGTTCCTTCGGCATTATGCAGTACGTGGAAAAGGGAGGAATGATTTTCAGCCATTTTATGGCGCAAGGGGAGTCAAATAATGATTTCTTCAGAGTGGAAGAAGGAAAAGCAAATCTGGTTTGCAACATGCATTCTTGGCCGGATCATACCAGCGAAGAATATATCGAGCTATATGAAATAGATGGACGTTCCGTGGATGAGCAGACGTGCCAGGCGAAATGGCAGGAACTATACGAAGACCAGGAATATGTGCCGGTCGGGTATGAAGAAGGAATCCCGATCAAGGAAACGGAACTGAATTCGTTATTGCTGGAAGCTATCGATCATTTTGTTCCCAAAAAGGATCTGGCATGCTTCAGCTATGAGGAACTGCCGGATGGGACTTTGCGGATTACGGGTTATGATGAGGAAAAAAATACGGAGAATCCCTATCAGGTCACGATTCCGTCCATGATTGACGGGAAAAGGGTATCTACGGTCGGGAAGGAATGCCTGGGCATGACTTATTTCGCCGGAAAGCTGCTGGAACTTACAGTCTCTGACGGCATCACCACAATAGAGGAAAATATCATAGAACATGCCTATGATATTTCCCTTATAAAACTGCCGGACAGTGTGGTATCCATAGATGAAAAAGCTTTCTGGAGGAACGGAGATCCATGGCCGGTCGTAGTCGCCTGCAATGACGACTCTTATGCTTACCGATACGCGAAAGAAAATGGTTTTGCCTGTCAGGTAATGGAATCTGTTTTGCCGGAAAATGACTTCCTTGATGAATACCGAAAAGGAACAACAACGGAATTGCCATATTATGCACACTGGAGGACGGAAAGGGAACGATTTGACTATATTGCGGTAGAATACCGGGACAGCCAAATGGAGAAAAGACTGGAGGGGGAGATGGTTTACCAGGAGCCGAATGAATTTTTGGTGTTAATTGCAGACCATTCCAGCGGAGATATCCTGCAATGCATCGACTCTTCCTGCGTAGATGCGGAAAAAGTGGCGTTCTATTGGCTAAATGATGTTTCTTGCTGGAATTTTTTGTCTTTTGCGGATTGGAATTTTGACGGAGAGGAGGACATCCGCTGTTACCAAGGGACATTTGGCACGGGGGCGGCATCCTATTCTTCCCTGTTTGTTTATGAACCGGACAGCGGACTGTATCAAAATGTGCCGGAATTTTTAGGGATTGACTCGCCGTCGCTAAGGCCGGACAAACAATGCATTTATGGATTCTCCAGAAGCGGCGCGGTTTCGCATTATGCAGACCGCTACGAATATATAGACGGGCATCTTACCCATGTGGCAAGGCTCAGCCAGGTCATCCATAAAGGGGATGAAGTGGAAATTTTGGATGAGCGCCTGGTGGACGGGGAATGGCAGATTTACCGCCATGAAACATTTTACCCGCGTGACCCGTCCGCAGAGGAGGCTTGGCAGGATGCCTATGAGCAGTCTGAAAGCCTGTATGTGGAGGACGGGTACTGGGATTTATAAAGCAGTTTTTATGATGGATTATGCCGGTAAATGGAAATGCCGCAAAGCGTTGTCTTTGTCCGGGTATATGAAACATTGGAAAATATCGTTCTAACGGGTATTTTTTGCTGGAATATGAAAGAACTCTGTAGAGAAATCCGTAGAGGTATGTTACAATATCAAAAAGAAATTATGTTGTAATACCAGCTATAGGAAGCATAACCAGCAGGAAGAATTATTTGAGCTTAAGAAAAGGAACGGATATTGATATGAAACCAGATACAAAAGAGAACAGGCAGTTTCGGATTTTATCTGCGTTAGGAATTATTTTTGTCGTGGCCGGGCATTTGGGGTATGATGTATTTACGGTGGGCGGATTGTTCCCCTATTATTCTTTCCATGTGTTCATTTTTTTGTTTGTGTCGGGATATTTTTACAAAGAAGAAGCAGAAGAGGATATGGCCGGTTATATTTGGGGGAAATGCGTGACCCTGCTGTTTCCCTATTTTTTATGGAATCTGTTTTATGGAGTTGCGGCGCAAGTGCTTCGTAGGACAGGGCTTTCTTTTGGGGAGGAGTTGTCTTTCCGGACGCTTTTTCTCCTGCCGTTTTCAAGCGGGCATCAATTTTTATATAATTTTTCCGCATGGTTTGTCCCGGCGTTGTTTCTGGTCGAGGTAATCAATGTACTCATGCGGAAAGTGCTGGGATTGCTGCGCCTGAAAAATGAATGCCTGATTCTGGCAGGATGTCTGATTGCCGGAATGGCTGCAATCTATCTGGCGATCGGCGGGCATGTATGGGGGATATATAAGCTGCCGGGAAGACTTCTGCTCATGCTGCCGGGATTTCAGATGGGCAGGTTTTTATAAAAAAATTAGAAGTTCATGATACATTGCCGGACGGGATATATTTGTTGATTGTTATGGGCGTGCAGATTTTCATCTCCGTTTTCTGCGCAGGTCTGTCTTTCAGCGCGGTATGGGTGACTGGATTTGCTAATGGCCCTATAGTGCCTTACCTTACGGTGGTGACAGGGATTGCATTTTGGCTGCGGGTCGCGAGGGTGATTGGCGGTATTCCTTCTTTTGTAGAAAAGATGGTAAGGATCGGGCGGAATACTTTTTCTGTTATGGTGCATCATGTTGCAGTATTTATGCTGGTGAAGGGATTTTTTTATTGGTGCAGCCGTATGACATCTTTCTGTGCGGCGTTTGACCGGGAAATGTTTTTTCAGGATATTAACTATATTTATATGGCGGGGGGAGCGGAAGAGAGCAAGTGGATCTACTTGCTGGCAGGGATCGGCGTGCCGGTTTTGGTTGGAAAAGGAATAGCAAAAGGGAAGGGGCTGCGAGGAAGCCTATGGAAAGAATAACGTATGGGAAAAAGATATTGAAAATCTTGGGGGCTGTTTTGGGAGTGTTTGTTTTTTTGGTCGTGGCGCTCAGCATGTGTGCAGCCGTTATGGATTGGGAATTCAGGGCTTTGCTTACGGATATACTGGCGGCAAAGGCATGCCTGATCGGGATCGGCTTCGCAGCAGACATTGCGTATTTGATATGGGCGTATACAACGGAGCGGGGGAAATGGGCTGCTGGAAAAGCGTTCGGCATTGTATGTATGATCGGGGTGATAGCAGGAACCGTGTTTTTTTCTCTGGTCGGTTTTTTTGGTTATATTTTTATGAGGAGCGAGGAACGCACGGCATATATAGACGGACAGAAATATGTAGCCAGGCTTGAAACAAGAGGCTGGAAAAGCGTCGGCATATCATACCATAGAATGCATGGCGTTTTTTGCGAAAGAGAAGGCTGGGAAGTTGAATTTGATTATAAATTATGGGATACTTATCGGTAAGAGGTTTATAAGACAGATTCATAGGAAAGGGCAGACGACAGGGATGGAAAAAAAGGTTATTATCATTTATAAGAGCAGCACAGGATTCACGAAAAGATACGCAGAAATGATAGCGGAGGAAATAAACGGCACATTAGCAGATTTCCAAACGGTAACGGCAGAGACGCTGTCAGGATACGATACGGTGGTCTTTGGAAGCAGGGCGCATGCGGGAATGATCGACGGGTATAAGAAAGCAAAGGAACTTTTTCAGAAAGCATCCGTCTGCCAATGGATTCTGTTCGTGACGGGGGCGACTCCGAATACGGAGGTTGATGTGCTGGAGGAATTCTGGAAAAATAACCTGACAGAAGAGGAAAGGAAAAAAACACCGCATTTTTATATGCAAAGCGGGCTCTGTTATGAGAAAATGTCTTTGTTGGATAAAGGCATGATGAAGTTTATGGTCAGTATGATGAAAAAGAAGAAGGATAAGAACGATTATGAAAAAGGGATGGAGCGGTCGATTGCCAGTTCCTTTGATATTTCTTCCAAGGAATATATCATGCCTTTGGTTTCTTTGCTGAGACAGGAAGGGGGCTTCTGAAAATGGGAGAAAAGAGTAAAGCAGATCTGTTCTTGGGAATGCTGAGGGAAGATGCCCTGGATGACGGGGCAAAAGGGAGTCCGCAGGGCGGCACGGGTTCCTTTATGGCCAGAAAGATGAGAGCGGCCGTTGATGCCGGGGAAAAAAAGATGGCGATACGTTCGCTGATGAACATCCGCATGCCGAGGGAGGCATCGAAGGAAATGCTGGAAGCGCAGGATGCTTATCTGCAAGAGGAGCTGGAGGCAAAGGGCGTGGTGTCTTGGAAGGAAATTCCCACTGTTGATGAGCAATATGGAAGCCGCCGCCCGTTTGCCGACAGGATATCTATCTGGCAAGGGGATATTACGAGGCTGCGGATAGGAGCTATCGTCAACGCGGCCAATTCGCAGCTGCTTGGCTGTTTTGTGCCATGCCATCGATGCATTGACAATGCAATCCACAGCGCTGCAGGGATGCAGCTTCGGGAAGAGTGCCATCGCATTATGGAGCAGAGGCGGGCCAGGTATGGAAAAAGGTATGAAGAACCGACAGGGACGGCTACTTTGACCAAAGGCTATAATCTGCCTTGCGATTACGTCGTACATACGGTAGGGCCGATTGTGTACGGCAGACTGACGGATTCCCTTTGTGAAGACCTAAGGAACTGCTATCAAAATGTGCTGGAATGCTGTATGGCAGGCAACATCCGAAGCGTGGCATTTTGCTGTATATCCACAGGAGAATTCCATTTTCCGAATGATGAGGCGGCCAGGATCGCGGTGGACACGGTTGCCCGCTTCTTTAAGGAAAACCCGGATGCCATGGACAGAGTAGTATTCAATGTATTTAAGGACGAAGACAGGATATGGTATGAAAAAAGGTTAGCGTGAAAAGTACTTCTAACCACTCGCAGCATAGGCTGCTTCGCGGAGAAGTACTAGACTTGCTTTGCAAGTCTTTTTCACGCCGAAGAATGCCTGAAAAGCGGCATTCTTCACACGGAAACTTTAGTTCCGCAGAATGGAGGATAAAATGGGAATTGCAGGAGCATTTATGGTTCCGCATCCGCCGTTGATCGTGCCGGATGTGGGCAAAGGGGAAGAAAAGAAGATAGGGAATACGATCCGGGCTTATCAGGAGGCAGCCAGAAGGATCGGGGAGATCCGGCCGGAGACGATCGTGCTGGTTTCCCCGCATCAGACGATGTATGCGGATTATTTCCATATATCGCCGGGCAAAGGGGCAAAAGGCGATTTGGGGCAGTTTCGTGCCGGGAATGTGAAAATAGAAGTTTCTTATGACACGGAGTTTGTGGAAAAATTATGCAGGATGGCGGATATCAGGGAGATTCCGGCAGGAACGATGGGAGAGCGGGAGAAACGGCTGGACCATGGAACGATGGTGCCGCTATATTTTGTGGAACAGTATTGGAAGGAATACCGGCTGGTCAGGATCGGTTTGTCCGGCCTGCCATTGATCCGCCATTATGAGCTTGGACAGTGCATTCAAAGGGTTTCGGAGGTTTTAGGAAGAAAGACAGTGCTGATCGGCAGCGGGGATCTGTCCCACCGGCTGAAAGAAGACGGGCCGTACGGCTACCGGGAGGAAGGGCCGGCCTATGACAGCCGCGTGATGGATGTCATGGGAAGGGCAGCTTTTGGGGAACTGCTGGATTTTTCGGAAGATTTCTGCGAAAAGGCGGGAGAATGCGGCCACCGCTCTTTTACGATGATGGCGGGGGCGTTGGATCGGATCGAGGTTGAGGCGGAAGTGCTTTCTTATGAAGGACCTTTCGGCATCGGCTACGGCATCTGCTGTTATAAGCCTTGCGATGTACGGAGGGAAAATTCTTTCCCGGAACAATCTTTCCCGGAAAGTGCCTTTCCAGAAAGGAACTTCGGGGAGCAATATGAGGAAAGGGAAAGGAAGCGGATGCAGGAGCGGAGGGAAAACGAGGATGCCTATGTGCGCCTGGCTCGGGAAACGATAGAAGAATATGTGAGAAATGGAGGGAAGATCAAAGTGCCGGAAGGGCTGCCGGGGGAAATGTACAACAAAAGGGCAGGAGCCTTTGTTTCTATTAAGAAAGAAGGGCGGCTGAGGGGCTGCATCGGGACGGTATGCGCGGTACAGGCTTCCATTGCGGAAGAAATTATAGAAAATGCGGTCAGCGCTTCCACCAAAGATCCCCGTTTTCTGCCCATAGAGCCGGAGGAACTGGAGAAGCTTGTGATCAGCGTGGATGTGCTGGGGGATATGGAGAAGATTGCCTCCCCGGACGAGCTGGATGTAAAAAGATATGGAGTGGTTGTGACGAAGGGATATAAAAGAGGGCTGCTGCTTCCGGACCTGGACGGCGTGGATACTGTGGAGGAACAGATAGCGATCGCAAAAGACAAGGCGGGGATCAAAGCGGGGGAAGAAGTGGAATTGGAGAGATTCGAAGTAGTCCGGCATAATTGATCCGGGCAGAAAGAGAGGGCGCTATGGATATGTTGTTTACAGAAACTTCATCCGTGAAAATAACATGCCGCACTTGCATGCACCGCTGCCGCCTTTCGCCGGGGCAGAGAGGAATCTGTCTTGCGAGAAAAAATGAAGGAGGGCAGATTATATGCGACAATTATGGCATGGCCACATCTCTGGCGCTGGATCCGATCGAGAAAAAGCCGTTGAAAATGTTCCGTCCGGGAAGCCTGGTCCTGTCGGTTGGAAGCTTTGGCTGCAATTTGAAATGCCCGTTCTGCCAGAACCATGAGATTTCCATGGCGGGGAGGGAAGAGGCAGAAGAAACGACAGGAGCGGTTTATATTTCGCCGGAAGCTTTGGCTGGCAAGGCATTGGAATACAAGCCAAGGGGCAATATCGGAGTTGCTTTTACTTATAATGAGCCGATGGTGGGCTGGGAATATGTGCGGGATACGGCGAAACTGGTAAAAGAAGCCGGCATGGACAATGTGTTGGTGACAAATGGTTCGGCTTCCATAGAGGTGCTGGAGGAGGTGCTTCCTTTTATGGATGCCATGAACATTGATTTAAAAGGTTTCCGGGAAGATTACTATCGGAAGCTGGGCGGGGATCTGGAAACGGTAAAAGAATTTATTGTCCGGGCAGCCAGAGACTGCCATGTGGAAGTGACGACGCTGATCGTACCCGGGGAGAACGACAGCATAGAAGAAATGGAAGAAGAGGCGGACTGGATCGCGTCTATCGGCGCTATGGCCGGAAGGACTGGGAGCAGGGGGATACCGCTGCATATAAGCCGTTTCTTCCCGCAGTACCGTGTGGCGGACAGGGAGGCTACGGATGTGGGACAGATATACCGCCTTGCGGAGACGGCAAAGAAGTATTTGAAAAATGTGTTTACAGGTAATTGCTGATGAGTTTCCGGCCTTGGACAGTTTGTTTGTCCAAGGCCGGAAAAAGATCTTTATGATTCGCTATGGTCCAATTGTTTTTTATATTGGGAGGCAAGATAATTTGCGCCTAACAACCCGGCGGTATTTCCTAAAGCGGCGGGTTTGATTTTCACATGGGCAAAATTCGGCATAATGTTCTGGTCGAGTTTGGACTGGATTTGCTCTATAATATAAGGCTGCACCATAATGCCTCCTCCGAGGATCACGCAGGAAGGGTTGAAAATATGGATCAGGGTGGTCAGGCCGAAAAGGATTTCTGTGATCCAGCAATCTACGATGGGTTTGATTTCTTCATCGCCGATGCGTTCAAAGATCTTCTTTCCATCCGTGAGAGAAGGATCAAAGGCGGATGCTGCGTTTACCAGGGCTGTCGTGGATGCATAACGTTCATAACAGCCGTCAAAAAAATCGGAACCGAAGGTTTTGGCCGTCCCATGGGTGACAATAGCGCCGAATTCCCCCGCAGAAAAACTGGAGCCATGGTATATCTGCTTATCGTGGACGATGGCGCCGCCTACTCCTGTGCCATAAGTAAGGCAGAGGAAGTCGGGATATTCCTGCCCGGCACCGTAAACGGCTTCGCCGATGGCGGCGGAATTGACATCATTTTCTACTGCGACCGGAAGGTGGAAAATAGTCTCCAGTTCCCGGCGTATCTGGGTTCCCGTGTAATCGGGAAGATTGCTGTTGGCGTAAATAATGGATCCTTTGGATGAGTCTACTTGTCCTGCGGTGCTGATGCCGATAGCATCGCATGCTGTTTTCTCCATGATGGATCTGATGAGGCCGATCAATGTATCCATAACATGCCTCCCCCCCCTGAGGGCGTGGGTAGGAATTTCATTTACCTGGAGTAGTTTATCATTTTCACAAATACCATATTTAATTGCAGTGCCGCCGATGTCAAATACGAGATTTTTCATATTAAGAGCCGTCTCCTTTCCAAATTGATAAGGTTTATAAATTATATATGTACTTTAAACACACATTTTTTTAAGCGGGTATCATCCGATACAGCAATTCCTGGTTTGTGGGGTTCTTCTGCCATGCACAGGATAAAATTGCCGGGACCCATCGTGCAGGAAGCCAGGTCGGGGCATTGAACCGTCCCGAAGTCTGAGGAGGCATCATAGCTGTCAACGGACATAGCGCCCGTATCCCCGGTATGGATGGCTTCTGTGCCGGAAAGATCAATTTGTATATCCATATATTTCTTGTGGATCTCATAGCTTTTCGTTTCCAGAGGGCCGGCGGCTGCTTCCATTACATTTATATATACATGGTCGCCGTCCAGTTCCGTCCTGCCCAGGGGGAGGGCGGAAAGGTCATTTTGCAGAATATAATCGATGGCGGTATCCAGATTCCTGTTCATTCCTTTATACCGGCCGATATTTACAAGCTTGTCATAAATCATAACAGTTCTCCTCTCCAATGCTGGCTGCTGTATTTTTCATTTCAGCTTTTCATTGTTCGATAGCCTTATAAAAGCGCTGCGCGATTTCCAGGGGTCTGGTGATGGCGCCTCCCACGACTACGGCATGGACGCCGAGTTCCAGCATTTTTTTCGCCTGGTCGGGATAATGTACTTTGCCTTCTGCAATGACGGGGATTTCCACATCCTTGACGAGCCGTGAGACAAGTTCAAAATCGGGGCCGTCAACTTTGGGGGAATACGGAGTATAACCGCTTAAGGTGGTTCCTACCAGGTTGACGCCGCATTTCCATGCGTTGACTCCTTCTTCATAGGTAGAAACATCCGCCATCAGAACGATATCCGGGTATTTTTCCCGGATCTGCGCCAGGAATTCATTAATCGTAGTTCCATCGCCGCGGGTGCGGTTTGTGCAGTCCAAAGCGACAATGTCGGATTCTGCTGCGACCAGCTCGTCGATTTCCTTCATCGTCGGCGTAATATACGCATCGTAGCCCTCGTAAGTGCGTTTGATCAGTCCGATGACAGGCAGGCCGGTTGCTTTTTTGATTTCCACCACATCTCTTACGCTGCTGGTGCGGATGCATTTGCAGCCTGCCATCTGAGCGGCTTTCGCCATAAAAGGCATGAGTGACATTTCTTCGCAGTATAACGGCTCGCTGGGAAGCGCCTGGCAGGAAACGATAATGGAATGACGGGTTGCGGCTAAAATTTCTTCCAGAGTTTGTTTCATCGTAATCAGATCCTTTCATAATTTTTTGCTAATTATACCATATGCGCCTTTTCATGTCATTAAAATGAAAATAAATTCCCGTAAAAAAAATATTTTAAAAAATTTTTTCTGGAAATATATTGACAATAGAGAACGTATATTGTACAATTTTAACAAATAGCGGTTAAGCTATGAAAAGCAATTCATAATTTTCAACAATTTGAAGGAGGAAAGAGAATGAAAAAGTTAGTAGCATTACTTTTGGCTGGAGTCATGACATTTTCATTAGCAGCATGCGGCAGTTCACCGGCTCCTGCAGAAGAGCCTGCAGCACCTGCTGAAGAAGCGGCTCCTGCTGAAGAAGCGGCTCCTGCTGAAGAAGCAGCGCCGGCAGAGGAAGCGGCTCCCGCTGAAGAGGCAGCTCCCGCTGAAGAAGGAAGCGTAGCGGCAGACATTACTTTATGGACATATCCGATCGGCAAGTTCGGCGATTCGGCGACAGTGGATGGATTTATTACGGCGTTCAACGCAGTATATCCTGATATCCATGTATCGGTGGAATATCTGGATTACCAGTCCGGTGACGACCAGGTAACGGCAGCAATCGAAGCAGGGACAACGCCTGACGTTATTATGGAAGGTCCGGAACGTCTGGTAAGCAACTGGGGCGCAAAGGGCAAGATGGTTGACCTTGCAGACCTTTGGGATGAAGAAGCTCTGGCAGACATCTCCGCAACCAGCGAAGCAGTAGTTGCAGCTTGTAAATCCGCAAGCGGCGCTTACTATGAGTATCCTCTTTGCATGACGACTCATACAATGGCAATCAACCAGGAATTGTTTGAAGCAGCAGATGCTATGCAGTACATAAATGATGACCGTACATGGACGACCGAGAATTTTGAAAAAGCTTTGCAGGCTCTGAAAGATTACGGCGTTGAGACGACCGGCGTTGTATATTGCGGCGGCCAGGGCGGCGACCAGGGTACACGTGCATTGGCAATGAACCTTTACAATGCAGAATTTACAAATGCAGAACATACAGAGTGGACGATGAACAGCGAAGCTGGCGTTAAGGGCCTTCAGAAGCTGGTTGAATGGTCAGATGCAGGATTATTGAGCTATGACTCCGGTGCAGTTGCATCCGATGAAATCCAGTTGTTTGCAAATGAGACAATCGCAATGAGCTTCTGCTGGAATGCAGCAAACCAGCTGACATATGCGGCAGAAACAGCATTTACACCTTATCCGGTAGCATTCCCTTCCGAGACAGGAACACCTGAGCTTTGCGGCGGTATCTGGGGCTTTGGTATTTTTGACAACGGCGATGCAGATAAGATTGCAGCAGCAAAAATCTTTATTGAATTTATTTGCGACGATGCGACACAGGGTCCGATCAGTATAGCAAATACGGGCTTCTTCCCGGTACGTTCTTCTTATGGCAACATCTATGCAGGAACAGAAGACGAAGAGCGTATGGAAATGTATGCAAGCTTCCAGCAGTGGCTGGGCGATTACTATAACGTAACGCTGGGCTGGGCTGAGCAGCGTACCGCATGGTGGAACATGCTTCAGCAGATTTTTGACGGTGAAGATGTTCAGGCAGCAGCAGATGCTTATGTAGAGACATGTAACACGGCTACAGCGGATGCTTCTGCGGCAAACTAAAAAGAGTCAGGTCTTGGTTAACTGATATTTTATAGGGTACCCTCCAAAGGGATGGGTACCCTTTTTTCACAAAATTAGTTCAGGAAGGAATGTTGATATGAGGAAAAAAAATATGACGACTCGAAGCAAAGTGCTGGTTATGCGTGAGACCAGATCTGCTTATTTGTTTCTTCTTCCAAGTTTGTTTTTCTTTGTAGGTTTTGTTATCATTCCTATGTTTATGTGCCTCTTTACCAGTTTTTTCAATTATACAATGAGCGATTTCAGCTTTGTAGGAATTGGAAATTATGTGGAAATGTTCCAGGATAAAATTTTCCAGCGGGCGTTCTGGAACACAGTGCTTATCGTTGTCGTAGCAGTTCCTGCGGTGACAATATTTTCATTATGGGTAGGCTCATCAATTTATAGGATGCATGCAGTGACGAGATCCTTTTTCCGTTGTATCTTTTATCTGCCCGTCGTTACCGGTACGGTTGCGGTCGCGGTAGTCTGGAAATGGATGTTTAATAAATATACGGGGCTTTTTAATACAATCTTGTCCGGCGTAGGCGCGATTGACCAGAATGTCAGCTGGCTGGGCGACGAAAAAACGGCTATCTGGTGTATTATCCTTATCCTGTTTACTACGTCCATCGGACAGCCGATCGTGCTTTACATTGCCGCTTTGGGCAATGTGGATCCCTCTCTGGTAGAGGCGGCGGAAGTAGACGGTGCAACCGATGTACAGACTTTCTGGAAGATCAAATGGCCTTCCATTATGCCGACAACATTATATGTTCTGGTTATTACCACGATCAACTCATTCCAGTGTTTTGCGTTGATCCAGTTGCTGACATCGGGCGGGCCGAAGCATTCTACGGATACGATCATGTATTATATTTATTATGAAGCATTTAAACTGAACCGCTATGGGTATGGAAATGCGATGGGAATCTTCCTTGCGGCGATCATTGCAATTTTCTCCGCGCTGCAGTTTAAAGTAACCAAATCAGGAAGCGTAGATTAGGGGGTGAATAAATAATGAATACTGGAGTAAAACATAAAACTGCTTATGATGTAATAGTAATGATCATTATGATTATTTTGGCTGTTTTATTTATTTTCCCCGTATACTGGATCGTAACGGGATCCTTTAAGGATGCGGCGGCGATCAATGCGGCGATACCGGAATGGTTTCCCAAGAATCCTACGACGGATAACTATGTAAGGCTTTTTGACAAGCCGGCGATGCAATGGCTGTTTAACAGCGTTTTTATTGCGCTTATGTCAATGACCCTGACTTGTATCACTGCTGCTATGGCAGGTTATGCGCTGGCAAAAAAGAGATTTGTGGGAAGAGGGATGCTGTTTACCTTTTTGGTGTGCGCTATGGCGTTGCCGAAGCAGGTTGTTCTTGTCCCCTTGCTGAAAGAAATGTCGTTTTTGGGAATGCATGACAGCGTTTGGGCAGTTATTCTGCCTACTGTCGGATGGCCTTTCGGTGTGTTCCTTATGAAGCAGTTTTCTGAGACGATTCCTACGGAAATGCTCGAAGCGGTAAGGATTGATGGCGCTGGCGAAATACAGACGTTCCTTACTATAGTGCTTCCGATCGTAAAACCGGGCATCGGCGCGCTGGCAATTTTTACCTTTATTTCAACATGGAATGATTATTTCCTGCAATTGATCATGCTGAATTCCAGCAAGAATCTGACGATTGCGCTTGGTATTGCCAAGCTGCAGGCGGAAATGTCCAATGACTTCGGATTGATTATGGCGGGCGCTGCGCTTGGCGCTATTCCGATTATTACGATATTCCTGTTGTTCCAGAAATACTTTACACAGGGTATTACCATGGGTGCTGTTAAGGGTTAATGCGTGAAGGGCGAAAAGAGGAGGATTTGTTTTATGGATATCAAAAAATATCAGGGGGTTATCCCGGCGTTTTACGCCTGCTATGATGAGGATGGGAAAGTCTCTCCCGAACGGGTGCGGGCTCTTGCGAAATACTTGATAGAAAAAGGTGTCACCGGGCTTTATGTGGGAGGTTCTTCGGGGGAATGTATTTACCAGAGCGTGGAGGAACGGAAACTGACTCTGGAAAATGTCATGGAAGAAGCGAGAGGAAAAGTCACAGTAATTGCCCACGTTGCCTGCAATAATACGGCGGACAGCATGGAGCTGGCGGCACATGCACAGAGCCTTGGAGTAGATGCGATTGCATCTATCCCGCCGATTTATTTCCATCTGCCGGAACATGCGATTGCAAAATATTGGAATGATATATCTTCGGCAGCGCCGGATACGGATTTTATTATTTATAATATTCCGCAGCTGGCCGGGGTGGCTTTGACGGTGTCCTTGCTGAAAGAGATGAAAAAGAATCCAAGGGTGATCGGAGTAAAAAATTCTTCCATGCCCGTGCAGGACATTCAGATGTTCCATGACGAGGATGTCATCGTATTTAACGGGCCGGATGAACAGTTTGTTTCAGGGCTTGCGGCAGGGGCTGTAGGAGGAATCGGCGGCACATACGCGGCTATGCCGGAATTGTTTATTAAGGCGAGAGAGCTTTTTTATGAAGGAAAAGTGGAGGATGCAAGAACAGTCCAGAACGATATATGCAGGATTATATATAAGATGTGTTCTACGCATGGAAATATGTATGCTGCAATCAAGGAAATTATCCGTATCCAGGGAGGGCCTGATGTAGGAAGCGTCAGAGCGCCTCTGGCAGAATTAACGGAAGCGGATAAGGGGATCGCGCAGGAATGTGCAAAGATGATTGCGGACGCAGTGAAGAAATATTGTTAACCTGACATAAGTAGAGACATGGCTTGCCCATGTCTCTTTCTGCAATGCATGCCGGTGTGTTGTATACGGAAACGGCTTAGGCAAAAGGGAGGAATATGGTGTCATCATCCAGTTTATTACTAGATATTCAATTACTATATAACCAATTTACCAAAACCGAAAAAAAAATTGCCGATTATGTGGCAGAGAATGCCAACGCGGTCCTTTTTATGTCTATTACCGATCTGGCAGATGCCTGCGATGTAGCGGATGCCAGTGTGCATCGTTTTTGCCGGACGGTGGGAGTAAAGGGGTACCAGGAATTCAAAATGAAGCTTTCCTTAAGCCTTACAGCGGGTGAAACAACGGAAAGGCCGGGGGAGGAGCGCCCGGAAGGAACGGACTCCCTTTCTTGTATGTTGGATGGTATATTGGAAACGCATATTAACGCCTTAAGAGAGACGCGGACGCTGTTAAGCGTAGAGGCGGTGGAGCGAACGGTGGATATGATGGAAAAGGCAAAGCGGATTTACTTTTTTGGCATTGGGGACAGTCTGCTGACGGCACAGGAGGCCCGCAATAAATTCCTGCGGATCATGAACAAAGTGAGCTGCATCGGGGATCCCCATATGCAGGCCATGTCCGCTTCCATGGCTTCTTCGGATGATTTGATTTTTATCATCTCATATTCCGGTTCCACGAAGGATAATGTATACGTGGCGGATATAGCCCGCCAGGCCGGAGCGAAAATTGTGGGGATTACCCGTTTTTTAAAATCCCCCCTTACCAATTATACGGATGTTCTTTTAACCTGCGGCGCAAATGAGGGGCCGCTGGAGGGAGGATCCATGAGCGTGAAAATGAGTCAGCTTTATATTATTGACATTCTATTCCAAGAATATTACAGAAGAAATCTGGCAATTTCCAGGGAAAATAATAAGAAAACGTCAAAAGCTGTGGTGGAAAAATTATATTAGTGCTATAATTGACGTGGATAGGAGGAACGTGCCATGAAAGCAAAAGCAGGGAAAAAAATAGATTTTCAGCTGAATCTGAATATGAAAGCACAGCTCTTGGTCGGTTTTTTGGTTCCAATATTGTTTGTTATATTAGTAGGAGTTATTTCTTCCCAAAAAGCGGAGGAGGGAATGGTTGCTAATTTTGAGGAATCAGCCAGGACTTCTATTGAGACACAGATGCAGTACCTGGACTTCGGTATGTCCATGGTCAGTGCGGAAGCGATGCAGATGCGGCTGGACACGGAACTCCAGAGCCTGGCAAACGGTCTGTTCAAAAATGACCTTTCCAAGGCTTCTTCTGTATATAGGAAAAATGCATCGAATATTAAAGTAAGGCAGAGATCCAATGAATTGATTAACTCGATATACATTATACCGAAAAGCGGAAGCAAGGTCATGAGTACGCTGGAGTCTTCGGAACAGAGCGAGGACGGCTATTACGAAGCGTGGGCTGAGACGGAAGAGGGGCAAAAGATCATATATGAAAAAAATATGGCGGACTGGCTGGGAAAGGCGGTTCCCTGGGTGGGGAGCCATCCTGCCATGGATGAGATGACGGGCTATAATCCTGAAGACTATGTGATATCCTATATGAGCGCGTTTCCAAACAGGGCGGCGGTCTTTGTGGTGGATATCAGCAGGGAGGCGGTCAGGAAGAGCCTGTCCGCGATAGATACTTCGGATGGATCGGCCCTTGGGTTTGTGACTGCGGATGGCAGGGAGCTGGTGATAAAGGACGGGGAAGCCACGGAGGAATTCAGGTTTTACGGACAGGAATTTTTTCAAAACTGCCTTGCGTCAGAAGAGCTGATGGGGACAGAATACATAACGCTGGATGGGCAGGAATATTTTTATACTTATGCCAAAAGCGAAAAAACAGGGGCTGTTTTAGGATATCTGGTGCCTGTGCGTCACGTGACGAAAGGCGCGGAATCCATTAAAAGCATTACAGTCGTGCTGGTTATTGTGGCGTGTATTGTAGCGGTTATTATCGGACTTTTGATTTCGCTGAATATCAGCGCCAGCATGGGCGGGATTATCAAACGGCTCAAAAAAGCGGCGGACGGCGATTTGACGGTGCATTTGAAAACGAAGGGCAGAAGCGAATTCAGCGTGCTGTCTCGATATATTATGAATGTAATTACCAATATGAAAGGGCTGATCCAGCAAGTGGAAGGGATTGCTATGCTGGTGAAAAATGCGGCTGGCGGCGTGGAAGAGGTTTCTGCGAGGATTGAAGAGTCTTCCCAGGGAATTAAGATGACTCTGGCGGAGATTGACAAAGGGGTGTCGCTGCAGGCCTCGGATGCAGGGGACTGCCTGAACCAGATGGATTCCCTTTCCAGAAAGATAGAGGAAATCGGCGGCAGCATCGAACAGGCGGCATGCGGCTCGGAGTCCACGAAAGAGATTGTGGAGAAAAGCATCGAGACGATGGAGGCATTGTCCGGGAAAACCGAGGCTACGATAGAAGTAACGGATAAAGTAAAAAAGGATATTGAAGAACTGGCAAGAAAATCCATGGTAATCGGGGAATTTGTGGAAACAATCAACGATATTGCAGAGGAAACCAATTTATTGTCCCTGAATGCGTCCATAGAGGCGGCAAGAGCCGGAGAGGCGGGAAAAGGTTTTGCGGTAGTAGCAGAAGCCATTCGGAAACTTGCCGACGGTTCCAGCGAAGCGGCCAGCGAAATAAATAAAGTGGTGGACGAGATCATAAAACAGACAGAGGATACGGTTTCCACGGCTGAAAGAGCAGGGGAAATTGTAGGGGAACAGGCGCTTTTAGTAAGGCATACGACGGAAGACTTCCGCAGTATTGCAGAAAGCACCGGCCAGATGCTGGATACCATCCGGCAGATAGCGGGGGATATTGAAAGTATCGACAGCCAGAGGAAGGATACACTGGATGCTGTGAGCAGCATTTCCGCCGTATCGGAAGAAACGGCCACGGCCTCAGGGGAAGTATATAATATTTCCCAGAAGCAGATGAATGTGGTGGAATCGCTGAAACAGGCGAGCGCGGAACTGAAAGAGAAAATGGTGGAATTGGAAGAGGCTCTGGCTGCTTTCAAGACGGCAGAAGACAGATAAAAACAGGGCGGAACAGAAAGAAAAGAAGAAGAGGCGGCTGCGAGAAAGATCCATGCAGCGGCCTCTTTTTTGACCGGGATGCCGAATGGCGCGCGGAACTTGGCATCCTATGTCTGCAAAAAAAATTTTTAACTCTAAAGTAATCGCTCAAAAGTCCGATAATAATAATAAGACATCAGCGGACTCGCGAAAGGAGGAGTGGAAAATGCGTATTGAGGCATATACACAAGTTCAGCAGATATATAAATCGTCAAAAACTGATAAAAGCCAAAGGAAGGCCAGCGCCGGCGCAACCGACCAGCTTGAGATTTCCAGCATTGGAAGGGAGTATCAGGTAGCAAAGCAGGCAGTAGCAGCAAGCGGCGATATCAGGGAAGAGATAACGGCTCCTCTCAAAAACAGTATTCAGGCAGGTACTTATAGAGTGGAAGCAGGAGCCTTTGCTGACAGATTATTACAGAAAATGAAAGAAGTGGGGTAGTTTTGTGGCAAGTTTAATGGAGAACCTGATTACCGTATTAGGCGGTATATGTGACGAATATGACAACTTGCTGGAGCTGTCCACAAAAAAGAAGCCGGTTATTATTTCCGGCGATTTGGAAGAATTATCAAAAATCACGGATGAAGAACAAATCGTTGCAAGCAGAATCAACCATTTGGACAATAAAAGGCGGGAAGTGATTCAGGATATTGCCAACGTAGTAAACAGGGATG
>OFGQ01000833.1_pt1 | contig 22625 bp, 24 predicted proteins | sample 1521791 | NCBI WGS metagenome assembly OFGQ01 (sample SAMEA3504116, study PRJEB24116) | mouse gut metagenome | biome: mouse gut; feature: mouse-associated habitat; material: faeces | place: Denmark | collected 2011 | reverse complement strand
TTTGCAAATCGGAGCCGCTGGTTATGGGAGGATATGCAACCTACAAATTAGTCGGTTTACAGATTGCAAACCGGGAAAATAATTACTTGCTGTAATTGCGGCAAGAAACAACACTGGGGAAACAGAATCCGGCTCACATGAAAACTGAATAATCGCCGCCACATGAAACGGCACACTGAAACAGGGAATCAAAAAAGATTTCCTGTTTTTTTGCGCTCATTTTTGGCATTTTCAAAAATCGCCAGTATTGCGCCGTGCAAAGGGGGATTAGAAAGAAATCTTCTCTCCCGTTTGGCAAATCCGCAAGCTGTCCGTGGAGGGCGGACAAAGAGAAAATGTGTCCTGTTTGTTTGGCAGTTTTCAATTTTTGGTGGTGTGGGAAATGAAAGGAAAATGAAGAAATTTCCGCAAATCAACGTCCATTTTGCTTTGCGTGGTGTTGTAGGTATTAGGGGGAGAAATGTTTCCGCAGCTTTGGCAGAATCCCCGCCCCGTCCGTCGAGGGTATCAGAAAATTCCATGAGATATTTTCGCCGGAACGCAACAAACCAGCCGCCAATAGCCGGATAGTAAGTGAACAGACCACAGAGCGCAGTTTCTTAGAGTTATACCGAAAAGTATCTTATCCCGAATTCTTTAATAAAGCCTTATAAATTGGGCTTTCTCATATAAAAATTCGGGATAAGATTTTCCAACCCGTTGCCAGTGCTCTTCTCAAAAATTCGGGATAAGATTTTTTTATTTCAATCCATACAGACGTTTCAATACAGCATCATCATTGACATCATACGGGGATTTTTCTGCAGAAACTCTTGGAAAATAATCACCCGTTGCCTCTTCCATGGCTTTACGCTTCATCTCTGTGTCAGCATGTGCGTAAATTAAGGTTGTGGAAAGATTTACATGCCCAAGCCATTGAGAAAGTGTTGTCAGATCCATCCCATGCTGATACAGATGCATTGCACGGCTATGCCTCCAAATATGCGGGTGGATTTTTTCTGGAACTTCCGGGCATATCATATGTGCCTTTTTTGCATATCCATTCATAAATGCCCTGATCGTATCATCAGATATTGGACTATATATGCTTTTGCGTATCGTATAAAATAATGCTTTTGGAGATCGTTCGGCCTCACCTGGATGAAATGCCTGCATATAGTTGTGGTAATGCAATACTGTTTTTTTCATAAGTGGAAGGGAACGGTATTTATCTCCTTTTCCATGCAGCTTTACCTGTGGAGCGTTTCCGAGACGGATATCGCAAATCCTCAGATCTATGACCTCCTGAATCCGGGCAGCTGTATCATACATTAAAAGCATAAGGAACTGGTCACGTACACCTTTTCTTCTTTTTACATCCGGTTGCTCCAGAAGAACTTTAACAGCATTCTCGCTCAGATAGTCAACCGTTTCTACTTTCACACCTTTTTTAAAAGGGATTGAAAATAAATCCGCCTGATAAACTACAAGGGAAGTGTCCCTCATTACCGCATAGCTGTAAAAAGACCGTAGGCAGTTTAATTTATGGTTTCGTGTTTTTATGCTGCATTTCTAGGTATTTTCTAAAAAATCAAGATACTCCGCAATCATTTCGCCATCTAGTGTGTCAAATGTGATATCTATCAACCGGATCTGTTTTTGATCTTTTGCGAAATCAAGCAGCTGGTTTAATGCTGTACGGTATGCTTTGACTGTATGACGGCTGCAGTTCCGCTTCTGCGGCAGATAGTCTGTCAGAAAGTCATGAATCAGTGTGTATAACAGATTTCCATTCATTCTTGCCATGGTTCCACCTCCGGAATGATCTCGGAAAAGGCTTCCCAGTCAATCCCCTGTTTTTAGATAAGTTTTCAGGGAGGAGATGTACATAGTAAGCAGTCTCCTTCAAAGTATAATGGCCCATATAGGCTCTTAAGCGCGGAAGCATGGCATCCAGATCTTTCTGTTCGTCCAGCCAGCGGTTTACATTGGCAGTAGCAAACTGATGACGGAGGCTGTAAACCCTTACGGATGGAAGCTGCTCTTTGGGAACGCCTGGATTTACAGTCTGCCAGCATTTCTGGAACTGGCGGTTTAACCATTGGCCATCCAGAGGCCCCTCGGAAGATCCAGGGAAGAAATACGGATTATCTTCATAGAAAAACTGACGCATCTTATCATAACGTCTGCAGAGCATAAGCATATCATCAGACATGACGACAAATCTCTCTTTCTTCTTCTTTGTATTGGTAATGAGGATTTCACCTGTTTGAAAATTAATATTCCTTCTTTTCAATTCCCTTCCCTCCTGCGGACGCAGCCCACAGGTGTAGATTAGGCGGAACAACACAGGAAGCATCTGCCGGGTATACGGAATCTTCTTGTCTTCCGCCAATGTATCAATCGCAGAAAACAAGGAAGATAATTCGCTATCTGAAAAAATATAGGTTTCTTTTGGCTTGGGATTCCCAAAATAACGGTCTGGCAATACATAAGCCTCCTGTCCGCTGATATTCATATACTGTGCCAACAGGCGGATGGCAGATGCCCTGCCTTTTATTCCTTTTGTATCGTTACCATCCTTAAGAACCCATGGCATGACTAGGTGTTCTGTAAGCTCCACGCAGTCTGGATGCTGCATAGAACAATACTTGTCAAAACTAAGCAGGGTTGCCGCATGTGGTTCCCGTGCATAACCAAGTGCATCCCTGGCATCCAGCATCCCCTTGATGTATTCGGCAAAACAACTGACGTAATCATGATTCATGGCCGTATCCCTCCAATGTGACTTCAATGCCAGAAAAGTCTAGGGCACATTCTTTCAAATGATAGCTGTCTAAGGAAATATACTGTTTTGAAGAATCCATACTCCGATGTCCAAGGATCTGTGCAGTTGTTGTAACAGGAACTTCTGCAAGGGTAAGCTCCTTCCCAAGTGTACGCCTCAGTGCATGGAATCCTTTCCCGTCATGGGCATAGCGTTCGATACCGGCTTTTTTCTGGTAACCTGACCAGAGATGCGTTAATGCCACTGTTTTGTTGAAGGGCAGATATGGATGCATCGCCCTCAAAAAAATAAATTCAGATGAAGAATCGGGCCTGCCATTCAAAATATATTCTTTTAAAGCTTCCCCTACATCAGGCAAAAGCGGCAGCACAAGGGGATTTCCGGTTTTCTTTTGAATGAGCCTGATTTCCCCGGCTCTCCAATCAATATCTGTCAGCTTCAGATGGATGATATCACATCCCCTGAGACCGTTCCTGGCACCGAGTAGAATGATTGCATAATCCCGTTTCCCCATAACCGTTGAACGGTCAATCTGGGCAACGGTCCTTTGTATTTCATCCTTTGTCAGTGGAGGGAACACCCTCTTTTTCCGTATAACAGGCAGTGACAGGACAAATTCATAAGGGATCTCCAACCCCTTCTCCGTATTCAGAAACTGATGGAACTTTTTCAGGAAAAGCTGAAGATCATGCAGGCTGCCTTCTGAGTATTTACCTGCCGCCATTGTCATAAACCCTGAAAAGCTGTGCGCATTTACATCCAGAGTATTATCTACTCCCTGACATTCCAGCCAGAAAAGATATTGTCTGACAGCCCATTCCATATCTTGCAGTGTTTTCGGATTAGCCGGCATACTCCAGTTCAGAAATTCCCGAAGCAGTTCTTCATTTGAAATGCTGATATGTTTTTTGGCATGACCGCCTGCTATAACGTGAGACAGTTCCCCACGGTTATAAAATTCTTGCAGCCTCGAAACAGCCCTTGTCTTGTTCAAATAGTTTTTCCGTACCATTTCTTCCCGCTCGTAACGGTTTTGTTGCTCCTGCCGGTATTGCGCCAATAATGCCTCATCATATTGAGGGCATTCATGTTCCTGAAAAAAATGAAGGATTGGACGGTAGTTATAGCTGTAATCTGACCAGACAGTGTGTGGTTGGACACCGTATTCAATTAATTTTTTGCATACCAGAGATATAAGCTCAGATATGTCAGTTACCTTTACCCTGTTCATGGCCTCCTCATTATAATAGTCAGGCAGTAGCCTGCTGATTAGATTATTGAGGAAATATCCTTCACATGGAAGAACTAAAAAAATATTATCCCGAATTTTCTGCGCATCCTCTCCACTTATATAGGAAAATATTATCCCGAATTTTGTTTCTACTCGGCTTATATATTAAAGGGATTTTTCAAATATCGGGATAAGATACTTTTCGGTATAACTCTGTGAGAAAAGGAAATCATCTATAAGGAAAGTTTAAAAATTTGTTGATTGGATAAATAATAGATATGTTATGGTAACAGTTCAGCCTTCGGTCTCACTGTTACGGAATCCGGCCTATTGAAGTTTGCCTTACGGCAAAGAGGCTGGATTCTATTCCAACTGCTATGTGTTCTTACGAACTTTGCAACAAGTGTAAAGTCCTGGGCTGAACTGTTACATGTTATGCTGAAAATAGTAGGAAAGGTGCTGAAAATAGGTGTATTATGTGGTATACTACCAATGATTGTATATTTAGAAGAAAACTTGATTTGGAAAAATGATTAAATGTGTTATTAATCTGATAGTAGATTGGAGAATGTCATGAAATACTATATTATAAGTCAGAGAAATAATCTGTATATAGAAAATGATAAGATACGTCATAACGAGAAAGAGATAGAATACGAAGGTATTATAGAAAATGCTGTAGAAAATAAAAAGATTGAAATTTATCGAGGATTCTTATCAAAGTATTTTGAAAATACAATCGTACTTACTGGTGCTGGCTCATCCTATGGGATAGGAAAAACTTGTTTACTACCAATTATGATATGCTGTTTGAGCAAGCGGCAAATGAATGTGGATTTACTATGATTGATGGATTTTCTTTTACTTTTCCAAGAATATTTAATGGAAATAATTATGATTATGACATTGTAATCCGAAAAAATAGCAGAATAACAGCACAAGAAAACTATGCAAGCAAGGTATTTCATTTATATAAATTACATGGATCATTAGATTGGGAAAAGGATGAGGGAGCAAGACAAATTCAAAAATGTGATTTTATTAATAATGAGAATCCGGTTATGATTTTCCCGAGCAGTATAAAGTATGAAAGTTCTTATGAACAACCATTTTTTGAAATGATGTCAAGGTTTCAAACAGAGTTACGAACAGACAATGCCCTATTGATAATAATTGGATATAGTTTCGGAGATAAACATATCAATTCCATGATATTTGAAGCATTGGAATTAAATCATAGTTTGCAATTAATGATTGTTGATCCGTTTATTGAAAACTTTAAAGAAATTATTAATAGGACAAAACAATCTGCTAATATTATGTTGCTTAGAAGTGATTTTCAAGAATTTGCTTTAAATTATCCGTATTCATATGCATATAGTCAAGAAGAGATGGGAGAAGAATAAATGCAGCCATTTGATTATCATTATTTTATTGGTTATGTATCACAGGTTACTCCTCAATATGTAAAAATACATTTTCCCTCATCCACTCTCTTGAGTAAATTCATTTTTTCTGGAGAGGAATTTAATGGAGGATTAGTAGGAACATACATATCAATTGAAGGAGAAAACTATGGATTTGTTGGACAATTGCAGGAAATAGAAGTTCCAGAGAAAGAACGTCTCTCGTTGTCAGAAACGGCGTTTAAGAATCAGGAATTTCATCCAACAGCTAAAGCAGAAATTCTGTTATCCTTTGATTTATTTGAGATGGGAAAAGTAACAAAAGGGGCGAATGTTTATCCAACTATAGGGGCAAAAGTTTTTGTCTGTACAAGAAAATTTGTGCAAAAATACGTACAAGGGTTTGGACAAAAAGAAAATAGTGAAGTTTTGATGCATATAGGATATTTAAATTCGGATGAGCAGACAGAAGTGACGGTTTCTCAACAATCATTTTTTGGAAGACACTGTGCTGTGGTTGGGACAACAGGTGGGGGAAAGAGTTGGTCATTATCCAAATTAATGGAGGAAGCGAGAAATAATAATACAAAATGCATTCTTGTTGATCCTACAGGGGAGTATGCAAACCTTAATGGGAAACATTGTATACTTGCAGAGAATTCCTTTTTTAATTATAAAAGATTGACGGTTTCGGATTTGTTTTTGCTTCTAAAACCTTCTGAGAGGGCACAGGCACCCAAGTTATTAGAAGCTGTGAAAACGCTTAAAACACTTAAAATAGCTAGAGATAGTGGAGGATTGGACGAGTATTATCAAAACAACCAGGAAAAGAATGTCTTTAAGAAAGAAAATCTAAGTAAAGAAGGATTTATACAGTTTCAGCGAAAGAATTATGAAAAAATTGATGTTGATGAATTAGATTTTGATATAAGGTATTTGGCAAGACAAATTCAATTAGAGTGTATTTATGATATGGATTATCGAAAGTCTAACTCCAATTTTTGGGGAGGAAGATCAGATCAGGACTCAGCAAATTGTATTTCGTTAGTTACAAGAACAAATGCTTTTGTCAATGATAAAAATTACAAAAATATTCTTGGGATAGGAAGTAATAGCGGGAAAGAAGATTTGGCAGAAACTCTTATGGGATTTTTGATTTCTGATAATAGTGAAACGTTATTGAGAATTGGTTTTGAAAAAGTAGGATACGATTTTAGTATTCGAGAGATAATTGCCAATGCATTGGCAAAGTATCTGCTAAAGATGGCAAGAGAAAGGGTTTTTAAAGAGAATCCAACAATATTCTTTTTGGATGAAGCACATCAATTTTTAAATAAAAGAGTGACCGATGATAATTTTACAGCGTATTCGTTTAATGCATTTGATCAGATTGCCAAAGAATGTCGCAAATATGGACTATTTTTATGTATTGCGACACAGATGCCGAGAGATATTCCGGTAGGTACATTAAGTCAAATGGGAACATTTTTAGTACACAGATTAATAAATTATAATGATAAAGAGGCGATAAAACAATCTTGTGCGACAGCCAATAGTAGTACATTGGCTTATTTACCTGTTTTAGGAGAAGGTGAAGCTATATTAACAGGAGTAGATTTCCCTATGCCGTTGTTGTTGAAAATGACAGCGCCAATTAAAAAACCAGATTCAGCGACACCTAAATTTAAAGGATAATTTTGGAAATGAATTTCAAAATGAAAGAAAGGGACTGTTTTAAGCGGTCCTTTTTTAGTTTTAATCTATCACAGGTCTAATTTCCTGCTATTTGCGGCATTTTGAAAAAAGATGTCAGGATAGATACCCCGTTGCTTGCGGCGGGATTTTTCATTTCCGAAATGTAAGGAAAAGGGCGTAAGCAATGAATGAGTTTACTATAACTATGCTGGTACGATAGTATTTTACTGTTGTGATTGAAAAGGAGGATGCAGAAAATGGATTTACAGAGTGAGAAGCTTCCGCTTTATATCATAGTCAACACAACAGCTATCATGGGTATTACACTTGGAAAACGGAAGTTGGAGGTTGTTGGTGCGGATTTGTATTTGTATGTCAAGACAGGAAACAGGCAGTATCTGTCAGGGAATAATTGAGCTGTTGTTTTTCTATATTGACTTCCTAACAATATTAGGATACAATATTCCTAATATTGTTAGGAAGGGAGAAAACTATGCCAAGACAAGGACTTACGAAAGAGGCAGTGGTTAAAACAGCGGCATTATTAGTAGAAGAATATGGGTATGAAAATTTAACGCTGCATAAACTGGCAGCGAAGCTAAATATAAAACCAGCTTCACTGTATACGCATATTAAGGGAATTGAAGAGTTATATAGCTCCCTTAGTCATCTGGCATTAAGCCGATTAAGAGATGAGATGTTGGATGCCGCAGCACAAAAGAAGCAGGGAGAAGCACTTCGGGCGATTGCTTTCTCGTATTATAGCTATGCGAAAAAAAATCCTGAGATGTATCGTATTATTTTGAAAGTTCCTCATAGCAATTTAGAAAATCTAGTTGGGGCAGGGCGGGAAGTGAAATCAATTTTATTTGAGACATTATCTCAATATACGAAAGAGAAAACAAAAATAATTTATTATTCCCGATATTACCACAGCATTTTACATGGATTTGTTTCATTAGAGACGGCAGGATTTTTTGATGATGGATTTTCAGTAGAGAAAAGTCTATATGATATAGTTGATGATTTTATCAGACAACTTGAAAATAAGCAGTTTGTTTGATGGAGGTATGAAATAGATATGGATGTTTTAAATTTTGAATGTAGCAATATGAAAAATGGAGAAACATTCCCGGTAGAAAATACAGGGCGGGGGCAGGATCGTTCTCCTGAATTTATCATAAAAAATCTATCCCCACGTGCAAAGACGCTGGCCATTATCCTTGAAGATATGAAGCACCCGATCTTTAAGAATTTTACACATTGGCTTATCTTTAATATACCAGCCAGAGAAAAGATAGACGGAGCGATTTCGGGTGGCAAAATTGTTTCAGGTCTGGGAAATGCCAGACAAGGAATTGGTTATGGACTGTATCGGTATGCCGGCCCCAAACCACCCAGGGGCAGACAGCATTTATACCGTTTTACAATGTACGCTATTGATAGAGAGATAGATTTAACTGGTATTCCTACAAAGAGCCGTTTTATGAAAATAGCGGGGAAATATATGATTCAGCAGGGCAGTATCATTGGTAAATATGAGTAATGAGTTGAATTTTATTGACATGAAGCGCGCTTCATAGTTTATACTTTATTGAAATACTGATATTCAATAGAATCTGCTGATAGAGAAGGAAGGTGTGATTGATATGTATTCGGCAAAGGAGGCTGCAGAAATAACAGGTCTTTCCACTGCAACATTAAGATATTACGAAAGAGAGAAACTCATACCACAGATAACCAGAACAGACCAAAAGTACAGACAATATACGGATACAGATATTGAATGGATAAAAATGATACAGTGTATGCGTATGGCAAATATACCCATCAGATCAATAAAGCAATATGTGGAATTGCTAATACAAGGAGGAAAAACCCTTAAGCAGCGTTATGATATGGTACAGGGCCATATAAAAGATATTGAAAATCAAATAACAAATCTACAAAATGCCCTTATTTTAACGCAAAAGAAATTAATATTTTACGGAGAACTTTTACAAGAACCCTCATATAAAGAAATAACATATATGGAAGAATGGAAGATGTTCAAGCACGGAAATTAAAAAATAGAATTGCAAAGGAGAAAGAAAATGCCCTACATTACAATTGAAAGTGGTACCTTATCAGATGAGCAAAAGGAAAAGTTGATTAAGAGATTAACGGAAGTATCTTCTGAGATTATGGAAGTACCGCAAGAATTTTTTGTGACGACTATAAAGGAAGTGCCTGATAAAAATTTCGGTATCGGTGGCAAAACAATTGATAAAGTGAAAGCAGAGTATATGCAGTCACATAACTAAGTTCAAACCGCTATAAGTTTAGATTAAGTATGGAAATGAGGAATATGGATGAAAAATGTTTTAATTACAGGGACGACAAGCGGGATTGGAAAAGCACTTGCTGAAAAATTTGCCAGTGAGAAAATGAATATAATACTTGTTGCAAGAGATAGAAAAAAATTGGAACAGCAGCAATCGTTTTTGCAAAACCAATATCAGGTGAAAGTAAATTATATTCTTTATGATCTGACCAAAGAAGATGCTGTTGATTTTATCATAGAACAAATAAAGCAGTGGCGAATCCAAATTCATATTCTTGTTAATAATGCTGGTTTTAATGAATGTGGATATTTTAGGAACACAGATTTAAGAAAAGAACTTGAAATGATAAATCTGCATATACGTTTTGTTACTGAACTTTCTAAACGTATATTGATAAACATGGAAGAGAATGGATATGGAAGAATCCTTAATGTTGGTTCAACGGGGTCTTTTATACCGTCTCCTACGGATGCTGTTTATTCTGCAACAAAAGCATATATCAAGTCTTTTTCAGATGCTTTATGTGGAGAGTATAGAAAAACCGATATTAGAGTCAGCACTTTATGTCCTGGAGCGACTCAGACGGAATTTGCTATAAAGGCTAATATAGATAATACATTGCTTTTCAAATTGGCCGTAATGAAGCCGGAACGAGTTGCAGAAGTTGCTTATTCTAAAATGATGAAAGGCAAGAGAATTATTATTCCAGGAATGTATAACAAACTTTTAGTTGCTTTTTCAAAAATATTGCCTGTTAGTATTACAAATAGAGTGACGTTATATATGATGAATGCCTAAGAAAAAAAATAAGATGCTCTGCTATGATACAGTAACGCATATCACCAACAAGGCACAGAGGATAAAGGGTGCAGGTGGCATTAGGTCTTTCACTGATTGAGCATTCCGGCAGATTAAGGAGCAGGAACTGTTTTTTGAATGGAAGGAGATTTTGATAAGTAAGGCTGGAAAGTGGAAATTTGGGGAATTCTATGAATTGATTTTAGATTTCTACTACTGGTTGCGCGGATGTATAGAGGGTTATATGGAACGCAACTGAATATTTTGGTATTGTAAAACGTGAATTTCAGTGAATGGTTCAGAATCAGGCCATTGTACTGAAATTAAAAAAATGAAATGGAGAAATAAAAATATGCAATACGATATAGTAGTTAAAAGTCTATCTAAGTCTTACCAATCAAAGGGAATAATAAAAAACGCTTTATCCAATGTTACTCTTAATATTCCGCAAGGCAAAATCTTTTGTATTATGGGTTCATCAGGGAGTGGTAAGAGTACGCTGTTAAAGATATTAGGAGGGATTGAAAAGCCTACTTCCGGTACTGTCTACATTAATGGGACTAATATGGCAGACTATAAGCAGCAGGATTATGATCGCTATCGTCAGATGACAGTCGGTTATGTATTTCAAGACTTTAATCTGTTGGAAGGTCTGACATTAAAAGAGAATATAATCTTGCCCTTAACCTTACAAAAATTGAATGAAGTAGAAATACAAAGAAAGTATACGGATATATTACGGTGCGTAGATATCAGATATTGTGAAAATAACTATCCGGAGCAGTCATCTGGAGGTGAACAGCAGAGGGCGGCGATTTGCCGGGCAATCATCAAAACTCCAAAACTGATATTGGCAGACGAGCCATGCGTCGGTCAATTTGGAATCGGATATCGGGAAGTCGGTAGTTTCTTTGATTGCTATGACCTCACCATTGCCATGCGCGTATTCCATTGCTAATTCCTCCGAAAATGCCGGGATGATTGTCTTAAAACAGTCCTCCGTGGTAGGGTCTTCTAAATACACCTTGTAAACTTTCATATTTTCCATGTGGCTTTCCCCTTCCTGTAAAGTCCGGACGTATGGACTTTTAATCCGTTGCGTATTTTTCGATTAGTTGGTCGGCTTCCATTAACATTTGCTTGGCTTGCGTGCGTAATTCATGCGCATGGGTCAGCTTGCTAATTTTTAGGATAGAGTAGAAATCTTTGGTCTCTACATCCGGGAACATTTCAAACAGTAGGTTAGACTCTGACAGTTTGAACGCTTGGCATTGCTTAATGCCGTAATAGCATTGGTCTAATATCACATGTTCCGCACCTCCTAAAGAAGTGGAGTCTATTGTCAGAACATACTTGGAATTGACTACTACCAGATATTTCTCTTTTTTGCCCATGTGGCTTTCCCCTTTCCCTAAAGTTCATACGTGTGAACTTTTTTTGTACGTTTTTCCCTGTAGCAGAATCAATATTTAATTCTAATTACATTATAGACTTTACATGAAAATGTTTATCTGTCAAAATTTATTGTAAATGCTCTTTTTTTGTGATATACTTTAGAATAATCAAAAAAAGATATGCAGAATTTGTAAAAGTACGCTTTTTTTGCAAATGATGAGGATGCTATGGTTGCGTATATGAGGTCGAAAACAGAGTTATGTGAGAGGTTCGTAATGAGTCTGGTATTTCTGATAAGAGAAAGGATTTTGACGGAATTGAATATGGACGATGGGCAGAAGTGAGATTTTGTGCTCACTTTTACCGAGCGACTGTAAAATAGTGTGGTGTTTGCCATGCTATTTTGTTTTAAGACAGAAGCTTTAAAAGCATTTCAGATATCATCATGCAAAGCGGGGGGAAAACAAATGAAACAGAGAGCGCGGGCTGTCTGTGCATAGTGAAGGAGGAGAATGTATGTTTAAAAAAATGAAGCTGACGCAAAAGCTGGCTGTTATTATCGGCGTGATTCTGGCAGTCAGCCTAACTGTCCTTGTAGGCATTACAGTCAAAATGTCTGAGACTGCCATTACAGAGGCTACTTATGGGGAACTAGAAGCGATCTGTAGTTCTAACGCCACGGATATCCAGATGGTATTTAATGAGGCGGAGACGGCTGCCAATGACATAAAGGCGTTTCTGGAGAAGTCTTATCTGCAGGCAGAAGCAAACCCGGCACAGAACGTGGTGCCTACGGATCCGACTGTCGTTGCGCTCTGCCAGAGCAGTATCTATGGAAGGGTATTGACTATTCTGAATTATGACGTCGAGGTGTACCTGCGGGAGACGGCGCGGAATGCGGCGGTGAATAATGAGGATCTCGAGGGCGTTGGCGTACTGTTTGAGGCGTATAAATTTCAGGAAGACATGAAAGATTATGGTTTCTACATAAGCGAGCAGAATGCTTCTGAAAAGGTGGAGCCGTTTGGCGCATATGAGGTGTATTCTCAGGAGGATTATTATAAGCTGGCGGCTGAGAAGAAGGACAGCGTGGTTACAGACCCCTATGATTATAACGGCATTTCCATGGTTTCCTATGCAAGCCCGATTATCCATAACAATGATATGAAGGGCGTCGTGATGGCGGACATCAATGTAAGCAATTTCGATAAGGTGGAGACGACCAATGAAGACTACCCGAGTATGTACTGCACGATTTACAACGCCAATGAGAAGATTATCTATGACAGTGAGTCGAAGGAGGATATCGGTAAGTCTCTTTCCGACTTTACCCCGAATGCCAAAGAACTGAAAGCAATTCAGGATAAGATGGATGGGGATACGGAATTCCAGATTGAGACGACGAGGGAGGACGGAAGCAAAGTTACTCGTTTCTTTACGCCGATTAATGCGGCTGGCGAGACTTGGTGGGCGTTGACAGCCGTTCGGACGAGAGACATTGACGCGTTGATAATGACGACGATCTATTTGATGATCGGTCTTTCCGTGGTGGTTCTGCTTGTGATTATCTTTACAGTCATCATGGTATTGAGAAGAGTATTAAAACCGGTCAAGGATATCGTTGAGGCGGCGAACAGCATTGCGGAAGGGAATCTGGACGTAGAGCTTGAGGCTGCAAATGAGGACGAGATTGGTATATTGTCGAATACGTTTTCACAGATGGTTGGTACGCTGAACCGAATCGTTACGGATTTGAAGTATGTCTTAGAGGAGATGGCGGAAGGCAATTTCACGGTGAGGACGAAGGCGGAGGACAGTTATGTCGGGGCTTTTGAAGGGGTTCTGCTTTCTGTGCGTAAGATGAACCGCAGGCTTAGCAACGCGCTCAGCCAGATTGATAATTCAGCGGATCAGGTGTCTATGGGAAGCGACCAGATGGCGTCAGGCGCCCAGGCTCTCTCCCAAGGTTCCGTGGAGCAGGCGGCTTCGGTGGAGGAGCTTACGGCAACGATTGCGGGGATATCCGAGCATGTGCAGGGGACTGCCAAAAATGCGGCGGACGCCAGGGATATTTCGGCGCAGTCCGGCGAGGAAACGGCGGTCTGCAACCAGCATATGAATGATATGGTCGCGGCCATGGACGAGATTGGCAAGCGGTCGGCGGAGATTGGTAAGATTATCAAGACGATTGAGGATATTGCGTTCCAGACGAATATTCTTGCGCTGAATGCGGCTGTAGAGGCTGCAAGGGCCGGAGAGGCAGGCAAGGGCTTTGCTGTCGTGGCTGACGAGGTGCGTAATCTTGCCGGGAAGTCGGCAAGCGCTTCTAAGAGTACGTCTGAGCTGATTCAGGGAGCAGTCAGCGCCGTGGATACAGGTATGGGGATTGCCAATGAGACGGCTCAGTCGTTAGAGAAGGTGGTAGAGAGCAGCCGGGCGATTTCCGAATTGGTTGATAAGATTGCCGTGGCGGCAGTAGAACAGTCTTCATCGCTGGAGCAGGCTACGAATGGTATGAACCAGATTTCCAACGTTGTACAGACGAATTCGGCTACGGCGCAGGAAAGCGCGGCGACCAGTGAAGAGCTGTCCAGCCAGTCCCAGATGCTTCGGAATCTGGTGAGACAGTTTAGGCTTAGGAAAGAGTAAGAATTTGAAGGGGCTGCTGCAAAATGGAAGAAATTAATCTTTCCGTTTTGCGGCAGCCTCTTTCTTCTGCATAATTGTTTCCGGATTTCCGTTTTCGGATTATTATTTCCACAGATGACTATTCTATATATGTGAGCTATGTGTAATCTGCCGGATATCCGGCACTGCCAGCAGGAGCGGATACAGGACGAATGCGATGATAAGCCCGCCAAGCCCTTGAATTAAATTAGCGGGAACGCTTGCTAAGGCGGCGGATGCCCCATAGAGAGGTATCTCGCAGAGGAAATATCCTCCGGCTACGAGGAGGATATCTGCAATTCCTCCGAGTATGACTGCCATGCACTGGCTCTTAGGCGTCTTGCCCAGCTTATGGTAGAGGATACCGGCGATCCATGCGATGATTCCTTTGACTGCGAAGGTAATCGGCACATAGATGAAATAGCCTCCCAGCAGGTCTGCCATGGCGGAGCCGATTCCTGCCGCCAGCAGCCCCCAGATGGGGCCAAGGATGACGCCGGAGAGAATGACGATGGCGTCTCCGGGGTGTATATATCCGCTGGTTCCCGGCGTTGGGATGCGGATGGACATAGTGGCAACGCACGCCAACGCGGCGAATAAAGCTGTCATGACAATTTTCTTCAGATTCGTATTTGTGTTCATTTGAAAGCCCTCTTTTCTTGTTCATATTATGTAAAACATAATGGTTTTACCAATGTAGATACTTTATATCATATCTGGATTGAAAAAAAGAGCCAATAATTATAAATATGACCATGCCAGTTTGAAAATAAGCAGTTGTTCTGATTAACCTTGAGAGAGAGGGTGAGATTTTGTATAATGGGAGTAACCAAACGGAAAAATGTGTTGCTGACGGCGGAGGACGCAGGGGGAGGCAAAGATTTGGGGAAGTAAGAAGGAGGTCTGTGTGTTGAGAAAAATGTTTAATATCAATGGCGATTGTAAACCGTTGCTGCATTATATGGTGAATATAGAAGACAGGCTGAACGAGGTAAAAAAGATGGTGGAGCAAGGGAGTTATTTCACTATTAACCGGGCAAGGCAGTTTGGGAAGACTACGATGCTGAGAGGGCTGGCGGAGTTTCTTGAGAATGATTATATGGTGATAAGCCTGGATTTTCAGATGTTGGGTGCAGCTAAGTTCAGGAATGAGAATATATTTTCAATTGCATTTGCAAACATTTTTATTGAAGCAGCGGAGGGAATAGATGACACAGGGGTGTTGGGGTGTGCGTTAAGTTTCTTTCGGGAGGCTGTAGAAGAGCATAAAAGTGAGATAGAATTATTTGAATTGTTCGGATATCTCAGCGAAGTATGCAGATGTTCTGAAAAACCGGTCGTATTGTTGGTTGACGAGGTTGACAGTGCGAGTAATAATCAAGTTTTTCTTGATTTTCTTGCACAGCTTAGGGGGTATTATATTAATCGGGACGTGAAAGCAACGTTTCATTCAGTAATCCTCGCAGGTGTTTATGACATTAAGAATATCAAACATAAGATTCGGGCAGACGAGGAACGTAAATGGAATAGTCCCTGGAACATAGCGGTAGATTTTCAGGTTGATATGAGCTTTTCGACGGCTGATATTGCAGGGATGTTGGGACAGTATGAGGCGGAACGAAGGACAGGAATGGATGTGGCAGGGATTGCAGGGATTATCTATGACTATACTTCTGGGTATCCGTTCCTTGTTTCTTATATTTGCAAATTAATTGATGAGCGAGTGGATACTGGAGAGATTGATATAGGGAATAATGCTGGAAGAAATGAGAGGTGGACAAAAGAGGGTGTGTTGGCGGCGGTGCGTTTTTTGCTGTCAGAACAGAATACTTTGTTTGAATCATTATTCAACAAGCTTGAGGACTATCCGGAGCTTGAGATAATGCTCCGTGACCTTTTGCTTTGCGGGAAGGACATTCCTTATGTTGTGGGGGTACGTTCTGTGGAAACTGCACTGATGTTCGGTTTTGTCAAAAAAGTGGGACATAACGTGGTCATAGCGAATAGGATTTTCGAGACTCTGCTATATAACTTTTTTTTGGCTGCTCCCGCTATGCAAAAAGAACGAATCTATGATGAGGCTTTGCGGGATAAGAACCAGTTTGTCCAGAATGGGCGGTTGGACATGAAGCGGTTGCTGGAGAAGTTCGTAATTCATTTTAATGATATATATGGGAATTGGCAGCAGACTTTTTTGGAGGAGGATGGACGCAGGTATTTCTTGCTATATCTAAGACCTATTATTAATGGAGTGGGAAATTATTATGTGGAATCTTGGACACGTAATATGGAACGTACGGATGTAGTCGTAGATTATCGGGGAGAGCAATTCGTGATAGAGCTTAAAGTGTGGAGAGGCAGTGCATATCATGAGCGCGGGGAAGGGCAGTTGATTGAGTATCTCGATTATTATCATTTGAATCAGGGATATATGATTAGCTTTAATTTTAATAAGAAAAAGGAGATTGGAGTGAAGGAGCTGGAAATCGGAGAAAAAGTGTTGATTGAGGCGGTTGTTTGAATTGGATAGAATTATAATCAGCCAAACGCACCCGGTTTATGCGGGTGCGTTATTATCCCCAAGGGCACATCTTAATGGACGAAGTCCACCCGCCATCAGGGGCATGTATTACGGTGTGCCCTTTGGGTATAAATCAGCATACGTTGTTTCTCAAGCCGGGATTGCAGGCTTTTCAGGAATTTTTCATTGCCGATTACTTTCAGCATAGGCCCAAAGGACATGACTTCAATCAACAGCTCTGTTTCCATGTTCTGATTATAATAGATGAGGCATTCATATGTGTTTTCGCCGATTTTTGCGGTGTTCTTCTCATAATTGGCGAAATGCAGCATGGCGCGCTCAAGGGCGTTGCGTTTGTTGACAATATGCAGTGTCAGCGGCTCTTTGTAGTAAGAATTCCGAATCAGAGAATTCAGGTCAATGTCGGAAGTTAGAGTCTTGTCTGTAAGCCGGACCCTTTGGATGCGGGCGACATTCAGGATGTCAAGCCGCATTCTTCTATGGTTGGAAGTTTTCAGGGCAAGGAGACGGAACTTGTCATTTTTTACAGAATACTCAAGTCTGGCGGGAACGTAGTAGTGATGGACGCGCGTCCCGGCGGGGGAGGTATAATCAAGCTCCACATAGGCCTTCCGTTTCTGCGCTTTTAGGAGCGTACGGAAATTCTGCCGGTATCTTTCTTGGATGGTATCGGATTCGTCCGTATTGGCTCTGGTAAGGTCTGTGTTGTGTGTAGATGCTTGGCTTTCGTTAGCGGCGGTATGGAGTAATTTGGACGTAACAGGATAGGGATCACCGTCGGCAAAACGGTCGTAGCAGCAGAATTGTTCCTGCCGCCAGAGAGGTTCTACGGATACTAGTATTTCGTTCAGGGCGTCGGTTTGTTCACGGTCAAGAAAGAGCCCGATGCGCGGGTCGGACAGCAATGCCTTGAGGTAAGATTTTTCGAGGGCGGAAAGCGGGACGGTAAAGGAGGGTGATAGTTTGGAAAGGTAGAGTTCACCATCCCGGTCAAATAGATTCCATGCGCCGCTTTCCAGCTTAGGGATGATGGAAATCATACTTTCCCCGAAGCCTTCGCTGTTTATCTGGTTGTAGATATCCTGTATGGACAAGGCGTTCTGACGGCATAAAATATGCCGCATTACCTGATAATAGCAACTGTAGATTTCTGAAAATAGTTCCATATGTTGATTCCTTCTATTTATTGTATAATGTGCAGAAATTAATTCGCTCTGGGATGCCCTTAGGGGCCCTTCTATCATATCTCATACATTTCATACATTTCCTGCAAGTCCCGGTAAAACCTCTGTTCTACGGATTTTGCCGTACACCTAAGTTCCAGTATCCTTCCGATAAAGGTACGGATCCAGGGCAGCATTTCGTTGCAGTCAAAGGCTTCTGTCTCGTACTGATAGACGTTCCGGGCAATCCTTGTGACCCTTCCGCCTCTGCCCTCCCGTTTCAACCGGTCTACAATATAATTTTCCGTCGGCTCTAAAGCCTGTATGGTCATGGTCAGTTTATCCAGATGATGTCCTTCTTCCCCTTGAAAAGAAACGCCCCACAGATACTTCCGGTTATGGTCAAGTTTCTCCGTTAGTTCGTCATAGTCTGGGGAGGAATCCAGAGGGGTCACGCATTTAATAGAATCCAGACGGAAACAGGAGAAGCGGTTTCTTTTGTGTACATATCCGCACAGGTAACGGCGCCCGGTTCTTGCGCTGATAAATATCTGCAAAGGGACGCAGGCAGATGTGGTCTTCGTCTCTGTCCGGGAACTTTTTAACTCGAGTCTTACCTGCGCTTTTTTGTTCATGGCGTCCAGTAGGGAAAGAAGTATCTCGTCCTCCAAAGTATGTACGCAGAAACTATGTTTTACCCGGAAGGTCTGATTCTGGCAGTCTGTCTGTTCCGTTAATTCATTCCCGACCACTCCGAAGACTTCTGCCATCTGGTAAAATGACAGGGCATCTTGTATATTTTCATTGGAACGAAGCCAACAAGGGAGTGTAAGGCTTAGGGAGAACACCACTGTTTTCCCGAGCTTTTGTTTCTCCAGTAAGCCTTCTTTTGCATAGGCATTACATTTCCGGCGGACGGTCTGGATGTCGAACAGGGCGTCGTATTCTGAAAGCAGGAGGTCGGTGATTGCTTCCGCTGTCAGGGGACGTCCGTCTTGAAGGATATCAAGAATTAGAAAATGCAGTACAATATCATTGTCCGTGAAGCTCTTGGTCTTCCATACCCGGAACAGGGGATTGGTGTCCAGCAGGTTGCTGTCAATGGCAAGGGAAATGTTGGAGCCGCCGGATACATGGTCTTTGCGGACATAGGAACCAAGCCAGCTCTCAAGCCTTCGGCGTTCATTGTCATAGGTGCGGGGGCTTTTGCCTTTGAATTCGTTCCGGGTCTTGAAGCCGTAGACAAAAAAATCACGGACATATTCTCTGGTCTTTGGAAAACTTTTTACCAATTCCTGAAATTCTGACATTGCTTCCTTCCTCCTTTTGTTTTGCACGATTGCGTTTTTGTAGCTTTTGAATTTAGTATATCATATGGGAGTGGGATTGTGTTCGCAACTTTTTTAAAATGATAATCTGGAAAATGTCGGATATAATACATTTAAGAAAGGACGGGGATGATATGTTTGTGATAAGCAATGAAAATACGAGATTTCCAATAAAAATATGGTTGGAAAATGATAGTCAGTTGGAAGGAACTTGCCTGGAACAGGCGTATCATCTAGCGCAGCTTCCGTTCCTACATAAATGGGTATGCCTGATGCCAGATACCCACACAGGAAAAGGGATGCCAATCGGCGGGGTAATCGCGGCGAAGGATGTGGTGATTCCTAATGCGGTAGGCGTTGACATCGGCTGCGGCATGGACTACATTTCCACAAATATCCGTGTGGAGGATATCAGGGAGATTCAGACCGGGAACGGCACAATCATCCAGTCGGTCATTGGAAATATCATGCGGTCGATTCCGCTGAACACTGAGCGTTACAGAGAACCTCAGGCGTCGGCTGTGCTGGACCTGGCAAAACAGGAGATAGAGAAGTATGAGAAGAACGAGGAACTCCTGCCGCTTATCGAGGACGGGTATTATCAGGTGGGAAGCCTTGGAGGAGGAAATCATTTTATAGAATTGCAGGAAGACCAGGAGGGGTATCTGTGCCTGATGATACATTCCGGCAGCCGCCATCTGGGGAAGGAAATATGTGATTATTTTCACAAGAAAGCAGCAGAGCTAAACCGGAGATGGTACAGTGAAGTAAAAGAGGAGTATCATCTGTCGTTCCTTCCGGTTGGGACAAAAGAGGGGCAGCAGTATATTCATTGGATGAATCTGGCGATGGATTACGCTTTTGAGAACCGGGAGCGTATGCTTGAGAAGACCTGTGCAATCGTGAAAGAAACGATTGAGAAGCATACAGGGCTGACCGTGGAATTCGGGGAAGAGATTAACTGTCACCATAACTATGCCGCATTAGAGAACCACTATGGAGAAAATGTCTGGGTACACAGGAAAGGCGCTACCAGAGTAAGGGAGGGAGAGCTTGCCGTAATCCCTGGCGCCATGGGCTCCTACAGCTATGTGGTGGAAGGGAAAGGCAATCCCTTATCCTTCTGCACCTCTTCCCATGGGGCGGGCAGAAGTTACTCAAGGTCAGGGGCCATGAAAGCATTCAGTACAGAGAAGGTTATGGTGGATTTGAAGGAGAAGGGCGTTGTGCTCGGGAAACGCAAGAAAAACGACGTGGCAGAAGAGTGCAGGTTTGCTTATAAAGATATCGATCAGGTCATGGAGCAGCAAATGGATCTGGTCACGCCAGTCAGAAAATTGAAGACGGTAGGCGTCGTGAAGGGATAGGGGAATTATTTATTGCGCGCGGGTATCGGGAGTTACTCCCTGCCCGGCGGTGCCTGCAGCGTGCTGTCAGGTATACCATAAATATTTCATGTCTTAACTTACTGTTAAGGAGGATGTGCTGTCGAGGGTTCAAACCCCTCCCATGTAAATGGTAGCTCAGAGGTAGAGCACACATGAAAATGGCAAAGACTTTCAATAGTCTGCGGTTCGATTCCGCTCTCAAGAATACTTTTATCCCGAGTTCGCGCACAGGATGCGGATTGGCCTGCAGCCTGTAAGTCTGCCTCCTGTCTGGAATGTATGGCGGTTATTTCCGCAGATAACGAGGTAAGTGTGCTGCTTATGTGCATTTGCCTCGTGAAGCAGAGGGACAGGGGGATTTTCGGTTCTGCCGGGATTGATGTATGAGGTGGGGACACAGCATATGTCAATGGCTGACGGTTGTCAACGGCAGGATGGAGTAAAGGGAAATGCAGCCAGAATGGAAGAACAGCAGATGCCCTTCTTTCGGACTAACTGCAGCCCCGGGCTTCCGCAGCAGGTCAATGAACGAGGGATAAAAGTATACCCAATGGCACACAATAGTTAGGAGGAATGTGATATGAAGTATATGATTAAGGATAATCAGGCAGGATTTGTGTTAAAGGACGGCGTATTTCAGAAAATGATTACATCCGGTACATATCATTTTTCTAAAATGCTGGGCTACAGTGTTGAAATCGAGGAAATGTCCGGCGAGGTCGATTACATGGAAGTACCGTATCAGGTATTGGCAGGAGATTCTGCATTCCTTGGGGCAACCTTGCACGCGGAGATCCCGGACGGCTCGGTAGGGTTTATTTACATAAACGGAAAATTAACGTCATTTGCTAATAGGAAGGAATATACATTCTGGAATGTATTTGACAAGTATGAGATAAAGATTGTCTCTATGGCGGAGACGGAGATTGGAGAGGATGTTTCAAAGCAGATGCTGTCATTGGTTCCTATGAATCTTTATACGGAGATGTCCGTAGGAGAGGGGGAGACGGGGCTTGTGTATTATGACAATGTACTCCAGAAATCAGCTTCAAAGGGGGTGTACCGTTTCTGGAACTATGCCCGCAGCGTGACATATCGCGTATTCGATCTGCGGCAGCAGGAGCTTGATATCGTGGGGCAGGAGATTCTTACCAGAGACAAGATTGGTATCCGTATGAACGTGTCCTGTATGTATAAGATTCGCGATGCCGTAGAATTTGCGGCAACAGTCTCGGAGCTGAAAAGACCGCTCTACTCGGCGGTGCAGTTAGTTATCCGGGAGATTGTGGGGAATTATAAGCTGGATGAGCTTCTGGAGTCGAAAGAACAGATTTCTAAGGAAATCTATAAGGCTTTAAAGGCGCGGGAGACGATGTTCTGTGTGAATTTCCTGACGACCGGGATTAAGGATATCATACTGCCAGGGGAGATTCGGCAGATTATGAACTCCGTCCTTGTGGCGGAGAAGACGGCGCAGGCAAATGTGATTTCACGGAGAGAAGAGGTTGCTTCTACCCGGTCGCTGCTCAATACGGCGAAGCTGATGGATGAGAATAAGACGCTTTATAAGCTGAAGGAGCTGGAGTATCTGGAGCGGATCTGCGAGAAGGTCGGGGAGATATCGGTGAATGGGAATATGGGGATTGTGGAACAGTTAGGGAAGATGATTGGGGCAGGGGCTTGATTGTTTATAACGGTTCTTTGGGGGTGGCGCATATCTTGCGGTGTAAAGCAAGGTTATGCGCCAATAAAGATATATGCGGAAAATATAAATTGTGACGGCAGTCAATGAGTGATATAATAATGGCAGAGAAAATCTTGAATTAGGCACAACTTTAGCCACAAAAATTATTAAGTTATATCATAAGGGCATCAGCAATGATGAAATTGCTTCTTCTTTATAGCTTGATCTTGAATATGT
>OFGQ01000830.1_pt1 | contig 22724 bp, 20 predicted proteins | sample 1521791 | NCBI WGS metagenome assembly OFGQ01 (sample SAMEA3504116, study PRJEB24116) | mouse gut metagenome | biome: mouse gut; feature: mouse-associated habitat; material: faeces | place: Denmark | collected 2011 | reverse complement strand
AAGCAGCTGGGGACTCACCGGCATAGCCGGTGGTTTATTTTTACTGTGACACAAAAACAGCCCTGCGATAGGCCTGGCCTCACGCATGGCTGTTTTCGTTTTCCGGTCAGAAGTTTCTCAGGTTCTGGCAGCTCCATCCACGGACAATATTTCACCGGTTACATAGCTCGCCATATCGCTGGCAAGGAAGAGGAACGCGTTCGCCACATCCTCCGGCTCTCCCACCCGTCCCAGGGGGATGGTTGCGATCAGCGGCTTGATCATCTCTTCCGGCAGTGCGGCCACCATATCTGTCCTGGTGACACCGGGCGCAACCGCATTCACACGGATATTGTCCTTACCCAGTTCCCTGGCAAGGGATTTGGTCAGGCCGTTTACCGCGAACTTGGACGTGGGATAGGCTACTCCCGACGGCTGTCCGTAAAGACTGACCATGGAGCTGGTATTCAGGATGACGCCTCCGCCCTGCTCCTTCATGACCCTGGCGGCAGCCTGGGCACAGTTGAACACCGCATTTACATTGAGCGACATTGTCTTCGCAAAGTCTTCCGGCTTATAGTCATACAGACTGTCCCTTGCGGAAACACCCGCGTTGCTGACCATAATGTCCAGGCTTCCGAAAGCTTCCTTCACTGTGGCCACTGCCTTCTCCACTTCCTCTGGCTTCTGCAGGTCCGGGCAAAGTCCTATCACCTTGTACTCCGGATTTTCGGCCCTGAGTTTCTCCAGCGCCTTGTCCACTGTTTCCTGTCTGGAACCGCACAGCGCCACCGACGCCCCGTTCTCCAGATACATCTTTACAATGGCATATCCGATGCCTCTTGTTCCGCCAGTCACCATGGCGGTCTTTCCCTTTAATAACTCCATTCTGCACCTCCATATCCGTCTTGCGGGAAGGGTCTCCTGACTGCCTTCCCGGACGTAAATTAATGTTGCCGATTACAAAATTCCCGGTTTTCCCCACTGCTTCCCTATACAAACAGTGTACAGCCCTGCATCTTAAACTGTTCGATTTTGCGGTCAATTTCTTCCACCGTGACGTCCAGTTTTTCGGCCAGACAACTTTTGCACAAAAAAGTCATACTTCCTCTGTTGACAAACTTTTTGTGGGCGCCGATTTCATTAAAAGTAAGTGTCTTTCCGCATTTCATGCAGACGTTCATCACAGATCAACCACTTTTGCACGGATGACCGCACAGTCATAAGGCTCCAGTTCCCGGATCATGGTGGCATTCTTTACCCGGAAAGTATCCCCGGTCCAGATTTCCCGGCAGGAAAGTGTCTTTCCTGTACTGAAAGGAAGGCCCACTTCATCCAGGTTCAGTCTCGCCACTGCCTTCTCCCCGCTCATATTGAACATACCTATGGCGATATCTCCTCCGGCAAGTTGTCTGGAGTACAGAAGCAGGTCCTCCCCCGCCCAGGTTCCCACCAGTTTCACGGGCTGACGGCACACGGGATCCTGATTGATCCGAATGATTTCCTCATTGCACAGAATATCCATGGTAGCCTGGTTCATGTCACGGACATCACAGCCGATCATCAGCGGGGAACCCATGAATGCCCAGATAGAAAAATGCGTCCTGTACTGGATGTCGCTGCAGCCCTTCAGTCCCACATTCCCTTTGCCGTACATTCCCACAATCAGCATGTCCATATCGTTAAAACAGCCCACGCCATTGTAGGGATGCAGCTTCTCCTGCTGCCTCACCAGATCTTTCACGGACTCCCATGTGTCAAAAATATCCCCGGTGGAGCGCCACATGGCCGCGCCGGTGCTTTTGATCCACTCATGGGTTTCATCCGCACCCCAGGAACAGGCGCTGAAAAGAATATCCCTGCCGCAGTTCTCCAGGGCCAGCCCCATGCGGCGGTAAAGGTACCTGCCGGGAATAATGGGGCTGTGGTAGCAATAGTCATATTTCAGAAAATCCACACCCCATTCCGCAAAGGTCTGCGCATCCAGAAATTCATGCTCAAAACTGCCCGGATAACCAGCGCAGGTCAGATTGCCGGCGCAGGAATACATGCCGAATTTCAGACCTTTCGAATGGACATAGTCTGCCACGGCCTTCATACCGTTGGGAAACTTCTCCGGATCTGCCACCAGACGCTCATTCTGGTCTCTCTCCCGCAAAGACCAGCAGTCGTCGATAACCAGATATTCATACCCTTTCTCCGGCAGTCCTTTCTCGGCCATAATGTCTGCCGTCTCAAAAATAAGCTGCTCGTTAATTTTCTCCCCGAATGTGTTCCAGGAATTCCACCCCATGGGCGGTGTCAGTTTTACCATACCTAACCTCCTTGTCATGCGCGTATTTTTCGCGTTGTTTTCCTTTCCATGTTTTCTCCCATTTCTGCGCGGCCTTTTGCGCATGTCAAGTTTGTGTCTGCGCGGCATCCACAAACTTGGGATTGAAAATTTTCAATTTTCAATCTTTCACCGCAGGGCCATGTCCCGCTGCACGGCGCTCTGCCCTTCTGTCAGCGATGTGCCCAGGTAGTGCGGGAAAAAAGAATCAGTATGGGAAAGATCTCCAGCCTTCCCGCCAGCATATCCCAGATCAGCACCAGTTTGGAAAAAGTACTGTATCCCGCAAAATTACAAGTCGGCCCCACCATCTCAAACCCCGGCCCGATATTGTTAAAGCAGGCCAGAACTGCGGACAGATTTGTGGTGATGGAAAAACCATCCACCGAAATCAGCAGAAAACTCAGGGACACTGCAAATGCGTAGGCCGCCAGGTACGCATTGGTATTCTGAATCACTTTTTCGTCAATGGGCTGGCCGTTGACCCGGACCACCTGCACTTTCTGCGGATGTACGATTTTTTGTACACTTCTGCGCAGGCTTTTGAACACCAGCAGCACCCTTCCGCATTTAAATCCGCCCCCTGTGCTTCCCGCGCTGGCCCCGATTATCATCAGTCCCAGCAGAATCGCCTTGGAAAAGCCCGGCCACAGTTCATAATCCGTGGTGGCGTAACCGGTAGTGGTCATGATGGTTGCCACCTGAAAGGCCGCATGCCGCACCGTCTCCCCCAGGGTTTCGTAAAAACCTCTCAGATTCAGCACAATCAGCAGCACACTGCCCAGCGCCACCCCCAGATACAGACGCAGCTCCTCATCCCGGAACACGCTCTTAAACTGCCTGATCAGCAGCAGGTAAAAACATGTGAAATTCACGCCGCACAGCATCATAAACACCGTACACACATTCTGAATATAGGGGCTGAAACTGGAAATGCTGTCATTCCGGATTCCGAAACCTCCGGTTCCAACCGTTCCGAATGCGGTACACACTGCCTCAAATAAAGACATATCTCCCAGAACCAGAAAAAACACATCCAGTACTGTCAGCAAAATATAAATCAGGTACAGAATTCCCGCCGTCTTCCTCATTTTAGGCACCAGCTTACCCACATTGGGGCCGGGGCTCTCTGCCCTGAGCAGATGCATGGTATAACCGTTGTCGCCGCCCCCCATGGACGACACCGCCAGCAAAAATACCAGCACCCCCATTCCTCCCAGCCAGTGGCTGAAACTCCTCCAGTAAAGGATTCCTTTGGGCAATCCCTCCACCCCGGGCAAAATGGACGCTCCCGTGGTGGTAAATCCGGATACGATCTCAAAAAACGCATCCACAAAATCCGGAATCACACCGGAAAAATAAAACGGCAGACAGCCAAGAAGGCTCATGACAATCCAGCTGAGTCCCACACAGGCCAGGCCTTCCCTGGCATAGAACTTATTTTTGGACCCCCTGCAAAGTCCCATCAACAGTCCTGTCACAAGAAGGATTGCCGCCAGGCTCCACATAAAAGCCTTCACCGCCGCAAACTCCCTTTCCCACAGACTGATGAGCATTGCCGGCACCATAAAAACAGCTTCCACCATCAGTATCTTACCGATGAATCTTCCCATCATCTTATAGTTCATAGCACGCCTCGCACCAAACCGGATTTCTTATTCAAAAATATCATTCAGCTGATAAATCCCCTTTTCTTTGCTGGTCACGATATAGACAATATCGCCCACATGGAAGTAGGAGTCACCGTTGGGTATCTCCATCTTTGCCCCCTTGGCAATACACACCACCAGCACCCCTTTTTTCAGCTTCAGCAGCTTCAGGGGTTCCCCGCAGTGCCGCGCCTTTCCATCCACCAGAAATTCCATGGCCTCTGCCTGCCCGTCTGCAATGGTATGCACGGTCAGGGCTGCGCCGGTCTGGTTTTTCATGGCCCGCACATACTGCACAATGGTATTACAGCACAGTTCCTTGGGCGAAATCACGCTGTCCAGGGACAGGCTCCCCAGCATATCCATATTGTCAATATGCCCCAGTTTGGTGATGACCTGCGGCACTCCGCAGCTTGTGCCGTAAAGGGAAATGATCATATTCAGTTCATCCAGTCCTGTCAGTGTCACCAGCGCATCACAGTCCGAAACCCCCTCGCTTTCCAGAAGAAACTGATTGGTGGCATCTCCCTGAATTACACAGGCCGAAGGAAGCTGGCCGGCCAGCTGCGTACACCGAGTGGCATCGCTCTCGATAATCTGTATATGAATACCGCTGTTTTCCAGCTGTTTTGCCAGGTAATAGCTGATGCGCCCCCCGCCGCATATAATTACCCGCTTGGTCTTATGGGTAATAATTCCCAGGTTTTTCAGAAGAATGGTCAGGGTGTTGGTAAAAGCGGTTACAAAAATACGGTCACCTTCCCTGAGTACAAAGTTACCGTTGGGCGCCACCGCTTTCCCGCTTCGCAGAACCGCACAGACCAGAATTTTACATTTTACAATGCCGTACATATCATTCAGGGCCACATTACAGAGTTTGCTGCGCCCATCAATCTTCAGTTCCACAATCTCCACGCGGCCCTTTGTGAAAGTATCGCGTTTGAGAAATCCCGGATATTTCAAAAGACGCTCTGCCTCCACGGCAGCCTGCCTTTCCGGATTCACCACCATGGAAAGGGCAAACATCTCCCTCATGGCATAAATCTGATCCATGTACTCCGGATTGCGCACCCTGGCAATGGTGTGGATACGTGCATTCATGGCATGAGCCGTCATACAGCACAGCAGGTTCACCTCATCTGCCCCTGTCATGGCAATCAGCAGGTCTGCCTCCTTTACCCCTGCCTGCCGGAGTGCACTCATGGAAGCACAGTTCCCCTGTACCACCATAATATCATACCGTTCCTCACTGGACTCCAGTACTTTCAGATTGGAATCGACCAGTGTCAGGTCGTCGCCCTCGGCAGACAGCTGGCGGGTCAGCGCTGCACCCACCTTACCGTTGCCGGCAATAATAATTTTCACGGATATCTAACCTCACTTCATGCTTATTTTATATCAAGTCCCGCAAAATTACACATAGAGAATGCCCACAACATAGGCGGCCTAAACCTGCCACCCGCTTTGTGGGCCGTATATTAATTCACGATTCTCCGCACTCCCAGAATTGCCCTGTACTGTGCCTGGCTGACCTTGATGCCGCCGCTGGGATAAGGCCTGCTGTTGCTGGCATGCACGATCTTGCCGTCCCCGATGTACAGACCCACATGCCCTTCGTAACAGATAATGTCTCCGGGCTGTGCATCACTGTAGCTGACTCCCACACCGTCGCTTCTCTGGGAATAGGATGTCCTGGAAATCTGGTAACCGCAGTCGCTGAACACTCTGTAAGTAAAACCGGAGCAGTCGGCCCCGCTGGTCAGGCTTGTTCCTCCCGACACATATGGATTCCCCACAAACTGCAGGGCATACTCGGCAATCCGTCTTCCCTCTCCGCTGCCGGAGCCGCCTACCGTGGCGGGTGGAGCGCTGGTTGTTCCTCCCCCCGAACCGGCCGAACTGCCTCCCCCGGAACTATTGTTTGAATTATTCTGGCTGGCGGCAGCCTCCTGGGCCTTCCTGAGCTTCTCCTTATCCTGCTGGAGGAGCTTCTTTGCCACCGCCGCATCCTGTCTCGCCTTCTTGATCTCTGCCGCATAATTGGCAGATTCCTGTTTCTTTTTGGCCAGCATGGAATCCAGGCTGGCTTTCTGGCTGCTCAGTTCCGCCCTGTCCGCTTCCAGCTGCTGTTTGTCCGACTCCAGCTGCTGTTTGTCCGACTCCAGCTGCTTTCTGTGGGCCTCCAGCTCCTCTTTCTCCTCCTCCAGCCGGATCCACAGATCATGGACCTCGTTCTTGACCTGTATATAATCTGCCAGCACGGAAGATTCATAATCGTGCACCTTCTCAATACGGTCCATCTGGTTCAGAATATCCGAAAGCCCCTTTCCCTCCAGCAAAGCGCTGAAGTAAGAGTCTTCCCCTCTCTCATAGATCAGGCGGGCACATACCGCCATATTCTCCCTCTGGGTCTCCTCCCGGGCAGCGGCGGCCTGATATTCTTCCTCCGTCTCGTCTATCTGGTTCTTTTTCTGGACAATCTGCTCCTCCTTCTCGGCGATCTCACCTTCCTTGACGGCGATCTCACCTTCCTTGGCGGCAATCTCATCCTCCTTCAGGCCGATACTGGCCATGGTATTGACAATCTCTGCGTTCAGGTCATCAATCTGCTCCTGCAGAATATCCTGCTCGCTCTCCAGTTCCACAATCTGGTTCGTAATACTGTCCAAAAGGGATGTGCGCTGATTGATCTGGCCCTCAATATCGGATATGCTGGAAGCCCGGGCCGTCAGCGGCCCCAGGCCCTCCTGACAGACCAGCACTGCCAGCAGACATACGGCTAATATGAAATTCACTGTTTTTTTATATTTATTCTTCATGTGTTTAAGCATAGCACATTTTCCGTTTTTTTTCATCCCCATAAATATTAAGAAATTGTAAACTATAAGGAGCGGGCGTCACCGGACTGTTACAGTTCGCAGTTTTTCACGGTTCTGGGAAAAGGCACCACATCCCGGATATTTCCCATTCCGGTCAGGTACATGACGCATCTCTCAAAACCGAGTCCGAAGCCCGCATGCCTTACGGAACCGTACCTGCGCAGATCCAGATAGAACCCGTAATCTTCTTTCCGCAGCCCCAGTTCTTCCATCCTCTGTTCCAGAAGTTCCAGACTGTCCTCACGCTGGCTGCCGCCGATGATCTCGCCGATGCCGGGCACCAGGCAGTCCATGGCCGCCACGGTCTTCCCATCCTCGTTCAGCTTCATATAAAACGCCTTGATCTCCCTGGGATAATCCGTCACAAACACCGGACGCCGGAACACTTCCTCCGTCAGGTATCTCTCATGCTCCGTCTGCAGGTCGCATCCCCAGGACACCTTATAGTCAAAGGCATCATTGTTCTTCTCCAAAATCTCTATGGCTTCCGTATAAGTCACATGTGCAAAGTCCGACCCTGCCACATGTTCCAGTCTCTCCAGCAGTCCCTTGTCCACAAACTGGTTAAAAAAGGCCATCTCCTCCGGCGCGTTCTCCAGCACATAGCGGATAATATATTTCAGCATGGCCTCCGCCAGTATCATGTCATCCTTTAAATCCGCAAATGCCATCTCCGGCTCAATCATCCAGAATTCCGCCGCATGACGGGTGGTGTTGGAATTTTCCGCCCGGAAAGTAGGGCCGAAGGTATATATGTTTTTAAACGCAAGCGCATACGTCTCGCCGTTCAGCTGGCCGCTGACGGTAAGGTTTGTGGGTTTTCCGAAGAAATCCTGGGAAAAATCAACCTTTCCATCCTCCGTCTTCGGAATATTGTTCAGGTCCAGGGTTGTCACCTGGAACATTTCGCCTGCCCCCTCGCAGTCGCTTCCGGTAATCAGGGGCGTATGGACATATACAAACCCTCTTTCCATAAAAAAGCTGTGAATCGCATAGGCGATCAGGGAGCGTACACGGAACACTGCCTGAAAGGTGTTGGTTCTGGGACGCAGATGGGATATGGTCCGCAGATACTCAAAACTGTGGCGCTTTTTCTGAAGCGGATAATCCGCCCCGGACACACCCTCCACCACAACATCCGCCGCCTGCATCTCAAACGGCTGCTTCGTGCCGGGTGTCTCCACAATGGTACCGCGCACAATCAGCGCCGCACCCACATTCACTTTGCGCAGTTCCTCAAAATTGGGAAGCGCATCCCCGTACACCACCTGCAGGGGTTCAAAAAAAGTGCCGTCATTGAGAATCAGAAAGCCGAAATTTTTAGAATCACGGTTGCTTCTGACCCAGCCTCCCACCGTCACCTCCCTGCCGATATATTTCTCACGGCTGCGATATAGATCCCTGATGTCTGTCAATTGCATGTCTCCCTCATTTCCGCGCGCCCGCATTCTGCGCGCTGCCATATTCTGATCCGGAAACGATTCCGGAACTTTTCCCTTTTCTTCCCCGCCAAAAATGGCTTCTTTCTATATATACCACATTCTGCCTCCAAAGAAAAGCATTTTATGGATTTTTAGATATCCCGTACCGTGCCCCGTTCCCCCTGTTGCCTTCCTTTTTACAATATGGACATTATATCCTGATTTTCTGTTGCTATTCCACGGACATCTGTGATAGAATGAAAAAAGACGTTACTTTAAGGAGGCGGATCATTTATGAAACCATGGATGATTGTACTGATCGTAATTGCGGTAGTCCTGGTGGCCGCGATTATAGCGCTCTACTTTCTGGGAAAAAGGGCACAGAAAAAACAGCAGGAGCAGCAGGAAATGCTGGAAGCCAACAAGCAGACTGTCTCCATGCTGGTCATCGACAAGAAGCGTATGAAGCTTCGGGAGTCCGGACTGCCCCAGCTTGTCCTGGACCAGACCCCAAAACTGATGCGCGGTTCCAGGCTGCCCATCATCAAGGCCAAGGTGGGGCCCCAGATCATGTCCCTGATCTGCGATGAGAAAATCTTTAATTCTGTTCCGGTAAAGAAAGAAGTAAAAGCCGTAGTCAGCGGAATCTATGTCCTGAGCGTGAAAGGCCTGCACGGCAGGCAGGCAGAAGCGGTTCCTGCCAAGAAAAAGAGCCGTTTCAGGCGCGCCCTGGAAGCCGCCCAGGAAAAGGCAGGCGCAAAACCGCTGAAATAAGCCAAGGCTCCTGTCTTTTGCCCGTACCGGCATACACATCCATACAGCCTGTGTTCCCCCTTGTCACAGACCGGGAACCCAGGCTGTATGACATTTCCTCTTTTTCTCCCCAGGCAGAGAAAACGCTTTTCAAAAACAAACCCATCTGCAATTGACAATTCCCCCATGCCATGTTAGAATGAAAACATCTGAACGAGAGAGGTGGAACGATGAAGTTAATGTAATTTACTTTTGAACACATGAAACCATGACACCAGGAATTCATCCCGCGTCATTTTGCTGCCGGTATTCGCCGCAGCGATTTTATCATGTTGCCAAAAGTAGATTATGTCCGCATAACCTCTCTTTTTGTGTGCGAAATTCCGGCATTTCCCCCATTTGAGGCTTGTGACATGTAACAAAACTTTTGGCGGCACAGGGGCTGCTTTTCCCATACACCTGCGCCCCGCTGATTCCCCCAGGAATGTAAACGGCATCCGAAGCGAAACACACGGGAACTATCACAAGAAAGGAATCAAATGTCACAAATCAGCGTAAACAATTTAACATTTCATTATGAGGGAAGTTTCGATAATATATTTGAAAATGTATCCTTTTCCATCGACACAGACTGGAAACTGGGATTTATCGGCAGGAACGGAAAGGGAAAAACCACCTTTCTGAACCTGCTGCTGGGCAAGTATCCCTATGAGGGGAGCATCGGCACATCCGCCGTATTCGAATATTTTCCCTACAGACTCACCCGGGAACAGTGGCAGGAAACCGCGGCAGATTTCGCGGAACAGCTCAAACCGGACTGCGAATTATGGAAGGTGACCTGCGAGTTGACACTGCTGCAGGAGACAGGGGAAATCCTATACCGGCCTTTCAAAACCTTAAGCCCCGGGGAACGCACCAAAATCATGCTGGCAATTTTATTCTCCGGGGAAAACAATTTTCTGCTGATCGATGAACCCACAAATCATCTGGACCAGGAGTCCCGGGAAAATGTGACCCAATATCTGGCTTCCAAAAAGGGCTTTATTCTGGTCTCCCATGACCGGGAACTGCTGGACGCCTGCACAGACCACTGTCTGGTCCTAAACCGCCGCACCATCGAAATCCAGAGCGGGAATTTTTCCAGCTGGTGGGAAAACAAAAGGCGCCGGGATCTCTTTGCCCAGGCAGAAAACGAAAAACACCTGAAGGAAATCGGAAAACTGAAACAGGCCGCCGCCCGGGCCAGCCAGTGGGCAGACAAAAACGAATCCACAAAAATCGGCTATGACCCCATCAAAGACCACGACCGGGGCATGGGGACCAGAGCCTACATTGGCGCCAAAACCAAGAAAATGCAGAGCCGGGTCACGCAGATGCAAAACCGCCTCCAGCGGGAGATCGAAGAAAAGGAAGGGCTTCTGGAGGATCTGGAAAAGCCGGTGGACTTAAAACTGATGCCCCTGGAGCATTACAAAAAAACCCTTTTGAATCTCCGGGAATATTCCCTGCAGTATCCCGACGCGGAAAAACCGGTATTTTCCGGCATGACCTTCTCGGTGGAGCAGGGGGACCGCATCGCCCTTCACGGGAAGAACGGCTGCGGAAAATCCACACTGATCAAGATGATCCTCCAAAAAGCCCGGGCCGCGGACAGCCCCATGGACATCAGGGAAAGCGGTGTCTGTGAAACTGCCCCGGGACTGGTAATCTCCTATGTAAACCAGGATACTTCCATGCTCAGGGGCAGTCTCGCGGCATTCTGTGACAGCCGCCATCTGGAAGAATCCCTGTTCCTGGCCATCCTGAGGCAGCTTGACCTGGAGCGGGTGCAGTTTTCCAAAAACATGGAGGACTATTCGGAGGGCCAGAAAAAGAAAGTGCTGCTGGCGGCAAGCCTTTTAAAACCCGCCCATCTGTATGTGTGGGACGAACCCCTTAACTACATTGACGTATTCTCCCGGATGCAGCTGGAAAAGCTCCTGCTGGCATACCGCCCCACCATGCTGTTTGTGGAACACGATGGGCGGTTCCGGGAAAACATTGCCACAAAAACATTACAGTTCCATGGGGCCACATGATTGTGCCGGGGCCGTCCTGTTGCAATTCCGGGCAACAATGCCTTGACGGAAAGATGCACATTGTATATAATTTGATACAAAGGCTCCTTGTCCGGATGGATGCATCCGGCGGAAACGGGAGCCATAAATATACATTACAGGAATGTGTACTGTTTCAGATTATATGCGGCGGATACATTTTCCCGAAAAGGAACCATAAAGATACAAAAAATAAACAGGGCGGCATTTCAGGGGAGGAACGGGCATGGAGGAGTACCGGTTAAAGGCTTTTGCAAAAATCAATCTGGGTCTTGACGTGGTGGGACGGCTGCCGGACGGTTACCACCAGGTCAGAATGATCATGCAGAATATCGACATTTATGACGAGCTGACTCTCCGGAAGGCAGAAGCGTCCATCACCGTCACAACCGATTCCGGAGAACTCCCCACGGACGAAGGCAATCTTGTCTACAGGGCGGCGAAACTCATGTTTGAAAAATACGGCATTGGTTCCGGTATCCGCATCCATCTGCAGAAAAATATTCCCATCGCCGCAGGGCTGGCCGGGGGCAGCGCGGACGCGGCGGCGGCCATGCTGGGAATCCGCCGGCTCTTCGGCCTGGATATTCCTCTGGAGCAGCTGATGCAGGATGGCGTTTTCATAGGTGCGGACGTCCCCTACTGTATTCTGGGCGGCACTGCCCTGGCAGAGGGAATCGGCGAAAAGCTCACCCCCCTTCCTCCCATACCTCCATGCTATATCCTGGTGGCCAAACCGGAGGCCGCCATTTCCACCAAATATGTCTATGAACACCTGGACGCCCTGGGCATTCCCCGGCACCCTGATATTTCCGGTATGGAAGATGCCATCCGGCAAAACAGCCTTCCGGAAATTCTGGAACGCATGGAAAATGTGCTGGAAGCCGTCACCATCCCCGTTTGTCCTGTCATCGCGTCCATCAAGGAACAGATGCGCGGCAGCGGCGCATTAAACTGTCTCATGAGCGGCAGCGGCCCCACCGTATTCGGCATTTTTACGGACCAGGCTGCCGGACAGGCCGCTTACCGTCAGATGAAAGAAAGCAATCTTGCAAAACAAGTTTTTCTGACCACTCCGATATGTGCTTTTACGAATCCTTTTTACCGAAATCCTGACACAAAAGTTCTGTCTTAATATACAGTGGTCCGGCCCATGGCCGAATCATTACGTTTATATCATTTTGTACCCGCCCATGGCAGACCTGACACGTTTTCGGTCCAGTGTAGCGGCCACCCGCGCACTGGCAGGGGATATCAGACCCGCGGCCGCAAATTCCGGCAGGGTACAGGAAAGGCACAGGTATCCGTATGCAAAATTCATTACCGGCAGATCTGCCGCTCCGAGATGTGGTCTTCTATACCCTGCGTCAGTCCATTCTCACCGGAGACCTAAAGCCCGGTGAACGCCTGATGGAGATTCATCTGGCCGACAAACTGGGGGTAAGCCGTACCCCGGTCAGGGAGGCTATCCGCAGACTGGAGCTGGAGGGGCTTGTCACCATGATACCCAGGCGCGGTGCGGAGGTGTCACGGATCACGGAAAAGAGCATGAATGATGTGCTGGAAGTCCGCAGGACCCTGGATGCCCTCTGCGCGGAGCTGGCCTGCGACCGTATCACCGGGCAGGGCCTGGAGGATTTGAAGCAGGCCTGTGAACGCTTTGAACAATGCGTCGGCACCAGGGACACCAAAAAAATTGCCCAGGCGGATGTGGCGCTGCACGACATCATCGTACAGGCAACCGGAAACCAGCGCCTCATCCAGCTGGTGAATAACCTGTCGGAGCAGATGTACCGCTACCGTTTTGAATATATCAAGGACAGTCATCAGCATGAGACCCTGATCCATGAACACAGAATTATTTATGAAAGCATTCTCTGCAAAGACAAGGACACCGCCGCCATGGCGGCAAAAACCCACATTGACAATCAGAAAAAAGCCATCATCCGGCAGATAAGGCTGGAGAATCAAAAAAATCCTCCGGTGACCTGAGGGGCCTGCCGCCCGAAATTTGCACTCCTTTCTGCGGGAAAAAGAAGCGGCATCGAATAATCCGGGAAAAAACGGCAATAATCCTCAAAAAAAGAAAGAGGTTATTGCATGAAAAAGAAATGGTTCTCGGTCCGCATCCTGGCAGCGCTGTGTGCCGCCCTTGGCTGGTGGGGCCTGTTTTACCCGGAGCTGGTCCTGACCCCGGATACCGTAAAAATAAGTACGGAAGAGGAGGACGGAACATTTTCCCCCCTGCCCATGGAATGGACTTTTGACAGCAGCCTTTATTTTGACCTTCTGAACGCAGATCCGGACAAAATCACCTTCCGCAGCAGACTGCTCACGGAACTGGACTTATTTTTGGAGAATTTGTATGACAAAATCGGAAAATAAAATAAACCTGAAATCTCTGGACAGGAATGCCCCCATCGGTGTGTTTGATTCCGGTGTGGGCGGCCTTACCGTGGTGCGCGAGATCATACGGCAGATTCCCAATGAAAAAATCATTTATTTCGGAGATACTGCCCGCGTCCCTTACGGAAACAAATCCCGGGAGACTGTAATACGGTTTTCCCAGCAGATCATGCGGTTTTTAAATACATTTGATGTAAAAACCATAGTGGTGGCATGCAATACCGCCAGCGCCTACGCCCTGGACACCCTGGAGCGGGACAGCAACATTCCCGTTATCGGTGTGGTGAAGCCCGGGGCAAGGCTGGCCGCCCAGGTGACAAAAAACGGGCGCATCGGCGTTATCGCCACGGAAGCCACCATCGGCAGCCGGATCTACTCCCAGTACATACAGGAACTGAACCAGGAAGTCACCATCTACGGCAAAGCCTGCCCTCTCTTTGTCCCCCTGGTGGAAGAAGGACTTCTGGAGGACCCCGTGACGGACGAAATTGCCCGCAGATATCTGACGGAGCTCATCGATATCGATATTGACACCCTGATTCTGGGCTGCACCCATTATCCCCTGATCCGCTCCACCCTGGGCAGAATCATGGGGCCCGGCGTCACCCTGGTAAACCCGGCTTACGAGACTGCCCGGGAGCTGAAATCCATGCTTGCCGGCATGAACCTGCTCAGCGGGGAATCCCCGAAACTGGGCGAAAACAAGTATCAGTTCTTTGTCAGCGACAAGGCGGAAAAATTTGTGGTCTTTGCCAATTCCATCATCAAATACGGAATTCTCTCTGCCAAGACCATTCACATTGAAACCTATTAAAAGGAACGGCTGTGAAAAATACTTCCAGTCTTGTGAAAGACGCTGCCCGCAAAGCATGAAGTTTCGCATTTCCATTAGGAGATCTGTATGGAAAACAATACATATATCACCATCACCGCCAGACAGCGGGATGACGCCGGCGAAGAGGCTGTCACCCGGTCCCGCGCCGCCGGGAACTACTGCGAAAAGAACGGATCCGTCTATGTCCTGTATGAAGAAAATCCGGAAGACGGCGGCCCCGTGACCAGAAACATGATAAAGTGGAAATCCCCTATACTGGAACTTACCAGGCGGGGAAGTGTCAGCACACGTATGGTATTTGAGACCGGAAAGGAATACCTGGCCGATTATGCCACTTCCTGCGGATGTCTGAAAATGGGAATTCTCACACATTCCCTGGAAGCTTTCCGCCGGGACGGTTTTCTGGAAATCCGGGCAGAATATTCCCTGACCTCGGATGGCATTCCCTTTTCCCACTGCCGGCTTCTCATCCGGACCCATATTCCTTCCCAGCCTGGCGTGGCCTGAAATTTATGTTTTCCCCTTTCCTTATATTTCCATAAAATTGCGGAAACTGCCTAAATTTTTCGGAAGTTCAAGCCGAAATAATTGATAGAAAATCATGGATGATGCGCCTGCGCTTTTCTGCAGGCAGAATATGACAATCAGTCAAGAAGGAGGATGTTATGAGTGTAAATGGAGTTACATCAAATCAGGCGGCTTCTGTCTACAACTATTCCGCCACGGAAAATGTCAAGACCGAAACTGCCGCAAAAGAAAACAGTACGGTGGAAAATAATTCTTCTGCCGCGGATACCGGAGCTGTATATGAGCCTTCCAAGAATACCGCTTCCACTGCAAAGCCTACTTATAAGCCCGATACAAACCTGATCAACAAGCTGAAAGCAGACGCGGATGCCCGCACGGCACAGCTGCGCAGCCTGGTGGAAAAGATGATGGCCGGCCAGGCAAATGCTTACGGCAAGGCAAATGATATCTGGTCTTTCCTGCGCAAAGGGGACTACACCGTGGATCCTGCCACCAAGAAGCAGGCCCAGGCCGATATCGCCGAGGATGGCTACTGGGGCGTCAACCAGACTTCCGACAGAATCATTGATTTCGCCAACGCCCTGACCGGCGGAGATCCGGACAAGATTGAAGATATGCGCGCTGCTTTTGAAAAGGGCTTCAAGAGAGCCGGAAAGACATGGGGCGGCGATCTTCCCGATATCTCCCAGCGTACTTACGAGGCTGTTATGGAGAAATTCGACAAGCTGGCAGAGAATGCAAAGAAAGAGGCTGCTGCCACAAACAAGACTCCCGAGCAGGAAGATCCCACAAAATAATGGCATCATGCGAAAAAGGCTTTCCTCCCGCAATGGGAAGAAAGCCTTTTTTATGCACAGGGGTGCATATGGAATCTTGTTGCTGGCGCAACATGCACCCCGCGCGGCGCGTAGCGGAAGATAAATCTTCCCTACTCGATTACACAGGGGCGCATATGGAATTTTGTTGCTGGCGCAACATGCACCCCGCGCCCCTCCTCAGCCGCCCTTCACAATCAGAAGTTTTTGTCCCGGCTTCAGTTCGTCACTGTCCAGGGAGTTGATCTCCCGCAGGGAATCCACCGGCACATAGTACTGTTTTCCGATATTCCAGAGATTATCCCCATCCTTTACCATGTAAATCACCATGCCGGGCAGATTGCTCATTTTGCTGCTGTCCAGCTCCGACACATTCACCTGGCTGATCAGCTCCACCGGAATATTCTTAAATACCACGGTGGAAAAGCTCAGCACTGCCTTCACATCCATCTCCTCGCCATCCAGCATGGTCACCTGGAGCTGTTCCACCTCTGCATGGACCTTGCCCATGTCCTCGGGCGCGATATCCGGAACCTCCAGCGTGTACTGATAAGGAATCTGGGCCTGGGTACTGCCGTAAGGAGATTCGTCCTCCCCGGTGATATACATGACTTTCACAAGCACACTGCCCTGAAGCAGAATTCCGTTCTCCACCGTACTCTGCTGCTCCAGCGCCACGACACCTTCACTGTGCAGCAGCTGAAGCAGGGTTCCCCCGTTTACGTGAATGTGATCCGTCACCTTGGTCTTGCCGGTCACCTTGGAAAGCAGCCTGCGCAGCTGCGCTTTGTGGGTCACCGTGCCAATCTCCTTGGAAACACCGTAAATGTCGGATATGATCTCCAGGCTTTCCTCTTCGTAAATACGGATTGCAATATCCAGCACCAGTTCCAGCCCGATATTGCGCTCCTCCCCGTCAAAGTCGGGGCGCACAGCCAGCTCCTGCTGTCCCAGATGATAGCGGATGTCCGGCAGCATCCCCTCCCTGCATCCGTGGCACTCCAAAACACCGCTGAAAGGCAGTGTGGTCTCAAAACAGCGGCAGGGATGCTCCTCCCCCTCTCCCTCATACAGGATAAAAAGGTGAATATCCCCGGAAATATTGATTTTTTCCTCCATAATTTTGAATTCCACATCTCCCATGGATACATTGCTCCACAGAATCTGGAAAATATTCGGGTAGTTGGAGGGCAGGGTGACTTCCTCTTTCAGCCGGAAAATATCGTTTTTGCAGATGGCGATCTGCGCCACATTCAGGGGCATCCGGCGATACTCCAGTTTTTCGTCCCCATGTATGGCAATGGGCGCCTCTTCGTCGTACAGTTCTTCCACCCGGGCCGTCATTGTCACAAGGGACTGGATATTCAGCTTCCGGGAATTGATCATATTCATGGTGATGTCTTCCACTTCTCCCTCCACCGTCACCGGGTCCGTGGGCATCACCCCCTGCAGGTTGATTTTCTCTTCAAAGGGCAGCTTCCCGTCCAGCACCACCAGATTGCTGCCCTCCTCCTGGGTATGGTAAAGCACTACAAAATTCAGCCTTCCCCGCACAGTCACATAGTCTGCAGCCGGTTTGATCTCATCGATGAGAAGCTCTCCCTTCTCCAGGTTCAGGGCCGCAACATCCGGCTTGTTCTCCGGAATATTGACATCATCCTCCAGTGTAAACTGGGTGAGGGCCTGAACTCTGACGCGGTCCATATGTATATTTCTTTTTACCAGTTCCACAAAAATACCTCCATATATACTCGTATATGAATATATATGAAGGTATCCGGTAATATATGCGCCCTCAGTCCACTGCACCGATAAGGTCCGTGACATTTTCCACATGATACTGTTCCATATAGCGCTCTATCCCTTCCGCCACTTCCACCGTGGCATAAGGATTCACAAAGTTCATTGCCCCCACGCTGACCGCGCTGGCTCCTGCCAGCAGAAACTCCACCGCGTCCTCCCCGCTGGAGATGCCTCCCATACCTATGACAGGTATTTTTACCGCATGGGCCGCCTGATATACCATGCGGACCGCTATGGGCTTTATGGCAGGGCCGCTCATGCCCCCGGTCCGGTTGGCAAGGGCAAATTTACGCTTGTGAATATCGATTTTCATGCCCGTGATGGTATTGATCAGGGACAGCGCATCCGCTCCCGCCGCTTCTGCCGCCTTTGCCATCTCCGCGATATCCGTCACATTGGGACTTAGCTTCATGATCACCGGCTGCTTCGCATGCCGTTTTATTTCCCGGGTGATATGCGTCAGGGCCTGCGCATTCTGTCCGAATGCAATGGCGCCTTCCTTCACATTGGGACAGGATACATTGATTTCCAGCATGGAAACCGCCCGCTCCTCTCCCAGGCGCTCCACCACTTCCACGTAATCCTCCACGGTTTTGCCGCACACATTCACGATAACCCTGGTGTCAAACTGTTTCAGAAAAGGAATATCCCTCTCCAGAAACACGTCAATCCCGGGATTCTGCAGCCCTATGGCGTTGAGCATCCCGCCATACACTTCCGCCACCCTGGGCGTGGGATTTCCCGGCCAGGGCACATTCGCCACGCCCTTGGTCACCACTGCCCCAAGACGGTTCAAATCCACAAACTCCGAATATTCCATACCGGAACCGAAAGTTCCGGAAGCTGTCATGACCGGATTTTTCAAAGTCACACCGGCCAGTGTCACCTGTGTATTCATCTTCTGCCCCATTTCCGCACTGTTACCTTTCTCCTGTTTGCCTGCCTCCATGCATCTGCCCGGCACGCACCGGATCTACCACTGTCCCCTGCCGGATATCCCGCCCCGGGATGGCATCCTTTATATTTCCACATCCCCGGCCTCAAATACCGGCCCGTCCGTCCAGATTCTGGCATTGTGCACATGGGAATGGGGATCCTTCTCTTTGGTCCTGACCACACAGCCCAGGCAGGCACCCACACCGCAGGCCATATGCTCTTCCAGGGAAATATAGGCCGGAATGTGACGGTCTGCCGCATATTTTTTTACGGCACGCAGCATGGGCATGGGACCGCAGGCGTAAATAACCTCCGCTTCCAGCCCCTTTTCCCCAATGGCGTCCATGACATTGCCCCTGGTGCCTGCGCTGCCGTCTTCCGTAGCCACATACAGGGAGCCGTATTTCTCCAGATCTTCCTTCAGGAAAAGAGCTCCGTCCCGGTAACCCGCAATGATCTGCTTTTCCGCCTCCAGGCGCTTTGCCAGCTCCAGAATGGGGGGAATCCCGATTCCACCTCCCAGAAGAAAAACTTTCTTCCCTTTTCCCGCTTCCAGGGGAAATCCGTTGCCCAGAGGCCCCAGCAGGGCAATTCCGGTTCCCGGGCCATACCCCGAAAACTCCCCGGTACCTGCCCCCGCCACACGGTACACAATGCGCAGCGCCTTTTTCTCTGGCGCTGTCTCGCAGATGCTGATGGGACGGGGCAGCAGCTTATCTTTTTCCCTGGAATAAATTCCCAGAAACTGCCCCGGTTTTGCTTCTCCGGCAAGGGAAGTCTCTATCCACATGTCATAAATCCCCTGTGCGATTTCCTTCTGGGAAAGCACAACCGCCATCTGTTTTTCTTTCATAGCCCACTCCTGTTCTTTTCCTGCGTCCTGTACCGCGGTTCTTTAACAGATCCTGGTTCCCTCGGGAACCAGGTCGTCCACAAAGACCACCTGGCAGCCGCAGGCATTGTTGGTTCCGGCCAGCAGCATTCCCTGGCTTGTGACACCCACGAAACGCGCAGGCTTTAAGTTCGCCACCACAATAATTTTCCTGCCCACCAGCTCCTCCGGCTTATAATATTCCTTGATGCTGGAGACAATGACCCTCTCCTGAATGCCGTCGGAGAGCGTGAGCTTATAGCAGCTGTGGGATTTACGGATCTCCGCACATTTTAAAATCTTACATACCCGCAGATCTATCTTTTTAAATTCGTCGGAGTCAATCTCCTCCGCCACCGGCGCTACCGGATCCGGCTCGCCGTATTCCCGCTTCGTCTCCTCCTGCACCGGCTCCTCCTCCTTCACCGTCAGGGCCGCCGTCTCTTCCTCGGTTATGGGCGCTGCAAAATCCAGCAGGGAGAGGAACTTGTCCTTCTCAATGGCATACAAAAACAAGTAAAGCCTGGGCCCCTTCTCCTTGTTCAGCAGAAGGCGGTAGACATCTTTGAAAAAGGTTCCCTGAAGCGCTTTCAGGTTTTCCGCGTCATAACCGTATATCTTCTTGGGAATTTCATACAGTTCCTTGTTCAGTTCCTCCAGGCTGTATTCATTTTCCTCCAGATAGGAATGGAGCATTTTCACTGCCTCCCGCTCCTTCTCATCCAGTTTCTCATAAACCGGCCAGTTCCGCACGGCGCACAGTTTATTCACATTCTCCGGGGAACAGTTCTCCAGCCAGTATCTGGCCAGTCCCAGACGCTCCTTAAAGTCCTCATACTTGTAAGGCGTGCCGATCTTTTCAAAGACGGTCTCCAGCATCTCCACATTGAAATCCACAACGGAGCCCAGCTGTACCAGATGGGACATGGGCACTGTCCTGATCTCTTCGTCAAACATAAGGCAGTTGTGCATGATATCCTGCACATATTCATCCGCAGTTCCGTCCAGGAATGCATTGTACTGCTTGTCAAACTCAAAATACTGACGGAGAATTCCATCGTCAAAGCAGAAATCAAAGGCTTTCGTGGGCTCCGACTTGGCGTAAAGCCACAGGATCACCTCCGGCTGGTAAATCTGCAGCAATGTGGCAGGTGTCAGGTTCAAACCAGTGGAGCCGGACATCTTTCCGGTGGTACCCTTGATGCCGATAAATTCATACCCCTGGAATATGGGCGCTTCATAATCAAATATCTTCTTTGCGATGACCCTGCTGGTGTCATAGCTTCCCCCGGGGCTTGCATGGTCTTTTCCGCCCGGCTCGAAGTCCACCTGCTCATATTTCCAGCGCATGGGCCAGTCTATTTTCCAGGCCAGCTTGCAGTTGTAGTCTCTGGTAAAATCATGTTCCCCCTCATGGCCGCACTTGCAGACATAGTGCGCCTTAGTACAGTCCTCCGAAAGAGAAGTGATCTTCGTGGTATCCCTGTGGCATACGGGGCAGTAAATACTCACGGGATAATAATTCTCCCGCTCCCCCTCCTGGGCGTCCTGGGTCCGGAAACTGTCCAGAATGTCAAAAATCTCCCCTCTCTTCTGCAGCGCCTCTATCACATAGTCCTTGTATTTGCCGCTGCGGTTCATATGGGCCTGGTACCGGTAGTCCATTTTGATGCCGAACTTCTCGATGGAAGCCTCAAATTCCTTCTCAAAATATTCCGCAAAGGAAGCTTCTGCCGTGCCGAAAGGGTTGGGCGCGTCCGCGTAGGAAGTGCCGATATATTTCTCCATGTCCTTGCTGACTTTCTGTACATTCACCGGAATCTTACGGATTCTGTCATACTCGTCCCAGGAAAACAGAAGCTTTGCCTTCCTGCCTTTTCTCTCCAGGGCCTTTACCACAAACAGACTGGTGGCGATATCCCTGAAATTTCCGATATGGATGGAACCGGAAGGACTGATGCCCGCCGCGCATACATACTCTTCCTTGTCAGGATTCCTGCTGATGATTTTTTCCGCTATTCTGTCTGACCAATGCATAATGTATACTCCTTTATATAAATTACCTTGTTGATAAGCGTTTCATACCCTCAGCGGACAAGGAGACACACATGTATCCCCATGTTCGCTGAGGGTAATTATACAGTATACCATAAGATAAGTCAATTGCCGGGAATTTTTACTTTACGGAATTTCTGCCGGGCAGCATAGAGCTGTTACGATTTTTCATCACTATAATAAAGACTGTGGATTCCACAAAGCATATACGGAAAAAAGATATAGGATACCATTCCGTTATCAATAAAATTCAATAAGGCAATTACAATATATGTTATCATTGCATAATAGTTTTCCTTTTTCTTCATATAGGCAACTGTCATAATCGTCGTAATGATAAAAATTCCCACTACAACATATCCATATCTTGCAAGAAGATAGTAATATCCATTATCAAAAACATGCAGTGTCACATCACTGAACTCTTGCTGAGACAAAACACTTATCATTTGAAACGGCAATACATCAAAATTCAGAAGTGCCAGCATGACGCGATTAGACAAAACAGAATTCAAAATAATTGCAAATTGTTTTTGTCCGCTGTATCCCCATAAAAGGAATAAACTAAATATAGTAATTAGAAGAAAAGCGGCAGACGCCATTATTGTCAGGACCTTTTCTAATATCTGTTTTCTTTTACCGTATGCTTTTCCCATAACCAACTGCCAGACCAATAAACTCCACAGCAGGAATTCCAGGGCAATGATTCCGTTCCTGGAGTCGCATAAATAGAAGACCAGAATCCCTAATCCTTGAAAAATTATAAAGTCTGACACCTTTACCTTTTTTCTTATGGTATAAAAGTAAGCGGCAACATACACCAATATCCCCGGCAAAACCAAACTATGTACAAATCCTAATGTATACCTTGCCTTACCATAATGATAGCTTGTATCCCGAATCAGCCGGATATTCGGTACCCCCCCTAGGAAACATAGCAAAATTGTCATCCCAGTGAGAAATACCAATATACAGAAACTCACGCTGAATAATTCTCTCATCCTGAATTCCTGCATATTCAGCCCAAACATTATCAATGCCAGCAAGTAGAAATTTTTTGACATAAGCCCCAACAATAAAGTAAACGAAAAGATTATCACAAGAAAAATTTTTTGAACCGTGAAATATTTCAGGATACCTTTTCCTATTAAGTTTTTCAAATCAAATCCACGGGGTAATACAAAAAAACAGAAACGAATTACCAGCAGTACCATGGAAATCATTTTAAATGTTTTCTTCAGCATTTCTGTATCTACATAAAGTATATCCGGCAGTACATCCATAAACATACCCGCTATGTAAATAAAATATGCGGCATAAAACAATTTCTGACTATTCTTTATTTTCCACATCCTAATATATCCCC
>OFGQ01000819.1_pt1 | contig 22885 bp, 19 predicted proteins | sample 1521791 | NCBI WGS metagenome assembly OFGQ01 (sample SAMEA3504116, study PRJEB24116) | mouse gut metagenome | biome: mouse gut; feature: mouse-associated habitat; material: faeces | place: Denmark | collected 2011 | reverse complement strand
CTCATCGGCTACGACGGCGAATCCTTTGCCGGCGCTGCCGGCGCGGGCCGCCTCGACAGCGGCGTTCAAGGCCAGAATATTGGTCTGGAAGGCAATATCCTCGATGGATTTAATGACCTTACTGATCTCGTGGGACTTGGCCTCAATATTTGCCATGGCGCGCATCAGCTCATCCATGTGCTGAGAACAGACTTGGATTTGCTCATGGGACTGTAGATTTTCTGCCTTGGCGGTTTTGGCGTGTTCTGCGGTGTTCTCAATCTGGTGGCTGACATCGTTGATGGTAGCGGCCAGTTCCTGCACAGAAGAAGCCTGCTGGGTAGCGCCCTGGGCCAGAGCCTGCGCACCATTAGATACCTGATCACTGCCTGCGCCTACCTGATCAGAGGCGAGGAAGATATTGCCCATGGTATTGTTGAGGTCGTCGCGCATCTTGCGCATGGACAACAGAATGGGTCTCAGCTCACCCTTGTAGTTGGGGTCGGCCTGCGTGCGAACAGTGAGGTTGCCGCTGGCCATCTCGTTGAGCATATTACTGGTGTCGCGGATAACGATTTTTAAGTTGTCAATCGTAGAGCGCATGGCGTCAGACAGGACGCCCAGTTCATCTTTAGACTGATAAGTAATTTCTACATCGAAATCGCCTTCGCGCATTTTTTTGGCCGCTACTTCCAACTGGAGGATAGCGGTAATAATGGACTTAGTGATGTAAGAGGAGAGAAGGATACCGACCACCACAGCTACAGCGCCGATTGCAATCATGATGATGATGGTAGTAACGCTGGAACGCATACCGTCATCATGGGTCTCGGTGGCAAAATTGTCAGCTTGTGACATGATGGTGTTGACAGAATTGGTGATATCAGTCAACAGGTCCACGACGGTTGCTTTATAGACGCGATAAGCCCCCTGCACATCATTTGTCCGGCAGAGTACGGCATACTCTTCTAAAACGGAATCCAGCTTAAGCATTTCATTTTTTAGTTGTGTGATATCATTTGTGCTTCCGCTGTAATTGGTCATGAGGAAATCCGTATAATCGCTCACAAGGTCCAATCGATCCTGTGCTAATTCAAGCATTTGATTTGTCGTGCTAACATCTTCTTCTAGACAGGCACGGAGCATATATTTTGCCGCAGCTTCGCTTTCGCGGTCAGCTTCAAGAACTTGCTTGACATTGGCAAAGGGTCTGACATAAAAGTCGTTTAAATTTTGGGCTACAAAGTTTAAGCTCAACGCCGCAAAGACGATGCTAAAAACAAACATAGCCAGAATTGCGCCAAAGCCGAGAAAGAGTTTCCTGGAAATTTTTAGATTCTTCATATAATTTCATCCTCCTTCGTGTACATTTGAACTTGTTGTAAGACCGGTTGTTCATCAATCTACTTGGGTAAAGACGGCAGGTGTGAGCAAACCTGCATAGTTCAATGAACGTCAATCAACAACTGCATGCAAGATGACGGATAACAATTTCCAGATCGTTCCAACATCCGCTGCTGCATATTTCAAATGTTACTTTTCATTATAGCTCTGGCGGTGTTGTAGTCAAGAGCAAAGTGAAAAATAATTATTTAATCTGCACTATTTTTTATGGAACAAAAATTATCATTCTAGCGAAAATGATATAATTGTAAATAAATTGTTACGAATTATAGGCTTTGTCAGCAAAAAAAGGCGGATTTTGTCATTATTAAAGATTCGAGGAGCGATTTGAAAAGCGGCTGCGGCGCGATATGATAAAATTGTACAAAAAGGTATGAAAATAAATCCGACTTGTCATATACTTTGCATTATAATAAACTAAGATATAGAAATGCCATTTTATGCGGCTGATTGTGTAAGGAGGGCGGAACATGAAAGAAAATATGCTTATTATTCATGGCGGCGGGCCTACGGCAGTATTGAACTGCTCGCTATACGGCGCAGTGAAGGAGGCCATGGAAAGCGGCGCTGTAGAGCATGTGTATGGGGCGGTTGGCGGCACAGGCGGATTTCTGAAGGGGCGGCTGCTGGACTTCTCTGCCGTTCCGGCGGAGGAACTGGAAAAGCTTCCGGTCACGCCCGCCACCGCCATCGGCACTTCCCGGGACGCGCTGGAACCGGAGGATTATATGTGCATGGCAGAACTGCTGCAAGAGCGAAACATCCGGTATGTACTGATGAACGGCGGCAATGGCACCATGGATGCCTGCGGAAAACTTGCGGCAGTGTGTAAGGATAAAGGGATCTTTGTGATGGGGATTCCCAAGACTATGGACAATGATATTGCCATAACCGACCACTGTCCCGGTTTTGGCAGTATTGCCCGATACATGGCGGGTACGGTCCGAGAGCTGGCGGTGGATGTGCGGAGTCTGCCAATCCATGTGGTGGTGTTAGAGTCACTGGGGCGCAATGCTGGCTGGGCCACCGCCTCTGCCGCGCTGGCTCGGGAGCAGGACGGTGATGCGCCCCATCTGATTTATCTTCCAGAGCGTCCCTTTGTGGAGGAGGAGTTTTTGGATCAGGTTAAAACTCTCTATAACCGTCTGGGCGGTGTTGTGGTGGTTGCAAGCGAAGGGCTCCGCGATGAGACGGGCAAGCCGATTGTGCCTCCTATTTTTCAGACAGGCCGGTCTACTTATTTTGGCGATGTATCCTCTCATTTGGCCCAAATGGTGGTGCGGCGGCTGGGCATTAAGGCCCGCAGTGAAAAGCCGGGGATTCTGGCCCGAGCCTCAATTGCGTGGCAGTCCCCTGTGGATGCTGCTGAGGCGGAACAGGCCGGACGTGCGGCCTGCCGGGCAGCTCTGGCGGGGGAGAGCGGCAAAATGGCGGCGTTTCGCCGGCTGTCCACCCAGCCCTATCAGTGCGAAATATTCCTGGCTCCTATTGAAGAAGTCATGTTGGGGGAGCGGACTCTTCCGGCAGACTACATCACTCCGGGGGGAAGCGATGTGACGGATGCCTTTTGCGATTGGTGCCGGCCTTTGATTGGGGGAAGGATTCCCACCATGGCGCGGCTGGTGTAGAGATATGTGGCCTTTTGCACAATAGCTCTTGCGGAATGAGCAACTGTATTTGTGAAAAGTATGAAAAAAGTTCATACTCCCCATTTGACCAAAGAGCATTTATAATATACTCGAAATAAAGGAGGTTCGGGAATTATGAAACGCAAATCTTCTTCCGTCTGGAGCAAAATCCCTAACAGCGTCTGGCTGCTGATTTCCATTTCGGCTGCGGTCGCTCTTTGGCTGTTTGCTTCCGGAATGCGGCCTATGACCTTTGCAAATCCTGCACAGGTTTGGGCATCGTTTACCGGTAAACTGTCGGATGGCACGCTGATTCCCCACATCTGGGCCAGCCTTTCCCGCGTTTTGACTGGTTTTGGCCTGGCGTTTATCCTGTCGATTCCGATCGCATTCCTGATGGCGTGGTATGATCCTTTCCGCCATGTGGTGGAGCCCTGGATCCAGTTTATCCGCAATATCCCCCCTCTGGCTTACGTATTCCTTCTGGTGGCTTTCCTTGGCGTTGGTCAGGCGAGCAAGATTACAGTTATTTTTATTGCCTCCTTCCTGGTGATGGTCATAACGATTTATCAGGGCGTAAAAGGGGTGGACCAGACCCTGATTCGAGCTGCGTGGGTTTTGGGTGCGACGCAGAAGGATGTATTTTTTAAAGTGATCGTTCCAGCTTCCACTCCGTTTATTCTGGTTGCAGCCCGGCTGGGCCTGTCTACTTCGCTGACTACCCTGATGGCCTCTGAAATTGTGGGCGGCGACCGGGGGCTGGGTATGATGATTCAGAAGGCCAGTGGATACTATGATATGTCCACTGTGCTGATGGGTATTATCCTGTTGGGAATTATCGGTATTTGCTTTGAAAAAATTGTTCACTTCTTGGAGAGGAGGTTTACAGGATGGCAGGAAACAATCGGCCAGTAAAGGTTAAAATCGACAATGTAGTCAAAAAATTCAATGGCCGCAACGGCGAGATGGTTGCTCTGAACGGTGTAAGTCTGGATATTTACGAAAATGAGTTTGTCTGTGTAGTCGGTCCGTCTGGCTGCGGCAAGTCCACGCTGTTAAACAACATTGGTGGACTGGATACCCCTACCTCCGGCCACATCTATGTGGATGGCAAGGAAGTGGATGGGCCAAGCCCCGAACGGGGTATTGTATTCCAGCAGTATGCCCTGTTTCCTTGGCTCACGGTGGAAAAGAACGTCCAGTTTGGACTGAAACTCCAGGGTAAGAGTCCGGCGGAGTGTGAGGAGATTACCCGTAAGTACTTAAAGATGGTAGAGCTGGAGCAGTTTGCCAAAGCGTATCCCAAAGAGTTGTCCGGCGGTATGAAACAGCGTGTGGCCATTGCCCGTGCCTATGCGGTCAACCCTAAGGTCCTGCTGATGGACGAGCCGTTTGGTGCGCTGGATGCGCAGACCCGCACACAGCTCCAGACGGAACTGCTGGAAACTTGGGAGAAGGAGCAGAAGACCTGCTTCTTCATTACCCACGACGTAGAAGAGGCCATTATTCTGGCCCAACGCGTGGTTATCATGTGCGCCCGTCCTGGCCGGGTAAAGAATGTTGTGGATATTGACATTCCTTATCCCCGCAACCAGGAGACCAAAATGACGCCCCGCTTCTTGGAACTGAAGAACCATATCTGGAGTCAGGTCTATCAGGAATATCTGGCGGTGCGCAAATAAATTATTAGGAGGATACCTCGAAAATGAAAAGGAAATTGTTCGCTCTCGCGCTGGCCTCTTGTATGATCTGCTCGCTCGCCGCTTGCAGCGGAGGCGAAAAGCCCAGCGGCGGAACTCAGACACCCCCGCCTCCCTCCAGTGCCTCTCAGCAGCCCACTGGCGGAACGTCGTCTGTGCCGGAGACGCCCACCTATGAGCCTGCCACAGTCCGGGTGGCATATATGCCGAATTTGGGTTCCGCTGGTTCCCTGTTCGTTGGGATTGAACAGGGTTACTTTGAGGAAGTCGGCCTGACGGTGCAGACCTTTGAGTTCCAGGGCGGCCCCGCTGAGATTGCTGCTATGGGTTCCAAGGATATCGACATTGCACAGATCGGCCACGGCGCTCATGCCCTGTGCATTGAGGGCCAGGCAGTTATTTTCCAGATGGACCACACCACCTCTTTGTCCGATGAAGTAATTGCCAACCGTTCCAAGGGGATTGAGAAAGCTGAGGATTTGAAAGGCAAGACGGTTGCGGTCGGTTCCGGCACCTCTTCTGAAATCATTCTTCACGAGGTTCTCTCCCGGGCCGGACTGACCCTGGACGATGTAAACACCGTTGAGATGACCAACGACGGTATGACCACTGCAATGATTGGCAATCAGGTGGACGCCTGCGCCGCTTGGAGCCCCAACACAGTGATCCTGAAAGAGGCCATGGGCGATAACTATCTCAAGCTGGGCGGCAATGCCGACTTCCTGGATGAGGCGATTTTCCCCTCTAGCTACATCACCACCAAGGACTATGCGGATGCCAACCGAGATATTTTGGTGCGCTTTGCCACAGCCCTGAATAAGGCTCACGATTACCGCAATGCCAATCAGGAAGAGATGGCTAAGCTCCTGGCCGCTAAGCTGGATGCTCCGGAGGACACTATGGTCCAGTCCATTGGCGAGGCCGATTGGGATACAATCACCAAGATTTGCGGTGATATGGCCTCCATCAAGACAGTCTATGAGACTCAGCAGAAGGTATTTATCGAAAATGGCCGTATCACAGAAGAAGTGCCCGCAGAAAACTATGTGCTCTTCGACGTGATGCAGGAAGCATATAACGCTTACAGCAAGTAACTAAGCGAACAAGGGCTTCCGCCGGGGCTCCGTTTCCGCGGGGCTCCGGCGGGCTTTGCCTTTCTTCCCTGATTCTGTTATACTTAGAAAAAGCATTCCAAAATATTGAGAAGAATTCATCGGCCAGGGAAGTGCCTCGCTGTACTGCTATTTTATAGGGTAGAGACAGTCTTGTCCGCATTCTCATTTTTGGGGGGAACTGCTTTTGGTAAATTCCAGATGCGCCATCCGGCGCAGGCAGGAGGGAAGACGCAATGCTGTTGATTGTATTGTTTCTCTGTGTGGCTACGTCTAGTTTTGTAGCCTTTAAAAGGCGGGACCAGCTCTCCATTTATCTGCTGGGTATGAGCCTGTCCAATCTTCTGATGCTCACCGGAGTGATTATCTATATTGCGGCGATGGGCGGAATTGCGGCTACCGAACAGGTCTTTTTATTTCTGCGTCCGGAGGTCAAAACCTGGTTCCAATATCTGCCGATCTCCATGAGCATGCTGGGGTATCTGGTGACGGTAGGCCGCACGCTCTTTCCCTATTTTCTGCTTCTGGTGGGCCTGGAGGTTACCATGCTCTTCCCAGTTAGAAGGCGTGTCCGTCTGCTAAAACGTATTGCGCTGATTCCACCGGCTCTGTCGCTGAGTTTCTATTATCCTAAGGTGTTTTATACCCTGGTGGTGGGGCGGCTCTGGCTGCTCAAGGTGGCTATGCCGGTGTCCAATATCTGGACACTGCTCTACATCGCAGCGGCACTGACGCTGGTAGTACAGGAGTATCGAGCTACGACCATTCATTTTTTCAAGCGGAGTTTTCGATATGTGGTGCTGTCAGTGTTCAGCATTACCGCCCTCTATCTGCTCTATGCCGCCAAAGAACCTACCCAGATCTACAACATGTTTATTGGGGAGTATATCCGCCTTGGGGTCAACAGCTATATCGACCGATTTCGTTCGGTGCTGAGCTGGGCGGCTTTGGGGCTGTGTACGGTTTTCTTCGTAATTGTAGGCAGTTATGGGATGGTCCGGTATACCCAAGTAAACGTCGATGAAGACCGGGAGGATCTAACGCTCCAGCGAAAATTTGATGCGGCGGGGATGGGGGTGTCCGTCTTTGTGCATGGCATCAAAAATCAGCTTTTGGCCAGCCGGGTGGCACAGAAAAAACTGAACCGGGCGTTGGCCGGCGAGAGTCCAAATCTGGAAGAGGTTCGAAGGAGTGCCGCGCTTCTGTGGGAACTAAATGAGGGTATGCTGGCCCGAATGGATGAGCTGTATCGAACGGTAAAGGCCAGCGCCTTGTCCCTGCGGCCCATTCACCTGGATATGATTGCCGCTTCGGCGGTCAAGCGGTTCCACGGCAAGTATCCGGACGCTAAGGTAGAGGTGGAGCTGGGGACGAACCGTCTGGTGCTGGCCGACTACGGTCCATTGGGAGAGGCGCCGTACAACCTGCTCATCAACGGCTATGAGGCCGCTGTACTGGCGGGGCGGACCCCTGAGGTAAAAATTATTACCCGAGCGGAGCGGTTTTGGACCGTGGTGGAAATTTGGGACAATGGCGGTGGTATTCCGCCAGAGCTGCAAAGCAAGATCTATGACCCGTTTTTTACCAGTAAAAACACCAATTACAATTGGGGCATGGGCCTTTATTACGTGCGTAAGATCGTGAAAGGTCATTGGGGCCGCCTGCGTCTGGAGTGCCGGACGGGGGAAGGAAGCAGCTTTTTTGTGATGCTGCCCCTGTTTGACGCGGAGCGCGGCACATCAGAAACGTGAGGCGGATTGTATGGCACAGAGTATGATTCGAGTAATGGTTGCGGAAGATGTGGAACTTCTGCTGGAGGATTTCTGCGACATTGTGGACCAGGAACTGGATATGGAGGTGGTGGGCGCTGCCTCCAGCGGACAACAGATTTGCGCCTTGGCACAGGAGAAGGACTGCGACGTTATCTTGATGGACGTTGAGATGGAGACCATGACAGCGGGGATCCTCGCCGCCGAGAACATTTTGGCGGAGAAGCCCAATATCAAAATTATCTTTCTCACGGCTCATGAGACGGACAGCATTATCACCAGCGCCATGGGAACCGGCGCGGTGGACTATGTGGTAAAGGGATGTGATGATGCGGTATTGCTGGACCATATCCGCCGGGCGTATACAGACACAACGGTTCTAGAGGCCCACATCCGCCAGACTGTAATGCGGGAGTATACCCGCCTGCATCAGAGCGAACGGTCGCTGATTTTCTTTTTTAACAGTGTCGCCCGACTTACGCCTGTGGAGCGAGAACTGGTGCGTTTGCTTCTGGAGGGCAAAAAGACTGCGGAAATTGCCCGTATCCGATGTGTGGAGATGGTGACAGTAAAGACCCAAATTAAGGGGCTGCTGAATAAATTTGACTGCTCCCGGACTAAGGAGATTGTGCAGATGATTCACCGCCTAGGACTGGAACATCTATTTTTGCCCTAAATTTACGAAAATGCCTGTAATATACAGGAAAGAGGAGGTTTTTTAATGAATATGTCCTATTATCAGCTCCCTCCGGAGAAACTGGGAGAGGGAGCCAAACTGCCCATCGTAAAACTGGGAGATTCGGGCGAAGTCTTTTATGAGCTGGCCGCTGAGATGGTGCAGGAAATTTCTGCCAACAACGCCCAAGGACGTAAAACGGTGTTTATCTGTCCGGTCGGACCGGTGGGGCAGTACCCCATTTTTGTACGGCTGGTCAATCGAGACCGGGTGACGCTGAAAAACTGCTGGTTTATCAACATGGACGAGTACCTTACCGACGAGGGCGAGTGGATTGACAAGTCCAGCCCGCTCTCCTTCCGAGGTTTTATGGATCGGGAGGTTTATGGTAAAATTGACCCAGAGCTGTGTATGCCGGAGGAACAGCGGGTGTTCCCGGATCCCAAGAACCTGAGCTGTATTCCTGAACTGATTGGACAGCTTGGCGGGGTGGATGTGGCGTTCGGCGGCATTGGAATTACCGGGCATCTGGCGTTTAATGAGCCGCAGCCGGAACTATCGCCGGAGGAGTTTGCTAAGCTCCAGACCCGAGTGCTGGACATTGCACCGGAGACCCGGGCGACAAACTGTGTGGGCGACTTGGGCGGGGCGCTGGAGGCCATGCCGAAAAAGTGTGTGACAGTCGGAATCAGCGAAATTTTGTCGGCCAGAAAGCTGCGTCTTGCCGTGTTTCGCGACTGGCACCGGGCCGTGTGCCGCCGGGCTGCTTATGGCGACATAACCGCTGCATTTCCGGTCACCCTGGCACAAAACCACCCAGACGCACGGCTTTACGTCAATGCCAACGCCTCCCAACAGCCCTTTTAAGCTGGGATGAGTTGAGAGAAGGAGGCAGATATGCGTATTACAGGCGGAGAAGTATGGACGGGAAACGATCTGTGTCCAGCGGATCTTGTAATAGAAAATGGCGCGATTGCCGCAGTGGAACGCCCGTCTGGCGTGAGGGGAGACCTGAACGCTTCGGAGTGTATCGTTTTGCCCGGTTTTTTGGATATCCATACCCACGGCGGAAACGGGGTGGATGTAAACGCCGCCGATGCGGAGGGACTGCGTACTATTGGCCGTTTCTTTGCATCCCAAGGCACCACTGGTTGGCTGTGCAGTATCCTGACCGATACAGAAGAGAAAACTCTTTGGTGTATTGAGCAGGCGAAACAGGTGATTGGAAATTCCTATAACGGGGCCGCTCTGCTGGGGATTCATTTGGAGGGTCCATGTCTAGCTCCGGAGTACAAGGGGGCCATGCCAGAGCATCTGCTGATGAAGCGGGCGGACATCGGATTTTTCCGGCGGTGTCAACTGGCGGCGGAAGGAAATGTCCGCTATGTGACCCTCTCCCCAGAGATTGAGGGAGTTCCGGAGCTGATTCCTCAGCTGAGAGAACTGGGTATCACAGTGGCAATCGGTCACAGCGGGGCCGGGTACGATTGTGCAATGGACTGTATTCGGGCTGGAGCGGCGGCGGGGACTCATGTGGGCAATGCCATGCGGCTTTTCCATCAGCATGAGCCTGCGATCTTTGGAGCTGTCTTGGAGACTGACGTCTACTGCGAAACCATCTGTGACGGTCTGCATCTCCATCCTGGTGCGGTGCGGATGTACCTCCACACTAAGGGTTGGGATCGGGTGGTGGCAATTACCGACAGCATCATGGCTGCGGGACTGCCTGACGGAGCCTACAAGCTGGGAGTTAACGATGTGGAGGTCATCGACGGAGATGCCAAGCTGGCCGGCGGGGGAGCCCGTGCGGGCAGTACCCTCACCCAGGCCAAGGCGTTGCGAAATCTGGTCAGTTGGACGGGCCGTCCCGCACATGAGGTCTGCCGGCTGATGACGGTAAACCCTGCCGCTCTGATGGGATTTGTGAAAAAAGGAACCATCGCCCCAGGAATGGATGCCGACCTTGTTTTAATGGATAAGGACCTGCAAGTGTGCGCCACAGTGGTGGGCGGACGGATTGTATACAACAAATAAATATGAGTAAGGAGAATTGTTATGCCTCTGGTACCACTTCGCCCCGTTTTAGATGCCGCGGTTCAGTACGGATATGCCCAGGGAGCCTTCAATGTGAACGCTGTGGCGCAGGCCGAGGCGGTCATTGCCGTCCATGAGATGTTTCGCTCTCCCGTGATTTTACAGGGTGCCGATCTGGCCAACGCCTTTATGGGGGGCCGCACCGACTTCCAGAACGGCACCCTGGAGGACAAAAAGAAGGGTGCAAAAAATATTGCCGAAGCGGCAAAGAAGTTTGCTGCTCAGACTGCAATTCCCGTGGTGCTTCACCTGGACCACGGTAAGAATTTCGACTCCTGTGCTGCCGCGATTGAAGGCGGATACACTTCTGTGATGATTGACGGCTCATCTTTGCCCTTTGAGGAAAATGTGGAGCTGACCCGGGAAGTGGTGAAGTATGCCCATGCCCAGGGCGTCTCGGTGGAAGGAGAATTGGGTGTGCTGGCTGGAGTGGAGGACCATGTCTTTGCCGCCAACTCCACCTACACCAATCCCATGTCTGCCATTGAATTTTTCAAAAAAACTGGAGTGGACGCACTGGCGATCAGTTATGGCACTATGCACGGGGCCAGCAAGGGAAAGGATGTGAAGCTGCGCAGAGAAATTCCAACCGCCATCCGGGAGTGCATGAACCATGAGGGAATCCAAGGCGCTCTGGTGTCCCACGGTTCTTCTACTGTTCCACGCTATATTGTGGATGAGATCAACGCTCTGGGCGGCGATATCCAGAATGCCTATGGCATCTCTAAGGCAGAGCTGAAAGCGGCCATTCCCTGCGGCATCAGTAAGATCAATGTGGATACGGATATCCGTCTTGCAGTGACCCGCAACTTTAGGGAGCTGTTCCGAGATCACCCTGAGTTGAAGGAGGACTCCCGGCTGAGCGGCGTGTGGAAACTGTTGGATGAAAACCGCTCCGCCTTCGATCCCCGAGTTTTCCTGCCGCCGGTGATGGATACCGTGATGTTCGGCACTGGGGATGATGGCTCTGTGGCCCAGCTCACGAACGCGATGCGCCAGGGTGTAAAGGAGGCTGTTGGCTCCCTGATTGTAGAATTTGGCAGTGTTGGCCGCGCCCCCTTGGTGGAGATGACCTCGCTGGAGGATATGACCGTTCGCTATAAGGAGGGATGAGTGTGGACATTCAATTGACCCTTACGGACCGAGGTAATATTCTTGCCTCTGGTGAGTTGGAGGAAAAGATCAAAAATGCCGCCCCTATCTTGGCCACGGCGGTGGCTGGAGACCCCCAATATGAGGCGTTTCAGGGCTGGCGCACAGTGGATGAGTCGGCGGGACCGGAGCGGGTTCAATTTTTGATGGAACACGCGGCAAGGGTCCAGATGGACTGCGACGCTTTTGTAGTAATCGGGATCGGCGGGTCCAATCAGTCCTCCAGGGCGGCAGTGAAAGCTCTGCGGCCCAAAGACGGCCCCGCCATTCTTTGGGCAGGCAACACCATCTCCGCCTGCGAGATGGCCCATACACTAGAAGAGCTGGACGGATTCCGCTCTGTCTACATTGACTGTATCGCCAAGAATTTTGAAACGCTGGAACCTGGGATTGCTTTTCGAGTTCTGCGTCAGTATTTGGAGAAGCGATATGGTCCGGAGGATGCAGCTAAACGAATTTTTGCCACTGGTACGCCCGGTTCTACATTGGAGGCGCTGTGCCGGGACAACGGCTATACCTTCCTCACTTTCCCTGAGCGGGTAGGGGGGCGGTACTCCGTCATCTCAGATGTGGGCCTGTTTCCCATGGCTGTGGCCGGAATTGACATTCAGGCGCTCACTCAGGGGATGCGGGACATGAGGGATCACCTCTTTACTGCGCCGGCAGAGGAAAATCTGGCCCTGCGGTATGCCTGCATCCGGAAACTGATGCTGGAACATGGCTACAGCCTTGAGATGCTGGCGTTTTTTGAACCCAGGCTGGACTACTTCGCTAAATGGTGGGTGCAGACCTTTGCGGAGAGTGAAGGGAAAAACAGCACTGCGCTCTACCCGGTGGTGGCCTCCAACTCCGAGGACCTGCATGCCACAGGTCAATTTATTCAGGAGGGAAGCCCCATTCTCTTTGAAACGTTCTTGACTGTGGAGACTCGGGATGCCTCAGTAGTGATGCCCCATGAGGAGAAGAAGGATTACTTCGACTATCTGGAGGGGATGGATTTTTGGGACATGAACGATGCGGCCCGGAAAGCGACCATTGCGGCCCACAGCGAGCGGGGGTTTCCGGTGTTGGAGTTCACCATACCCGCCATTGACGCACATACGTTGGGGGAATTGTACTACTATTTTATCTTTTCCTGCTACCTCTCCTGCGAACTGTTGAAGGTAAATCCCTTCGACCAGCCTGGTGTGGAGGGTTACAAACATTATATGTTTAAAAATCTTGGAAAGCCGGGGGCGTCGTAAATGAAGTATATTTTTCTGAATCTGAAACGTTTTGATATTCCGCCGGAATTGGGCGGTGTAAACCGGCTGGCTCTGCCGCAGATGTGGGGACAGACCATTGTGGACCGGACCCAGGGGGGGCTGGAGGCTTACCGGGGCAAGGCGGAGTTTGTGGACTTCTTTCCAGAAGCGCATTTGATTTCCGCCGTTGGGGCCAGAACGCCGGACAGCTTGGTAGAAATTGGTTGTCAAGGCGTCTTTCGGGAGGACACGTCGATAGGCGGCAATTTTGGTGCATTTACCACCAACCGCCCTGCACATATTGCTGCCGCGCTGGGCTGCGGCTGGACCTTGATCGGCCACTGCGAGGAGCGCGCCGATAAAGCCGGTATTCTCGCTGAGGCCGGGGTGACAGACATCGTTGCAGTAAACCGCCTTCTGAATAAACAGATCAAAGCCGCTCAAGCGGCAGGGCTGAAGGTTCTTTACTGCATCGGCGAAAAAAGTGAAGAACAGGCACAGTGGCAAGAGGTGCTTGGGGCTCAGCTCTCAATTGGCCTGGACGGAGTAGATATGGACAAGACGGTTATTGCCTATGAACCGATCTGGTCCATCGGCCCCGGGAAGACTCCTGCGGACAAGCCGTACATCGAAAAAATTGCCCGATTTGTGAAAGAAAAGACCGGGGGAATGGATGTGGTTTACGGCGGTGGGCTGAAAACGGACAACGCCGAAATGTTGGCCTCCATTTCGGAGATCAACGGTGGCTTGATTGCCCTGACCCGCTTTTCCGGAGAAATTGGCTTCTACCCAGAGGAATATTTAGAGATTATCCGCCTGTATCTCAGCGCGGAGCATTGAGGAGGAACGCACGTGAAATTGGATTTTGAATATGGGAACGGTTTGATGAGCGCACAGCTGCCCGACAGCACGGATATCTTTATCCCTGGTGAGACAGTGGCAGATCCCCCGTGTCTGCCACAGGACTGGGACAGGCTCTATCAAGCCACATTGGATTCCATTCGTCATCCCATTGGTATGGAACCTCTTGGTCAGCTGGCAGGTCCAGGCAAGGCGGTGGTGTTTGTCATTCCTGACATTGTCAAGGGCGGCAATCAGCCCACCAGCCACCGCAAGGTGGCAATCCGGGCGTGTCTGGATGAGCTGTATGCTCAAGGGGTGGAGAAAAAAGATGTTCTCCTGCTGTTTTCCAACGGCCTGCATCCTCGTGCCACTGTGCCGGAGATGAAAACGATTCTGGGGCAGGAGCTGTTTGATGAATTTTATCCCTCCGGACAGATCACCAGCCATGACAGTGAGGATTATGAGCATCTGGTGGACCTGGGTTTCACCCCGCAGGGCGACCATGTTATAATGAACAAGTATGTTTACGATGCAGATATTGCAATTCTCATTGGTCATACACAGGGCAATCCGTATGGCGGTTACTCCGGCGGTTACAAACACTGCGCCACCGGCATTTCCCACTGGCGGAGCATTTCGGCCCACCATGTCCCCCAGGTGATGCACCGGCAGGACTTTGTGCCGGTATCCACCAGCAGTGTAATGCGAGATAAATTTGACCAGCAGGGCATGTGGATGGAAGAAAAGATGGGGAAAAAATTCTTCTGCTGTGATGCAGTGTTGGATACGAAGAGCCGTCAGATAGTCATTCACTCCGGTTATGCGAAGGAGATGCAGCCCATCTCCTGGAAGATAGCGGACCAGCGCACTTATGTCCATTGGGCAGAGAAAAAGTATGATGTGGTGGTATTCGGAATGCCGGTGAACTTTCACTACGGCGACGGCATGGGTACCAATCCGATTCAGATGATGCAGGCGCTCTCGGCTCAAGTGATTCGCCATAAGCGGGTGCTGAGCGACCGGTGTGTCTTTATTGTCAGCTCTGTGTGCGACGGCTATTTCCATGACCAGCGGTGGCCTTACCTCCGGGAGCTGTATGAGATGTTCCAGCACGATTATATGAACACCTTGGCGGACATGAACCGGTATGGAGAGTATTTTGCTACCAAAGAGGAATATATCCGCCAATACCGTTTTGCCAATGCGTTCCACCCCTTCCACGGTTTCTCTATGATGAGCTGCGGGCACATTGCCGAGATGAACACCAGCGCCATCTATATTGTAGGAGCGCGAGAACCCGGTTTAGCTCGAGGAATGGGCCTGAAAACCCGCGCCACATTTGAAGAAGCATTGGAAGATGCCATGAAAAAGTATGTTGGCCCCAATCCCAACATCTTGGCATTGCCCAAAACCTTTACCACAACTTCGGTGCACCTGTGCATGAAAGACCCGTCCCAGAATTCCGCGCCCATTGCGGGCCATCCCTGCGGCGGCTAAATAGTTTTAGAACGGAGGCGCTGCCCAATGCAGTATATACTCTATTTCCTAATTGCCATTGGAGCGACCACAGTGGGCTCTCTTACCGGCATGGGGGGCGGCGTAATCATTAAGCCGCTGATGGATGTGATCCACGGGTTTGACGTACAGACCATTGGAGTGCTGTCCTGTATTACAGTTTTTGCTATGTCACTGGTGTCCATCGGCAAACAGCTCTTGGCGAAGACAGAGATACCGTTCCAAACCGCTGTTCCGCTGGCGGTGGGGTCGGTAGCTGGTGGTATGGCGGGAGAAAGCCTCCTTCGGGCTATTGTGGCAAGGCTCCAGGCCAATGAGCTGGTTACAGTGGTGCAGAATGTGGCGCTGGGTTTGCTGATTTTAATGGTGTTTATTTATATGAAAAATAAACACAGAATCAAAAGCTGCAACCTGAAAGGAGCGGTCCCTTCAGTGCTGGCGGGGGTGTTCCTGGGGATGTGTTCCTCGTTTTTGGGGATTGGTGGGGGACCAATCAATGTGGCGCTGATTATCTTTCTGTTTTCGTATCCCACCAAAACAGCTACCGTCTGCTCCCTGGTAACAATTCTCTTCGCACAGATTTCAAAGCTGGCTATGATCGCCGCTGGGGCGGGCTTTGAAGCCTATGATTTGTCCATCGCGCCGGTAATGATCGTGGGTGCGATTGCAGGCGGCTTCTTGGGTGCAAGTTTGAACAAGCAGTTTAGTGAGAAATCAGTGGAACGGGCCTTTAATGGTGTGCAGATATTGGTACTGGCGATAACCGTGTATAACATTGTGTACAACCTATGAGCACTGGGCAGAAAAGGGAGGCCGCAGGAGTATTTGTTGTATGCTCAATGCCTATATAGGAACCTGACTAGAGCACTTCTCAACCTTTTGAGAAGTGCTCTAAATTATTGATTAAGGGCTATACCAAAAGAGAAAAAAGTGATATAATGCGAATGCAGCAAGACAAACGGTTCCGTTGTTTGTGAAAGATTTTGGGCAATGCCGCGGCATTGCCAGTTCTAACACCTATGTTAGAACTGAAGCCTTCGGGCTTTGGCGGCCCAAATGAGAGGGGGACTGTTTGCCGATGATGCTGCAATCGTTCAACTGACATAGAGCAATGGTATGTATCAGTACGGCTGTACTGTTTTCAGTTGTGTTTGAGTGTATAACATATGGGACGATTATGTATGCTTTGGAACAAAACTGCGGGATCGTGGGATGATCCATAAAGAACAGGGAGAAGTGCTTATGAAGGTCATTATACTTGCTGGAGGCTTTGGCACCCGGATATCGGAGGAATCTCAGTTTAAACCGAAACCTATGGTGGAGCTGGGTGGGATGCCAATTCTATGGCATATTATGAAACTGTACAGCCATTATGGATTTAACGAATTTATTATCTGTGCAGGCTATAAACAGCACGTCATTAAGGAATATTTTGCCGACTATTTTCTCCACACCTCTGACATTACATACGACTTTACCAATGGAAAAAATGAGATGATTGTTCACCGGAATACCGCAGAACCATGGAGGGTAACAATTGTGGACACTGGCCTGAACACGATGACTGGCGGACGGGTAAAACGGGTGAAAGACTACATTGAGGATGAGCCCTTTATGCTCACCTATGGAGATGGCGTCTCCGATTTGAACATTGCAGAACTGGTCAAATTCCACCAGTCCCATGGAAAACTGGTCACGATTTCCGCTTACAACGCGGAGCAGCGTTTCGGAGTGCTGGACATTGGAATAAACGGCGCCGTCCGAGAATTTCGGGAGAAGGCTCAAGGAGATGGCAGCCTGATTAATATTGGATTTATGGTCTGTCAGCCCGGTTTTATGGATCATATCACCGGAGACGAGAGTGCGCTGGAGAAAATACCTTTGGAGACCGTAGCACAAGAAGGTCAGCTTATGGCTTACAAGCACGAGGGCTTTTGGCAGTGTATGGATACGGTGCGAGAAAAGGAAACTTTGGAGAAAATGTGGGCATCTGGACAGGCGCCATGGAAGGTATGGAGGTAAGAGCAATGAAGAAAATTGTGCAGCAGGATTTACAGCGTATTTATGACAGCCTGACGGAAGAGGAGCGCGCAAAGTTCAAAGACAGTACGGTGTTGTTCACTGGCGGGGCTGGTTTTCTAGGCTTCTACTTCATTCAGTTTTTGACCTGTTACCAGCAGGAGTTGGGGGTAAAATCGATTATCTGTCTGGACAACTTTCAAGTGGGGTGTCCGCAGTGGTTGACTGAACTGAACGATACTGGCAAGGTGGAACTGTACAAATTCAATGTTATTACAGATGATATAGCCGATATTCCAGGAGCAGATCGGGTGGATTATATCTACCACATGGCTTCCATTGCATCCCCGATTTTCTACCGGAAGTACCCAATTGAGACGTTGGATGCCAATATCTGGGGTCTGCGCCGTCTGCTGGATTTCTATTGTGAGAAACCAATCAAGGGCCTTGCATTTTATTCCTCGAGCGAGATCTATGGAGACCCGACGCCGGAGCATATTCCAACCCCCGAGACTTACCGGGGAAATGTGGACTGCCAAGGCCCGCGCGCCTGTTATGACGAGGCTAAGCGGTTTGGCGAGACTATGTGTTACCTGTTTCACCAAAGATACAATATGCCGATTACGATTATTCGGCCGTTCAACAACTATGGCCCAGGTATGCGCTTGAACGATGCCCGAGTGCCGGCTGACTTTGCCAATGCGGTGCGGCAGAATCAGGATATTGAACTGTTTTCGGACGGATCGCCTACCCGTACATTCTGCTATATAAGCGACGCCATAACCGGTTATCTGAAAGCACTGCTGTACGCCGAAAAAGGCTTTGAGGCGTTCAATATCGGGATAGACAAGCCAGAAATATCGATCCGGCGCTTGGCGGATATCTACATACAAGCAGGAAAAGAGGTGTTCAATTATACAGGACAAGCGAAGTTTGCGGTATCACAGGATAAAGAGTATTTGCAGAATAATCCGAACCGGCGCTGTCCGGTGATTGACAAAGCGAGGAGACTACTGGGCTATGAACCAAAGGTAGATGTTGAGCAGGGGGTACATTATTTTTTAGAGTATATTAAGGAGAGCACAGAGGAGGAGCTAATATGGTAACCGTTGTCGGGTTAGGCTTTGTGGGGCTGACCACTGCATTGGGGTTTGCTGAGTACGGGCACAAAGTATATGGGATAGAGGCTGACCCGATGCGGATGGCAATCATTCAATCTGGGAAACTACCGTTTCTGGAACCTGGATTAGACGAAGCTTTGACCCGGCACCTGGGCAGGAACTTTGTCCCTACAACTGATTGGGAGACAGCTCTTGCGGATAGTGAGTGTGTGTATTACTGTGTGGGGACCCCCTATGGGGAGGATGGACAGGCAGATCTTTCCTATCTGTATGGCGCGTTGGAACAGACGCTGATTGCGATTCGAGATGAGAAGTTCCGCGTGCTGGTTACCAAATCAACCATTCCGCCCTCTACCACAGAGAAACGAATTATTCCGTTTTTAGTGAAACATGGTGTAAATGTGCCGGAACAGTTAGGAGTGGCCAATAATCCGGAGTTTTTGCGGGAGGGCCATTGCTGGGAGGACTTTACCCACACCGACCGCGTTGTGCTGGGTGTGAGTGACGCACGCTCAGAAAAAGTGCTGCGAGGGCTTTATGCAAACGAGACAGCGCCAGTTTATTGTGTGTCGCTCAATACCGGGGAGTTCATCAAATACCTGTCTAACACAAGTTTAGCCTGCCTGATTAGCTATGCAAATGAGATGAGTTTAGCGGCAGATGCCATTGGCGGAATTGATGTGGCAAAGGCGTTTCGGATTCTGCATATGGATAAGAGATGGCAGACCGGTACAATCCGATCTTATTTTTACCCCGGCTGCGGTTACGGCGGGTACTGTCTGCCTAAAGATACCAACGCTTTTTATGCTTTGTGCAAAAGCAACGGATTTGATGGGCAGATCTTAAAGCAGGCCATAGACCGGAATGACAGAATGCCGGAAGCGGCGGCAGCGCGTATTATTCGCGCTGCTGGGGAGGATCAAAGTACCTGCATCGGGCTCCTGGGGTTGTCGTTCAATGTGGGCAGTGATGATGTACGAGATACCCCTAGCGCCAAAATTATTCAGGCGCTCAATAAGGCGGAGTATCGCAATATTGTCGCTTATGATCCTGTAGCAATGGGGGAATTTGAGAAACTTTACCACTTGGACTACCGTTGTGTGGATACATATGAGGCGCTGTTAGAACAGGCCGAGGTTTTGGCGATTGCCACTGCATGGCCCATGTTTGCAAATATTCGAGAAAAAACGGACAAACCAGTAGTGGATTGTAGATATATGTTGTGAAGGAGTTAATTTATGCGGACAACGGATGAAATTCGACAGGATATTCTTGCTTTGGTCAAAGAGTACAGCGAAAGCGAACAGAAGGAAACGAAGCCATTTTATCCGGGCAAAAGAATCCCTTATTGTTCCCGCGTGTACGACGTGGAAGAGCGGACGAACTTAGTGGAATCTGCTTTGGAGTTTTGGCTGACTGCCGGAAGGTTTTGTGATGAATTTGAGAGGAATTTTTCACGTTTTCTTGGTGTAGAACATGTTGCACTTGTCAATTCAGGTTCTTCTGCAAATCTGCTGGCCTTTATGACACTGACGTCTCCGCTCTTGAAAGAGCGGGCTCTACAGCGGGGAGATGAGGTGATTTGTGTAGCAGCCGCATTCCCAACCAGCGTTTCGCCAATTGTCCAGTTTGGCGCCGTGCCTGTTTTTGTTGATGTATGTCTGGGGACGTATAATATTGACGTATCAAAATTAGAAGAGGCACGTTCCGAAAAAACAAAGTGTGTCTTTTTAGCGCACAGTCTTGGCAATCCGTTTGATCTGGCAGCCGTAAAAGCGTTTTGTGATAAATACAATTTGTGGCTGATTGAGGATAACTGCGATGCTTTAGGTGCGGAATATAATTTAGGGTACGGACTTCAAAAAACAGGGACGATAGGAGACCTTGGTACATCCAGCTTTTATCCTGCACATCACTTGACCATGGGGGAGGGCGGCGCAGTTTATACCAACAATGAGCTCCTAAGCCAAATTATGTTTTCTATGAGAGATTGGGGCAGAGATTGTATGTGCCCGCCGGGCAAGGACAACACATGCAAGCATCGGTTTGACGGCCAATTTGGAGAGCTGCCGAAAGGATACGACCACAAATATGTGTACTCTCACTTTGGATATAATCTGAAAGTAACAGATATGCAGGCAGCAATTGGCTGTGCGCAGCTCAAGAAAATTGATAGATTTGTTGAGAAACGGCGTCAGAACTGGCAGATACTGCGTGATGGATTGAGCGGATTGGAAGACAGGTTCATTTTGCCCTGTTATGAGCAAAATGCCAAGCCGAGCTGGTTTGGTTTTCTGTTGACTTGTCAGCCTGGGGTTCGCAGAGAGAAGGTAATCCAATATATAGAAGGGAAAGGAATCCAGACAAGGATGCTTTTCTCAGGCAATTTGATTCGGCATCCTTGTTTTGACGAACTGCGGAACAAGAAAACAGGCTATCGCGTAGTTGGGGCGTTATCTCAAACGGATCGAATTGTAGAAGATACATTCTGGGTTGGCGTGTATCCTGGGATGACTTCGGAAATGCTGGACTATATGATAAAGACCATTATAAAAGCGGTGGAGTCATGAAAATTATTTTAACAGGAGGAACCGGATACCTGGGGAGCCATTTGGTTCAAAGCCGCTTAGCGCAAGGAGATGAACTGGCGTGTATTGTACGCGATGCCGCAGCGTTAAAACGGCTGGAACCATACAAAAACCAAGTTACTTTAATTGAGACATGTGAAAAAGGTTCCATGCGGGAACAGATCGAAACCTTTGCGCCGGAGGTTGTGCTTCATACAGCATGTACGTATGATCGAGGGGGAAATACGATTGAGAGTGTTTTATCTGGAAATCTATTTTTTCCATTAGAGATTTTGCGAATTGTGAGTGAATTAGGAGCAGTGCGTTGGATCAATACAGATACCTGCTTACCGGCTTCCTTAAATGCTTATGCGCTTGCCAAAAGTCAGTTTGTCCAATGGGGGCAGTTTTATGCCAATTTAGGGAAGATTGACTTTATAAACTTAAAATTAGAGCATTTTTATGGTCCGAATGAGCCGGAAAATCACTTTATTGGCTGGGTAATTCGAAAATTAAAGGCCCATGAACCTTTAGATTTGACTGCCGGTACCCAAAAAAGAGATTTTATTTATTTGCAGGATGTATTAGAGATAATCAATCAAGTGATTGAAATCCCAATTCAAGCGCCTTTTTTTGAAATTCCGGTAGGAACAGGCATTATGCCAACAATTCGTGAAGTGGTTGAGTACATATCTTCTATTACACATTCAAAATCGGAGCTCCGTTTTGGAGCCATACCCTCGAGAAAAAATGAACCGGATAGCTGCTGTGATACAACTGTGTTGAGGCAACTTCATATGTTACCACACATTTTGTGGCGTGATGGCTTAAAAATGTGTGTATAGCGGATGGATGGTGGATCAAATATGGATGTGCTGGTTGTTGGCTGTGGCCTGACAGGTGCTGTGATTGCCCGTCAACTTGCAGAAAAGGGGAAGCAAGTTCGGATTTGGGAGCGTCGGGACCATATTGGTGGTAATATGTATGACTATGTAGATGAACATGGTTTCCTTGTACAAAAATATGGGCCTCACGTGTTTCAAACAGCTCAAAAGGAATTGTGTAATTATATTTGCCGTTTTGAGCAGTGGCAGGAATTTCGTTTGACCTGCGGAGCAGTCTGGGATGAAAAATTTACACAGGTACCCTTCAATTTTTCTACAATTGATACCTTTTATCCTCGTGATCAAGCAAAAGTTTTAAAGGAAAAGCTTCAAACTGCATTTGAGGGGAGACAGACCGTGGGGGTAATGGAGGTACTGGAGTATCCTGATCCAGATATCCGGGCTTATGCGGAGTATCTGTTTAAGAAGGATTATGCACCTTATACTGCTAAGCAGTGGGGGATGGACCCAAAGGAAATTGATGCAAGTGTACTTAAACGGGTACCTCTACGGTTCTCCTATGAAAATCAGTATTTTGATGCTCCCTATCAGATGTTGCCGGTACACTCCTACACACATTTTTTTCAAACTCTGTTGGATCACCCCAATATTCAGGTGGAGCTGGGTGTTGATGCACTGAAGTATCTTTCGGTCAGAGAGGATAAGTTCTATTTGAATGGTGCACCCTATGAAAATTTGGTGGTTTATACCGGCGCATTGGATGAACTATTTGGCGGTGCCTATGGCTCTTTGCCATATCGCTCATTGCGATTTGAATGGAAGTATGAGGAGAAGGATAGCTTACAGGATGCCCCAATTGTGGCGTACCCTCAGGAACCTTACTATACGCGTATAACCGAATATAAAAAATTGCCAGTGCAGGATGGCGTGGGTACCAGTTATGCTATAGAATATCCGTTAGCTTATCAGGCGGGCGAATATCAAGAGCCGTATTATCCGGTTTTGACAGCAGAGAGTCAAATGATATTTGAAACCTATAGGCAAAAGGCAGACCAAATTCCTAACCTGGTATGCTGTGGGCGGTTAGCAGATTTTAAGTATTATTATATGGACCAAACTCTGGAAAGAGCTTTGAATGTAGCTGACACAATAGCTAAGAAGTGAAAAACATCTCAAGGGTGATTTTGCTTTGAGGCTAATCAGGATAGTGGATGTTG
>OFGQ01000807.1_pt1 | contig 23129 bp, 19 predicted proteins | sample 1521791 | NCBI WGS metagenome assembly OFGQ01 (sample SAMEA3504116, study PRJEB24116) | mouse gut metagenome | biome: mouse gut; feature: mouse-associated habitat; material: faeces | place: Denmark | collected 2011 | reverse complement strand
GAAGTTTGAGTTAGGTATTGATTTATGTATCTTAGATAGTTATAATAGATGTGCTGATTAAGAAAAAATCGCAGAGTATTCAACTCTGCGATTTTTAATGATTAAATCGTCTTGACCTATCCCTGAAATTCAAAATCGCCTGCCTTACTCCCTACGCCCGCTAATCATCCGCATGATTAAATCCACAGACCCTTGAATCCCATAACTTGCGCTGTTAATACACAGGTCGTAATTCCTTGCCTTCCCCCAGTTGCGCCCCGTATAATACTTATAATACTTAATATGTGCCTTGTCGAGCCGCGCTAACAGACGTTTCGCCTTCTTCTCATTCTCGACCCCGCGCACTTCCATAACCCGGTGTACCCGCTGTTCTAAGGGGGCTGTGATAAAGATACTAATATGCGGGATACGGTTGTTGGTCAGTATCGCATCCGCACACCGCCCCATCACCACAAAATCTTCCTTTTTTGCCATATCGCACAGCAAATCACTCTGGTTAAAAAACACGGCGTCCTTCTTAGGCAGCCCGTGATACCGGTTGAACTCCCTGAATTTTTCCTTGAGCGTCGATTTCGGCGCAGGGGTAAATGCCGGGATCTCATTCAAATACTGTCGGTTATCCCCCTCTCCCTTCTTATAAGGATAACCGCCCCGATCCAGCACGGAAGCCTTCTCCGCCTCTAACCGTTTCAATACCTCGTCAAATATCTCAACATCATAGTAATTAATCTTCAAAGTATCCGCCAGCGTAAACCCTATCTCACTGCCGCCGCAGCCGTAAGTACGCCCGATACAGATAATCAGGTGGTCATTTTCCGCAAAACGCGACTGCAGATTCAACGTATTTAACTGCGCAATCTTCTGATCCAGAATATCCCCTTGGGTAAAACTGGCTGGAAGCTCCGTGACTGCTTTCAGAATCTCATCATACTTTGCCATGATCCTTTTCTTACTCGCCTGATCTGGAATCGTCCGCGCCATATTGCTGATCAGCGCAAGCTCATTTCTCAGGATATGCGCCTCGTTCCGCTCATGCATCATCCGTACCGTTTCCTCGATACAGTCGTCCTTCTTCCCGTTAAACACACGCCCCAGAGAGGAGCCAAGTTCCCGGTAGACCTCTTCATCCAGGTCATAAATCCGTCCGGCAAGCCCTCTTAAATCCTTCTCTTCATTTGCCATCCTAAAACTCCCTCCTTATCTGAAAAACAGCAATGTGTCCAGCAGAAATACCGGAACAAGAACCATCAGCGACCATCCGATATACTTGAAAAACGACGGCATATGAATACCATTTTCATCTGCAATCGCTTTCACCATAAAGTTCGGCGCATTTCCGATATATGTATTCGCACCCATGAATACAGCGCCGCAGGAGATTGCCGTGAGAACCTTAACAGGCACGCATCCCAGCGTTGTAACCAGTCCGTCGGTAAACCCGATTGCCCCCGCAGTCGTCAGAAACACCAGATAGGTAGGCGTATTATCGAGGAAACTAGAAAGCACGCCCGTTGTCCAAAACATCTGATAAGGCTCTGTGATTCCTAAGTCCGCCCCCATCCCCTTCAGTATCGCTAACGCCGGCTGCATCGTGATAAAGATTCCGATAAACAATGTCCCTACTTCCTGTATAGCGCCCCATGTAAAATGGTTCTTAGTACGGATGACAGGATCCGTCGTACGAAATGACAGGAAAGCCGCCAGCAGGATAATCAGAATCTCAATAATTGCCGGGAAACTTAATACCACTTCTCCGAAAATGTGGATTCCCCGCACATGCCCTTGCGGGTCCTGAAACATCGGCTGATCCGGCAGGATTCCGCTCAAAACCACAGCCGCCACAATCATTGCCAGAAAAATCAAATTGTGAAGCCCACGAATCTGAATCTTCGTTCCCGGCTTGCTGATATCCGGTTTTCTTCCTCTCGCCATGTCCCTGCAATACCGTTTCCGGTCAATAAAGTAGAAAATAACCAGAAGCACCACCATATTGAACAGCATGATTGGAAACAGGTGCAGGCTCCAGAAGAACGGCACTCCTCTTGAAAATCCCATCAACAGAGGCGGATCTCCAATGGGAGTTAAGCATCCTCCAATATTCGACACCAGAAATATAAAAAATACCAGAATGTGGGACCGGTTCCTGCGCCATGCGTTCATCTTAATGACCGGACGCACCATCAGCATACTTGCCCCCGTTGTCCCAATCCAGCTTGAAAGCAGCGTCCCAATGGTCAGCAGGATGATATTTACCCGGGGAGAACCTGCCAGATCCCCCTCCATCGTAATATTTCCCGCTACACAGAACAATCCGAACAGCAGCACGATGAACGTCAGGTAATCGTTGACCAGACATTCCAGCGCCGTTTCCAGCGCAGCCCCGGCTCCGTACAGAAATCCGAAGGGCAGGATAAAAAGAAGCGACCAGCCCGCCACTGCCAAGGGCTGATGGGATTCCCACCATTCTGCCTTCACAAGCGGAAGCACAGCGATACAGAACAAAAGCCCGGCAAACGGAATACAAAGCCACATAGGTATGGGCTTTGCCGCTGCGGCTTCTTCTGCTGCAAATACAGTCAACGGGCTGCATGCCAGCAGGGCGAGGAGGCTCCCCAGATAAACAATACATTTCTTTAACATCAATATCCCCCTATCCTCTTCCCACGCTCCCTATGAAATCTGCCGGGAACGTTCATGTGAAAGAATTGTCAATTAACTCAAATATTATAGTCAAATCTTTCATTATGTTCAAGAAGAAAATATACCAATTCTTGGCCCGGAATTGCAGAAGAATTGTACAATTTCATTTAATTCGACAGAAGAAATAAACTCCTGATTCACCATATAGCATGGGAACATCAACAAAACTCCCACCCGCTCCTGTAATGTTCGTCCAGGAGCGGGCGGGAGTTTTATTTACCTTTTCGGCTGCCCATAGCTTTTGAAGCTTTCCAATACTTCCGCCATCTCTTCCGCTGACAAGTAAACCGGATTGCCAATCGTTCTTGCGCGATACTCTACTTCCGCGCAGAATTCCATTCCACAGGCAAGAGAATACGCACCCGCAAGGCTTCCGCCGCAGGCAAGCATACCATGGTTCGCCAGCAATACGGCATTGCTGTCACCGATTGCCTTGACTGCCGCTTCTGCAAGCTTGCGCGTCCCGTATGTACAGTAGGGTGCACATGGAACCGTATCTACGCCTGCATCTGCAATTACATAATGGGCAGGGCGCAATGGCTGGCGAAGCGTTGCAAATACCGTACAGTACATAGAGTGTGTATGTACGACAGCCCTGCAGCCTGGTTTCGCTTTATACATCGCCGTATGCAGCGCCCACTCACTGGACGGCTTCCTCCAGCCTTCTATGATGTCCCCATTTAAATCCATAACTACAACATCTTCCGGCTTTGTGTCAAAATACCCGATACCAGAAGGACTGATTGCCATCCAGCCCTTCTCGGCATTGTAAATACTGATATTTCCGCTTGTTCCGGCAGCCAGCCTGTCGCCGCTCATTCTTTTTCCATATTCTACAATCTCTTCTCTTTCTTCTTGTAATAACATTTGATCTCCTTCTTTCCTTTGTTTTTGTCTTATTTTTAGGGATTTAACACCCGGCGGTTCTCCAACCATTCTTCATAATATGCATGTATCAAACCCTGTCCGCACGGCATATATACTTTTTCTTGCTTTGCACCGCCTTTCCCATCTGCATCTTTTCCGTACCGCTCGTTGCAAATCTTTACACATCCATGAATAGACGCCTGCTCGAAGCCCTCCCTTATCACCAGTTTCTTGCCTGTCAAATCCGCCAGATGTTGGCATAAGATCTCGGAACGGAACCCACCGCCGCATCCTAAGATATATTCTTTCTTATGCCCGGTCATTTCACATAGATTCTGATACTGTACATATATGGAACATGCAATATCTGCCACTACCGCCCACATCATATCGACAGCATCCAAATCTGCGTCAAACGGCGCCTTTGTCACAAATCCTCCCTTTTTCAGGGAACGCTTTTCTGAAAAATGCAGGGATGAAAAAGTAGCCGTACACAAATACCCTTTCTGCCGTGCCATATTCTTTTCCACCTCTTCATATGAGGTATCCGGGAATAATAACGCTTTCATCCGCTGATAGTTCAAACCGGTTACTCCTGGATTCGTCTCAACCTGATAAGTCTCCCCTCCCAGATTAGAATCTGTCCAGCACCGCTTCTGTTCGTCGTAATATTTATAATCTGTGATGGTGACAACTGGCGAAGTCGTCCCGGATACGACGGCTATATCCCCGATGCCAATTCCGATGCCTTTCACCGCAATCTGTGTATCTGCGCCGCCTACGATAAACTCTGCCTGCCCATTGAGTCCAAGCTTGTCTGAAAACTCTTTTTTGATGGTTCCCAAACTGTCGCCTGCTTTCGCTATTTCCGGCAATATGCCCATGGGAATTCCATAATTCCTGCATAGCCTTTCTGACCACGCTTTTTCCTGGATATCAAATAGCTGGGTTTCACATGCCTGCGACGGTTCTATCACGATTTTTCCGGTAAATATTTCTCCAACCCACTCGCTCAAACTGGTAATTTTTGCAATGTTTTGGAACTCTCTTGGATATTTTTTCTTATATCCCATTAATTTTGCAGCCGGAAAATCTTCCGTCACCCATCTTCCTGTCCGTTCATAGATAAATGCACAGTCTTCAATCTCGTCCATCCAGGCGCGGCCGCGGTTATCGATATTCGGAAGTCCCATGAAAGCCTTCCCTTCCCCGTTATAAAGGACAATACTCTCTCTGGCTCCGGTTGAAGTAATGGCTTTCACCGGATGCTCCGGGAATTCTTCCATTAATTCCCGGCATCCTTCTAAGAGATAACCGCTCCACTCTTCCGGAAGGAAATACTGCGCGTCTTCGTATAATGGATCGGTATGGTAGCGGTTCACATAGCTGCGGATTCCCAGGACAACTCCGTCGGAAGATACCAGCCCGACTCTGGAATTGCCGGTTCCCATGTCCAAAATCAGATAATTATTCTCCACCTGCCTCTTCTCCTTTATCTTCTTTTTTCATCTTCTTTCTCTTATTTTTTCTCTTTCATCCAGGCGTCAATACAGTCTGCCATAATCTGTGATTGATGATCTATCACTTCATAGGCGGCCCCGCAGATATGGGGCGTCAGCAATACATTATCCAATTTTGCAACCGCAAGGGCGTCTTCTGTCGGCGGTTCAACCGACAGCACGTCCAGAATTGCACCTTTGATTTTTTTCGCCCTTAATACTTCTATCAGTGCCCCCTCGTCTACCACTGCGCTTCTTGCGGTATTAACAAAAATTGCTGTTTCTTTCATTTTTGCAAACAAATCTGCATGTATCATTCCCTTTGTACTTTCCATAACCGGAAGGTGAATGGATACAATATCGGAATTCTCGAATATCTCTTCTAATCCGCATTTCTGATAGGCTTCTTGTACATGATCTACATATGGATCATAGAAGAAAATCTGGCATCCGTATGCTTCCAGAATCCGGGCGGCATGCCTTCCGACTGCCCCGAATCCGACAAACCCGACCTTCTTGCCACACAGTTCATGTCCCATCCAAGTATAATAAGGGGTCGTCCCCTCCACCCATTTACCTTCCCGGACCCATTGTACTGCCGGGATGATATTCCGCATGTAGCTGACAAGAAGCCCTGTCAGCATCTCGGCAACTGCCTGCGCGTTCCTTGCAGGCGTACACAGCACCGGGACATTTGCCCTCTTACAGGCGTCTACGTCAATGTTTGCCGGGACAGCCCGGCAATCTCCGATAAAGAGCAATCTGTCATATCCTGCCAGAACCTTCTCTGTGATGCGGTCAAGCTCTGTAATCAACGCGTCCGGCTGTTCCTTTCGCAACGCGTCCAGCATCTCGTCCTCATAGTATCGCTCTCCCGTTCTGGTCCATGGGTCATAGACAATCTCATCAAAGTAAGATTCCAGTCTTTTTCTTTCACATTCTGTAAAAGGCGCTCTTATTAATAATTTCATTTTACCAATCCACCTCTCTAAACCTGTATCTGTATCCGATACATTTTAATAAAACTCTTCGACCTTTCCCTTAAAGTAATCGTTTAACAAGCCCGGAACATAGACGCCCTTATCCGTTACCACGCCGCTAATCAAGTGCGGCGGCACAATATCAAAAGAAGGATAGATTCCTTTTACACGAGGAATCGTACTGGGAATCCCACGGTAAGAAAGCACCTGTTTGGCATCCCTTTCTTCTATAACTATATCATCACCATGCAGCTTATCTTTATCCGGGATTCCGGTCACATAATACGGAATCCCAAAATATTTTGCCAGTATCGCAATCTGGAAAGTCCCTATCTTATTCGCAATGTGCCCGTCTCTTGCAATGGTGTCTGCCGCGGAAGTAAAGAGGTCAATTCCTTTATGCTGCATAGAATAGGCTGCCATGTTGTCTGTAATTACCGTAGTATCAAATCCCATCTGCGCACAACAGGTTGCAGTTAATCTTGCCCCCTGAAGATACGGCCTTGTTTCGGCACAATAAATCTTGATATCATTTTTATGTTTTCTTGCCGCACGGAGCATCATTCCGATAATGGTCTCACCGAAACACTGGGTCATAACCGTTCCGTTCTTCGGGAACAGAGACGCCAGATACTCTCCCACCTTCTCCATGGTGGAATACCTTCTGTTCAGAGAATCCATCGTCCTGCAAAAACATGCTTCTACTGCGCTCCTTCCTTCTGCAAGGGCTTTCTTTGCCGCCTCAAGGCATCCCTTTGTTATGATTTCCATCCTGTTTGCAGTCGTCGGCCTTGCATGGGAAATATCATAAGAAGCCTGTGCAAGGAATTCTGTCTGCTCTTTCTCTGTCTTTCCTTCCACCTCATGGGCAGCAAGCGTCATCCCCATTCCCGCGGCGGTATAAGGCCCTGCGCTCTGTGTAACCATATCGGCAATCGCTTTCTTTACTTCCTTGTAAGTTGTACACTCGACAAACGTTACTTCTGTCGGGTAAACTCTGCGATCCAATATTCTTACTTTTCCATCTTCGTACCATGCTACATTCTCATACCGCAGCATGAACGCCAAATCCTGATCATATCTTTCCATCATACATCTTTCCTTTTCTATCTGCCGCCAAACCGCTGGTTCAACAGAAATATTTTGTTCCGACAGCACGTATATCTATTCCGGTCCTAAGCGTGGCTCTTTCCTTAATCAGTTTGATCCCGATTTCAATCAAGGTTCTTTCCATCGGGACTCGAAACGTCAAATCTTCCACATCCGTAACCTCTTTTACCTTTGAATCCCCGACGATGCGCCTGATAATCTCTGTTCCGGCATACCCGAAGGAATCCGACATCACTTGTTCTATGTAATCTTTTTTGAATTCTTCATTTGTATATAACGGGAAGGTCACAGTCTCATCCCATTTTTCATTGAATTTCTCTCTGACTTTATCCACAACTTCCCCAATCGTATTCTCTATCCATACCAAAAATTCCCGATTGCCGGAATCGGTATAGAATTTATTTGCCCATGCAAAGAACAGATTGCCGATCACATTCCCTATGTCATATCCCATTGGCCCATAGAATGCAAATTCCGGGTCAATGACCTTTGTCCCTTCCTGATTCACGAAGATTGAGCCAGAATGCAGATCCCCGTGAAGCAATGCCTGCGCATGATTCATAAAGCCGTCGCGAAGTTGCCCCACATTTGCATGAAGCTCTTTGTCTCCATAAAGCTTCTCTTTTACAAAGTCTCTGTTCTCATCCAGAATCACGTTACGTCCCTTATAATCATAATATGGTTCTGTGAACACCAGATCTTCAGTGATATCACAAAGCTCCGGATTCATAAACAGTTTTACCCTTTCCTTCTTCTTTGCCCTGTCGAGAATCAAATCCGTGGTCAGAAGCAGCGTTCCCGCCATAAATGCTGTAATATCTTCCGCCAGTTTTGGGAATATCTTACCAGCCGCCATTTCGGTACGAAGATTCTTGTATGCGGAAATGTCTTCCATAGACATCGCATACATAATTTCATCATACAGATATATTCTGGGGACAAGCCCCTCTGCCAATTCACTTTCGATGCCAAGCATTTCCGCCTCTATCTTATTCCGATACCGATCCAGCGGCCTGCCAGAAGAACGCAGCACCGTATCTGCCTGTTTGACAATCAGGGATCTGCCTGTCTGCGGATTCCACACTTTAAAGACATAGTTAATATTCCCATCGCCAATTTCGGCTGCGTATAGTTTTTCTTCTTCTTTGAAATATCCGACCTTTTCTTTTGCATATTCTTTTACCGTATCAGCATCAAGCAAAAAGTACTTTGAATATTTTTCCATATCTAAATTCCTCCCCGACTGACTTTAATCTTCCTTTTTGGCGGCTTTTCCCTTGAATTTCGGCAAGCCCAGCAAAATGAAAATAACACCGAAGATAATCATAAGAATATCGTACCAAACATAAGGCATAATCGTTACCGGTGCGATCTGTGCCATTGCGCCCGCTGTCAAAAGCTGTCCTGCATAAGGCGTTAAACCGTTAAACGCGGACGAAAACAAGTCCAAAATGCTCGCCGTCCTTGCCGGAGTGATATCGAACTCTTCTGAGATATCTTTTGCAATCGGCCCGCAGGCGATAATCGAAATCGTGTTGTTTGTCGTGGCTACATCCACCAGGCTTACCAAAGCGGCAATGCTAAGCTCCGCGCCCACTTTGGACTTCATTCCCTTAGCCAATTTGTTCAGCAGCCAGTCAATGCCTCCCAAATACTGCATGATTGCCACCAGCCCGCCTACGAATATCGCAATAACCGCCATATCCTGCATCGAACACATCCCATTATGCACGACTGAGAAGGATTCAATAAATGTGAAATCTCCGTGTATGATTCCAATCACCATACCTGAAATTACTGAGATCGTCATTGCCATGACTGCGTGCATGCCAATCAGGGATAACGCGATAATCAGTATGTAGGGAATCAGATTTACGAGATTAATATCTCCGCCTGCTGAAATTTTCGCTGCATCGATGGGATATAGCGCTAATACGATTACTGTGATGACGACCGCAGGCCCAACCATAAAAATATTTGCTTTGAATTTTTCCTTGTTTTCAATTCCCTGTGTTGTGGTCGCTGCAATTGTCGTATCGGAAATGAACGAAAGGTTATCGCCAAACATTGCCCCTCCAACTACGACGCCGCTTACAAGCGCGACGTTCACGCCTGTCTTCGACGCGATATCAATCGCAATCGGCATCAGCGCCGCCACAGTCCCCATCGAAGTACCCATTGAAAAACTAAGTACGCAGCCGATTAAGAATAATCCGGGAATAATCATATTTGTCGGCAAAATTGAAATACCGATATTCGTTACCGTATCTGTGGCGTGCATCCCGCTTGCCACTCCGTAAAAGGCGCCTGCCAGCATGTAGATGATGACCATCAGGATCAGCGTATCATCTCCCCCGCCCTTACAAAACATGACAACCTTCTCCGTAAATGATTTTTCTTCGGCAACCGGGCTCTTCATAAACAACGAAATCGCAGATGCCAAGAAAATACCAATCATCAATGGGAAGTTAGAGAAATCTCCGGTCCCGATTCCCATTGCGAAATATACGGCCAAAAAGATAACCAGAGGCAATAATCCCTTAAAGCTTCCTTTTTTATTCGCATTTTCCATTTTTTTCTTTCCTTTCTTTGTAATTCAACATTTTTTTCATTGACTGTCCGTCCGTCTGATGCATTCACATACAAATTTCCATTTTTCCTATTATTCCCAAAAATCACATTTTATTTCCACTACCCTCCTTTGATTATTTTTGCCTTGCCAACACATTACAACATAAATCAACATTTGTCAACATGCTATTGTTGATATTTTTTATATTTTTTGATATTTTTTTGCATTTTCTCGTCATTTTTCCATATAATTTTCATTTTAATGTTGATTTATGCGGTTTTTTTTGATATTATAAGATTGTATTCAATATCACGATTCATTTTTTCTATAAATATTGCCGAAAGGATTTATAAGCCATGTTAAAAATTGAACGTCACAAACTGATAGAGGAAGAGCTGCATACTTACGGAAGCATTCTTATCTCTACGATGAGCCAAAAGCTGGACTGCAGCGAAGAAACCATCCGGAGAGATTTAAAAGAGCTGGAAGCACAAAATAAGTTAAAGAGAATCCATGGCGGAGCTTTCCTGCCGGACGCCGATGACAAAGGCGCACCGGTGCAGCTTAGGGAAACCTTCTTTTCCGAGGAGAAGAAGAAGCTTGCGTCCTACGCAATCGATAATTTCATTAAAAATAGCGATACGATTTTCCTGGACTGCAGCACTACCTGTCTGGCACTCGCCAAAGAGATTGTTCAGCGCAATTTAAGCGTTACGATTATTACGAATTCCCTTCGTATATTTGATTTATTCAGCAATCAGTTTTCCAAAGTCAAATTGATTGCCCTCGGGGGAACCTTCCGCCAACGCTCGAATTCATTTTCCGGATACCAGACTACCGACGCAATCTCTTATTACCTTGCGGACAAGTGTTTTATCAGCAATCCGGCCGTTGATTTAGACCACGGCCTGCTTGACAATAACATGAATGAAAGCCAAGTCCGAAAAGCTTATATTTCCCAATCACGAGAGCATTATCTGATTGCAGATCATACCAAGTTCTTTGATTCCGCCGATTACATCATAACCGGCCTTGGCAGTATCAACATGATCATCACAGATAAATGCCTGCCTGATATATGGAATGAAAAACTGAGACAGCATAACATTCCCGTCCGTTATTGCTAAACCCAAAATTAAGGTAAACTTTAGGAGGATTACGATGCTAAACTTTCACTATAACAATCCAGCCCAAATCTTTTTTGGAGATGGGGCGCAACAGAATATCTATCAACTGCTAAAAAAATATAAAGTCACTTCTCTGATGTTTGTATACAGCGGGGATTTTATTAAGACACTTGGAATCTGGGATGTAATCAAGGATGCATGCAGCCGTTTGGATATTGATTTTCTGGAATGCGGCGACGTTGTGCCAAATCCAAAGATTGAACTAATCCGCAAGCTGGTCGCGGTTTCCAAAGAACACTCCGTGGATTTTGTCCTTGCAGCCGGGGGCGGAAGCTCTGTGGATACGGCCAAGGCAATCGCCCTTGGAATTCCTTATGGAGGCGACGTGTGGGATTTCTTTGACGGAACGGCAGCGCCGGAATATGCCGTTTCTGTGGGCGCAATTACGACACTTCCGGCAAGTGGGTCCGAGACGTCCAATGCAGCTATCATTTCAAACGGATTGATGAAGCTGGGATTTGAGGACGATATGATCATACCGAAATTTGCTATCATGAATCCCAAATACACCCTGGGGCTTCCGGCATACCAGACCTCCTGCGGATGTGCCGATATCCTCTCCCACTTGCTGGAGAGATATTTCTCGGATGTGAGCCACACAGACACCACAGACTATATGATTGAAGGCGCTATCAAGGCGGCTCTGGTAAACTCACTGCGCCTAATGAAAGAACCTGCGGATTATAATGCCCGTGCAGAAATCCAGTGGCTGGCGTCTATTGCACACAACGGCATCCTTGATACAGGACGCGCCGCCGACTGGGGCTCACACCGGATTGAGCATGAGCTCAGTGCCCAATACGGGATTACTCATGGCGAAGGCATGGCAGTCGTCCTCGTTGCATGGTGCAGATATATGGCAAAAATCAAGCCTTACAAACTTGCGCAGCTTGCAAACCGAGTCTTTGGCATCGATTCCTACCACTATACGGAGGAAGAGATGGCATGCCTTCTGGCAGACAAATTGGAAGACTTTTTCAAATCGTTGAATCTAAAGACAACTTTGACAGAGATGGGCATCGACGATACGCATTTTGAAGAAATGGCGGTTAGGGCCACGAACAACGATACCTCGCCAGTCGGCCATTATGTGTCCTTGCATGTAAAGGAATTTGTTGACATTTTAAGATTAGCAGTCTAATCGTTTGAAAAAAATCTTTTATAAATAGTCTTCTCAAAAACGGTCAATGGAGTATAATAAGAGATAACCTATTGACCGTTTTAGTCAGCGAGGAATTTCCATATGAATGAAAGATTCTATACCCTTCCTCCGGAAAAGCAACAGCGGATCATCAATGCCGGATTCCGTGTATTTTCACAGAATTCCTACCGCAAAAGCCCTATGCAGGAGATTGCGGATGAGGCGGGGATCAGCAAATCCCTCCTGTTCCATTACTTCCAAAATAAGAAAGAGCTGTACCTCTTCCTATGGAACAAAGCGGCGGATCTCACCTGCGAATATCTTGCAGAGAACCGCTGTTATGATTCCACGGATTTATTTGAAATGATGGAGCGGGGCATGTACGCGAAAATACAGATGATGTGCCGCTACCCAGACATGGCGGCATTTGCCATGAAGGCATTTTACGAAAAGGAACCGGCCGTCTATGAACATATCCAGAAAAGCTACCGGCAGCATTTTGACCGGAAGGCGGCAGACGCCCTTGCCGGACTGAATCCCGACGATTTTATTCCCGGGCTGGATCTTGCGATGATGCACAGGCAGATTTATCTGATGTCTGTAGGATATCTGTGGGAGATTGTACAGCGCGGGGAGACATTAGACGCCAAGACGCTGGAAGCGGATTTCGGGGCAATGTTGGCATTTTGGAAAAATGTTTACCTGCGTAAGTCCTCTTAAAAAATATATCCAAAAGGCACCCCGGGAAGCATGCAATGGATACCTCAGAAAGGAGCTTGTGTGAAAAATGGATGCGATCAAAACCACTTCACTGACAAAATATTATGGAAGGGCACGGGGAATCACGGATATGAACCTGACCGTGGAACAGGGAGATTTCTTCGGTTTCATCGGGCCTAACGGCGCCGGGAAGAGCACCACGATCCGCACCCTTCTTGGATTGACCTCGCCTTCGGAGGGAAGCGCGCAGATTCTCGGCATGGATATCAGCCGCCAAAAAGAGGAGATTCTCTCCCATGTGGGATATATGCCTTCGGAGGCTTCCTTTTACCGTAATATGCGAGTCCGGGATGTAATTGACTTCTCCGCCGAGCTGCGCCGCAGGGATTGCCGCGCAGAAGCGAGAAATCTCTGTGAGCGTCTGGAACTGGATGTGAACAAAAAAATCCGTGAACTGTCCCTTGGCAACCGCAAGAAGGTTTCCATCGTCTGCGCGCTCCAGCATATGCCCGAGGTCTGCATTCTGGATGAACCTACCAGCGGGCTGGACCCGCTGATGCAGCGGGAGTTCTATTCGATATTGGAAGAGCGCAATAAGAACGGAGCTACCATCTTCGTATCTTCTCATATCCTTTCGGAAGTCCAGCGGTACTGCCGGCACGCGGCTGTCATCCGAGAAGGGCGCCTGCTGGTTTCAGACAGTACACAAAATCTTGGGCATACTGATACGAAACGGGTTCGGCTAAGGGGCGCGAAACTGCCGCTTGAGCTGCCAGACATGAAGGATGTGCAGACAGACGGGGATTCCGTAAGTTTTCTTTATGGCGGCAGTCTGAAGGATTTGCTGCATGTTCTGGCCAGGCTGAGCCTTACGGATGTTTCCATTACCGAGCCGGATTTGGAAGAGATATTTATGCATTATTATGGATAGTGAGGAGAATTCATATGGTTATGATAAAACACGAATTGAAACAGGGACGGATAACCTTACTCATATGGACAATGGTGATAGCATTGATGATGGCGCTCTGTGTCCTCATATATCCGGAAATGGAGACACAGATGGGGGACGTCAGCGCGGTGTTCGCCGAAATGGGCGGCTTTTCCGCCGCTTTTGGCATGGACAGGCTTAATTTTGGCGAATTCATGGGGTTCTTCGGCGTGGAATGCGGCAATATCCTGGGGCTTGGGGGCGCTTTTTTTGCGGCTCTTCTGGGCATCTCTGTGTTAGTGAAGGAAGAGAAGGAACAGACAGCGGAATTCCTCCTCACTCATCCGGTCAGCCGCCGGGAAATCGTGGGCAAGAAGTTGGTTTCTGTGTTGATACAGATTTTGCTCCTGAATCTTTCCGTAGCCGCCGTTACCGCTGTCTCTATCTGTGCAATCGGGGAGACGCCGGACATTCGCCCGCTCTTTTTGTTGTTCCTTGCCTATTTTATCTTGCAGGTTGAGGTGGCTTCCGTTTGTTTCGGGATATCGGCTTTCTTAAATCAGGGAGGCGCAGGAATCGGGCTTGGCATGGCTGCTCTTCTTTACTTTCTGAATATTATTGCGAATCTGACGGAGCAGGTGAAATTCTTGAAATATCTGACACCCTTTGGCTATACGGAGAGCGCGGATATTATTGCGGATGAGTGTCTGGATGTGAAATATCTTTCGGTGGGGCTTAGCCTTACGGTGATTGGGATTGGAGTGGGATTCTATCGGTATTGCAGGAAGGATATCCTTTCGTAAAAATCTATATCGACAAGACCGGATTAATCTGCTACTGCAATCAGGTAATCAACCATATCACTGTTAATATCCATAGTTTTACAAATGATATAGTTACATTCCACTCTAAAGATGATGTTCTGACGCTCCTTGTCCATCTGGGATACCTACAGCATTAGACAGCACAGTTGTAAGATCGAATCTCTCTCCCTGTGAATACTGACAACCGGATATCAGCTCTAAAAACGGTCAATGGGGTATAACAAGAGATAGCCTATTGACCGTTCCAGCCTGCGAGGGTTTCCTATCCGGACAGATAATGCGGATTTATGATATCTCCAGCATCTTCAAGTAACTGTCCAACCTTGCATTCACATAACCCGCAAACAGCTTTTCCATTGCACCAAGAGTCCATCCTCCGGTTTTTTCGCATCTGATGAAATCATCCAACTTCGCCCTTCTCGTGTAACTCCTGGAATCTTTCCTTCCGAGCAAAGTATACGCACTCGTCTGTCGGAAATCCCCCACTTTTCTGCTGCCTGCTTTACCGTTATGTACATAAAGATCGCACCTCTCTTCTGCTTAATGACTCCGCCTATACTGCCCCGGAGTCATTCCCGTGTATTTCCTGAATATCCTGATAAAATAACTCTGCGTCGAGAAATACAAGTACTGGCTAATTGACGCCAGCGTCTCATCCGAATTGACCAGCATATGTTTTGCCGCCTCTACCCGTTCCTTCTGCACGTAATCAACGATAGACATCCCTACTTCTTTCTTGAAAATCCGGGACAAATGGCACGGACTTAATCCTACTGCATCCGCCGCATTTTCCAGCGTAATCTTCTCATGGAGATGAATCGTAATATAGTGCAGCGCCGCCTCTATCTTACTGCTGTAATGCCTGTTTCTCGCCACCGCATAAGTGTATTCCCGGAAAGCCCGGTCGCTGAGTTTACCTAACTCCTCAGCCGAAGTACACTCCTCTCCCTTCAAAATATAGCTGTCGCTCATGGCATACGCCAGCTCTTCCGGAAGTCCACCGTCCATGGCATACCTGGTAAATATGGTGATGGCGGCAATCAGCATATTCTTCTGGTGGCGGAGTGCATCCTTTGACAGGATGCCTTCCGTCCCATCCGGAGGAATCCGAGCCACGGAATCCAACAAGTCCACCCGACCTTCCCGGATAACCCGGTATTTCTCCTTCTCATATGCATATGACATGTGAGGCTGCGCAAGCTCTCTCCTCTCAAACATACTCTCTTCTCTATATGCCTTCAAAAAATCCGTTTTCTTATTCATGGGCATTCTCCAAATCCTGATATTCGCACTCTGCATCTAAACGTATTAACAAAATTTTACTATATTTAACAAGAAATTACTATATATTTTATCATATAACTGGTAAATTTAAAGTATCCAAAAACAATATCTTATGTAAAGGAGATACTGACCATGAACCGAAATGTAAAAGAACTCATCAGCCAGATGACTCTGGAAGAAAAAGCCGGAATGTGCTCCGGCCTTGATTTCTGGCACCTCAAAGGTGTGGAACGGCTTGGCATCCCAAGCGTAATGGTAAGCGACGGCCCCCACGGCCTGCGCAAGCAGGATGAACAGGCAGACCACCTTGGAATCAACGACAGCATCAAAGCCGTATGTTTCCCGCCCGCCGTATTAAGCGCATGCTCTTTCGACCGCGAGCTCATGCATGAATTCGGCGACGCCATCGGAAAAGAAGCTCAGGCAAACGACCTCTCCGTCGTCCTTGGACCTGCCGTCAACATCAAACGTTCCCCTTTATGCGGGCGTAATTTTGAGTATTATTCCGAAGATCCCTACCTTGCAGGGGAAACAGCCGCCGCATTCATAAACGGCGTACAGGAACACCATGTGGGAACCTCAATCAAGCATTTTGCCGCAAATAATCAGGAATTCAACCGCATGAGTTCCTCCTCCGACGCAGACGAGCGCACCTTGCGGGAAATCTATTTCCCGGCGTTCGAGACTGCCGTTAAGAAAGCCCAGCCTTACACATTCATGTGTTCCTACAACCGGATTAACGGAACCTTCGCCTCTGAGAATCCGTGGCTCCTGACGGAAGTCCTGCGTGATGAATGGGGATTCAAAGGATACGTGATGTCCGACTGGGGCGCTGTCAATGACCGTGTGGCAGGGTTAAAGGCCGGACTGGAACTTGAGATGCCCTCATCCAACGGCGTTTATGACAAAGAAATTGTCGAGGCAGTGAAAGACGGCTCTCTGGATGAAGCGATTCTTGACCAGGCTGTGGAGCGCATTTTGAACATTATATTTGAATATACGGACCACCGGGAGGAACAGGCGTTTACGCTGGAAGCTGACCATGACCTTGCGAAAAAAATCGCGGCAGAATCCATGGTTCTGCTGAAAAATGATTCCATACTCCCGCTAAAAGAGACGGAAAAGATTGCATTTATCGGAGAATTTGCCAAAAAGCCCCGTTTTCAGGGCGGCGGAAGCTCCCATATCAACAGTTTCCGTGTCAGCAACGCCTTAGATGCTGTTTCCGGAAATGCAAATATCACTTATGCCAAAGGATTCCCGGCTAACGACGACATTTACGACGAGACGCTTGCAAAAGAAGCAGTAGAAACTGCGAAAGCGGCAGATAAGGTTGTTATCTTTGCAGGACTTCCGGACAGCTTTGAGTCCGAAGGATATGACCGTACACATATGCGTCTGCCCGAGTGCCAGAACCGTTTGATTGATGAAATCCTTGCCGTACAATCCGAGGTAGTCATCGTCCTGCACAATGGTTCTCCTGTGGAAATGCCCTGGCTCTCAGGCGTAAAAGGGCTTCTGGAGGCGTATCTCGGCGGGCAGGCCGTGGGAGAAGCCGTCGCCGACATCCTGTTTGGCAAAGCGTGTCCTTGCGGGAAACTGGCGGAGACGATGCCTTATAAGCTGTCTGACAATCCCTCTTACCTTTCTTTCGGAGATGGGAAAAATGTAAACTACCAGGAAGGCATTTTCGTCGGATACCGTTACTATGACGCGAAAGAAATGCCGGTAGCTTTCCCCTTCGGGTACGGGCTTTCTTATACCAGTTTCGCCTACAGTAATTTGAAGATTAACAAGACTGAAATCGGAGAAGATGATACCGTGACGGTTTCTGTGGATGTGACGAATACCGGCGATATGGAGGGGAAAGAGATTGTCCAGTTATACATAAGCGACCAGACCAAAGCGGCACGCCGTCCAATCCGGGAGTTGAAGGGATACGAGAAAGTATCCTTAACGCCTGGTGAGACAAAGACCGTGGTTTTCACTCTGAATTACAGGAGTTTTGCATGGTATAACGTGGGAATCAAGGATTGGTATGCGGCTTCCGGCGACTATAAGATTCTAATCGGCGCATCTTCCCGTGATATGCGGCTGTCGGGAAACGTGCATCTGACAGCAAAGAAGCGGCTTCCGATTCAGGTGCATATGAATACGACGCTTGGAGAATTGCTTGCAGACGAACGTACTGCGGGATATGTGGCGCATTTTAAGAAGCAGTTGGAAGGAATATTCGGGATGTCTTCTGAGGGCGACAAGAAAGAGGATGGAGACGTGGCTATCAGCGATGCGATGAATCATGCGATGGTGGCATGTATGCCGCTGCGCAATGTTGTGTCCTATGGGATGTGTGGAAAAAAAGAGCTTCTGGATATGATTGAGAAGATGAATCAGTTGTAAAATCTACATAATGACCAGGTTTCATTCTAGTGTACTGTCTGCATTATATTCTGCGGAGTTTTGCCAGATATAATGCAGACAGACTTTTTTTATCATTCAAGCGCGGCTAAATATTCCATAAAGCTCCGCTTATTCTCAATCGCCGTAGTCGTGGGCCTTCCAAGATCCTCTCTCGCCCCGATGCCGCATTTTACTTCTATCAAAATCGGTCCTTTACCTCCTTTTGCCTCCTCCAACGCCGCATCAAGAGCCTCAAAATCAGATACAGACCCCCCTCTCGTATAACCGCATGCAAGGGCAATCTGCACGAAATCTATCGCCCCTGCCGCCGTTGGCATCCCGCCCACCGTCTCGTGCGCTCCATTGTTAATAATGACATGAACCAAGTTCTCCGGCCTGCAGGAACCAATCACAGCCATAGCCCCCATATGCATAAGAGCCGCCCCGTCGCCGTCAATACACCAGACACGCCGCCCAGGTTTATGGATGGCCACCCCAAGAGCAATCGAACTGCTGTGTCCCATCGAGCCAACTGTCAGAAAGTCATATTTGTGAGATTGACCGTTAGCCGCCCTTGTTTCAAATAATTCCCTTGACGCTTTTCCCGTCGTGCTGATAATCGGATCTTCACCAGATACTCTGACAATATGCCTGATAATCTCTTCGCGCATCATCGTGTTATCATTTTCATAGACGACCGTTTCATCATAACTAAGCGCGCCTTTACGGATGACAAACGCCACGTCTTTTCCTAACGCCAGCTCCTCCCTAAACTGTACCATGGCATTCCTAGCTTCATCATCCGAAGTGTCTTTCCCAATGATAAATGTCTTTATATCCATGTCCTCCAACAGCTTTACGGTCACTTCCCCCTGGAAAATATGCTGAGGTTCGTCATGAATCCCCGGTTCTCCCCGCCAGCCGATTATAAATATCACAGGAATTGCATACACTTTGTCATTTAAAAGACTTGCAGCCGGGTTCATCACATTTCCTACTCCCGAGTTCTGCATATAGACTACCGGCGTCTTTCCGGCAGCCAGATGGTATCCTGCCGCCAGGGCGGCACAGTTTCCCTCGTTAGCTGCAATCACATGATGCTGTGGATCAATACCGTATGTATTCATCAAATAATTGCACAACGCCTTCAACTGGCTGTCCGGAACTCCTGTATAAAAGTCGGCGCCTATGATTTCCACAAATTTTTCTACTTTCATTGATATACCTATTCCTTTCGCTTCGCTCAGGCACAAGAGCGATTTCTTTCTTTAACTCAAAATTTTATGGTAAAGCATATCGATATCGTCAGCGGCCAGCTCTATCGGATGGTTCTTCAACCTCACCGGGTTTACCCCCGACTTTAGCGCTTCATACTGAGCCTTTGAAGCGCTCGGCACGCACAATCCCAGCCTATGGAATATCTCCTGTAGTTTCCAAGCCGCCTCCTTAGCTGTCCCACATCCCATCGCATTTGCAATCTCACGAAATGTTCTTACAAGATACTTTTCCCCCCTTGAATCCACACACTTATGCACATTATCAACCATCCACGGAAAAAGAACCCTATTGCAGAGGATGGCGGCATGACCATGGGCAACCCCGAAAAGGCTCGTAATCTTATAAGACATTGCATGTCCGGCCGTGGTCTGCGTGATATGAATCGCCTTGCCCGCCGTATATGCGGCAAAAAGCATATTCTGGTTCCCCTCTTTTGTATTTGCCAGATAACCGTTCATATTTCTCAATACCGATTCTATTGCCTCACGGCTGTACGCTTTACTCTCATCGGTGCTGTTTACCGACCAGAACGACTCAAGCGCGTGGCAAAACCCGTCCATCATCGTTGATTTCTTCTGGTATACAGGCAGGGTTTTCAGCGTGCCGCCATCTAGCAGCACGGTTCCGGGAACACAGCTCTCACTCATTACACTCTGTTTTTCACCTTTATAATAAATCACTGCAAAACAAGTCGCCTCGGAGCCAGTTCCCGCTGTTGTGGGAATTGCAAGGATTGGGATTTCATTTGGTACAATCTCCTGTCTCAGATAATCCCCATCCGCCCCGTTTCCTTTCATATTACTGTACAGCTTAATACACTTCGCCACATCCATAGCAGAACCTCCGCCCACAGCCAGGATTGCGCCGCACTCCCTTTCCCGGAACACTTTGACGCCTGCCGCCACCGATTCATAGTCAGGATTTGGCTGGAAATCCGAAAACGGAACCACCTCCACACGCTCCTTCATTCCCTCGAGATATTCGGTAAAATCCCACAGATATTTGGCAGAACTGCCGCAGACAAGCATGACCTTCTTCAACCGATTCTCTTCTATCCATGTATCAATCTCTCTATACCCATAAGTAACTGTAATGACCTTCTGTTTCATGGATGACCTCCCTGCAATCTATTCTTCTGCCGGTATCAGCCGGATAATATCGGAAAATGGCATCAGAATATTGTCGCACTCTTTCGCCCTGTGGTTTTCCAATATCATCTCTGCCGCTTTTTGGATAGCAGGAACCGCAGCGCGCATCAGTTGATTGGCATATATAATCACATTTGCGCCGCTCTCTTTCCATGCTTCCTCGGTCACAGAGTTGAAGCTGGTCGGAACAAGGACAATCGGCGTAGTCTTATTCTTCTTACGGAACTTTTCAATGAATTCTAAAATCTCAGAGGGGTCTTTCCTGCGGCTGTGAATCATAATCGCATCCGCCCCTGCATCCACGAATGCAAACGCCCTCTTCATAGCATCCTCCATCCCCCGCTCTAGGATTAGAGATTCGATTCGTGCGCAGATCATAAATTCTTTCGTCCTCTGCGCCTTCTTCCCTGCCCTGATCTTTTCACAGAAGTTCTCAATGCTGTCCTGTGTCTGTTCAACTTCCGTGCCAAACAGGCTGTTCTTCTTTAATCCTGTCTTATCCTCAATAATAATCATAGACACTCCCAGACGCTCCAAAGATCTTACCGTATACACAAAATGTTCGGTCTTTCCGCCAGTATCCCCGTCAAAAATAATCGGTTTCGTCGTCACCTCTGTAACGTCCTCGATGGTCCGAAAACGGCTTGTCATATCCACAAGCTCTATATCCGGTTTCCCTTTCGCCGTGCTGTCACAAAGAGAGCTGATCCACATCGCGTCGTACTGCCTTGCCCCGCCGTCCTGGTAGACAACCGTGTTCTCCACTACCAACCCTGTCAGCCCGTCATGTGTTTCCATCGCCGTCACAAGCCCCTTTGCCTCAATCATCCGGCGAAGCCTCCCTCTTCTGACGTCCGGCATGGCAAGGTTCATTCTAACCCTTGCATCCAAATCCTGAAACCGATCGTCTTCACTATACGGATATTCTACAAGCTTCCCTCCATAGGACGCAAGAATGGATGCTACCTCGTCTCTCACCGGCTTCTGGAAGCCGCTGCACCAATCATCGCCGTGGACGATAATATCCGGGTGAAACTTTTCGATGTTGGCGCGGTATGACAGCGTATCCTGTCTTACCACCTTATACACCCCTGCTATATTTTCCATCATCGTCTTGCGGTCTGCGAATGTAACCATCGGGAAACGTTTATAAGAGGCCACGGCTTCATCTGACAACACGCCTATAATAAGCCTGCCAAGCCGCTGGGCCTTTCTGATAATCGCGATATGCCCGCCATGGATGATATCCGTCGAGAAACACATATAGACTGTGCGCGATTCTATCTCCTTGAGTTTTGCAGACACAACCGCCAGATCCTCCGGATTATCAACCTCGGCACAGAGAAGGTTCTGCACGTCAAATACATGAATATCCGCTTTTCCATCCAGTTCATTCAGTGCATTCTCCGCATAACATTTCTTTTGCGCCTCGTCTCCCGATTCGCAATAAATAATGATCCGCCCCAGCCATTTTTTCCAGTCCTCTTTCAGCAGCTTATACAAAGGCTGTGCCGCCACCGCCTGATTGAAGAATTCGACGCCGACTTTCAGAACCTTCCCATCTGCCACAACCGCTTTAAAATCCTTTTCCGGAAGGGGCTGCGCGGACGAAATTGCCATACATGATACACTGGATTCTGCCACCTTGTCAAACACTTCATTCTCAAACACAAGATCCCCGTGCATGAAAATAAGGTCATCGTCCAGATACTCTCTTGCACAATAAATCGAATAGATATAATTGGTATCCCGATACTCAGGGTTTTTAACAAACGTATACTTTAACGGCAATTCCAGGCTCAGGCAGTAATTGACCAGGACAGAGTCAAATGCTCCCGTGGTCATCACCACCTCCTCAATCCCTGACTCTGCAAGCATATGTAATTGCCGCGATAAGATTGTCTCTGTAGGACTGATTTCCGTCATACACTTTGGGTGCTCCGAGGCAAGCGCCCCCATTCTGCTCCCCATTCCGGAATTCAAAATTAACGCTTTCATTTTGTTTTCTATTCTCCTTTTCAGCTAAAATGATTACATTTTTTAATGAGCTCAAAGTTTTCAATGCCATAGCGGTAACAAATGTCATCAGTAAGAACGTTGGTATCCATACAAATGCATTCCCGGTGATTTTATCAGTGGCAAGAATCCCTTTCAAAAAGGAATAATGCACAATATATACATATACGGATAGCCTGTCCATATAAATCACTTGCCCTATGTGCTTCTTTAAAAATCTATAAAATTGATTTTTCTTTACAAAATACCGGATAATCAACATCAGACTGGCGGCAAGCCCGGTATGGGCAATGAATACAACTACATGTTGATATAAAAAACTTCCATCTATAAAATACCTGGCGGCAATACGAACCATCTGAAGAACAATCGCCAAAAAACCAATGAAAAAAATCTGATTTCCCTTCATAACTTCAAGCGACCTGCGGCCTGCAATGAATCCCAAAAGATATATATAAAAATAGTTGAGATG
>OFGQ01000804.1_pt1 | contig 23204 bp, 22 predicted proteins | sample 1521791 | NCBI WGS metagenome assembly OFGQ01 (sample SAMEA3504116, study PRJEB24116) | mouse gut metagenome | biome: mouse gut; feature: mouse-associated habitat; material: faeces | place: Denmark | collected 2011 | reverse complement strand
TGTTGAAATAAGAAAATAAAGGGTACCATTTGGGTACGCTTTCCCGAAAAGAGATATTTTATTTGGATAAGACTTTTAATCTTAAACCCAATGGCATCATGAAAATGTGACACTGACAGCAACCATCGTCAAACTACCACTTTGAATATAGTGTCATGGAAAACAGGTATCAGGGAAGCAGATGTGACCCCCGCAGCAATAACAATTGGTTAAACACTCGTTTAGAACGAATGCAGGGCGGTTCAATTCCGTATAAGGGGTCATGGAAAGGAACAGGAAATGAGTTTTGCAGACGCATTGAGAACGGCGGGGAGTTTCACCCACACGGAGAACGGGGCGGTGGCGCTGAACACTACAGGCAGCGCCTGTCTGGACTTTTTCAGCACCGCAGGATCCCTCAGAGAAGCCTCGGAGGAGAGGATTCAGGCTCTGTTTGGGGAAGCATTCAGGGAAGACCCTCTGTGTGCCGTAAAGACAGTCTTTTATGCCAGGGACATCCGGGAAGGCCTGGGGGAGCGGCGCACGTTCCGGACGCTGCTTAAGTATATGGCCCTGCATCATCCGGGGGCGCTTCGACCCAATCTGGATCTGGTGGGAGTGTTCGGCCGCTACGACGATCTGTACTGCCTGGTGGGCACTCCTCTGGAGGAGGACATGTGGGCGGCCATGAAGAGGCAGTTCCTGGAGGATCTGGAGAATCTGGAAAAGGGCAATGCCATATCCCTGCTGGCCAAGTGGATCAAGACCGCAGACGCCAGTTCCAGGGAGACCCGCAGGATGGGAATTCTCACCGCCGGGAAGCTGGGGTATCAGGTCTATGACTTTAAGCGGATGATCCGCCGCATGAGAAAGCATATTGGTGTGGTGGAGGGGCTTATGTCCGCAGGCCGCTGGGAGGAGATCAAGTATTCCCAGGTTCCCAGCAGGGCCATGATGATTTACCGCAGGGCGTTTCTTCGGCATGATGAGGAGCGTTTTTCAGAATTTGTGAACAAGGCCGCTGCGGGGGAAGAGAAAATACACTCCGACGCCCTGTTTCCCTATGATATTGTGGAGAAGATTCTCTACAGAGGGGAGGATTCCCGGGTACTGGAGGCCCAGTGGAACCAGCTGCCGGACTATGTGGAGAAGGGCACCAATGCCATTGTCATGGCGGATGTGTCGGGGTCCATGTACGGCAGGCCCATGTCCACCTCTGTGGGTCTGGCTGTGTATTTTGCGGAGAGGAATCAGGGAGCATACCACAATCTCTTTATGACCTTCAGCTCTAATCCCCAGGTGGTGGTGCTGAGAGGGGAGGATCTGGGACAGAAGATCCGCAATGTTTCCAAGGCGGAGTGGGGCATGACCACGAATCTGAAGGCCGCATTTGACAAGGTGCTGGAGATCGCGCTGGAAAGCCATATTTCCATGCAGGATATGCCCAGGGCCATCATCGTCATCTCAGACATGGAAATAGACAGGTGCGGGGACAGGGAGTGGACTTTCTACGACAAGATGGCGTCCCGGTTCCGGAAATATGGCTATGACATACCCAATGTGGTATTCTGGAATGTGAACAGCCGGCACGACGTGTTCCACGCGGACAGGAACCGGAAGGGCGTGCAGCTGGTGAGCGGTCAGTCAGCATCCATGTTTCAGCAGGTATTGGCCTGCCTGGACAGCACACCTCTGGAGATGATGGAGAAAGTCATAGGCTCGGAGCGGTATAACTGCATCAGGGTGGAGGAAGAATAGAGAGCGCTCCGGGGCGTGCAGAGGGCGGAAACAGCTTTTCAGGCAGGCTCTGGAGTGTGTGAATCTTTTGAAAGAAGGGCCTGTGTGACAGTTCACACAGGAGGGTGTAAAATAATGTTGAAGAAAATTTCTACGGACAAAGCGCCGGCGGCCATTGGGCCTTATTCCCAGGGGATTATAGCCGGGGGTATGCTTTTTGCGTCGGGTCAGATTCCCATCAATCCTGCCACAGGGGAGATCGAAGGCGGGGATATCACGGCTCAGGCGGAGCAGGTGATGAAAAATGTGGGGGCGCTGCTGGAGGAGGCGGGCGCTGATTACGAACAGGTTGTGAAGACCACCTGTTTCCTGGCGGATATGGGGGATTTTGCCGCTTTTAACGAAGTGTATGCCAGGTATTTTACAGAGAAGCCTGCCAGAAGCTGTGTGGCAGTGAAAACTTTGCCGAAAAATGTTCTCTGTGAGGTGGAGGTTATAGCGGCTCTGTGAGAGACAGTTCCTCAGGGGCAGGATATTTTTTCACATTTGGCAGATACTATGTAAAAGAGAAAAGGAGTATGCCAAATGATGGATTATGTGAATGCCTTCTGGGTGGGAGGTCTGATCTGTGCTCTGGTGCAGATTCTGATGGAGAAGACGAAAATGATGCCCGGGCGCATTATGGTGCTTCTGGTGGTGACAGGGGCGGTCATCGGCGTGTTTGGATGGTACGAGCCCTTTGCAGAATTTGCCGGGGCGGGAGCCACCGTGCCCCTGCTGGGTTTCGGCAATGTGCTTATGAAGGGTGTGAAGGAGGCCGTGGATCAGCAGGGGCTTCTGGGACTGTTTGCAGGCGGATTTAAGGCCGGGGCAGTGGGAACTTCCGCCGCCCTGATCTTCGGCTATCTGGCCAGTCTGGTGTTCAAGCCCAAGATGAAGGGGTAAGGGTCAGAGCTCCTCATAGGGGATTTTTTTCCCGTCCAGGAATTTGCGGAGGGCTTTGTCCCAGATGGCATCGGGTTCTTTGGAGGGGACAAAGGTGTGGAAGGCGGTGCCGGAGGTGAGAATTGCTTTGGAGCCATCGTACCGGATATTCAGCACCAGGGCCTTTACCTGGGAAGGTTCCACTCCGCAGGATTCTTTCTCCAGAAGAGCGGCGGCTTTCTGGGGCATCAGGTGCAGGACAAAGCGGAAGAAAAGGGGTGTGCGTCTGCCTTTGATCAGGTCGAAGCACAGCCCTTTTAGTTCGCTCCAGGGACGGAAATCATAGTTGTTTCCGGAATCCTCCTTCTCCTGGTCTTCGTAGAAAGCCTGGTTGATCCGCCCGTCGATGGAAAAGGTGCAGGCAGTGCCCACCACCGCCTCCTCCAAAAGAAAGGGCTCAAAGGTATCCGCCACCAGCAGGTGGTGCATAAATTGTTTCATGGAAGTAATCTGCAGTGCAATCATGGACAATGACCAATCCCTTCTTATTTTATTCAAGCATTTTTCGTCAATTTCTAACATTCTGCTCCATGCTCATGGAAAGATTATACCAGAAGATTCGGAAATGGTCAATTACGCTTGCTTTTCAGTCAGGAATGTTGTATAGTTGGTAGGAAAAAGCTGTAGAAATTTATCGCTGAATGTGGAGGAAGAGGATTTATGAAGGAAAAAGTAGTTCTGGCATATTCAGGCGGACTGGATACCACCGCCATCATCCCCTGGCTGAAGGAGAATTTCGACTATGAGGTTATCTGTGTCTGTGTGGACTGCGGGCAGGAGGAAGAGCTGGACGGGCTGGAGGAGCGGGCTATATCCTGCGGGGCTTCCAAGCTCTATATTGAGGATGTCACAGACGAGTTCTGCGATGAGTATGTGGTACCCTGTGTCCAGGCAGGGGCTGTGTATGAGAATAAATATCTCCTGGGGACTTCCATGGCCAGGCCTTTGATTGCCAAAAAACTGGTAGAGATTGCCAGAAAGGAGAATGCTGCGGCCATCTGCCATGGCGCCACAGGAAAGGGAAACGATCAGATCCGCTTTGAACTGGGCATAAAGGCACTGGCCCCGGATCTGAGGATTATCGCCGCATGGCGCAGTGACAAGTGGACCATGGATTCCAGGGAGTCGGAGATCGCATACTGCAGAGAACATGGGATCACCCTTCCTTTCTCCGCGGACTCCTCTTACAGCCGTGACCGCAATCTCTGGCACATCAGCCATGAGGGTCTGGAGCTGGAGGACCCTGCCAATGAGCCCAATTACGAGCATCTGCTTGTGCTGGGCACCACCCCTGAGAAGGCTCCGGAAGAAGGAGAGTATGTTACCATGACCTTTGAGAAGGGCGTGCCCACTTCTGTCAATGGAAAGAGCATGAAGGTATCCGACATTATCCGCACCCTCAACCAGATGGGGGGAAGGCACGGTATTGGCATTGTGGACATAGTGGAAAATCGGGTGGTGGGCATGAAGTCCCGGGGAGTCTATGAGACGCCGGGAGGAACCATTCTGATGGAGGCTCACCAGCAGCTGGAGGAGCTGATTCTGGACAGGGATACTTATGCCATGAAAAAGGAGATGGGCGGCCGTTTCGCAAGTCTGGTATACGAGGGAAAATGGTTTACTCCCCTGCGTCAGGCCCAGCAGGCTTTCATTGAGGAAACTCAGAAATATGTCACAGGAGAGGTAAAGTTTAAGCTGTACAAGGGGAATATTATCAAGGCGGGCACCACTTCCCCTTATACGCTCTACAATGAGAGCATCGCTTCCTTTACCACCGGCGATCTGTACGACCACCATGACGCAGAGGGCTTTATCAATCTCTTCGGCCTCTCCTGCAAGGTGCGTGCCATGAAGATGGCCCAGCAGAAGGAGACCATGTTCTAAATGGGGGTTGCAGCGGCCTATCTGGTCTTGATCAATGCCGTGGGCTTTGTGCTTATGGGAGTGGACAAAAAAAGAGCCATCCGGGGTGCCTGGCGCATCTCGGAGGCTACGCTTTTTCTCACCGCTTTCCTGGGGGGCGCCTTGGGGTGCACCCTGGGAATGCGGCATTTTCGTCATAAGACTAAGCATTGGTATTTTAAGTATGGCATGCCCGCCATTTTCGTCTTTGAGCTTTTAATCTTTCTGATTCTGATGAATATCTGAAATGTTTTGTGCCTTCTGGGTTTTAAGAGGGGGAACTGCCCTCTGGCAGGACTCAGAGGGTGACAATTACTCCGCCGTCGTTGGCATACATACTGCTGACTCCTCTGGTATTCATAATGATGCATTCGCGGAAGGAAGCCCGGGCCAGAATCAGGTCTCTGACCAGTTCCGCCCGTTGGGGAGCGTTGCAGTGGGTGATGACCAGTCTTTTTTCCGGAGTGTTCCGGGCCTCGGAGGCGGCCAGCTCCGCCAGCTTGCCCAGGGCTTTTTTGATTCCGATGGCCTGGCCTTTCTGGATGATTTCCCCCTTGTCAGCGCCCATGACGGGCTTAATGTTCAGGGTGGAGGCCACAAGGGCTTTCACACCGGTCAGCCTTCCGTTTTTGCGCAGTGTCTCCAGGTTGTCCAGAACAAAGTAGGTGTTCAGCTCGTCGCGGAACTGCTCTATCCGGGCGGTGATCTCCTCAAAGGGCAGACCTTCTTCTTCAAGTTCCGCCAGTTTCAGGGCGATCTGTGTCTCTCCGCCGCTGGCAGACTGGGAATTTATCACATGGATCTGTTTGGAGCCATATTTTTCCAGGTAAAGTTTTCTCCCCAGCTCCGCACTGTTGTAACTTCCGCTCAGGGGGGCGGAGAGGGTTACGATATAGACATGGTCCACAGGGGCCATGCAGCTTTCCATAAAGCGCTCCGGGGAAGGGCAGGAGGACTTGGGGCATGTGGGGCATTCCGCTACTTTTTGCAGGAACTCCGCCTGGTTAAAATTGTCGTCGTCCAGGATCTGATAGTCTCCCACTTCCAGGCCAAGGGGTACCCGTTCAAATCTTTCGTCTCCAAGCAGGTTTTCCGGAAGTTCCCCGCAGCTGTCCAGTATAATCTTGTAACTCATAGTGTTGGCTCCTATCCATATATTTTTCAGGAATTGTCGTAAAAACTCATACAACTATTTTGAAACCTTTGTCATATAGTTTTCATTACCACATATCATAATATCATAGCATATGTTCTGCTCGGATGTAAAGTATAATATTGGCAGAAAGTTATTTTTTTATGCTTCGGAAGTTTGTAGTGTTGCTTTGAACCTGGATTTTGCAGAAATTTCCATTTCAGAATGGTATAAGAAAAGACTATGGTCCGCAAAATAGGAGTAAAGAAGGTACGGGCAGGATACTATGGTACAATAAATTTATGGTAATGAGGTATGAAAACATGGATGGGATTAACAAGGAAAAAGCACAGCAGGAATATGAGCAGTATGTGAAGGAGGTGACTCCCACACACAATCTGTGGCTTCAGATGGCTAAAGCATTTGTCACCGGCGGGATTATCTGCTGCATCGGCCAGGGGATCTTGAACTATGGGGCCAGTCAGGGGCTGGACAAGCAGACAGCCGGAAGTTGGTGCTCACTGCTTCTGGTGCTGCTGTCGGTGCTGCTGACCGGTTTCGGGCTGTACCATAAGATTGTCAAATGGGGCGGTGCTGGGGCTCTGGTGCCCATCACCGGCTTCGCCAACAGCGTGGCGGCCCCTGCCATTGAGTATAAAGCGGAGGGACAGGTCTTTGGAATCGGGTGTAAGATTTTTACCATTGCCGGGCCGGTGATCCTGTATGGGATATTTTCCAGCTGGGTGCTGGGGATGATTTACTGGATCTTGAAACAGATGGGAATATGCTAAAGAGTGGAACTGTGTATGGCTGGAAAAGCAGCTGACAGTTTTGACTTCTGTTGATACTGGGTGGGGCTTGTCCCGGGGATATTTGCTTTACAGGTGTCCTCGGGGCTTTTCATTCAGATGGGGAAATACTCTTAAACTATGATATGTGAGCAGAGGAGGGCTTGTCCATTAGCCTGACCGCACCGTTATTCTCCAGATGGAAGAGGGAATGTGGACAGTCGTCAATGAGGAGTATCGACAAGAATATATTTGGCAGAGATGTATGCAGGGATGTATAAAGATGATTTGCCTGGGCCATAATAGGTACTGGGCCGTGTGAAAGAAGTTTCCGTGTATGCCGCCTCTGGGACGGGATACACAGTCGGATAACCAATAAGGTCGAAAGAAAAAAGGTGAATTTTCCTGTTGACATACGGAAGAAAAGGAGTTATAATGTCTTCAGTTTAAAATAATCCTCGATAGCTCAATGGTAGAGTAGCCCATGTGGTTACATACCGGAAAAAGCTATACAGGATAACCAAAAATCAATCTGCGAATTTGTGCAGGTTGCATAATATTCCTCGATAGCTCAATGGTAGAGCACTCGGCTGTTAACCGAGTTGTTGTAGGTTCGAGCCCTACTCGGGGAGGTAAATGGATAGCTTAACGAAGACCTGTAGACGGAATGTATACAGGTTTTTGTTTATTTTTATCTCCTCTTGAAAGGCAGGACACGAAATATGCGGCTAAGATTAACGCAACCGTAATGGCTATATACCGGATTTCAATGGCAAAGCATGCCAATGATAGGACGTTTTAGAAATATTTTGACTTGTCGAAAAATGACTGTAACTGATAAATGAAACGGGATTGCGCTGCATTTCGTATTTCGGCTGTAGCTGTCTGGCAGTTTGAAGGATAAAGGAAATTTATTTACGGATTTTGGGTTATATGCTATGCTCTAATAAACAATGCAGGCATGAATATGTTTCAGTTAGATGGGCAGTAAAGAGGAATGAGCAGAGAAATAAGCATGTATAAAGAGAGAGGCAGGAATATTTCAGAAGAAAATCAGTCTACTGAATGGAAATGGTCTTGGAACGATGATTTTTTAAAGTGGCTATGCGGCTATGCAAATATGGATGGCGGCACCCTTTATGTAGGAGTCAATGATGATGGATATGTTGTCGGTCTTAAAGATTCCCGAACGCTTTTGGAATCTTTACCCAATAAGATAAATGATAAATTAGGAATTGTTGCAAGTATAAAGATATATCATGTAAGCAGACAGGGAATTAATATTAAATACGGGAGAGATGTTCCATTCAATATATCTGATAAGCTTGTAAATAAATATGCGAGTGGAAAAATCAATTCTATGAAAATGAAAGACTGTTCTGATACGGAAATGAAAAGATATGAACAGGCTATTTTAAAATTGGAAAAGGACAATCCAATTTATGTCAATCATGAAGGATATCTGGACTATATCAGCATAACAGTTGAAAGATATCCTTTTGCTATAAGCTGTGATGGGAAATATTATAAAAGATCAGGATCTACACTTCGCGAACTGCAGGGATTCGAATTGCAGAGTTTTTTATTAGAGCGAGCAGGAAAAACCTGGGATGCCGTTCCGATACCAGGGGTTTCGGTAGGGGATCTTGATAAGGGTGCCCTGGATGCTTTTCGTTCCAAGGCGGTTAAGAGTAAGAGAATGAATGAGCAGGATGTAACTGTGCCAGATGAACTTTTGCTTAGAAATCTGAAATTATATGATGGAAATTATCTGACTCGTGCAGCTATTCTCCTATTTCATCCTGATCCGGAACAATATGTGACAGGCGCATATCTTAAGATTGCATTTTTTGCACCTGCCGGAGCTTATGGCATGAATGAAGATGCTGATATTATATATCAGGACGACATACATGGACCATTGATTATGCAGGCTGATAAGGCAATAGAAATATTATATACTAAATATTTTAAGGCACTGATTTCCTATGAAAAGTTACAAAGAACTGAAACATATATGCTACCGATGGGGATTATCAGAGAACTGTTGTTAAATCCCATAAATCATAAGCAATATGAAAAGGGTGTTCCTGTTCAGATTTCTGTATTTGAAGATTATATTGAAATTTTTAATGTTGGAATATGGCCTGAAGGCATACCAGTGGATGATACATTATATCAAAGGCATGAATCAATACCATATAATCCGAAAATTGCCGATGTATTTTATCGTGCAGGAGAAATTGAGTCTTGGGGCAGAGGTTTTCTAAAAATTCGCCTTGAGTGTGAAAAAGTAAAAGCTGAGCTGCCGAATCTAGACAAAAAGGGAAGTGGTATAACAGTAAAAGCTTTTGCCTGCGAACATTATCTGCATATTCTTAACGCAAATAAGGCGGTAAATATAAATAGAACCGTGAAGGAAGTATCATTTCTTTCTACTTCGGATGGCAATTATATTACCGATAATAAAGGAATACCGTTAGTCGTTGAAACAGTTAGAGAGATATCCGAAGACGAGAAGAAGAAAATGGATAAAAGAAGATCAGTATATGAACATGTACTGGAGGTATGTAGCAGGAAATTAAACGAAAGAGAAAAGAAGCAGATGCTTTCGATTATCGAATATTTTGCGGATCATGATGAGATTGACCGTGCAACAGCAGAAGCAGTTTGCGGAAAGGGTACAACAACAACGGTAGGATATCTTAATAAATTGATTGCTCTTGATATTCTACAAAAACAAAAAGAATCTGTTGCAACTGTATATAGAATTGTTGGATTATGAAACCGAAAGCAATTCTGAAAGCAAACAAAAAACCGAAAGCAATTCTGAAAGCAAACAAGAAACTGAAAGCATTTTTATATTTTATCAAAGAGATTTTACGGTATGTAACCGCATCACTTGGTAGAGCACTCGGCTGTTAACCGAGTTGTTGTAGGTTCGAGCCCTACTCGGGGAGTAAGGCGTCAAAGGGATGACGCCCAGGAAAAAGCCCGCATATATCAGCGCTTGTGGGCTTTTTGTTGTCTGAAAATATTTTGTGGAAATCAGAAAAAGGAAAATGCCATAAAAAAGCAGGCAGGGAAATGTTAACCGGAAATAGTTCGGGATTGCGCTGCATACTGAGGCTGGGTTGCTATGGAATTCGAGCAGATTAAAACCATTCCGGAACCGATTATGAGGAGCGGGCTTCCGAAAGTAAAGCTGGATTTGAATGGATTGTATGATATGATTTTGGTGTTGCCGATGGCGGCAAAAGCAAGAGTTTATGGAGAATCTTAACATGGCAAATTTAATTATAATATGTGGCCCTCAGGCAGTAGGGAAAATGACGGTTGCGGAAAATCTGAGGGATAAATTGAAGTACAATATGATGATGAACCATGACAGCATAGAAGTGTCTGATAAGATATTTGGTTTTGGAACTCCGGCACAAAAAGAGTTTAACGCCGCCTTTAGAGAAAAGGCTTTTGAACTTGCGGTAAAGCATGATGTCGATTTGATATTCACCTATGTTTGTGCTTTTGAAATGCCGCAGGAGCGGTCGTATTTGTCGGGGGTGGCGGATCTATTTACAGCGAATGGCGGCAATTTTTATTTTGCCGAATTAAGTGCGAGTCTCGAAGCAAGACTTGAGAGAAATGAAACTCCTCACAGAATGGAGCGTAAAGCATCAAAAAGGGATATCGCATGGAGCAAATCCAATCTGTTAAGAGACATTGAAAGGCATAGACTGAATTCAAATGATGGAGAAATATGGTTTCAGAATCATATTAAGATAGATAATACAAGTCTTCGTCCAGATGAAGTGGCAGATATGATCATAGAAAAATTCGGGCTTGTTGCAAATGAAAAGGAAGAGAAGGAATACCGTTTTGGCGTGTGAGTCTGTTTGGAGGTGTTGTGAAAGCAAAGAAATTGGTGTGGCGAATTTACTGCTAACCATTCGAAATCAAAATATACCGTCTATCCACGTTGCATTGGCAAATGGAGGGCAAATAGAAAAAGTCACAGCAGACAAACACTATATCTGGATTGATCCATAACCGGAATTTGGCAGAGGGAATTGATTGACTTATGTTCAGCGTTGTGATGGGAATGACAGGCGGTGAGGCTCCTGATGAATCTGCGCCGATTCAGGACGGGTACCTGCCATTGCGGAGCGGGAGCCTGAGTACCAGAAAGAAATGCCGTGGCTGCTCCAGATTCTTACCTAAGCTTCGTGATTTATTGAGAAAATCAGTAGCAATGATGAAACGCTGGCTTAATAGATTATGTGACGCTGGAATTTTGGAGCAAAAGGTTGTTGGCAGGGGTTCATATTATGAGCGAAAATGAGCCGATTGGGGAACGAAAATAGACAACTTATAGAAACAATAGGATAGTTTCTGGGAGGTGGGGCCACAGAAGAGACTTTATATTCCGGCACCGATGTTAAGAGAAGGAAGCAATGAGATGGTTTTGTTGGAGACAGAGGGAAAGGGGGCAGACACAATCTGTCTGAGGGATGAACCGAAATTCGAATAAGACAAGGGAGGTTAAAGATGAGTAAATTGGATTTAAAGCTAAGCTGTGCAGAGTCTGTCAGAAAGGATTCTTCTCACGGAAATATTGTATACATAGATTTTAATGACAATATCAGAGGAAAGCTTACATTTTTAGAGGAGAGGATTTTCAGATATGATGTAGATCCAGGCGGTGTGTTCGGAAGCTATGCAGTGCCGAAAGACGAAGAACATACAGCGAAGATTCAGCAGCAGCCGGATGAATCAGAAGAATACAGCAAACCGGCGGCACAGGTGTCCGAGACAGACCATCAGATTGAAGTCAGATGTAAGGATGTGGCTGTAGTCTGGGAAAAATCTACGGCAAAAATGAAAATCACATTACATGGACGTACTGTCATGGAGGAGGCAGAACCTCTTACAATCACAGAAGCGGAGACGGTTCAGACTCTTGTAAAGCAGGAAAATGAGCATTTCTTCGGGGGTGGGACACAGAACGGACGTTTTGTGCATACAGGAAAGAAGATTCAGATTGTAAATGAAAGCGCATGGACGGATAATGGCGTGGCTTCACCGAATCCATTCTATTTTACGACCGGAGGCTATGGCGTGCTTCGAAATACATTTGCAGAAGGATGCTATGACTTTGGAGAAGAAAACGAAAAAGCTGTGACGGCAACGCACAAGGAGAATAAATTAAGCGCATATTATTTTGTGTCTGACGGTGAAAACGGGAGCCGCATGACACAGGAATTATTGCGGGCATATTATAAAGTAACCGGAGACCCAATACTCCTTCCGGAGTACGGCTTCTATGAAGGTCACTTAAACTGCTATAACCGCGATTCATGGTCTGACGAGAAAGGGGATAAGCTTTGGAACGTAAAAGGAACAGACCCAAGTGACAGTGAAGGCGTGACAGAATACGAGAGCGGTATGGCAAAAGGCTACCGTCTTGCAGAAGGACTCCATTCAGAGTCGTTAAACGGAGAGAGACCTACGGTAGCAACGGACAATTATCCCGAGAGTGTAGATACGCCGTTTCAGTATTCAGCAAGAGCGGTTGTGGATACCTACCTGCATTTTGACATGCCTCTTGGATATATTCTGCCCAACGACGGCTATGGCGGAGGGTACGGTCAGAACGGTTACTATATGCAGGGCGGCGTGAATGAAGACGGCGGCAGCTCACCGGAACGTCTTGCCGCGGTAGATGCTAATGTGAACAACTTTGCACGATTCACAGAATATGCCAATGCCAAAGGCGTGGCAACAGGTCTTTGGACGGAGAGTAATCTGGCTCCGGATTCAGACAGCCAGACATACTGGCATTTGCTTCGTGACTTCAGACAGGAGGTTGCCGTGGGCGGCGCTACGACTTTGAAGACGGACGTGGCATGGGTTGGCCCGGGATATTCTTTCCAGCTGAATGGCGTGAAGACGGCATATGACATCGTGACTACAATGTCAAATTTCCGTCCGAATATCATTTCTCTGGACGGATGGGCCGGTTCACAGCGTTTTTGCAGTGTGTGGACAGGGGACCAGACCGGCGGTAACTGGGAATATATCCGTTTCCATATTCCGACCTATATCGGAAGTTCCCTGAGCGGCAATCCGAATATCGGAAGTGATATGGACGGTATTTTCGGAGGAAAGGCGCTGATCGCGGTCCGTGATTATCAGTGGAAAGCATTTACTCCGCAAATGCTCAATATGGACGGTTGGGGAAGTTACGTGAAAGCGCCGTATACGTTCGGAGATCCATACACAGGAATCAACCGTATGTATTTGAAGATAAAGTCAAAGCTCATGCCATATATCTATACAAGCGCGGCATCGGCAGCTAATATCGACACCGGAAATGATGACACGGGCCTTCCGATGGTACGCGCAATGTTCTTAGCGTATCCGGAGGATAGGTATGCTTATACCAGGCAGGTGCAGTATCAGTATATGCTTGGCGCCAATGTACTTGTAGCTCCGGTCTATAAAAGCGTTGCGGCAGATGAGATTGGAAATGATGTCAGAAATAATATTTACCTTCCGGACGCAGAAGAAATCTGGATCGACTATCTGACCGGGGAGAAGTACAGAGGAGGACAGGTGCTCAATAACTTTGAAGCGCCCATTTGGAAACTTCCGGTATTTGTGAAGAACGGAACAATTCTTCCCATGTACGAAGCAAACAATACACCGGATGAAATCAACAAGGCAAACCGTATTGTGGAATTTTGGCCGGCAGGCAGCAGCGCCTATACGGCATTTGAAGATGACGGAAAATATATCAAGAATGAGACAAAACAGGAAGATGCTTATGGAACGATTGGGCATGTTTCTTATGGAGACCATGTATCCACGACTTATACATCATGTGTAGAAGGGGACACAGTGGTGATCATGGCAGAGCCTTCTGGCGGAAATTACGAAGGATTTGAGCCTGAGAGAAAGACGACCTTTATTGTAAACCTTTCCAAGAAGCCGGAGGAAGTGCTTGCCAGGAATGGCGAAACGGAGCTTCATATGGAAGAAGTATGGGATAAAGCGGCCTTTGAGGCAGCTGTACCGAAAAACGGAGAAGCAGTATTCTTCTATGACGACGCGCCGGCCCTTATGACTTACGCGTCAGAAAAAGAGTCAGAGATGAATAAGCTTACGAAAGACGTAAGAACGACTCCTAAGCTTTACATAAAACTTTCAGAAGCGGACATAAGGAAAGAAAGCCAGACAGTAGAAATCAAAGGATTTGTAAGTGAAATGCTTCATATGGAGGAAAAAGAGAATGGGGCGCTGGAAATCCCGGCTCTTCAGGCAGTAGAAGAGAAGGCGACTCCCACAAGCATCTGGCTCCACTGGACAGAGGTGAAAGGAGCATCTTCCTATGAGATGCTGGTGGACGGAAGAATCTATTCCATGGGAAAAGCCTTTTCTTACGAGCATGATGAACTGGAGTACCATTCAGAGCATTCTTACCGTGTGCGTTCCAGAAATATGGAGGGGTACTCCCCGTGGAGTGATGAGATTCATGCATGTTCGCTTTTGGATCCATGGTTAAATGAGGTTGGCGCACTTGGTAAGATTACATGGACAGGTAATAATGAGGATATAGATCTCCGTTATCTCAACGACCATGCATTTGCAGGGCTGTTCTTTAGCTGGGATGATGTAGAAAAAGTAAAACCTGCGGCAATTTATGACTTTGGCGCTGTATATGAGTTGGATAAATTTGACTATTATCCCCGTGACACTTATGGAAACGGTACGGCAGTGAGAATGAACGTGTACTCCAGTCTGGACGGCGTTCACTGGAAGACGGAATGGGACGGGACAAAGGAGGAACCGTGGTCTTACGATACAAGCCTTGAATTGGAGGAAAATGCCAGGACAGTACCGTTAGACGGGGTAAAAGCACGTTTCCTGAAAGCAGAAGCAATTGAATGTAAGGGAAATAAATTTGCAACTCACGAGATGCCGGTATATAAGAAAGAAGGCACAAAAGGATTTGCAGTGGGAAGTACCAATGGGAACGCCACGGTTACAGAAGGCGACTATACGAATATGAAGAACTATCTTGGAACAAGCGTGAAAGACGGTTCTAACTTTACGGATCAGATTCAGAAACGCTGCGGCGATATTAACATGAACGGCATCTATGATGTATATGATTATGCATACACCATGTTTCATTTAGATGACGGAACGACTATGACCGGTAAACCGGAAGGAAGCATTGCGCTTGTTCCTGAAAGCGAGAGTGTGAAAGCGGGAGAGACATTTACCATGACGGTTCTTGCAAAAGACGCTTTGAACGTCAACGCGTTCGGTAAAGTGATCGACTATAACCCGGCGAAACTGGAATTTGTGTCAATTGAAGGAAATGATTCCGTAAAACAGATGGAAAACTTAACTGTGAATAAAGTATATTCTGACGGCACGGCTTATGTGAACCTTGCATTTGCAAACCGAGGAAATAAAAAGCTTTATAATGGAAGCGGTGAGCTTGCAGTCATTACCATGAAGGCGCTTGCAGATGTAAGACCGGCAGAAGAGATGGAATGTGAGGGCGTTCTTCTTATCGGTCCGGAATTTGATACGGTATAATGTGCTTATTCGTGAAAGGAAGAGGCCGAATGGCCATGAATACCATTTAAAAATCTTATTCCAAAACGCTGTCTGAACCCGCGCGATGATTGCAAAGAAGAATAAAAACCATGTCATGGAAGTGATTTCCATCATAAGCGGGTATGCAACTGTGATGAGAACGGGGGAGGTGAGAGCCTTCCCTGTTTTTTTATGCCCAGCCCCATGCAGCGGAAATATGCCGATGAAGCGGCGCACGAGTAGAAGAGAAGGGCGTTCCCAATTTCCCTGAGGTGCATAATCTTAACTGTAAGCAACACCTATATTGACGCAGGAGGGTATGCACATGAATGATTACAGCAAAATCACAGCCCTTTACTCCCGCCTGTCCGTGGGGAATGAGGATAGGGACGGCGGCGAGAGCAACAGTATCCAGAACCAGAAGAAATTTTCGGAAAGCTATGCCAGACAGTTAAAATTAACCAATCTCCTGCGCAAATTGTTTCAGGCCGATCTGGTATGCCTTCAGGGTCTTTTCATCCAGCCGCTTCTGAGTTTGGCAGAAGGAAAGATAATTACTGATGTGTGACTGTAAGTTTTCCATTTTTAAATTCTCCTTTTGTTTTTGGTTCCTTATAAGTGGCCGCATCTCGGGGGCAATGAACAGTCTTGTATGAAAACCTTTACGAGGAGGATTTTGTTAGGCTTGAAAAAAAGATAACTTTTGCATATAATATAGGTACCAATAAAGAAGGAAGGAAATAGCGTATGAGTGATAGAGAACAGGCAAAACAGATTATAGATCAGCTTCCGGAATATAAAATAGGAAAGTTGCTTTTGTTTTTGAAAGGAATACAATTTGATGATGATATAGAAGATGATATATATTGTCAGAAATTGTATGAGGATTACTTAAATGATCCTGATCCTGAAAAGCATGAAACAATAACTCTTGAGGAATTGGCAGCGCGGGAAGGAATTGAACTATGAAATATACAGTAGTTATTGAAAAATTAGCTGAAAAATTTATAGTTAAGCTTCCAAAACCTGATAAAGAGAGAGTCCTAAAAGCAATTTATAAGTTGCCGGAAGGAAATGACATCAAAGAGCTAAGAGGAAAACAAAATAGAGGATTATACAGGTTGCGTGTGGCTGATTATCGGATTATTTACACAATAGACAATGGGAAATTAATTGTTTGTGTCGTGGATGCTGGGAATCGTGGGGAAATATATAAAAGATATTAAATAATAATTTCAGAAAGAGGAAACTTTAGCATATTATAAGGTTTCCTCAACTTTTTTATTGCAAAAGTTCAGGTATGCATCATGCCAGGCAAAGCGCGATTAAAAAGGAAAAACATTGAAAAGTAAAGCTGCTTTTGAACGGTTCTGTTTCCGGCTCCTCATGGAATTCGGATATAGGGCACAACACTTCCGCAAAGCCCCCAAATTGCCGGTTAAGAAATCAGCATAAACACTATGTTTTGCATCTTATCGCGATGATTCGTTTTCTGATTCATAGTATTGTGCCTGAGCGTTCCACAGTTTGTAATACATTCCGGACTTGTCATGCACCAACGCATCATGGCTGCCGCGCTGAACCAGTCTGCCTCCATGAAATACTGCAATATCCTGACAAAATCGGCAGGAAGATAGTCTGTGTGAAATGAATACAGCAGTTTTATTGCCAATCATATCATTCATTCTGTTGTATACCTCAAACTCCGCCACCGGATCAAGCGCTGCCGTGGGCTCATCAAGTATCATGAGAGGCGCATCTTTATATAAAGCTCTTGCCAGTGCAATCTTCTGTGCCTCGCCTCCGGAAATATCAACACCATTTTCGTCAAAATTCTTATATAATGCTGTTGAAAGTCCATGGGGCAGCTTGACAAGCCGCATTCCGAAGCCGGCATCACGAAGACACTGTTCGGCTTTGGCTGAGTCTATGCTCATGGCACCGGCAACATTTTGCCCCAGTCCAAAAGAGAGCAGCTTAAAATCCTGGAACACAACAGAAAACAACTGCATATACTCGTAATAATTGTATTTTCGTATATCGATTCCATTCAGCAGTATCTTACCTTCGGTGGGATCATACAGGCGGCACAGCAGCTTGATAAAAGTGGTCTTCCCGCTTCCGTTCCTGCCCACTACAGCCATCTTTTGCCCTGCATGGAATGTCATGGATACATTGCGCAGCGCATAATTCTCCTGACCGGGATACCGAAATGAGACATTACAAAATTCAATCGCAAATCCTTTGCAGCTATTTTGGCCGACAGCCATGTCCCCCTGGTCCATTTTGTTTGGCATATCCAAAAATTCAAATACGGTGCGCAGAAAAGAAGTGTTGTTCCTCAAATCACCCAACGCCTCAATCAGCATGGATAAACCGCCGGATAATGCGGTAACAGCGCTTACATATTGTACAATGGAACCCACACCGAAGGCTCCTCCCAGTGCTTTCAGGCATACAAAGATATATGCGGCTCCTACAAATAACTGTGACACAGCTCCGGACAGGGCCTGGTATCCTCCCATGGCCCCTCTGGATGCTTTTGCCAGTTTTGAGGTGGGAATAAATGGGTTATACTTTTTCAGGTTATTTCTGCTAAGAATATCCTGCCGATAGATACGTACATCCAGTGCCTTCGAACGGTCATTCCCGAGATCTCCGAGCCAAAACCCGAAAAGCCGATTTCCCAATTGGTTTTCATCCGCATACTTTACCCAGTAGAAATTAGCTTTGACGGACAATAGAGGTGCGGCAAACGTAACGCCAGACATGACTGCAATCATCAGCAAAATGAAAACCGGATGATTCAGTATTGTTAATCCTCCACTGTCCGTTGTCACCGGCAGTCGGAATAGTGACGCAGTTAGCAGGATTGCACTGATCATGCACATAACAGACCTGATGACCGCATCAAAACTATAGATAAGCTTATATAATCCCCATCCTCCTGAATCTGTATTTTGCCATATCCGGGAACGAAGTTCCTGTACATGACTGTCATCCACATCCGCAAAATCCATAGACAGCAGTTTCTCAATAAAAACTTTATTCTGGGTGTGCCAGAGATAAGCCAGCTGAACATTCTTCCACCTTGTCAATCCTGCGCAGAGCAATGAAAATATTGCAGACGTGCCCAACAATGCCATGGCATATGCTGTGAGCATCTGCGGATCACGCCCTCCCGCAATCTCATCAAGGAGACGGGCCAATAACCAAATGTCTGCATATGGTGCCAGGGCAGAGACAATTCCGCATATCAGTACAGATAGCAGCAGTCCGGGGTTCTCTCTCCGCCAGACCCTGAATCCCCTCAAAGATAACTGCACGGTTTCCTTAAAAGAAACCTGAGATTTATTTGGAATGTCCTGTTTGCGTTTTTGCATGATGATGTTAAACTTTATGATGATGCCAGGCTTCATTGCACGCCTCCTTCCCGATAATATTTGCTTTGGATTTCAAAGAGATCTGCATAATGCCCGTTATGGGCCAGTAATTCGTCATGTGTCCCCTCTTCAGCAATGCGCCCTTCTGCAATCAATATAATACGGTGGCAGAATCTGGTGGAGGCAAGGCGATGTGAAATATAGACAGCCATCCGGCCATCCGTGAGTTCGCTGTATTTGTGATATATTTCACTCTCGGCAATTGGGTCGAGAGCAGAAGTCGGTTCATCCAAAACGATAATGGGAGCATTCTTATATAAAGCCCGGGCCAGCATCAGCCGCTGCAGTTCTCCCCCCGATAGTTCAATGCCATCTTCAAACACTTTGCCGATATGTGTTTTCACACCCGCAGGCAGTTGTTTGATTTTCTCTGTGAGCCCTGCCTGATGGATGCATCGCTCCATAAATGCATTGTTTATATTTTCATCGGTCTGTGCAATGTTTTCGGCAATCGTCACATCAAGAACCGAAAAATCCTGGAATACAGCGGAAAAAAGCTGATAATAATCCCGTCGGTTATACGTTCTGATATCTATGTTATTTAGCAGCACTTTTCCTTCTGTGGGATCTAAAAACCCGCATATGAGTTTCACGAGTGTTGTTTTCCCTGCGCCGTTCAGACCAACAACTGCTAACTTCTCTCCCTGTCTGATGGTCAGGCTGATATGGGAGAGTGTGTTCTTTTCAGCCTCCGGATAGCAAAAAGAGACATCCTGCAGCTCAATCTGATAAGGAATGTTCAGGTTCGGCGTTATGGGGATACCCTGCTCCAACTGAAATGTTTCGGGATAATCGAGAAATTCCCGGACGGCACAGATATCAAGGCTTTGTTTCCGAAGGGCTGCAAGGTCAGTCATAATTCTGCCTATGCCGCCGGTAAATAAATTCACTGTATGAAAGTACAGCACAAACTGCGGGGCAGACATCCCGCCCTGAAGGACAGCTCCCAACAGAAAAAAATAGACAATGCCATTTCTCATTAATGCAAGGATCACATCTATGATATTGCCCCAAATACAGACTCGTTCCCCGCGGGCAAGAAAGCTCCGGTACAGACCCAGCATGCTGTTGTATACATCTTCTATCCAACCCTGCATTCCAAAAATACGGACATCCTTTGCCAATGTATAATCCCTGGATTTTTCACTGAGATAATTCATACGGCGGGAATATTCTGCTTCTTCCTCTCTGTGCCGGTATCCCCAGCCGTTGAGATAATTGCTCACTGAAAAACTCACAATGGTAGTTGCCAAAACGGCAATGATCATCAATGGATTCAGCGCAGCAAGCAGGAAGAGAAAAACGATAAATTCAACTATGTTTTTTAACAGATTCACCAATGTTGTCCAGACTGCCTCGGTAGCTGCTGAGTTGCTGGTGACAAGCATGGAAGCTTTATCCATTTTCTTACGGACTTTCTGATCCAGAATATCTGGATATGACATGGTTAAGGCCTTATTTTGGATCATGGAGCCGATGATGAGACGAACTTCAATACGCCCAAACTGTGAGCAGGAAGAGAAGTACGACCAGGCTGCACGAAGCAATATCAATATTCCTGTAAACGCGAGGATGATCCCAGTAAGTTCTGTAACAGAAACGTTTGTTTCAACAACTCCGAGTATGGTCGGCACAATAAAAAGCTGTGTAAGGCTCAGCAGGATCGCAACAACCGCCATTGTCAGGGCGAGCAAAATGACACTGCGGCGCTGTTTCCATGCCAGCGATATCATATATATCATGTTCTGTCCTAAACTGTGAGCAGGCTTTTGTTTCCTATGCTGAGCGGTAAGCCCCTTTGATGAAACAGGCATTACAATTCCCCCTTTTCATTGAAATATTCTCTTCATTTCAAGATTTATTTTTAGCATTTTGGCAACAGAATCTGCCCTTTGATTCTAATATAGAATTTTCAGACAGAGAAAAAAAGAGTGGAGAATGGTTATAATTATTTTGGCCGAAAAAAAGGACTTTACCCTTTTAGGATAAAGCCCTGTAAATTATCTTTTTATTATTTTACGAATCGTATCATAAGAAAGATGAAAGCATTCACACAATTCATCCATGCCCGTACCTTTTAAGTACAAGTCAGTAATCATGGCATTCCTTTGCTCATAATACTGTTTAGAGCCGCTTTTGCTTCCCCATGACTTTTTACACTTCGCGGAAGGAACATATAGTAATTGTCCGCTTACATAAACGGATAATTCTTTGAGAAGCTCCTTTGGAAGCACATCTGCTGCATTTAAATATTCCACAATTCATCCCGTCCTTTACTTAATATGATGAAATAAAGTGCAGAATCAGCAGATTATGCAACGTTCATTATACCCATGCAGACCGCTGCATTTCTACTATTCTGCATGGGAAAATGCAATAGCCGAATATACATGGCCTATAATATTCACTACAAGCACCTCCTTGTGAATCCAGTACGCATGAAACAGTAAGTACCTATTTAAGTATACAAAAATTCTTGGAGAAAAACAACTTGTTTTTCATATTCTTATCTACTTTTGACAGACAAGTATTCTTTCTCTTATTTCTGCCCTGATGATGGTTCGCAATATGAGGGAAAAGGATATTAGATATTTATCCTTTGCCTTACGGTCAGACTGGTGTGGAAAGCGGCGTTGCAGAGAAAGAACAGGACAAAGAAAATATGCTGCCATAGGAATTTATGGACTGGCTGTATCAGCAGAGTAGTGTTATAATGGAAACAAAACAGAACGTGTGGGAGTGGTGTTACGATTGTTTAACCGGCGTTACGGAAAATCCGTGAAAAGGGACACTTTAGAATTCAGAAAGCAGCAAGTAATACAGAGAAAAAGGAGTAAAGGATGCCGACTTTAGATTGGATTGGAAAAGATAAAGTGATCAACCATCATATGGAAGTGCCATATCGAGTGTTGCATCGAATATACAGCTTCGATTCAAATGGAGAGCATTACGATGACAATGGCAGTGAGAATAAGATCATTCATGGGGATAATTTGGAAGCGCTGAAATCATTGCTGACAGATTACGAGGGGAGAATTAAATGTATCTATATAGATCCACCGTACAATACCGGGAACGAAGGCTGGATATATAATGACAATGTCAATGATCCCAAGATAAAAAAATGGCTGGGAAAGGTGGTGGGAAGAGACGGGGAGGATTTGAGCCGCCATGATAAATGGCTTTGTATGATGTATCCCAGATTGCGGCTGCTTCAAAAGCTGTTGGCAGAGGACGGCGTGATTTTTATAAGTATTGATGATCATGAATTGTATAACCTCAAGGCACTTTGCGACGAAATTTTTGGGAGTAACTGTTTTGTGGCAAATATTTCATGGCAAAGAACATATTCCATGAGAAATGACTCGAAAGGGATCGCGGCAGAAATTGAGCATATTTTAGTGTATTCAAAGCGTCAGGGGTGGGAGCCCCAAAAGCTGGGCAGAACGGAAGGAATGGATTCAAAATATAAGAATCCTGATCATGATCCCCGGGGTGCATGGAGAAATATTGTTGCGAGTGCACCTAACGCGAACACGCATCAGGGAATGGTATATGCGATACAAAACCCGGTGACCGGGAAATATGTCTATCCGCCACAGGGCAGATGCTGGGCGCTGGGGCAAGACCAGATGCTGACTGCGATGAATCAGTGGTGTAAATATGAGCTGCGGGATTTGCACGATGATGTAGAAAGAGCAGAGATATGTGGGGTATCTGCAGAAGAAGTACGGAAAGATGTGCCGGCAATTGTATTAAGCGACACACTGGAAGCGGCAAGGGAGAAAAGCACAAAAAAGTACAAGGGCGTTCTGCCTGTTTTTTTCTTTTCAAAAAAAGGAAAGGGCACATTGAGCCGCAAGGCATATATAAGTCAGGTTGGCGGGAGACCGGTGACCAACTTTTGGAGTTTTGAGGAAACAGGCCACACGGATGAGGCATCACGATTACTAAAAGTTTTATTTGACGGAGTGGCTGTTTTTGACACGCCCAAGCCGCCTCGGCTAATTGAACGTATCTTACATATTATTGGAGATACGGATGCAGTAATCCTGGATTCCTTTGCCGGCTCCGGCACTACTGCCCACGCCGTCCTCAACATGAACAAGGCAGACGGCGGCAACCGGAAATTCATTCTCATCGAGACGGAGGATTATGCGGACAGTATCACTGCCGAACGTGTGAAAAGAGTGATTCGTGGATATGGAGAGGGCAAAAACACTGTGGAGGGTACCGGAGGCAGCTTTAGCTTTTATGAGATGGGTGAGAGGCTGATGCTTGATAATGGAACCATAAACCCTGACATGGATATCCGGAGTATCAGAAGCTTCATATGGTACACAGAAACGAGGAAACCACTGCCGGATGCAGAACAGAGTGATAATGAATATTTCCTGGCCGTAGACAGGGAGACTGCCTATTACTTACTATGAAAGTCTTCGACTTTCACAGCATGGATGGCCATGCGGCCCGCTAAGCGGCAGGTTGAGCATGATGGAGGTTTACTATGAAAGTCTTCGACTTTCACAGCATGGATGGCCATGCGGCCCGCTAAGCGGCAGGTTGAGCATGATGGAGGTTTACTATGAAAGTCTTCGACTTTCACAGCATGGATGGCCATGCGGCCCGCTA
>OFGQ01000787.1_pt1 | contig 23566 bp, 20 predicted proteins | sample 1521791 | NCBI WGS metagenome assembly OFGQ01 (sample SAMEA3504116, study PRJEB24116) | mouse gut metagenome | biome: mouse gut; feature: mouse-associated habitat; material: faeces | place: Denmark | collected 2011 | reverse complement strand
TTATTGAATACACAAAAATGCGTTTCATCTGCAATTTCATTAATTTTATCACTAATTTTAATGAATCATATTTTTATATTTTAAAATACGCAAAAAGACTCCTTTCGGAGTCCTGCGTTTGTTCAGATTTCTGTCCTCTAATGTCACTCTGAATTTATTAAACTATTTTAAATGTCTACTTCACTGGTAAAATTATGCTTACACAAAAATACCCATGAGATTGAAACCATTCAAAACTCCCATGATTTTTCTCCACCGTCTCCTTTACATTTAACATGCCAATTCCATGGTTTCTTTTATCTTGCTTATGTGATTTAGGCAGACCATTTTTATTTATATCTGTTTTATCTATATCTTTTGATATGGAATTCTTAACAACATATTCTACGAACTCCTTTCCTTTATGAATCGTTATCACAATTTTTGGAGAATTAATGTTGTGCTCAGTAATTTCCTCAACTGCATTTTGAAAAATATTTGAAAATATAGTGCAAACATCTGTATCTTCTACATCGAATACCACTGGAACCTTACTTTCAATAACTATTTCTATATTGTCAGGAAGCATGCTAAATAGATAATTCATAATTGTATCTACCATTTCATTTCCCGTAACATAATACGTATTTATAATTTTGCTAAATCTACCCAAAACATTAGATAGATATTTTCTTGCTTCATTCACCTTATTCAAAGCAAGAGTATCTTGAATATACCCGAGATGTCCCATCATATCATGCCTGTATTTTCGCGTATCTGATTCTTTTTTTAATGCTTGTTTATAATAATTTACTTGGGATTCCTTCAACAGTTTTTCTGTTTTCAGCAATTGTTCCATAATCTCATGTGTCTTTTTGATATAAATCACAAAAATAACCAGCAAAATAATACTCACATAAATAGAAAAATCCAGAATATTATATAATAACACAAATTTACTGTTTGGCAGATAATCACTTACTTGATTTAAAATACCTAAACAAAACATCATTGATGCCGCGATCATTCCAATCACTATATAAATAAATGAATTAATATGTGTCTTTCTATTGCGCGTCATCTTCTCTTTTACTAACTTGAATAAAACGAGGCAAATTATAGTACAACATTTTTCTTCAAAATAAAGAATATTATTTAAATATTTTTCATCAGCAAAACCAACTATTTGTTCACATGGATATTTGAAAATATTATCTATGCACTCAAGAAGTATTGTTGTAAGTATCAATTGAACTCCATTATCAATCAATTTCCCATTAATCGAAAATAACATTATAAACAAAACATCGCCTGTTACATAAACACTTTTCCATATCTCATCCACCGGCAAACACCCAATCACCACCGGAAAGAGAATACCGATCATCATCCACAGCTTTGTTTTCTGGCGGGCTTCAAACAGGATGCGGATACCCAATTGGTAACACGCCAGCTCTGCCAGATAGATTCCGCAAAGTATTACAATACTCATAATCTCCCTCAACGATATTTCAAATCAAACTTCATATATGCCTGTTCAAATTCTCTTTTCTTTCTTCTGGATACCGGCAGTTCCGTATCTTTCATACGAATGATGCCGTTCCGGTAAGACTGAACCTGCGCCATGTTTACGATATATTTTCGATGTATACGGAAAAACAGCCGTTCATCCAGCTGGCGTTCTAGCTCGCGCAGAGAGGCTTCGCTGCGCAGCATCTTATTTTTCACGCGGTATTCGCTGTAACTGTCATATGTGACAACATACTGGATTTCGCTTTGATGAACTTCATGTGCGATTCTGTTGTAATAGAGTTCTACGCTTCCGCTGCCCAATACTTTTTTCATACAGGCAGCAAGCGCTTCTTCTACTTCGGCCTGTTCGATCGGTTTTACGATAAATCGGAATGCTTCGATGAAAAACGCTTCTTTCATGCGCTCGATCATAACCGTCTCCATAATAATGCGGCAGGAACTGTTTTTCTCCCGTATTTTCCTGCCTGTCTGTATTCCGTCTAACCCCGGCATTTCGATATCCAGAAATACAATGTCGAATTTCTCTACGTCATAAAGCAATTCTGCTCCTGTCGTATAAAGATGTAATTTAAATTCTGCGCCGTTTTTCTCGCAAAATTGGCGGATATATTTCTGCAGCATCACCGTTTGCTCTAAGATATCATCACATATTGCTATTTGTAACATATTTCGCCTCTCTTTTTTCTTTTGTGTATGCAAAATCATTATACCACCAGTGGAAAAATCTGGATTGCAATATCCGAATTGCAAAGCACATGCGCGATTCGCGTATCCAAAAGATAAACGTCCCCTTAGGGAATCCCCTCTTCATTTCCCTCTTTTTTCTCCCTGTTTACTTTTTTAGACAAAAAAGACCAACCTGCCCGGTCAGTCTTTCCTGTTTTCTCTATTCTAATTCAAATCGGCCGGAAGCGCCGCAGGGAAGGATAAGACCGGTGGATGAAACGGGAAGCCCGACTTCATCTGCCGTAATCCTGCCGCCGTATTTTTTTAATTCTGTTCCCAACAGATAGGCCAAAACTGCAGGCTGTAATCCGGTTGTATAGGAATTGATCAAAACAAATAATGGATGGTCGGAAAGCAGCTGACCACATAATTTTAAAAAAGAATGTATGGATTCTTCCATTTTCCAAATCTCGCCTTTGGGTCCCCTGCCGTAAGACGGAGGATCCATAATGATCGCGTCATAACGGTTTCCTCTGCGGATCTCCCGTTCTGCAAACTTTACACAGTCATCTACCAGCCAGCGGATCTTTGCTTCTCCCAGCCCGGAAGCTATGGCGTTTTCTTTCGCCCATGTGACCATGCCTTTGGAAGCGTCCACATGCGTCACGCTTGCTCCCGCAGACGCTGCAGAAAGTGTGGCTCCGCCGGTATACGCAAATAAATTCAGCAGTTTCACCGGTCTGCGCGCCTTTTTGATCTTTTCGGCGCACCAATCCCAGTTGACGGCCTGCTCCGGAAACAATCCGGTATGTTTAAAATGAAACGGTTTTAACTGAAACGTCAGATTGCGGTAACGGACGCTCCACTGCTTGGGAAGATCAAAAAATTCCCACTCTCCCCCGCCTTTGGAACTGCGGTGATAGTGAGCGTTTCTCTTTCTCCAGCCTTTTTCTGTCTTGGGAGTATCCCAAATCACCTGGGGATCGGGACGTACCAAAATATAATTGCCCCACCGCTCCAGCTTTTCTCCCTTGGAACAATCTATGACTTCATAATCGCTCCATTGATCTGCCAACCACATAAAAGCTTCCTTTCTATTTCAGAGCTTCTATAGCGTCTGCTAAATATGGATGTCTCATCTCATGGAATCTTCCTTCATCGGCTGCTTTTGCAAATGCCGGATCGATGGGCAGCCTTCCCAGCACCGGAAGAGATAATTCCTTCGCCGCTTCTTCCACATGGCTCTCACCAAAAATCTTTATTTTTTTACCGCAGTCCGGACAAGTGGCGTAACTGAAATTTTCCACAATGCCCAGTACCGGTATGTGCATCATTTCTGCCATATGATACGCTTTTTTTACAATCATCTGTACCAGTTCCTGCGGAGACGTTACGATGATAATACCGTCTACCGGAATGGACTGGAACACGGTCAGCGGCACATCTCCGGTTCCCGGAGGCATATCTACAAACAGATAATCCATTTCGCCCCAGATCACATCCGTCCAAAACTGCTTCACGGCTCCGCCGATCACCGGGCCTCTCCAGATCACCGGCGCTTCTTCATCGTCTACCAAAAGATTAATCGACATGATCTTTGTCCCGTCTAAAGCTTCCATGGCAAATATTCCGTCGTCGGTTCCGTAAGCAGGACCATGCAGCCCATACATCTTGGGAATAGACGGTCCCGTAATATCGGCGTCCATAATACCGACCGCATAGCCTTCCCTGCGCATAGCGGACGCAAGAGACGCTGTCACAAATGATTTTCCTACGCCGCCTTTTCCGCTGACGACTCCGATAACTTTTTTTACGGAAGACTGCGCGTTCACCGGCTCGATCATACTCTGCGGATTATTCTTCGACGGGCATCCCTCGCAGCTTTCTTTTGAGCAGCCGGAAGCGCTGCTGCATGTACTGTGTTCTGGCATATCTGTTTCCTCTTTTCTTTTTTTGTATTATAATACGAACTTTGCCGTTTACGCAAGCCCCTCTCACGGGCGCAAATCTGGTTATATTTCTTCTTCCGGTTCAAACACCCTCCGGATCCGCTTGATCAGATCATCCGAGCAAAAAGGCTTGAGTATGTAATCACGAATTCCAAGCTTTGCGCTCGCCAGAACAAAGTCTTTATCCTCCATACCGGTAAGCATGATCACCGGTATGTGCGCGCAGCCTTTCATCGCGCGTATTTCCCGCAGCGTTTCAATCCCGTCCTTCTGCGACATCTGTATATCCAGCAAAATAAGATCCGCTCTTCCCTGCTCCAGGTATTTCAAAGCCCGTATGCCCGAATTCACAGTGATCACATCATAATCTTCTCCCAGAGTATTGGAAATCCGGGTTAAGATAATCGCCGTATCATCCACCGCTAAAATACGTTTTTTCGAATTTCTGCCCTCTATTTGACTCATTATTGTTCTTCCTCCTTTTCAAGTTTGCTCAAAAGCCTGCCCAACAGCTCTTCCGCATAATCGTCTTCATATAACCTCAGCTGTTCCTGTATCTGTAAAAAACTCTCCTCCACATCTTCTCTCATCTCATGCAACAGAACCGTCTTTACCCTTTCTGCGCAGTCCTGCGACTGAAAATGCTGCAGTTCTTCCAATGCCTTCGCCGTCTGTTCTCTCAATTCCTCCGGCGGCAGGCCGGGAAGCTTTTTAGTCACGCCGTTCTTGTTCCTGCGGCGTGCCAGAAACTGTTCGATATTTGCCAGAAGTGTCTCATATTCCGCCAACAGCACAGGAAATTTTTCGGCGATGCACGCTTCGTTTCCCTCTGCGGCAGCATACTCCTGTTCACGCGCCATTGCCGAGACCTCCATGGCTCCGATATTGGCGGATGCGCTCTTAAGCCCGTGTACTTCGATCTGATAACGTGACAGATCGGATTGTGCAAGCTCACGCAAAAGCCCTGTTTTATGTTTCCCGTCCATGCAGTAGAGCTCCAGCAGGTCGGCAAATCCTTCTTCGTCTCCGGAATAATACTGCATCGCAGCATGCATATCAATTCCGTCGATTGGAAATGCCGATTCATCCAGCAGCTTAACTTCCGCTTCCTGCTCTCCCGTCTGTCTGTACTCTTTTGGAACCCAACGCAGCAACAGCTGGTTTAACTCCGTCCGATCCAGCGGTTTTGCAATAAAATCCTGAAACCCGCACTCCAGAAAATGCTCCCGCATCCCCTGCATCACATTGGCGGTCAATGCGACCATAGCGGGAGCTATTCCGTTTTCTCCGCAGTCTCTGCGTATAATTTCTGCCGCCTCAATACCGTCCATACCGGGCATCATATGATCCATAAAGATAATATCGTACCGGGCGGCACGCACAAGTTCGATTGCTTCGGGTCCGCTTTCCGCCTCGGTCAGATCAAACGCATATTTTTTCAGAAAGCCCCTGGCCACTTTGCGGTTGATCGCATTATCATCGACAATCAGCACTTTCACACCGGGAGCCGTAAAATGATCCGTCGGTTTCGGCTCTGCCTGCTCCAGTTTGGGCATTTCAGAAATCGGACGCGCGTCTACAATCCTTTGGGGAATTGTAATCGTAACCGTCGTCCCTTCCCCATAAATACTTTCCACCTCGATCGTTCCTTCCATCAGTTCCGTCAGATGTTTTACAATGGCAAGCCCCAATCCGGTTCCTTCCGCGCTCCGGTTCCGCTTGGAATCCACCTGGCGAAAGTCCTCAAAAATCTTGCCAAGGTCTTCCTTGCGAATACCGCATCCGGTATCCTCCACGCAAAACACAAGCAGCTCCTCTTCCGGATTTTTTCCGGGTTCCCCGGCAACGGAGACGCGTACATAACCTGTTTGCGTGAATTTAATGGCATTGTTGATAATATTGATCAGAATCTGTTTGATTCTGCCGTCATCTCCGCAATAGCGGCAGGGAATCGACTTGTCACACTCATATTTCAAAATCAATCCGCGCTGGGAAGCCGCCATATCCATCATTGCTATAATCTCTTCCGCCAGCTCTTTGATATAATACTCCGCATATACCAGCTCCATTTTGCCCGCTTCGACCTTGGAGAGATCCAAAATATCATTGATGATCGCCAGAAGGCTTTTTGCTGCCGACTGCACATCTTTGGCATGCGCGTAAATCCCGGTATCGCTGCACTCCTCCATAATAAGGTCGTTCAGCCCGATGATGGCATTCATCGGCGTCCGGATCTCATGGGACATATTGGCAAGAAACTCGCTTTTCGCAATGCTGGCTTTTTCCGCCTGGCGCCGAACCTGCTTAATTTCATCAATATATGCATTCATATCGGTCATATCCAAGATTAAAATTACGCAGCCCTGAATCTTGCCGTTCTCATCTATAATATGCTTGCTGTGGCTCTCATAGTGCCGCCCGTTGAGCAAAAAACTCTGAGGAACGTCTTTATTGAGCATTTCCTCGCGAAATTCTTCCACGACCCGGATATTCTCTCCCAGCCTGTGAAACGGCAGGCGGGTGAAAATATTCGCCGCCGCCCTGTTATAGCTGACCAGCCGGTCGTGATCGTCCAGCGCGATCACTCCGTCCCCCAAACTCTCCAGAACTTTTGCAGCCGCCAGATGGCGGAAATCATAATTCCGGCGGCTCCAGACGACAATGACCACCATAGACATAGAGATCCCAAGCGTTACCGGCGTAAGATCAAATACCGACACCCATTTACAGATATAGGCGGCAAGCACAAGCACAGGCAGGGTAGAAATCCCCAAAATCGTCCAATACTGACGATTCACCTGCCGGTCCGAGCGTTCACGAATCGCTCTCACCAATGTGTAGATACAAAGCGTATAGGGAATGATAATCCGGCTAAACAAAAACAGCACATACAGCGGTCCGTAAGTGATGCTAATATGATAAAATCCGTCCGCATCCGCACTCCAGCGGACTTCCTGATAAAACAGACCGTACCAGTTAAAAAATACCGAAGGAAGCGCAAAAAAACTAATTGCGCTTAGAACTCTTAAGAATGTTTTCGGCGGAGTAATATAACAGTAAATATAAAGAAACCAGCAGTAAAACAACGGTACAAAAGCAGAACCTACATTTTCCACGGTAACCGCCGTCATGGCAGCTTCCAGCGTAGGCGCCGTCAGTTCCAATAAATAACCCACATTTTGTACCAGCGTACCGCACATCATAAGGATCAGCATCTTCTGTTCTTTGGCTCCGTCTCCGTTCAGCAGAAGAAGCAGTGCGATCACAATCAGGCATATGCCGAAGCACTCCAATGCAATGACTAAATTTACCATAACCCCTCCCGCCCGCTTACGGTTTTCTCAACCGGCGGCGGCTTTTCACTTATTTCCGCAGGCAGCCGGCCGCATGCCATGATACAGGCACATCTGGCGGGCGCCGCAGGATAACGGATACTAAAAATAAAATATTACAATTTCCCCACTGTGTCAAGAAATAGTCCGTTTTTGGCATCGCAAGCACCGTAAGCGCCTTTTTCCGAACCGGGCTCGGAACAAAGTTGACAGCGCAAATGCAACGGTGTTACAATAACAAATAAACATTTGGAGGTAAAAGCATGGATACATACGAAAAAGCTGCCAGAATCGACACATTAGAGAATGAATTTTTAAAAGAAATGATAGATTATACAGGCTACGGAAGCAGAGGCACGATCAATATGGTCGTCTCGCTGCTCGTAACCTTAAAAGAAAGGATTCAGCGGGGAGATAAGATCAAACTGGAGAAAACCGGAGACTTCCTGACATTGGAGTCCTTTGAAAAACTGCTGGAAGACGAATTTTCCACCTATATTACAAAAGCGGTATTCAAAGATCGCATTCTATCCCACAAGGTCTTCTTCCAGGTCGAAAATTCCAAAGAGGGCCTGGACCTGGTCTATTCCGGCTCCAAAGAAAATAAACTGTTTCGCTGGATCGCCGATATCGACGAAGAATATTCCTTACTGGAATTAATTCCGACAAACGTCGTATATATCAGAAACAGCCAGACCAAACAGCTGACGCCTTTTATTTCGGAAAAAGGAAATTATTATACATACTCGGAAGAAGAGGGTAAAATCAAAGAAATTATGTAATCCGGCGGATAAACCATCAAAAAGAACCCATGAGGCGCACATGCCATCTCATGGGTTCTTTTTCTGAATGAAACTATCCGAATCCGTACCGCGGCTTTATTCTTTCAATGCAGCCTGCAGCGCCTTAGAAACCGCGCTGCCTGCAATGAAGCAGACAATGGCCTCTACGACTCCGTTCACCCCTACAAAGGCTGCCACAAACGCAAATGCATTCGACGCGCCGAGGGACTGCGCGATTTCCTGAATGTATTCTGTGGGATAAAAGAAAAGCACTAACAACCCCATAAAGAAGAATGTATTTAACAGCGGACCGATCAGATTTGCAGCAACAACCGCCGCTTTGCGAAGAGACTGCATATTGGAAAGTCCCCGAAATGCCACACCGGTCAGCCAGCCCATCAGAACACGTGAGATTACGCAGACAACAAACGTTGCCGCAGGATTGATCCCGAGCAAAACGGCGCCGAACGGACTCATGCCAAAACACTGGATAAAACTTGTAATTCCAAATACTGCGCCCAAAACCGCTCCCGCCGCGGGTCCCAGGGTAACGGCTCCCACCGTAACCGGGACAACGATCAGGGTAATTTCAAGGCCAAACGTCCGGATATATCCGATCGGCGTAAACGCCAGCAATACGATCACCGCCACCAGCAACGCCAGTTCTACAAACTGCTTTGTCGAAAATTTCTTTGCTCCCATAAACTCTCCTTTTGTCATACATGTGATATTGTTATTGTTCTGCGGCAGGGGCAGATATTGTTCTGCGGCAGGGGCAGAACTTGCGTTGTTTACGTGTTCTCTCTTTTTCCGGTTTCGGATTCCGGCATATAACGTTCCCGAAATATTATGCCAGACGGAAAAAATCGCTCCCGGCAGAGTTGCCAGCGGATTTGCGGCAAAATTGGCAGCTGCCAGCGAAATGGCAAGGCCGCTGTTTTGCATACCCACTTCGATTCCGATCGCCGTTACCTTCTTATCCTCCAGCTTAAGCCATTTTGCCGCCAACGTTCCGAGCAGCAGGCCGACTCCGTTATGAATCGCCACTACGATCATAACCAGCGCGCCGCAGGTAACGATTTTTTCGGCGTTGCTTCCTACAATACCGGAAATAATCATGACGATGGCAGCCACCGATATCAACGGCAGAAAATCCCTGCACCGATCCACCTGTTTTGGAAAAATCCGATAAATAAGGATACCCCCCAATACCGGAAGCAGTACGACTTTTACAACGGAAAGCATCATCGTATACAGCGATACTTCCACCCAGGAACCCGCCAGGGCATACACCAAAACGGGCGTGCAGACCGGCGCTAATATCGTAGATACGATCGTCATTCCTACCGACAGGGGGACGTCTCCGCCCGCCACATAGGTAATCACATTACTTGCCGTTCCGCCGGGGCAGCAGCCGACCAGTATCACGCCAAGCGCCAGGTCTGTCGGCAGATGGAACAGTTTGGCAAGCGCAAACGCCGCAAGCGGCATCAACGTAAACTGCAGCAGGCAGCCGATCAATAGATCCTTCGGGCGCGTAAAGACGATCCGAAAATCCTCCGATTTAATCGTAAGCCCCATCCCAAACATGGCAAGCCCAAGAAACACCGTCGTATAATTCGTTGCCCAGGAAAATCCTCCCGGATAAAAAAACGCCGCAAATGAAAATATAATAATCAAAACAGCTATATTACTTGATAAGAAACCGCATAGTTGTTTCATCCGATTCATTTCACTTCCTCCTTTTCCCCCTGTTTTTGTTTCCAGATTTCATATAACCGATCCAATAAGAGATCTGCACACGCTTCCTTTGTGCGCATTCCCGTATCTTCCTCACCGTCTTTTGTAAGAAACAGCAGGCGGTTCGTATCGCCGCCAAATCCGGCGCCGCTCTCGGTAAGGCTGTTTGCCGCGATCAGATCCGCATGTTTGTTAAGAAGTTTTGCCCTTGAATGTTCTGCCAGACGTTCCGTCTCCATGGAAAATCCGCAAATACACTGGCCCTTTTCTTTGACGCTTCCAAGCTCTGCCAAAATATCCTTTGTTCGCTCCAGCTCAAGCAGCAGCGTCCCGTCCTGTTTTTTTGTCTTTTGGGGATTGACGTTTTTAGGTCGGTAATCTGCAACGGCTGCAGCCTTGATCACGATATCCTGCTGCCTGCGGCGTCCCATCACTTCCCGGTACATATCTTCTGCAGAAAGGACCGGCACAAAGCAGACGCCTTTGGGATGCGGCAGGCTGACCGGACCGCTGACCAGCGTCACGTGCGCCCCGCGCCGCCTGGCGCATTCTGCAACCGCATACCCCATCCTGCCGCTGGAACAGTTGGTAATAAAACGGACCGGATCGACGGCTTCTCTGGTAGGTCCCGCCGTAACCAGAATGCGAATCCCTGTCAGATCCTGTTTTTTCTCATCCGTCGTTTGTACGGAAAGCCTTTTTAACACGGCGTCCATTAAAACATCTTCACTTGCCAGCTTCCCTTCTCCCACCGCATCACATGCCAGACGGCCGACCTCGGGCGCAATGATTTCATAGCCAAAGGATTTCAGGCGGGAAATGTTTTCCTGTACGATAGGATTGCGGTACATATGTACGTTCATCGCCGGAGCAATTAAAACAGGGCAGGTCGCCGCAATCACGGTAGAAGTCAGCAGATCGTCTGCGATACCGTGCGCGATCTTTCCCAGAATATTTGCCGTCGCCGGCGCAATCAGCAAAAGATCCGCCGTCTGCCCCAAGGTAAGATGATGAATCTCTACCGGCGCCTGCCGGGTAAACGTATCCGTCAGGCAGGGCTGTGAAGTCAGCGTTTCAAATGTCACCGGCGAGATAAACTGCGCGGCATGTTCCGTCATCACCGCCTGCACACGACAGTTTTGCTTCACAAGCATACTGGCCAGATTTGCCGTTTTATAAGCGGCGATGCTCCCGGTCACGCCCAAAACCACTTTTTTTCCCGTCAGCATGATGTTTTCCCCGTCCCCAGCGCACCGTGGGCTTCATAACGAGCCACGGATGCAATCCGGTTGTTTTCGTCTACAAACACTACTTTGGGCGGATGCGCGTTTACTTCTTCGCGTTCCATCTGTGCGTAGCTCATAATAATAACCTTGTCTCCCGCCAGCACTTTACGCGCCGCTGCACCGTTTAAACAAATGATGCCGCTGTCCGCTTTTCCGGCGATCACATACGTTTCAAACCGTTCTCCGTTCTCCACGTCTGCGATCTGGACTTTTTCATATTCCAAAATATCTGCCGCCTTCATTAACGTTTCGTCGATCGTAATGCTGCCGACGTAATTTACTTCTGCCTGTGTCACAACGGCACGATGAATTTTACTCTTTAACATTTCAATCCTCATTGTGTGTCTCCTTTACACTTCTATCATAAAATTGTCGATCAGGCGGGTTGTGCCGATAAAAACGGCAACCGCCCCAAGCACTCTGCCCTCCGCTTTTTGCAGCGGTTCGATACTGTCGGCGTCCGATAATTCCACGTAGTCGATCTTCGCCAGAGGCTCCGCTTCTATCGTATTTCGCATATGTGCGAGAATAACGCCGGCATCCCTCTCCCCGTTTCGAATCAGCTCCTCTCCCTGTGCAACCGCCTTGGACAGCACAAGCGCCGCTGTTCTTTCTTCCGGATTTAAATATGTATTTCTGGAACTTTTTGCAAGTCCGTCTTCTTCTCGGACAATCGGACAGCCCACGATCTCAATGTCCATATCCATATCCCGTACCATACGGCGGATCACGGCAAGCTGCTGCGCGTCTTTCTGGCCAAAATATGCCCGATCCGGCAGCACGATATGAAACAGTTTGCTGACAACGGTACAAACGCCCCGAAAATGCGTCGGCCTGCTCTTTCCGCACAGTCCCTTACTTACGTTTTCTACTTCCGTATACGTCGAAAAATCCGGCGCATACATTTCCTCTTTTTCGGGATGAAAAATAAGATCCGCTCCCGCACGCGCACAGACGCGCTGATCCTGGCTAAAATCCCTTGGATAGGTGGAAAGGTCCTCATGTTCCCCAAACTGGATCGGATTGACAAAATCACTGACTACAACTTTGTCGTTTTCTGCCGCCGCCCTTGCGATCAGGCTTTCATGCCCTTCATGCAGAAATCCCATCGTAGGCACAAACCCGACGGAAAGCCCCTGTTTACGCCAGTCTTTTACCTGCTCCCTTACTTCTTTGATCAAACCTGTTGCTCTCATACACAACTTCCTCCCGGAATCTATCATTCTTTGGAACGTTTCCGAATATCGCACAAAACATCTGCCGCCGGCGCTCTTTCGGTTTCCGGCAACAAAAAAGTCCGGACTTTTCCGTCCAGACATACGATAATAATCCTTATTGCAACATGTACCGCCCGTTTGGTGCGATCACGTCTTCATAAGAACTGTATTTCTTTACTTGTATGCTCTGGTACGATTCTCTCTGGATACCGTCCGCTCAAATAGTAACACACCGTTTCTTCGATTGCAAGCGTCAATTGCCGGAATACGGAATTGTTGCAAAAACAGATCGGTCGGATTATACTATAGAAAACCGCATAATTTCTGCATACCGGGCAGACTATGTAATATGCGTCCATCTGACAGTACCTGCTGCCCGCGCGATCTGCACGCGGCAGCCAAAGAAAGGCGCACAGCCTGAAAGAAAGCGAGACTTTATGAGTACAATGAACCTGACTTTACTGACCGATCTGTATGAGATCACCATGATGCAGGGCTATTTTAAAACAAACAACCATGACGTCGTCGTATTCGACGCTTTTTACCGCAGCAATCCCTGCAACGGCGGATATGCCGTCTGCGCCGGATTGGAACAGGTCATCGATTATATCAAACAGCTTCGTTTTTCCGACGAAGATATCGAATACCTGAGGAGCCTTTCCATGTTTGAGGAAGATTTTCTGGACTATCTGAAAGAGTTCCGGTTTTCCGGCGACATCTATGCCGTTCCGGAAGGTACGGTTGTGTTTCCCAGAGAACCGTTATTAAAAGTAATCGCTCCGATTATGGAAGCACAGTTAATCGAAACCGCCGTGTTAAATATTATCAACCACCAGAGTTTAATCGCTACAAAAGCGGCAAGAGTCTGCTATGCGGCAAAAGGAGACGGCGTTATGGAATTTGGGTTACGCCGCGCCCAGGGACCGGATTCCGGCGTTTACGGCGCAAGGGCCGCAATCATCGGCGGCTGTAAGGGAACTTCCAACGTTCTTGCCGGAGCGCTCTTTGACGTACCTGTGTTAGGAACCCACGCGCACAGCTGGATCATGAGTTTTCCGGATGAATATACGGCGTTTTTGACCTATGCATCGCTCTACCCGTCCGCCTGTACGCTTCTGGTGGATACGTACGACACGCTTTTATCGGGCGTGCCCAATGCGATCCGGGTATTTCAGAAGATGAGAGACGACGGCATTCCCCTGACCAATTACGGAATCCGCATGGACAGCGGGGACCTTGCCTATCTCTCCAAAAAAGCCCGGCGCATGCTTGACGAAGCCGGTTTTTGCGACGCCGTAATCGCAGCGTCCAATGATCTCGACGAATATCTGATCCAGAGTTTAAAATTCCAGGGAGCGATGATTACTTCCTGGGGCGTTGGAACCAACCTGATCACGGCAAAAGACAACCCGGCATTTGGCGGCGTATACAAGCTTGCCGCGATACAAAATGCAGACGGTACGTTTGCGCCGAAGATCAAGCTTTCGGAAAATACGGAAAAAGTAACGAATCCGGGCAATAAAATGATCTACCGCATTTACGACAACGATACCGGAAAAATCCGCGCCGATTACATCTGCCTGGAGGGAGAAACGTTTGATACGAACGAAGACCTCGTTCTCTTCGATCCCAACGAACCCTGGAAAAAAACAAAACTTGCCGGAGGCAGTTATTCAATGCACAAACTTCTGGTTCCTGTCTTCCGAAACGGCAGCTGTGTCTATCGTTCTCCCGGCGTCATGGAAATACAGGCTTTCTGCAGCAAAGAAAAAGAAACGATCTGGGATGAAACCAAACGTTTTGTCAATCCGGCAAAGATTTACGTAGATCTTTCCGATCAACTGTATCAGATGAAGCGAAATCTTCTGAGCGAAATGAGCGGTGTCTGATCACCGCTCGCTCGCTTTTTTCATTCTCGTTAAAATCCGGCGCTCCATGCGGGAAACCTGTACCTGGCTTACTCCGAGCCTTGCGGCAACCTGTACCTGCGTCATATCCTTAAAGTAACGGAGTTCGATCAGTTCCCTTTCTTTTTCGTTCAATTCTCCGATCAGCTGTTCTAAAAGCAGATGGTTCACAAGCTCGTCGGTCTTTGGCACTCCCCCTCCGGATACCTGGTCTACCAGATAAATTTCACTGTCGTCAGACTGGTACACGGGCTGATAAATCGACGCCACTTCTTCATTTGCTTCGATCGCTTCCACAATATCTTCCACGCTTAAACCGATTTCCTCTGATATTTCCTGAAGCGTCGCGTCTCTTCCGTATTTCTGTGAAAGCAGATCCGACGCTTTTTTTACTTTCCAGCCGTTTTCTTTTAAAGAACGGGATACCTTCATCATGCTGCCGTCCCTCAAAAAACGCTTGATCTCACCCATGATCATAGGAACCGCATATGTAGAAAATTTTACTTCATAAGCAGTATCAAATTTATCGATTGCTTTCATCAATCCGATGCAGCCAATCTGAAACAGTTCTTCTCTCTCGTGTCCGCGATGCTCAAACCGCCGGACAATGCTCCATACCAGACCCAGATTATCGGAAATGAGCTTGTCCCTCGCATCTTTATCTCCCTCGTGTGCCTGCTTAATGAGAGCTATCACCGCATCCATCCTGATTCTCTTCTTCCCTTACTCCGATTTTCTTTGTCAAAATTACTTTGGTTCCCTCTCCGGCTTTTGACTCCACCTGCATATCGTCCATAAACGCTTCCATAAATGCAAATCCCATCCCGGAACGTTCCAATTCCGGCTTTGTCGTATAAAACGGCTCCATCGCCTTTTGGACGTCCGCCATGCCCACGCCCTTGTCTTCCACAATAATCACGGCGGTATTCCCTTCCAGCATACAGGAGAGACATACGGTTCCCTCGCCGCCTTCGTAGCCATGAATGATCGCATTTGTCACTGCTTCGGATACTGCCGTTTTAATATCCGCAACCTCGTCTAAAGTGGGATCTAACTGTGTGATAAATGCCGCCGCCGTTACCCTGGCAAAGCCTTCATTGACTGATTTCGCATCAAATTCTACCCGCATTTTGTTTTTCATCCTGATTTTCCCCTGCCTTTTCTTAATTCCGTCCATCGTCCATTGTCTGAGGCGCTACACGGATCATCTTATGCAGCCCGGAAACAACAAAGATTTTCTGAATCCTCTCGCTTAAGTGTTCCGCCACAACTTCGCCCCCGCCATATCCCATTTTTTTACAGCGCCCGATCAAAACGCCGATTCCGGAGCTGTCCATAAAATCCGTTTCCGCAAAATCAAATACCAGCCTTCGGACATGATATGCTCCGATCAGCAGATCCGCCTCTTTCCGAAGCTGCGTGGCATAATGATGGTCAACTTCTTTCGGCATGGAAATCCTCATGCACCCATCTTTTAACTGATACTTACATTCCATATAAAGCCTTCCTTTCTGTTTCTGCATTTTATACCGGTTCTGTCCAAAGAACCCACAGAGCCCGTCCCCCTCTGCGATCCGGCTCCAATCCGCATGCCGCGTTCCTGTGACGGGCTGTTCGGACAGCTAAAAAAAGACGCCGGCGCACAACTTTCGCGCCTGACGTCTTTTGTATTTTTCTTATACTTATTGTCCTTCCTGCGGTGGATTCTGCTCTCCTTCCTGCGGTGGATTCTGCTCTCCTTCCTGCGGCGGATTCTGCTCTCCCTCCTGCGGCGGATTCTGCTCCTCCTGGGTTGGATTCTGCTGCCCCGTCTGACCACCGGTTCCTGTGTCGCCGACATAATTCTGTGCCACGCGCGCCCGTTCCGTTCCCGGATACTGCTCTACCACTTTCTGATAATACACGGCCGCCTGCTCCATATTGTCCTGCCGGCGATAGGACTGCGCCAGATAATACAGCGCATAACCGTCCTTGTATTTCTCGTCGGTCTCCACAACCTTGCCCAGCTTCTCTACGGCCGTCTGATAATCGCCCTTAGAATACGCGCTGTAGCCTTCCTGGTAAAGCGCCGCCAGATACTTTTCATTGACTTTCGCACTGATATCTGCGTAGATCGTTTTTGCGCTGCCGCTTAAATCTTCTTCCCTGACCTGCTCCAACGCCGTCCCCGCCGCTTCCATATCGTCTGCCGCATAGGAAGCATACGCATTCAAAAGCTGTTCATACGAATGAAATTTCTTCTCGATTCCTTCCGAATCTTTTTTTGCTTTTTCCATCTGCTTCGTCAAATCTTCCACTTCATTCTCCAGTGAAGAAATCGACTGTTCTTTTGTGGATATCGTATCGTTAGCCGATTTTAAGGCTTCGTTTGCCTCGCTTTTCGACTGCTGTTTCATATTCGGAAGCAGTAAAAACATAGCGATCCCCACGCCGAGCGCGACGCCTATCACGATATTGATAATGGTCGAAACTGCGGAATTGTCTTTAAACTGCGTGGGCATAATCACCGTATCATTGCCGCTTTGGTAAGAAATGAGATCTTCTTTTTTCTGTTTTCTGGACGGAGCCTCTGCATATTTTCGGCTTACTTCTTTTTGATAACGCAGCGTCGTCGTATTGTTCTCATCGATCTTCGCAGCGTTTTTCAGCGCTTTTTTCGCCTGGTCGTATCTGCCCTCCTGCATATAAAGCAGCGCCAAAAGCTGATGTCCCCGAACCAGTTTCGGATTTAAGGAGAGCACTTTCTTTAGCTGGATCATGGCAAGGTCCCTGCTGTCCTGCCTGCAGTAAAGCAGCGCCTGATTATACTTCTTGATCGTCTGGTTGATCGTATCCAGACGGGAAGAATTATTCTGTATTTCGTTTAAATAACGTCCGGCTGCATTGTCGCGGTTTTTATAATTTTTGCTGATGACCCACTCGCTCAACGCCGAAACGGTCTCTCCCATTTCAAAATACACCAGTCCCAGAAGGTTTCTGGCGTCGATGTTCATCTTATTTAACTGCAGGCTCTTTTTTAAACTTTCGATCGCTCCGGAAAGGTTTCTCACGCCTGCGCGCTCCAATCCCTCATTATAAAAAGAATTGGATGCCTGCAGGATTTTTTTATAGATTTTTACATCCGCACCGCATTTTTGGCAAAAGCCCGACATCGTCAGCGGCGCGCCGCAATTATAACATTCCATAGTTCACCTCGCTATCCGATTTAATTATTTCTCTCTTTCATCATTTCAAGCAGAATATCCGTCATATCGGTCAGATCCCGGTTATAAATGGCGTCTTCCGCTTCCTCTACTTCCAAACTCGGCTGAAATTTTTTCAATTCTTCTTCAAAATCTATCATAACTGCACCTCTTTCTTCCCAAATAAAAACCACTACATTATATAGATCCGTATTCCTGCCCAGACGCCGGGTCTGCTTTCCGGCACACGAATTTACCGGCATCGGGCTGGATACCTTTACCATTATAATATAGTGGTTCTAATATGCAAGCAAAAAAATATTAACTTTTTATTATCTCGCCGCAAAAAGCTACACAATTCTGCAATAACTTTTCCGGATTTACAGAAACGGCTATTTTAATGCAAGAAGGCGCGCCGTTACCTGCTCCATCATCTGTTCGTACTTAGCGAGTTTTTCTTTTTCCTCCTGAACTTTTGCCTCCGGCGCTTTACTCAAAAACCGTTCGTTGCCGAGCATTCCCTTTGACCTTGCCAGTTCCTTGTTTAACCGCTCCTTTTCCTTTTGCAGACGTTCTTTTTCTTTTTCCAGGTCTACCAGGTCGGAGAGCGGAATATAGGCTACGGCATCCGGAATCACAATCGACACCGCATCCTCTGCAATGCCGGATTTATCCGCCTGTACCGTAATTTCCCCGGCACCCATCAGTCCCGCGTACATATCCTTCTGCGACGCAAATACGTTTCGGACTTCTTCTTTGTCGGAAACAAGAAATACGGATGCTTTTCTCGACGGCGGAACGTCCATTTCCGAGCGGCGGTTTCTGACGCTTCTGACCAGCTCTTTGCAGCGTTCCACAACCGCTTCTTCTCCTGCAAAACTGCGCTCCTTCTGATATACCGGCCAGTCGGCAAGCATAATGGTTGCTTCTTCCGGATGCAGGGTACAGAAGATCTCCTCGGTCAAGAACGGCATAAACGGATGCAGCATTTTAAGCGCCTGCGTCAATACTTCTTTCAGTGTCCAGAGCGCCGCATTTGCCGAAACCGGATTCTCCTCGCGGCGGTACGTACGGCGTTTTGTCATTTCAATATACCAGTCGCAGAACTCGTCCCAGATAAAATCGTATACTTTCTGTACGGCAATGCCCAGCTCAAATTTATCCATATTTTCGGTCATTTCTTTCGCCAGGTCATTGACTCTGGATAAAATCCACCTGTCTTCTGCCAGCAATTCTTCTCTAGCGGGCTCTGCAGGCTCGGCATCGCCGAGATTCATCATAATAAACCGGGAAGCGTTCCATACTTTGTTGGCAAAATTACGGGAAGCTTCCACGCGTTCCCAATAAAAACGCATGTCATTGCCCGGCGCATTTCCGGTGACTAACGTTAAACGGAGCGCGTCGGCGCCGTACTTGTCGATCACTTCCAGCGGGTCGATGCCGTTGCCCAGCGACTTGCTCATTTTGCGCCCCTGTGAATCCCGAACCAGCCCATGGAACAATACGGTATGGAACGGCGCTTTTCCCATCTGTGCATAGCCGGAAAAGATCATGCGGATCACCCAGAAAAAGATGATATCATATCCCGTCACCAGTACGTCGTTCGGGTAAAAATAATCGAGATCTTCCGTTTCTTTTGGCCATCCTAAGGTAGAAAACGGCCAGAGCGCAGAGGAAAACCAGGTATCTAACGTATCCTCATCCTGCCGGAGGTGCGTACAGCCGCAAGCCCCGCATTTATCCGGTGCCGTCTTGGCAACCGTCATTTCACCGCATGCCTCGCAGTAATATGCCGGAATCCGATGCCCCCACCAAAGCTGTCTGGAAATACACCAGTCGCGGATATTGTCGGTCCAGTTAAAATACGTTTTTTCCATCCGTTTGGGCAAAAGCCGGATCTCCCCGTTTTTTACGCCTTCCACTGCAGGTTTGATCAGTTCGTCCATTTTTACAAACCACTGCTGTTTGATCATCGGCTCTACCGTCGTGCCGCAGCGGTCGTGGGTTCCTACGTTATGGGAGTGCGGTTCGGTTTTCACCAAAAGCCCTTGTTCTTCCAAATCTTTTAACAGCGCCTTCCGGCATGCATACCGGTCCATGCCCGCAAATTTTCCGGCTTTTTCATTCATCGTGGCGTCGTCGTTAATGACTACGACCTCAGCAAGATTGTGCCGCCTGCCTACCTCAAAATCGTTCGGATCGTGCGCCGGGGTAATCTTTACGCAGCCGGTTCCGAATTCCTTGTCTACATAAGCGTCTGCGATCACCGGAATTTCACGGTCCGTAAGCGGCAGTTTCAGCGTTTTTCCGATGATGTCTTTGTACCGTTCGTCCTCCGGATTGACTGCGACCGCCGTATCGCCGAACATCGTCTCCGGCCTTGTCGTAGCAATCTCTACAAATCTGCCTTCTTCCCCCACTACCGGGTAATTGATATGCCAGAAAAAACCGTCCTGCTCTTCATGCTCTACTTCCGCGTCGGAAATCGAAGTCTCACAGACCGGGCACCAGTTGACGATGCGGGAGCCTTTGTAGATATATCCCTGCTCGTACAGCTTGATAAAAACTTCCAACACGGCGTCCGAACAGCCGTCGTCCATCGTAAACCGCTCGCGTTCCCAGTCTGCCGAAGAACCCATTTTTTTCAGCTGCCGGAGAATCCGTCCGCCGTATTCTTTTTTCCAGTCCCAGCATTTTTCCAAAAATCCGTCTCTCCCCAGAGATTCTTTATCGATTCCCTGTTCTTTTAACGATTCGATCACTTTGACTTCCGTCGCAATCGCCGCATGGTCTGTGCCGGGCTGCCACAGCGCGTTATAGCCCTGCATCCTTTTATACCGGATCAAAATATCCTGCATCGTATTGTCCAGCGCATGCCCCATATGCAACTGCCCTGTGATGTTGGGCGGCGGCATAACGATTGTAAACGGCTTTTTGCTCTTATCCGCTTTTGCACGGAAATAGCCGTTTGTCTCCCATTTCTGATACAGCCTTTCTTCGATCCCTTTCGGATCGTATGTTTTTGCCAATTCTTTCCTCATCTGCCTGTTCCTTTCCTTTGCTTTGCTGTCTGCACCGGCAGTATGCTTCTGCGCCGTATTCCTTTGCATGCGCCGGCTTGATCTTTACCGCTCCGACATCCGGACAAAAAGAAAAGCCCTTCAAAGCCGAAGCTTTCAAGGGCGAATTGCTGCGCGGTACCACCTTGCTTATACGGCAGTCCTTCCTGCCGTACATCTCTTCATCGTTAACGGAATGACCCGGGAACATCTACGCACGGCGTCGCCTGCCGCTTCCACGCTCCGGTTCAAAAGCTACCTTCCGCAAACCGTACCTAAACCGCCTTCCAGCCGATGGGCGGCTCTCTCTGCAAATCGTATCTGCGTACTCCTCTTTCTCATCACCTTTGTCGGATAACTTTTTACCATATTACTTGGATTGCGGGGATTTGTCAAGTTTTTTTGAAAGGATGCCGCGGAAATCAATTTTCCAAAACCTCACAAATCTTAGAAGACTCAAGCAAGCAATCCAGCATTATTTTAGATATCGCTCTTTTTGATGAAATTCTTACCTTGTACTGCTTCAGCAGGCTTATGGAGAATTTACGGAGCAGGTTTAAATTCTGCTGGATTGTTCTGTTCTCAATGCGGCAATAATCTTCTCCGTAATGGACATCTAATAACCAATGTATCGTTTCGACTGCCCATTCCATTCGGGCATGATGAAGCAGCTCCGCCGCTGACAGTTTTCGGCTGGAGATATAATAGTGCCATTCTTCTGTTTTTCTTCCATCTTTTTCAAATTCCGTCTTAATTGCACCGATACAATTCAGGTTTTCCCACTTTTCTTTCCCATACAGCCACGCAGTATCACCTGTGGAATAAGCAGTCCTGGTTTCGACCCGGTCACGGTTTTTCTCTGTCCTTCTTTCACAGTCCATGCCCTTCCTAAGCGTATCATCCTGGACATATTCAGAGATTTCTCTCTCAAGATTCGGCTGGTTGCCTTTTGCGTCCAATAAGTAATCGCCCTTCCCTTTGACAATTATCCCTGCAGTTTTTTGCTGGCAGTTTAGCACATCCGCAACAACCAGGCATCCTTCAACATCCATTTTTTTCAGCAGCTCCTGTACTGCAGGAATCTCGTTGCTTTTGGTTGAAACCGATTCTGATGCCAGGGTAATCCCAAGTTCGCAAATCTGGGCACTGATAATATGCAGGGGGCTTCCAATATGCTTCATCCCTGTTGTGGAACGGATTGTTTTTCCATCCAGGGAAATGGTTGTCTGACTGCGGTCTTCGGGTAAAAATTGGGCAGCCCATCTCATCAGACATTGATTCAGTGTGTCCGTTTTCACCATTTTCAGCAGTACTAAAAGCCAATAGTAGCATGGAATGTGGCTGATTCCGAATTTCTCCTTTAAAAATCCGCTTACACGTTCACTTTCCGCCCACGGATGAATCTGGCTGACATTTTTCAAACCGCATAGGCTTCCAAGTACCACGATGCTAATTGCTTCTGCAATACTGCAAAAGTATCCATTGTATTCTTCTGTTGTTTCTACTTCTTCAAAGAAGTCGGTTAATGTTTTTCTATCCATGCCATCATTATATCTTATTGATAGCTTTTTGAAAATTGATTTCCGTGAAAGGATGCGGAAAAGCATTTATAGCAATAATGTGAAGTGATAGAAAAATTTCACGAAAAATTCAGTTTTCAAAAAAGTGTGTCCGATGTATAATAAAATTAGTCAAAGAAGGCGGTATTTTTGAATACAACGGAGCAAATACATCAACAAGATTTAGAGCGTCTGAAATCACTCCGATATATGGACGATGATTTTATGACAGTCTGTCTTGCAGATAATTTTGAGGGTGTGGAACTGATACTGCGGATTGTTTTAGGACGGGAGGACATAAAAATCAAATTGGTCAGGACACAAGAGCCGTTGAAGAATTTGCAGGGACGTTCTGCCATTTTAGACGTTCATGCAGTTGACAGCACCAAGAAAGAGTTTGACATCGAAATTCAAAGGAAAGATGCAGGAGCAGGTGCAAAAAGGGCAAGACACAATAGCAGTTTATTAGATGCGCATATATTAAAAGCTGGTGATGATACGGAGGATATTCCCGACAGCTATGTGATTTTTATTACAGAGAATGATGTTATGGGAAAAAATCAAGCCATATATCATATACAGCGGTATGTGGAAACCAACGAGGGAAAGGAATTGTTTGGCGATGGTTCGCATATCATATATGTTAATGGGAAATACAGGGGCAATGATGAAATCGGTAAGCTAATGCACGATTTTTCATGCACGAACCCCGACGATATGAATTATGAGGCGCTTGCTAAAAGGGCACGATATTTTAAGCAAGACGAGAAAGGAGTTGCGGCTATGTGTAAGATTATGGAAGATATGAGAAATGAAAAGGCAAAAGAAGTTAGAATAGATAATGCACTTCGCATGATTCAAGACGGAGAATTATCATTAGAAAAAATTGCTTTGTATTCCGGTTTGTCAGTTGATGAAGTTAAGGAGTTAGCGACACCCGTTATGGCATAGCAAAGAATTTAATAATCCAATAACAGCGTAAAGACGCAGGGAACAGTAAATTGTGAAAACCTTGCGTCCTTTTTTGTGCCCAAAAGGAGGAACATGAGCGACAACATTCAGACCAACACTACAGGGCGATTAACGCCCTGCTAACAACAAAAGATAGTAAAAACAAACTACTTGGTCGAGGCACATTTCTCTGATGGAAAATGATGAATATGTCCGCTACAACGTCATTGTCATAGTAAGACTTCCCGTCCTTTGCCGTTTGTTCTTCTGTGCTTCTTGCATGGCAAGCTGTTTGAGGAAGAAAGGGCAGGCAAGCTTTGTTATAGGTAGCTTTCGCCCGTTGGATTTCGGCGGTGCCATTATTTCACAGCCAGAAGATGCTTCTTGTATTGACATTTCTCAGAGCGAGTGCTATATTGTAAAT
>OFGQ01000757.1_pt1 | contig 24149 bp, 16 predicted proteins | sample 1521791 | NCBI WGS metagenome assembly OFGQ01 (sample SAMEA3504116, study PRJEB24116) | mouse gut metagenome | biome: mouse gut; feature: mouse-associated habitat; material: faeces | place: Denmark | collected 2011 | reverse complement strand
ACTGGTGGCGATTGCGGTAAATGAGGACGGATACCGTGAAGTTTTGGGCGCCGCCACGGGGCTGCAATCCGGGAGACTGCCCGGTTAACGGACAGCAAGATTGAATTGGCCGAAGATAAAAGGCTCGACTGGATGAACAACTGCACATGATCTTAGAACTGATGGACAAACAGCCAGAGGCAAGTATTTGCTACTTTAAACCGGATGCGAAGAAAGCCGGTGGTGCTTATGTTACTATTACCGGGCATGGGAAGAAGTTTGATGAAATTTCCAAGACATTGATTTTAGAAGATGGAACTTCGATTCCTGTTGAGAATATTTTGAAAATTGAATTCTATCTCATATAGCGAGTGGGAGTGCCTTTTGGGACCCTCCCACTCATTTTGTTTTATGTGTATATGGCGTGTGTTCTCCAGAAAGCACTACTTAAAATCCAACAAAAGTTCGGCAAAAACACCATCTTCAAGGCAAACGGCCTCATACAGGGTTTAATAAATTGTATTGCGTTAAAACGATGTCAGAACACTTTTTCAAATTAACAGATTCATCCGTCTTTCCAGCAATCCATATATGGCCCTCATTGTCTATTCCCAATGTATAAGTTTCATAAGCAGAAATTGCAATAATATTACGCCAATTTTGCACGTCACATTGTCCATAAGAGTTTGCACCCGTTGCAACAACAGTACCATCAGACCTTAATCCAACTGTGTAGGTACGGGCTGGAGAAAGAGAAATGATATTTTCCCACAATGCTACATTGCTCTCTCCCCAAACGTCTTTTCCAGTGGATTTCACTGCTCCAGTTTTTGTTAATGCAAATATATGGTTACCGCCTCCATAAATAGCTGCGATATCGGTCCACTTTTTATATATTTCACAATACTGAGAATGTTCGGTGTACACGATAGAACCATCCTGGCTCAACCCAACGAGCTCATTACTTGTTTTTGCAAGTTGAATGATGCCCTTCCATGTGTTCTCTATATTCAAGTGCTCCGTTTCATTCGATGTAATAAACCCAATCAATGTGACGCTGCCATCTGCATGAACGAATATTCCATCCCCGGGATAGTTTGAACGAAAAGAAACTGCATTACGAATCTTCTCATATTGTTGGATATTATTAATCGTATACATAGCACCAATCCCGACATTGCGGGAATAGGATATAGATTCTATGTATTCCTCTACATCAATGCTAGGCCTTGTTTGAAAAATAGAATGATTTGGTCAAAGTAACCAAATCATGATGGCAGCCATATAAACAAAAGCAAGAAAAGAGGGATCGAGTTTATCATATCTTGTGGCAACTCGACGAAACCATTTTATCCTCTGGAAGAAACATTCAACGAGGTGACGTTCTTTGTACAGGCAATAATCCACCTTCCACGGGTCTTTCGCATTGCTTTTGGGAGGGATCACGACAGTCGCTCTGTGTTCGTTGATATAGGCACGAATTTCCTTGGTGCCATAAGCCTTATCTCCAAGTAAGTTACTGCCTGCAATGTCTATCTTGTTCATAAGTTGGATGGCGTGGGTAGAATCGTTGTCATTGCCGGGAGACAGCAAAAAGGCAACAGGATTCCCCAGTCCATCAACAATGGCATGGATTTTCGTGTTTAGACCGCCTTTCGTGCGGCCGACAGCCTTATTTTCTGTTTTTTTCCCCACCATTTGAACTTTCGTGGACTTTCACACAAGTCGAGTCAATACTGAGATTCTCCGTATCAGCATCCTGACTCAGCACAGTAAAAATCTTCTCCCAGATGCCCTCATCCCGCCATTTGGCAAATCGGGCATAGACGCTTTGCCATGGGCCGTACCGCCTTGGCAGCTGTCTCCATTGCGCTCCGCTGTGATTCATCCAAAGCATTCCGTTGAGCATCATCCGGTTGTCTTTCCGTGGGCGTCCTTTCTTCCCTGTATATTCCGGCGGCAGCTGTGGCTGAATTCGCTCCCATTGTTCGTCTGTCACATCGCAGTTTTCATATTTATCCATGTCCTTATCATACTACATTTCCTTTGTTTGTGCTACTTTTATTTTTCAAACAAGGCCTAGGGTAGAGAATGGAGAAAGCCCAATTCTGATTTGGAACGCAGGAAATCCCGACCTGCTGTTGTTCGGCTGGAAGGATTATCTGAGTCGGTTCCCAACGCTGCATACCCCAGAAGAGATTGCGGAAATTGAGGCGGCGTGCTTTGAAATGAAAGAGATGGAGGCAGAGTAACGGCTGCCTGAATTGCTATATAAATTTACCGATTAGACAAGAGGATACCGTTTCAACGGCGAGGGCAACCAGATGAGCTACCGTTGCGATGCCAAGTGGGTGACTACCATCAACTTTGATCGGAACAAGATTCGGGACATGGCCACTGAGCTGGGATGCAGGGCCAGCGAGGTGGCCGCCAAGCTGGATCGGTGCATGGTTAACACCACGGTGGACTACACTCTCCCCTTTGAGATGAATGACAGCTTCGACGTGATCCTGTCCTACTTCATCCAGCGGCAGTCTGAGTGACGCCCCCTCCCCGGGTTCGGCGGGCATGGTGGAATGGAGGACCCGTGACGGCCGGCTCAGGTGCGGATGAATGATGATGCCGCACATCTTTTCTCATTGTCGGTGAGCCAGTCGGCCAGAATTGTGCCCTCCCTGATGTAGACAGGGAGACCAGCTTTCCGCAAGGCCAGGTAGAATTTGACGGTTTCAACAGTCCGGCTGACGGAAGAACCGACCAGCAGAAATGTGAAACTATCCCCTTCGTACTGGGGATATAGGCTGATGTGGGTTGAGTTGCCGCCTTGAACAACTTCCCAAGGGTGACCATCGTATTGGCCATTAAGCCATGAGAGAAATGCAAATGGTGAATCCGGATCAATCTCTCCAAGTCCGCCATCCCGCCCGTCGGCGTGGAGATAGTACTGCTCCCGGGGTGTTCGTCGCCTTCGGAGTAATGATTTGCGACATAGCCAATTGCGTACGCCCGAAAATAGTCGTTCGCACTCAACTCTTCCAAGGGTAGTCCTATGGTATTTTGCTGGCTGCTTTCTTCCATATATTTTGCAAAAATGTCTATATCCTCCAGAGAGTCCTGAAAAGAATTCCTTCTGAAACTCTGGCAATACTGACCACCAGTCTTTCCGCAAAATTGTTCCGATACGGAACTGAATAGGGAGATGGGCCTCGATAAACTGGTTATAAGTTCCTGCTTTTAGGTCATCAATGCAGACATTCACTGACCACAGAAGCCACTCTGCAAACTCGTAAATATCCAGCGGAACACCAGCGGTTGGTTCACCACGTTGTTCAATCATCATTCTGTGGATAAGAAAAATTCCTCTATATCGCTCCTCTTTCCGTTCAATGGCGGTAAAGGAATACCAATATTCCTCGTCAGGAAAGCAGGACAGCCAAATTTCCTGGAATTCCTTGTAATTGGAGATCTCTCCGTCCCCCAGCCATTCCTGATAATCTCCGAACCGCTCGATAGAGCCCCGAGGAGCCTGGAGCCATAGATCCCAGACGTCTGTAGTCCCTTTCCCTGGGCATGACTTGCTTGATTTGATCAAAAATTTTGTCCAAAATTTGATAAGTCCTGGCATCAAAGACGGCTGTGCTATGAAAGCTGGCGGATAACCTATGGCTTAGCATTTCACAATAACGCTGAATCTCAGGCGCGGTGAGTGTCGCCATCACTGTCCCTCCGAATATAAAACTGGCCTCACTGATTACTGGCGACGGTGAAATGAGTGCCACAGAAAGCCGCTGGAGTTTATGTTATTCTCCGAGATGATAAATGAGGACGACGAAGACAGATACGGAGGATGAAACTTCTGATTAGGGCAATTGAGCAGTTATCGAGGGAGTTATTTAGGGTCTACTCCACAACCCAGCAAATTTGGGCAAGAGGAAAGAGGAGACGGAGGAAGGCGAGCCAAAGGGAGTGCAGGCGTTTCATGAGGTTCCAGAGCAGCATGGCCAGCGATGACGCAGCGGGTGGTTTGTTCCAGGCGCACCGAAACACGGCCCAGACCGTAAGCGGTCTTGCCAGTACCGAAGGGCCCTCCACTGCGTTGCGGTCGCAGTTGTCCTGATATTCCTGTTTTTTGAGATGGCGGGAGAGTTGCTGCTGCTTAGGCGGCTTGCCCAGGGCTGAGCCAGACTGACGATCCGCCGGGGGATGCTGTGGGTCCCGCGCTCAAACATGAGGCGCTGCTGTTCGTAAGCTGTAGTCACCAGATTCATGCGGTTTTTCTGCGTTTCGGTCAATTTCACGCCGTTTTATACGAACTGGACGATGTATCCCACATCCCGCCGGATGTATTGAAGCTGTTTTCGGATGGCGGAACGGATCGTCTTTATGTGGGTTATCATTATCATTTTGCTTTTTCCTCTGGCTATGCGATTGTGGAAGGCAGCAGCCCTTAAGAGGCAGAGTTCACCTACATCGGCGGAGAAACCAGCGAACTGATATACTTCGGCTTCTGTAGCTGCAACTGCAAGCATGAGGTCGCAGCAATGCTTCAGTTTCAGGAAGCACTGGAAGTGATTGAAAAAACTATGCTGAAGAATATAAAAAAGCAGGTTACTTTGCAGTAATTTTCAAGGGAGTTCTGTTCAGTATTGCCATTGACGGTAAAGATACCGGCAGCTTTACACTGTAAAATACATTTTTACCTAAAACAGTGTAGATGACTATATTTCTTACAGAGATATGCTTAAGTATTGGGCCTATTACCCTGTGTCAAACATGGCAATAGACCCAATTTGCAAAAAGGCGATGTCCTAATTCGACACCTTCATATAAAAATCGTGGTTTATGATGAAGTCTAAAAAATTTTCCACTGCGAGGGGACATACAATGGGAACACTAATTGGATCAGGAAACTCTGGTAACTTTGGCGAGAAGATTTTCATCGAAAAGGTGCAGGAATATCTTGATGACGCAAACATCATTTATTGGAACCGTCAAGTTTTCGGGAGAGAATCTGATGTTTGTATTCTTATGCCTGGAAAAGGTATCCTCGTAGTCGAACTCAAAGGATGGCGTGAGGAAAATATCCTGCGTGTTGAAAACAACGATGCTGTTATCATTCGTACTGACGATGGTGAGGTTTCGTCCTCTCCGCAAAAGCAGGCTCGCGGATACCGCTTTTCTATTGAAAGGCACATCCGGCAAAGCATCGGCAAGTTTCCTCTTGTGTACCAAATGGTTTGTTTGCCCCAAGTCTCCAAGGCGTTTTTCAGATCCCGTCGCCTGGATGTTGCCATGGAAGAGAAGTTTACCATTCTCAAAGAGGACTTGGCTGACAACGCTGCATTTTTCAATAAGTTAGATCAAGCTCTCCGGGAAGTGAGCAACTGGAACAGAGATTCGTTTGATCGAAGAACCATGTTGGAAGTCCGCAACCTGTTTGAGACCGATATCAGCCTGGATGAAGATGGCGAATCTGAAATTGAAAAAGAGTTGTCTTCCTTTTACCACCAGCATGACTATTCTCGGTTTTATTATTTTGCAGAAGCCGATGGGGTGAGCCGTAATATCATCCGTGGCATTACGGCTCAATATCTGCATGGTTGCAAGCTGTACTGTGTTTTCTCCAAGAAAGCGCAGATGATGGCTGTGCTCAATGCTCTCGATATGGCCCTCACCCAAAGAGGCTTGGTGCGGAATCATGACAACATAGAAATCGCATTTGATGAGCAGAAAAGCCATACTCCTCTGGCTGCTTCTGTTGGAGATATGTTCATGGGTTTCCATTGTTCCATGAGTGTATTGAGTGCGCCTTTTGAAAAGAACACCGGCTCCTTTGTAATTCAAAACGGCAAATATAGCCCTGCCCAGGAGCGCATACTTAAAAGGCTCAGTGAGCAGAGCCAGTTTAACTTTGAGCAGTATGAAGTTGAACATGCGTCCCCGGAAAAGAACATTGTAATTCGTGCCGGTGCGGGTACTGGCAAAACCTATACGATGATTTCCCGCATCGGCTTTATCTGCTATACACAAAATGCCCCTCTGCGTAAAATGGTTGACCGTATTGTTATGATTACATTCACAAATGAAGCTGCAGACCAAATGGAGGAAAAGCTCAAGACCTACTTTAGAAATTGTTATCTTGTGACCTCCAACCCGGACTATCTGGAGATGATCTCCAGCATCGACCATATGCAAATCAGCACGATTCATTCCTATGCCAAGAATTTGATTATTCAGATGGGCACCTCTTTCGGCTATGGAATTGACTTGGGCATAACCTCCAGCGAGTTTTATCGCCGTAAGAAGATCTCCGACTTGCTCGATGCGTACATCCATCAGAAAGAAATGGAATACGGCAAAAACTACACTGACAAGCTCGGTATGCCTGTTTATGCTATCCGTGACAGCATCCTTGATTTTATCGGAAAGCTGCATAACAAAAGTGTCAACATAGATGCTATTGAGCCACAAGACTTCGGAACGCTTTCGGATGACGAGACACATGGCGAATTACATGAGCTGTTGGCCAGTGTTATTCCGGCGGTTGAGCGAGAGTATTTCGAGGAGCTTTTAGAAAACAACAAAATCCATCTTAGCTCCATGATGTCTGTTCTCAATCGCTTCATCAATGATCCGGCCAGCGAAAGCAGAATAAGAGAACTAAAAACAGACAAGAACGCTCAGCAGTTTATGTTTGTTGACGAGTTCCAGGACACCGATGACTCCCAGATTGAATCCTTGTTACGGATTGCCCAAGTGCTTGACTATAATCTGTTCCTTGTCGGTGATATTAAGCAGTGTATTTACCGCTTCCGTGGTGCGAAGGAAAAAGCCTTTGACCAATTGGGTATTGATAAGAACCCCGAGAAGTGGTTGGAGTTCTCTTTGCAGCGAAACTACCGTACAGACAAGTATTTGCTGGATATATTTGATCGCTCTTTTACGGCTTGGGGCGAATTGGATGAAGAACTCCTCACTTACGATTCAGCTAAAGATAAGCTTATCGGTACAAGAGACTACAACAGCAGATATTTGTCCTCAAAGAGCCGCTTCTATCGTCGCCTCCCGGCAGCAAGCGAGGAAATGCGCATTCCTGTTCTCGTTGAGGAAATTAAACGAATCCAGAGACGTATCCAGTACGAAGAAAGCAACGGAATGAAGCTCTCTGCCAAGGAGAAAAGCATAGCAATCCTTGTTCGGGAAAATTGGCAGGCCGATATGATTCGCACCGATTGTGCTCAGTTTGGAATTAGCGTACATACCAACACAGGCGGTGACTTGTACATGTCGCAGCCTGCTATGGATATGCTCACATTGGTTAATGCCATGGTTCATTTTGACGAGGCGGACTATCTGTACAATCTCGTGACCTCGAACTTCTTTAATTTGGATATCCCAAAATCCAATCTCTATGAAATCCGTATGAAGATCCGCACCGGCAAGTGGAGAGCAAAGACGGACGAGAAAGAACAGGTCAATTACCTTATCAATTTTATGAATCTCATGCTTGCCAACACCATTGACAAGAACAACAAGTGGGAATACATCGTCGCAAGCCTACGAACACAACCTATTCTGCAGGCCATCCGCAAAGTGTATAGTACCCTTGAACCTTGGAAGCATTTTAGCAGCGATCCCTGGAAGCAGCATTACTATCAGTTGAACGTTGACCTGCTGTTTGAGCAGATTATCAATGCCTGCAATGTGGATAGACTGACTATCAATACACTGCAGGAGCATCTTCACAATAGCATTATTTCCCAGGTCTCCGTTGACAGCCGGACTCCAACCAGTAACGAGAATGAGGCTGCCATTCAATGTATTACAGTACATAAATCAAAAGGTCTTGAATATGGTCATGTAATCATGCCGTTCTGTTCTGCGTCCATGAACTTCATTAAAAAGACGCAGCTACATATCAGCACCACCAAATATCAAGACCGATATCGCATTGGATACAGTATGAGCGTGGGCGATTCCGGTGAGACCGTTCTCAATGATTTCTATGATGAAATCATTGAGAAATCCGAAAAAGCCCGTGAGGAAGCTCGTGTCCTCTATGTTGCTATGACAAGATCTATTCGCTCTTTCTCTTGGGTGGAAATCCAGGGTAAGCAGAATTTGTCTTGGCAGAATCTCATAGAAACGGAGGTGTAAGAAATGCCGTTTAAGATCTACACATACGAAGATCCTTATAAGTTAGATAAAGCGGATTTTTGGAATGAGATTGCTGCCTTGCCCCACTTCTGCGGTGCGAGAACTCTTGTAAATGGCCTCAAAGATGTTTTCGGTAATAAAATTAAGGGTTTGATTTGTCCTCTAGACGAGTTGGTTGATCATGAAGAAGTCTATATGCAATGGACTGACAATATCAGCCGTCGTGTTCAGCAGTATAGTGCTTTCTCTGCTGCTTTTAAGCAGTTGTTGGAAAAGCGCAGAATCAGTAAGCCTTTCCACATGGCTCTGGAGCAGAATCAGAATCACTTTCTTGAGGCTGTCCGGCTGTTTATCGAGCTGGATATTCCTGCATCAGCCATTGATGGCAGCAAGGGCAACACAGAGCAAAGACTCTTTGTCCACATGTTGAAACAGGCGCAGCACAGCCCTCTATTCCGGTTCCCCGAGACTCCTCCCCGTGAGAAGCTCAAGGAGATTGTTGTTGGCCTCGCAAAGAAGGAAGTCGAAGAGTGTACTGGCACTCCACAGGAAGTCAAGCGTTGCGAAAGAGCCGTGGGTGTTACGAGAGAGCAGCCCTTTAATAGTATCGTGGTTCATGGTGTACACCAGTTCACCCCAGTACAGCTCCGTCTTTTGATTGCTATGGAAAAAATGGGCATGACCATTATCTTCCTGTTCAACTATCAAAAGAAGTATTCCAGGATTTATTCCTCCTGGAATGAAATCTACGGGTGCTTTGGAGTTCCTGTCCACCATGATGCCGTGGTTTGTGAATATGAGCCTTCCACCATGCAAAATCCCAGCAACGCCCTGGCTTGTGCCTTGGGTGAGATCTGCGAGGATAGAAATGCAGTAGGAAACCCATTGCTCAGAAAGTGGCATAAGCTATACAAAAGTGTTGAGCTTATGGAGTTTGCGAACATTACTGAGTATGCCCATTTTATCTCCAATCACTTTGATGCTGCTATCCAGAGTTATTCTGAATCCCGTAGTGTCATGGAGAGAGGCAATGATGTATGGAACAATGCTGCAGTTCTGCGGCATTTGGATGAGCAAGTATATACCGCAAATCGTGACGTACATACTTTGCTGAAAATCTACTATCCCGAATATGCCAAGGATCGGCACTTCCTTTCTTATCCCATCGGACAGTTCTTCTCTGCAATTTACCGTCTGTGGGACTATGAAAACGGACATATCATCTTTGATGTCAACGCTATCAAAGAGTGTCTATCCTCCAATATCCTTAGTGTGGCTCCGGGTGAAGTGCTGCTGCGGACTTTCTATAATGTGTCCATTCTCTTTGAGAATGTGACAACTTACGAGGAGTTCCAAAGAGAGATTGTCGAGGGCTATGCCAAAAACTACGACAAGTTGGCCGCCACACCGGGTACAGATACGCTTTCTGAACTCAAGAGCCTGTCCGTCTATAACAAGTACAAGGTCACCAAAAAGGACTTGCAAGCGCTCATCCGGGCAATTGAAGAGATTAACGAGATTGCAACTTATCTGTTTGCCCTAGACAATTCTCGTGAGGACTTCATCAATTTCGGCAAGCATTTCCATAACCTTGAAGAGTTCCTTAAACAGCGTGAGTTGGCTTTGGCGAACGAACAGGAACGAGCTTTGATTACGGCTTTGCAGCTGCGCCTTGACAAAATCAAACCGGAGCGCTCCACTTTCTCCGGTACATTTAGAGACTTGAAAGAGGGTCTCTATTACTATCTGAAGCAGAAAAATGACGAAGATCAAGGCGTAGATTGGATAGTAAAGAACTACGAACAGATTGACGGCGATATCCTGCAGAGCAAACGGCAATTTGAGAAAGATCAGCGCAAAGTGTACCATTTTGCATGTGTGTCTGACCGTGATATGAATATGACCGTCAACGATCAGCTCCCATGGCCTCTCACAGATGAGTTCATCCATGCGGCTTATTCTCCCATTGATCTGCAGTTCCAGGTGTACTATACGGCTCTGGGTGAGCGAAGCAATTTCCTTAGATATGCTCTGTTCTACGGTCTGTGCTATAACCGCTGTGATGTTCGACTCAGCTATGTTAAGCAGTACGGGGAAGAAACAACCGAACCATATGCGTTGTTGGCTATTTTAGGTTTGACTCCCAAGGCCGAGTTGGTGGAGAGAGTCAATAAGCCTGCGCCGTTCTCTATCTCTGTCGGGCAAGATGTTACCAAGGGTATCAAGTATGACCGTTATCAAATGATGGACATGTTCTTGTGCCCCTACCGTTTCTTCCTGGACTATGTAATGGAAGATGCCCCCGTTGTCCAAGGGAACTTCCTCTATCAGAAGTATTTTGAGAACTTACTGATTGAGGCCGTTTGGAAACGGGTCGGCAAGCAAAACCGTTCCGATGCAATGAAGTATTTGCCTAAGATTCTGGAACAAGAAGCCCACAGGCTTGAACCGTATGTTAAGTTCTGGAAAGTAACAGAAATATTCGACCTTAAAGTGAGAGCCAGAAATTACCTTGTCCACGAAGTTATTATGGAAGGCCACGGGACAATGGTAAAGCCCTTTGATGCGGTACATATGCAAATACGAAAGCGTTTTGGTTCCGCAAAATATATTGTGGATGTTTCGGAAGTTGAAAGAAAAAACCCATATGCAAGATTTGAGCAGTTGGCTGTAAAGAATGGGTGGAAGAAAGAGTATTCGCTCCACAAGCTACCTTTGCCTGATGCTCAACCACTGGCTGATATTCTTCGCGGAGAAACTAAGAAGTATATTAATCAAACTTGTGGAAAAAACAAAACTGCAATTCCGTCCGACTGGTGTCTCTATTGTGTTCATAGAGGAAATTGCATGGAATCATTCTTGCGTAGTGAGATCAGTATGTCCAGTTCCAGAAATGAACCCCGACGCAATCGTCCAGCTAATGTAACAGCTCCGGACAGAGCAGCACGGCCTACTGTCGCCGAACCTCCGGTAGTGGATGTTGAAGCGGCTCCTGTCGCTGTGGTTGCAATGCAGGAAGCTCCTGTAGCAGCCGGTGTTGTCCACAGCAAAGCTGTGGCTACTACCGCTGTTCCCGCCGTCCCCGTTGTCGAGGCTCCTGTCCCCGTGGGTAGCCCCAAGCCAAATGAATTGGGTGATTTTGAACAGATCTTAAAAACTATTCAAGAAATGGTTGAAGGTAATCGCAAAGAAATCCAGAGTCTCAAAGATGACCTTACATCAAGAAGAAGCCGACGTGAGGATACTACGCGAATTGAGGCCCGTTTGGCAGAGGAAGAGCGCAGAAGCCAAGAACTACTTGCCAAGCTTGCTGAAACTGAGGGTCGCCTTGCTACAACCGAGGAACAGAACCGCAGCCTCTCTCATACTGTCAAAACCCAGGATGCTCTTCTCGAAAGACAAAAAGTCCTTGAGTTTACGGAGGGTGAACTGGCAGAGCTTCGTAAGTATTCTACCATCATTGTGTTCGACACATGCTCGATTATGAACTGCCCGAATCTGCTCGACGGTGTAAATGACGGTGAGCTTGTTGTGGTGCCCAAGGATGTAAACAACGAGCTTGAACACCATAAAACTCGCTTTGGCGCAGATGAGCGTAAAATCAAGGCACAGAGAGCTATAACTGCAATCTTTAACTATAAGCGCCGGTTCCCGCTTACTTATGCAGAAGGCTTGAACGATTTGGTACCCAAGGTCTATCGTGCAGATTTTGGTGAAAAGGAACAGAACGACAACAAGATTTTGGCGGTTGCTCTCCGCTATAAGTGCTATACCGATATTCCGGTCATCTTCATCACCGACGACAGGAGTCTATCCAATAAGGCATCTGGAGAGGGGCTTGAGGTATGGACATCCAGGGATTTCCTTACTCCTCCCGAATCCTCTTTTGAGGAAGAGACCCCGGCGGTTGCGGCTCCACAAACAGTAGTGGCCGCTGATCCGATTGAAAGTGCCGAAACAGCGGATACTCCTGCTGAGAAAGGAAGCGAAGAGGAAAAACTCGCTGAAGCTGCAGAAACCGCAAGACGGGTACAAGCCCAGGAAGAATATCTTGCAAAAAAAATCAGCACAAAGTTGCTTCACTTAGAGGCGAGCCAGATTTCCGTTTTACAGAATAACGGAGTAAAAACCCTTGCTGATTTCATGGCACAGACCGAGAGCAGTTTTGCCAGTATGAAGGTCAAGAAAGGTATTCCGTTCACAGCAAGGTTCTTGAAAGAACAAGAACTTCTCAAAAGGAAACTTGAGAGCCTATAACAGAGCAAGAAACTACTGATTAGCTTTGGTTTCTTGCCTAAGCTGAGAAAGGAGCACTGCGTATGTTAGTAGGGTGTTATTATCGCTGTCCCATCGTCGTTGAAGAAGGTGACAAAGATCATCCCCGCTTTTATGTCCTTGCTCAACTTGTTGAGCATAACGAGATAGCCGATGCTATCAAGGTTCAGATGCACGATTTGTTGGGCAGCGGTCAATACTATGAGGATTTGTTCCAACATAATGTGTTCTATGCCCAGGCGGTTACTCGTTGTGAAGCCAGCCCCGGCGGTGTCGTGGAAGGTCGTTGGGGCCAAGGCACCATCGTGTCTCGTGCCTCTGAATCCTACTCCGAAGATAAGCCCTATTGGTATTGGATTAAATTGCCAAATGGAGAGCATATCAAGGAGTGCGAAACCGAACTCAAGCTTGATTACTCACAGATGAATTATGCGCCCGACAAGCAGCTCCGGGCTTATGAATTCCAACACCCCACATGGTTCATCAACCATCTCAAGGTAAGCAAAAACCTTCATCTCGTGAACAATGCCACCTATGGCTTCCGCGTTCTCGCTGGTTGCCGTGCCTTCCTACTACCGCATCAGATAAGCACAGTGGCCCGGTGCTTTGAAACCACTCCCGTCCGCTATATGCTGGCTGATGAAGTTGGCTTGGGAAAAACTGTAGAAGCCTGTTCCATTCTCAGTATATTGGCAAGCGAGAAGAAAGATCTCCGTGTACTCATTATCGTGCCCGGTGCCCTGGCAAGCCAATGGAAGAACGAGCTGCATTACAAATACGGTCTTGATGCCGCCATCGCTTCGCCTCGTGCCGAGATCTGCCTCCTTCCTATGGAGGACATCGGCAAATCGCTATTGATTCTATCTATGCCCTGGGATCTCGCTATCGTAGACGAAACCCACAGACTTCTTGCCAACGATGCGTGGTACACCCAAGTGCAGAATCTTAGCAGAAGAGTGACGCACATTCTGCTCCTGTCTGCAACTCCTATCCAGGACAGAAACGAAGAATACCGCCGTCTGCTTGCTTTGCTTAATCCAGAGCAATATGAGAGTATGTCCGTAGAATGCTTTGCCTGGATGGTAAAGCGGCAAAAGCGTATCCAGAAGTCCGCCAACCTACTTTTGGGCTATTTGGAACGCTACGATGAGTACACAGAGATCATCCTGGATGATCTGAACAACATCGTAGAAACGCTCGAAGATGCTGCCTTGGAGAAGATGGTCAAGGAAATCGACCTGAATTCGGAAGATCAAGGCCTCTCTAAGGTCAAACAGGTACTGGCATACATTTGTGAGAATTACAGAATTGAACGAAAAGTAATCCGTAACCGGCGGCAGCTTATTTCCGAAAAGATGGCCCAGCGGACTTTACAGGCAATTCCATACTCTCCGTTGTCTCTTAACGAAAACTACAACGAAATTGGAGCTATTCAGAACACCCTCGCTTACCTTGCTGATAACGGTGAGGATGATGAGGACTATGTGACTGAAATTGCCATTCCTCTCCTTTCTGCTCTGTTCAGTAGCCCGTGGGCCTTTGAAGATGCCCTCCGCAAGCTCAAAATTGACGATGGTATTTTGCTGGATAGCGCAGTTGCTTGGAGATGCCAAGCAGAAAATGAACATAGCTTAGTGAATGTTGCCCTTGATGAAGATCCCGACCTCATCAAAGGCCGCTTAATGACCGCCATGAACTATATTGACCAGGAGACGGATATTCTCGGCAATGAGAACTGCAAACTGGTGGTATTTACAGCGCATAACGCTACACTTGTTCAGTTCTTAAAACTCTTCAACACAAGATATGCTGATATGGGAATTCATGCAGTAGCTTTTGGCAAGCACATGGATCGGGATGAACTTGAGGACAGCGTGTATGCTTTCCAAAACAATCCTGAATGCCGTGTAATCGTCTGCGACGAAACCGGTGGTGAGGGTCGAAACTTCCAGAACGCAGCCCAAATTATTCACCTTGATTTGCCCTGGAACGCTAATGCTCTTGAGCAACGTATTGGCCGCTTAGACCGTCTTGGCCGCAACCCAGATATGGATGTTATGTCCGTTGTTCTCTATGCCGATACTTCCATTGAGGAACAACTCTTCCACATTTGGAAAGACGGTATGAAGCTGTTTGAGCAATCTTTGAGTGGCCTTGAAATCATTACCGGCGAATTGAATGAGCTGATCGTTGAGGCTCTGTTGGATGATTATTACACCGGTCTTACCAATGCGTTTGATGACATCTTGGAGCAAGCAGAAGAAATGCGGGAAAGCGTTGAGGATGAACAAGACTTCGACCTTGGCGCGACCCTGTATCGTCCTCTTTCTCAGGGCATAGACAATGTCCTTAGCATTTACGCATCAGAAGATGACAACCTGTTTGCCACGGCTATGATGGGTTGGGGTAAACAAGCGGGCCTTTCGCCAGAAAAACCCACTAAATCGGGATTGATTGAGTTTCGAGAGAGCACTTTCAGCGTAAATGCGGCAAAACAGTCTCTTTTCATTCCTCCCGAGTGGAACAGATACACAAATTCCTCCATCAAGAGAAGAGAGGGCAGACTCCTTGGGTCTTTTGACCGCGAAACAGCAGCAACCCGAGAGGATATTCTCTTCTTTGCTCCAGGAGACCCTGTTTACGATTCCATTATCTCAAACGCTGTAGGATGCAACCGAGGCAGATGTACTGGCATTGGAACAACCGGAGCATACAACTATGATGGGCTTGTATTCATTTACAACATTGTACCGGAGCTGGATGAATTGCTTGAAAATGGAATGACCCTGCAGACTCTGGCTCAGTATCGTATGTATCTGCCATTAAAGCAGATTTTTGTCACCATCCCCTTGACTGGTAAGAGCAAAGAGATCCCCGAGAAGGAAGTGGTCAAAACTTTGCTTGCCTTGCGTCCCAACAATGCCAATCACCTAGGACGGCGCAGCGGTGGCCAGATGACAACTTCTCCTTTGGAGCGATTTATCAGCCAGACCCCTCCCAGCACTTGGGAGCCTTTGATTGAAAGAGCGTCTGCAACAGCCTGTAAACGGGCCTGCGCTAGACTTGAAAAGCGTTCTGATTTGGAAGCTGCAGAGAAAGAGATGCAGCGTGTCTTAAATGGTTATAGAGCAGAATGTATCTTCTTTGAACGGGATATGTCCGGCGTTGATGAAAGAGCGAAGCTGTTTGAGGTAACACTTCGGGCACTCAAAAATGCAAAGCCGGAACTGGATGCAGTCTGCTTCTTGAGGGTGAGAAGCAATGAACAGTAAAGAGGTATTACAACAATACATAGTTGGCGCAATGAATTCCAAGCGTGCCATTGCCGAATTGGAAAAGAACCTCGCAGACATATCTACTCTTTTGAAGATGCAGGAAGCAGCAAGATCGCGGTATGTAATTGGCTTTATTCGCCGTGTCGTTCAGTTTAAGTGCGACGAAGCATCGGCAAAAGATATGTGCCTTAATATTCGTGACCTTGTTTTGGTTCTTGGCCGTGTGAAGCTCACCAATAAGATCTATGAAACCGTAAAAGAGTACGGTGCAGAGTTTGATCTCGTATGCGAAAACGACTTTCAGGTGTCGTGCTTACTCCACATTCCCAAATGGCTTGAACCCCATCAGTACATCAAGGATGTATATGCCCTTCGCCATGATGATAGCATTGAACTGGAATCTACATCCTTTGGCGATGCAATACTGGAAAAACATACCGGCTTTAACGCCTATAAGAGCTTTGAACAGAAAGTAGCAGTTCATACCGCATTGAATCTGCCCGCTGGATATACACTTCTCATTTCGCTGCCCACCGGTGGTGGTAAGAGCTTGGTCACGCAGCTGTTGGCAAGCTCTTCCGAGGGATTAACCGTGGTCATCGTGCCTACTGTGGCTCTGGCCTTAGACCAATATCATGCAGCGCGGAGCAATTTGGTAGATGGAACCGAGATCTATTGTTATCGGGGTGAACAATCCGAGGTTGAAAGGGTCTCGATCATCAAAGCCTTAAAAGAGAAAAGGACCCGCATTCTCCTCACCTCTCCGGAAGCCATTTTGAAAAACCCCGAGCTTCACCGTATTTTGGATGGGGCTGCCAAGAACCATTATTTAGCGAATGTAGTGGTTGACGAAGCCCATGTTGTTCCTGATTGGGGAGTATTTTTTAGACCGGACTTTCAGATTTTTTCTATTCTCTTAAAGAAGTGGAAGCGTGAATCGGGAGACTACATCCGGACATTCTTGCTCTCTGCTACGCTGTCTGATGATGTGGTTGACACTTTGTTTGCGCTGTTCGGTACGGACGGCAAAAATGCCCAGGTTCGTTGCGATGCACTTCGCCAGGAACCTCGGTTCTACTTCCACTCCGCAAAGTCCCGAAAGGAACAGGACGATAAGACTATCGAGGCTATTAAGTTTCTCCCCAAACCGATGGTCGTTTATGTGCTTGAACCAAGAGAAGCCAAAGATCTGCAGAAGAAGCTTCATCATGCCGGGTATAAGAATATTCCAATTTTCACTGGTGAAACAAAAGCAGCTGACCGTGATGCAGTGTTGACTGGATGGAAAAATCACAACTTTGATGTTGTGATTGCTACCTCTGCTTTTGGTATTGGTGTTGATAAGCCCGATGTCAGAACAATCATCCATGCTTGTTGCCCTGAAAATATGAGCCGGTTTTATCAAGAGGTAGGTCGTGGCGGTCGCGACCAGCTTCCTTCGCTCAGTTTATTTATCCCTTATCAAAGCAGATATGATAGCGAGGGCGATGTGCGCCGTGCGCTGGGCCTCGTAAACAAAAGAGTTCTTACGGTTGAACGTGCTGTTATCCGATGGAAAGGTATGCTTTCCCATCCAGCAGCGATGATTGATACAGATGAGTGTATTTTGAACACCTCAGCCACCCCCTCCACAATGACAGACGAAGAGGCAGAGTATGCCGGAAACCGAAATGTGGCATGGAATGTCAACTTGCTTTTATTTCTACATCGAACCGACTTTATCGACCTCTTGGACGCAAACTATGTGTTTGACAAGAAATCAAATCCGCCTAAGAAGTATTACACGGTCACAGTTAAGCTGTTGCAGCCGGATATTCTCAGCGATGATGATAGCCTCATAGCAGCATTGGCAGAACCTCGCGCCAGAGAATACGAAGCACAAATGGCCGGATACAGAATTATGAACGAGCTTGTATCTTCCCCTAAAGCATTGTGTTGGGGTCGTGTTTTCAGGCATCTATTTCCACTTTCGAGGGAAGTGTGCAATGGCTGTCCTGCTGACCCGGAAGGTCGCATCACAAGTGATGATACCTACAAGCTAAGAATAGATCCTGATATTAAACTTTCCCCTGCACGGCCTTCTCGCCGTTTGGACAGGAATATGGGATCTTTCAACGAAATAATTATCAGCCGACCTTCAAACGGGCCTTGCAGCATAGAAGAAGTAAGCATAGTCGCTGAAAAAGCAGCCCAAAATAGTATTGGCGTGTTGGTCGTTCCTAATCGAATGGCAAACCAAATTGTTTACGATGGCATTCTTTTGAATTACGACGAGTTCTACTATGCCGTTACCCATTGCCCGTACCTCTTTGCAAAAGGTGTTGTCTGCATCTTTGACGGCGATAGCAGCACTAATTTCACCCTGTACAAAAACTTCGGGAAATTGGATGCCTTTGGCTACCGCAAGATACTTTATTGCAACGAGAACACCATCGTTGCCAATGGCGGTAAAACTATTAGAGAGTATAGCAACGGGTATCTTATTCCGATTCAAAAATTCTAAAGGAGGTATTCGTATGTTCAAAGTCAATCCCGATGGCATGCGAATGGAGCCTACACCGGAGCGAGTTCTTTCTGTTTGTCGCTTGGTCGCTCACGAAAGTATGAGCCGTGATGATGTGCGTAACGCAATGACCCTGGGTATTAACGATGAAAAAGAACTCGACCAAATCAACAAGTCAATCAATGTGGCCCTTGAAGAACTCTCGCTTATCAAGGCTGATGCTGAAAAGTTGGTGTTAGCTGTTGACCCGGGTGTGATTGCTACGTCTGCAGCTTTTCGTCGGTATGTGAGTTCCCGTGTGTTTCCTGCAAAAGACACCACATTCCACATGTTTACCAAATGGTTGATTGCACAGAATGAGCGTATCTTTTCCATGAAGTCATGGGAAGGCATGGCCAAGACTTGCGGTTCCGAAGTGCAAGAGCTGGCTGCGCTGAATGAAAATGCCGTTCTTGGATGGCGTTTTTGGGCGGCCTTTTTAGGACTCGGCTATTTGAGCGGAACAATGATTATTCCCAACATGAAACTCCGCTTGGAAGATGTGCTGGCAACTACATACACAGAAAAGTTCAAATACAATGAGACCATTCTTGCCCAAGACTTCATGCTCTGGCTGAATACGAAGATGCCCGAAGTTGAGATTGGTGGCAAGCTTCCACTTGCCCTCTCTGCTGGACTTCGCACCTTGCATGAAATGGGTCTTATCAAACTTGAAATATGGTCTGACTCCACTCCGATTATGCTTTACCATGTGGACGGAGACCCTATCAATAGCTTCACTCATATTTCTGTGAGGGAGGCGATTAACTCATGAAATGGGAACAGTATCGTACCATAATGGAACGGTATGCGATTAAGACAGACGATATGGCTACTGAAGATGCATATTTCATGTCTACCCACATGCCGTTCTCGTCTCTTGAGCTTTTCCGTGGTGGCTATTATGAAGAGGGTAAAATGCCTGCCCCCACAAAGCTGATAAGCGAAGATGAAGTCTTTGAGCAGCTGATTTACAATCCCAATAATGAACATCGTATGGTCATTGTTCGAGGCAACCACGGTACTGGTAAATCTCACCTTATCCGCTATCTAAAGGGTAAATTTGAAAGAAGCCCCTCTACTGTATATAACCCTGCAACTGAGCAGTTAGTTTTCCTGCGTCGGTTGAATAACTCTGTCCGGGGTGCCTTTTCGCAGCTGTTGGAACAGGATGCAATCAAAGATCCCGATGTGGCAGAGAAGCTCCGTAAGTTCGTAGTCACTTCCGATTCCAAGGACGAAGATTCTTTTAAGACGGAGATTCTGTATGCCTATATTGCGGCTGTGCGAAACGATGTATCCGGCGAAACCTACAAAGCGGTCAAATGTCGTGACATCGCCAGTTATCTTGCAGATAGCCGTGTGAGCGAATACATTTTGCGTGAGGGTGGCGCAATCTCCAAATGCTATAATGTCATTACAGCTCCAAGTAATCAGATTCTCCAGGATACAACAATCTTTACAGATGAAGATTTCAATGTATCAAAAATTATTCGCGCAGTAATGAAGCAGGGCGACCCCCAGGCCTCCCTCTTTGCCTCATCCTTGAAAGGCGATGACTTTGAGATTACTAAGCTCATCAACTACCTCAATGGATTCACAAGAGAGGTTATTCAGCGATGTGCCGATATTTCTAGCGAGAATGCTGAGACTATCTTTGCTCAGCTGCGCCGGGATCTGAAAAAACAAGGCAAAAATCTCACAATTTTCATCGAGGATTTCACAGGATTTACTGGCATTGACCAGGAGCTCATTACGGCCCTTTCCTATGAGCATGGTGGTGACTACGCCGATCTGTGCCGGGTAACTTCAGTGATTGGTATTACCAACGACTATTATTATGCGTTTAGAGGTAACTTCAAAGACCGTGTTACACACCAAATCGAAGTTACAGACCGTTCCTACGGTACTGACGAGTTTATTGTCCAGATGGCAGGTCGGTATTTGAACGCAATCTATTGTGAACCTGCAGAACTCCGCAGTTGGACGGATTCCGGCGCAGAATTGAGGGACTTGCCAATCAGCGATTTTGTGCCACCATGTGAATGGGAAATCACAACTATCGGAGATAAAAAGGTAACGCTGTATCCCTTTAACCGTCATGCGTTGTTATCGTTGTATGAAGCCCTTGCAACAAAGAATCCAAGAATGTTCTTGAAGAATGTTATTCGTGCTCAGCTGAAAGAGTATTTTGACGGCAAACTTTATGAGGATGAATGGTATTTCCCAATAAACCCCAGCAATGCTCAGATGTCTAATGATCCCCACAGCTCCGCTATTGACCGCCTGGAGAGCATAAGTTCCGATGATAAGAACCGGCTTAAAGCTGTTTTTGCTATTTGGGGTGATGGCTCTGCATCTGGTGTCAAAGATGCAGATGGTACACTGATCTTTGGTGGCCTTAATCAAGCTTTTCTCGCAGATGTCGGCTTGCAAACCTTTACAGGTATCGGTGAAATCGTAGATAAAACCACAAGACAAGCTGTCGCTCCGGGAGCTATACCTAAGTCTGTTGCCGGTGGTGGAAATACTCCTGGTCCGCAGTCCGTTACTCCCGAACCGCCTAAAGTTAAACCTCCGATTGATGCTGCAACAAAGAACTATCAGAAGTTTAAGAGTGATATTACTGCATGGTTTTCCAAGGGCGAGAACCTGAAATACGATGCCGACTATCGTGGCTGGCTTCGTACTCTTGTTCGTGGTGATTCCAGACAGTGCGGCGCAATTAACTGGCAAGATATTGGCATTCCCGCTTATATTGCGGAAGAGCGTCTTTCTGACTTGGGGTGTTACTATATCGACGATCAGAGTGCCCCTATAAATGTTGATAGAGCCATTGTTTACATGGATAGAAGTTCTGAAAGCCGAGATGCGTTGATGGCGTTGAATGAGCTGAACTACGCAAAAGATTGGGACTTTGAGGGAGCGCCCTATTATCAACAGAGATTGATTACCTGGCTGGAGCGTAGAAAAGCTGAAATTATTAAAAAAGTTACCGCTGTCGAGCAAGGAGAAAATCCTCTCCCAGTATTAGAATGGTGCCTTGCAATCCAGTATCTCAAGGCATGTATCTTGGGGCAAAAGGTTGATACAAGTTCCCCCTATGATGTGATTAAGTGCCTGTTTAAGGATTTCAAGAAAGATGATAGCATAAAGAGAGACACTCGTGAATGGAACGAGATGATTCAGTTTGTTCTCAACCACAAAGCCGATTTTGATAGTGCGCTGACATTCTTAAAGCAGTCTTCCGCAACAACAATGGGTGCAGTTCACTTCGCTGTTGATCCCAACACCAAATCCTGTTACCGAACTGACGAGTTGGTACTCGCCGTTGAAAGGCTTATGGCTGCGGATTGGGATATTGAAGCACAGTTGCCCGGCAGTATCCCGCAGAAGCATCTTCTGTATAACCCTGCAACGCTGTTAAAAGCACTCTATCCCAGCATTAAGAAAGCTATGGTTACAGAAACCCAGGAGGCAGCCACTGTAATTGGAAAACTTGAGGATTATGTCGGTGAACTTACTCAGAAGAATCTTATTAATGCCCTTGTAGCAATTCAAGACCTGTTTTCTGTGTTCTCTGCTAACGGCATTATGGGCAGTACAGAACTGCGAGTTAAATATGAGAAGCCGCCCATTGAAACAGCAAAAGCCGTTTTGAATCATTTCAAGCTGATTAACGATGCGACCGCTGTATCTGCAGTAAGGCAACTGGCAGCGTATTCTGGTAACTCCCTCCATACGCTGTATGACTTCCTTCGTGATATTCAGATGATAGCTCAAAAGGCTGACCAGGAAGGGGAAAAGGCTCGAAAAGATATAGCAGCTACTAGTGGTCTAGTTGGTACGGAAGCATTGTCCGAGGCTGCTTTGTCCTCTATAAAAGCCCTTTACGCACAGCTTGAAAGTATGGAGGTGTACGAAAATGTTGATAACTGAGACAATCAAAAATAGCACCTCCGCAATTAAACAGCGTCGTGCAGCAATCGAGAGCAAGCAAACTGCAGAGACCTACGCAAAAGCCTTGGCTCAGCTCGCCCAAGCTGCTGAGAGTATTAAGAGCACCCTTGATTGCGCTGCAGCCATGAAGGAAAAAGGCATTGTCAGCACACCGCTTATGGATGAGCCTACCCGTAGCGAGTTACTGGCTTGTATCGACGATTGCGGCAATGGCGTTTCCGAAATGCAGCTGACACTGGAAACAGTTAGACTTCTGAAATCCAAGGGTGATGCAGCTGCAACACAAATCAAAATTGTATGGCGTGAGGTTGCTCAAAGGTATTCAGACGGATCGAAAGGCTATTTGTCTATGATCGGTGGCCTGTCAAATGACCCAAAACGGGCAGGGGAGCTATCCGACAACATTACTCAGACGGTTGCCGGAGATCCGTCCATCAAAGCAATAAACAGCCTGGTTTCCGATGTAGCGGAAGCGAAGCGCATTGCTGATAAATTTTCTTTAAATCCAGAGATTGAGGGTTTCTTAATGAAGGTCTCCTCTCAGCGAGCCACGGTTTTGGATTTGACACCCAAAGTCCTAGCATGGCTAAAAGAGAAGAATCTCACAGGCAAGCTGAAGATCAGATTCTGAGGAGGAAGCGAGTGTGATAAAGGCAAGTTGGGATGTAGAAGAATTGGTAGCCCTGATTGATGTTTATCGTAGAAGCGGGAGGAAAACAAGTGAAGCGATAGACGGAGAATTGCTGAGTCTTTCTACAATATTGCATAAACGTGCGGAAAGGTTAGAAATAGCTCATGATGAGAAGTTTCGAAATCTGAACGGAATGAAAATGATGTTTCAAAATGTTGCTTTTATTGCAACTGGTGGACAACAAGGCCTGTCCGCAGTGAGTGTTGCGATGCGTAAAGTATATGAGATGCTGTCGGTTGCCCCAGAGGTGTTTGAATTAATCCTAAATGAATTTGAAACACACTATGGTAAGCTGAAATAATGGTGTCATAGTAATTGAAAAGTCTATTGGCGGCCCAACAGAAGATTTTGTGTAAAAGCAGACAAACGACAGTCAAGAAAAGGGGCACAAATCAATGGCTTGCCCAAGTAGGGCACAGGGCAGCTTAACCAGGCTTATCTACCTGTGTTCCGGGGTGAGAGGCGGTATGCGCGCGCCGCGTGAATGCGGCCTCTCGCCCCGGAAACACTATGGCAAAGCCGGGTTTAAGCACTCTGGCGATCCTGGAGCATAAGCTGGAGCTGGGCCAAAAACATGTCCCAATTTCGGCATCTGGCGGTCCAGTGTTCGACAATTTTCTTGCTGGCCAGGTAGAGCATCTTCCGCAGAGAATCGTCGTTGGTAAAGCTGGGCTTGTTCTTGGTGATCTGTCGGAACTGGCGGTCCAGACCTTCGATGATATTGGTCGTGTATATGATTTTCCGGATATCGGCGGGATATGCGAAAAAGGTGCTCAAAACATCCCAATTATCCTCCCAGCTTTTGACACAGGAGGGGTACTGCTGCCCCCACTTTTCTTTGAATGCCATGAGGTTTTCCAGAGCGTCCTCCTCGGTGACGGCGGTGTAAATCTTTTTCAGATCTGCCATCAGCACCTTGATGTCCTTATATCTGACAAAGCGGGTGGATGAGCGGATTTGATGGACGATGCACCGCTGTACCTGACTGTGGGGATAGACTGCCTCGATGGCCTCTACGAAACCCTTCAAGTCATCCACACAGAACAGATATACGTCCAAAACTCCCCTGCTTTTGAGATCGTTCAGCACATTCAGCCACACATGAGCCGCTTAGTGAACACGAAGTGTGAGCTTAGCGGCTCAGCGTACCCTTTAAGGTGGAATTTGCTGCTCTCGTGCTCCCCAATCCACACCCCCAAGATATCCTTTGTGCCGTCCATGGTAATGCCCAGAACTACATAGGCTGCTTTCGTCTGGTACTGGTGGGTTT
>OFGQ01000729.1_pt1 | contig 25072 bp, 28 predicted proteins | sample 1521791 | NCBI WGS metagenome assembly OFGQ01 (sample SAMEA3504116, study PRJEB24116) | mouse gut metagenome | biome: mouse gut; feature: mouse-associated habitat; material: faeces | place: Denmark | collected 2011 | reverse complement strand
TATATCATAGAATATTTTAAAAATAATTTAGAAACTCTTTTTCTTTCTCGATTTTTTCGGGCTCTTCTTCAAGTTCTTGAACCTGCGTCTCAGCAGCTCCTGAAAGAGCTTCAAGCATTTTGCGTATCTCATTTTGTGCTATGGGATTTGAACCCAAAGACAGACTTACTATTAGCGCAAGAAATAATTTATATAACTTTTTTTTCATTCATATTTCTCCTAATCAATCTTTGTTTCACTCTCATAATAAGTATGCGGTTTATAAACGCCGCTTATTTACATACAAAAAGGAAGCCATTATTTAATTCTAAAAATGGCTCATAATCACTATCATACTTGCAATGATTTTGAAAAGGAGTTGATTCAAATGTCCAGACGTATCTTCTGATTAATTAATGTCCAACTATTGGGCAATAATATAAATAAGGTTAAAAAGATAAAAAGAAAAACTATGAGTAAAAAAGGAAACAAGCTGAATCCTTTTGGTATAGCAGCAATAATGGATATTGGGCATATACTCTTCGTTATAATTTCAGTATGAGAATCTTTATTATTCAAAAATAAAGGCTTAAAATATGTCGTATTATCACTATCTTGATTGGCAGCAACACTTTCCGAAATTGTCCACGTTTCAATTACGGTTGTATTATCTAATGATTCATAAAGATTATAATTACCGCCCAGAAGCACATTCATAGTCAAGCACATAGTAAAAAGCAGCATAACGAAAAAAGCTATAATATGAGATAAACGATTTTTACTATTATTTATTTTCATTACAACTCCTTTCTTAGCTACCACTATGTCTAATGTGGTCAACTTAAACTTCTTTGCTTTTAATTCATAATCTTGAGGTGTCGAAAATTTTGATTTGTCACTGTCAATAATACTGGATATTATAGCACATACCCAACTATATCACAATGATTTATTTTGACTTTTCAACCACTTTTCAGCCACCCCAAATATGCAACTAATCAATTACGCCTTCACGTTCAGCCATCTGTTCTACAAGCCGAGAAAATATTTCTTGTGCTTGTTTGTTGATGCCAGCAAGATAACTGTTCAATTTACCACTCATAGGTAGTGTAGCGTAAAATGCTCTCTTATGTTCCCGAATATAGTGTTTGTGTCGCTGTCCCAATAAGCCAATAGGTCTATTTTCTTTTCGGTTGGTAATACAAGACATGGGATATAGCAATCCCTGGAACGCATATACTCATATCTCCCACACAGATTCCAGAAATAAAGATAACGCAACACCATTATTTGACTGGGGCAGATATGAAAAAAGGGATGGAAAAATCATGCTTCCCTTTTCTGTCCACGTTCATCATTCTTTCGTAGACGGGGTGCATATAGGCAAATTAGCGGAGAATTTACAGCTTTATCTCAATACACTATCTTAACACTCATTAAGATTTTTCCAGTCAGGAATTGGTCTGCGAACGATTAGGTTCGTCAGACCAATTCCTGTAAGATACTTTATAGATATTTCTTTCATGAAAAACAATGGTGTTAGTCAACATTTGTGTTGGTATGCCTGTTTTTGGCAATAATGAACACTGAAATATCGACCTTTGTATGTTGTGCCAACACACTTATTGACTAACACCAAAACAATTAATTATCCAGAATTTTCCCATCCGTAGAAATGGTTACAACTCTCCATGGTATAAATCTGCCACTCCTTTTAAGAGCCTCTTTTACCGCATATTCAATTCCGCCGCAGCATGGAACTTCCATCCTTACAACCGTCACACTCTTGATATCATTTCCTGCAATCATATCCGTCAGTTTGTCCGTGTAATCCCCTTCATCAAGCTTGGGGCACCCAATCAGCGTAATATGGTTCCTGATAAACTCGCTGTGGAAATTCCCATAGGCATATGCCGTACAGTCCGCGGCAATCAGCAGATTGGCATTCTCAAAATAAGGTGCCTTTACAGGTGCGAGTTTTATCTGTATAGGCCATTGCTTTAGCTGGCTGCTGACAGGGACAGCGGTAACAGAAACATCCGAATCCGCTGCATTTCTTGTAATCGTCCTTGCGTTTGATCCGGGACAGCCAGCCTTTTTTGCAGCGAGTACGGCCGCCTCATCATAGGCTGGCGCCTCCCGTTCCTCAAATGAAATCGCATCAGCCGGGCATGTTGGCAGACAATCCCCCAGACCGTCACAGTAATCCTCACGGGTAAGCTCTGCCTTCCCATCTATCATTTCAATCGCACCTTCATGACAGGCTGCCGCACAGGCCCCGCATCCGTTACATTTCTCTTTATCGATTTTAATAATTTTTCTGATCATATGAACTCCTCCTTGCTTTTCTGTAGCTATCATAATACAATAAACAAAACAATTCGGTTGTATTTACAACAGAAAGAGGATTTTATATGGAAAAATATGTGCCTGTGCTCAAAGAGACGCAGCTGTTCGCTGGTGTAAGGACAGACGAAGTCAATACAATACTCGGATGTCTCCAGGCAAAATCCCGTATTTATAAAAAGGGAGAATATATTTTCAGGCAGGGGGAACACCTGACCCATATTACGGTTTTGGTAAAAGGGAAGCTGCACATCCAGCGGGATGACTATTGGGGAAACCGGAGCATTGTCAACGTCATCCATGTCGGTGAAATGTTCGGAGAAGCCTATGTCTCCCCCGGAAGCGGACCGATTCTGAATGATGTTATTGCTGTGGACGACAGCACCGTCATATTCTTTGACGTACGGAAAATGCTGAACGTCTGCTCATCAGCCTGCCGTTTCCATTCAATCGTACTGCAGAATCTTTTTTTTGCAATATCTGATAAGAACAGGAAACTCGTACAGAAGCTTGGACATATATCAAAGCGTACCACGCGGGAAAAATTGATTTCTTATCTGTCCGAAGAGGCAAAAAAGCAGAACAGTAGTTCCATTACCATTCCCTTCAACCGACAGCAGCTTGCGGATTTTCTTTCCGTAGACCGCAGCGCTATGTCCAATGAGCTGTGCAGGATGCGGAATGAAGGGCTTCTGACCTTTGAGAAAAATCAATTTACTCTGCTGTAGATTCATATTTTTAAAACTGAAAAGAGATACAAAAAGGCAGGACACCTTCCTTTTTATGGGAATGTATCCTGCCTCATGTTTCATATTTTCTTTTTTGATTTTATCATTTAACCTTTTAATCGGTTTTCAATATCTGATGCACTATATAATACATCTGTTACAATCACTTTATCTCCCTGGATTATAAAAAAGACAGAATAATTGTCTATCAACAATCTTCTCATCTCTTTGCTTCGTTCCGGTTCTGATTCCATAATACAGATTCTCTCAGCCATAGTATCCAATGTCAAAATAGCGTCTGCAATCCGGTTATACTGATTCATTGCATTTTCTGGTGCCTGAAGGGCATAAGCAATATGATTGTATAATTGATCCATATCAGCCAATGCTTCATTTGTAATCTCAACCGTATATTGTTTCATATCAATGAGTCTCCCTAAATTTTGCGAACGCTTCCGCTGCATTTTGCACTCTTCCTGCTGCTATATCATTGTAACCTTTTTCCAATTTTTGATGGATTTCTTCCGTTGTCATGGTATCTGCATGAATCGATACTGGTGCTTTGGGTAAAGAAACAGAAAAAGGAATTCCACCTGTAAGAGAAATTTGATTCAAATATATATCAATTGCTGTTGACATGGGAACACCTAACTGAGACAATACTTTTTCTGCCCGTTCTTTAACAGTTGGATTTACTCTTAAGTTCAATGTTGCTGTTTTTTCCATAATTACACCTCCTAGTTTTTATATTGTAACGCTTTTGTCGTTACAATTCAAGCACTATTTTCTTCATATATCAGACATACATTAGAGAAAAACTCCCCAATATCCTGAAAAGTCTCCTGAAGCTATTCCTCTCCGTCACAATAACATAATACACTATTTTCAGACAGATTGAATCTGTCTGAGCGTTGTGCCTCCAAATATTCTAATTGTATCATTTTATCCGATAATGTCAGAAATTGACCATTCTGGTTTATAAAACTGCAGCCAGCTAAAAACTGAATAATAGCCTTACATGCAGAACGGCACAAAAAACAGAAAATTCAAAAAAAGACTTCCTGTTTTTTATGCCCATTTATTACAACTCATTCATCGTCTCTGTCACCGCCATACTCCGAATGCGTTTCGCCGGAGAGTAGACTGCAGCCACGGCCGCTGCAAAAACCAACAGCACGATGACCAAAAGCGGAACGATTGGAATGCTCCACACAGCATATGGAAAATGCGGTGTAATCAGGATACCGTACAGCCCTTTACTAATGAGCAGTCCAAGAATACATCCGGCCACACATCCATAGAAAGCATAAGCAAATGCCTCTGCCGCTATCATTTTTGTGACCTGCCATTCGTCCATGCCCACCGCGCGCATTGTTCCGTACTGCCTGATTCTGGCAGATACACTCATGGAAATACTGTTCACAATATTCAATACTGTCACCAGTGCGATAATCGCCAGGAATCCATAAGCAAAAATCATAAATGCCGCATACGTGTTGCCTGTTTTCTGGCCGATCCTGTTTCTAAACGCATATTCACCGTCTATTTCATTGTCCGCTGCATTACGGATTGCTTCCACATCTCCATTCTCTACATCCTCTTCCATCTGCACCATGAGCAGAGCATATTCCGCAATACCCATCAGCCGTGTAAATGTTTCTTTTGAAGTAATGATCGTAACCTTTCCGCCAGATGTCCCGTCACTGCTGAACGGATTCATTTTCAGCATTCCCGCAATCTCAACCTCTTCACTGCCAACCCGTATCTTATCACCTATCCCTACCGGAACATCTGCGTCACAGATTGCCAGAACATAACGGCTGTTCCCATATACCTTTGAAATATCACTGCCTTTTTTAAGCTCCTTATCCTTTGTCAGGCAGTCCAGATCAAATTCATCATAAGAAATAACATCCACCACACCAGACGAAAGACCCTCTTCCGCAAACTGCGCCGGGACATCAAAACAACTCCTGCGTCCAAACACATTGGTTACTCCCTCCATGCCTCCAAGTTCATCCAGCAGTACGCTGCTTATTGAGTTCGAGCCGTCACTGCTCGCAATCTCAATATCTGCATCATTAGATTTCTGGGGCATAATCAGGCTCACCAAATCTGCAAAAACGGTAAAACTTAAAAAAAGAATAATGCTGAGGGCAAAAGAGCCGGTCATCAATATCAGGTTTTTCTTTTTCGATACCGCATGATGCATGCCAAGAGCGGTTTCTATTTTTGCAAACCGGGTATTTGCAGCGCTGCTCATATTTTTCCCATCCCCTGCATTGCCTGTAACAGCTGACACAGGCGACACCTTGGACGCTCTTTTTGCCGGAGACTGCGCTGCAATCAGAACCGTAATAATTCCCACTGCCACTCCGCTGACAATTCCTGCCGCACTCACTCCAAACAATGGAATACTGACAAATTCCTCTCCTGCCATAAACCGCAGCAGGGCGCACACTCCCCATGTGACCAGAATACCAAGGATGACACCTGCCGGAATCGCAATCTTACACCAGTTCAGGGCTTCCAGCCTTACGAAGCGGATAATCTGTTCCCTGCTCATACCGATACAGCGCATCATACCGAAAAATTTCGTCCTTTGGGCGACATTGCTGTTCATACTGCCTGCAATCATCAGTGCTCCTGCAATCAGTATCAAAATAAACAGCATAACAGCAATCATGTAAATCTCCTGCATTCCCGAATCCCCGCCAAGGGCTCCCGTCCCCATCAAAGCTTTATTTACTTCGATATTTTCATCCGTCCATCCATACTCTTCCTTGATGTCTGAAACATGTCTGCTGATATCTGCCTGGCTCTGATACCGTATATATAAGGATGGATTTCGGACAAGCCCGTACTTCTCAAATGCTTTTCGGTTCATATATACACTGAATGTTCCATATAATGCATTGAACTCCTCATCATCCTCACCAAATCCGGATATGGTAAAATCCATGCTGCCGGAAGGTGTTTCTATGGTGATTCTGTCGCCTGTCTTTGCACCAAACGCATCCTTTGCATTAGAACTGATCAAAATCTCCGTATCATTCTGCGGGAAAGAGCCCTCCTTCAAACCATTCTTGATATCCGTAATATAAGCTTCATCAACTCCATATAGAGCAGCCTTCCTTTTCCCAATATGGTACTCTTCTTCCCTGCCGTAATTCACCACATCCGTCCATGCCGCAACAGAAACATCTGCACTTTGGCCAATCTGCTCTGCGTCGGCTTCAGGCACATTTTTTAGCTGGACATGCCAGTTCCCATGCTTCTTAAGCATATTATTCGTCTGCATCCTATTTCCCATGTCAGCCATACTGAAAACCGCCGTCACCAGAAATACGGAAATTGTAATGCACAAAAGTGTCAACCGGTTCTGCCGACTGTGGACATGTGCAGAAATCGGAATTAAGCTAAGATAACTCTTCATTCACCGCACCTCCCCCAGATCATTCAGCTCCCCATCCGACACCTGCAGGATACGATCCGCTTTCTGTGCAATGCTGCGGCTGTGGGTAATCATAATGATAGTCTGCTCATACTTCTTGGACGCTTCTTTTAGGAGCGTAATCACCTCTCTGCTGTTCTGTGTGTCCAGATTTCCTGTCGGCTCATCAGCAAGGATGAGGGCAGGACGGGTAATCAGCGCCCGACCGATTGCCACTCTCTGCTGCTGCCCGCCCGAGAGCTGGCTTGGCAGATGGTGCCGGCGCTCCCGAAGGTTCAGCACTGTTAGCAGTTCCTCCAGGTATCTTCTGTCTGGTTCCTGGTAATCAAGTAGTACCGGGAAAATGATATTCTGCTCAACCGTCAGTTCGGGAACCAGATTAAAGCTCTGGAAAATAAACCCGATATTCCTGCGGCGGAAAACCGTAAGATTTCTTTCTTTCATTGCAAAAATATCCTTGCTGTCAATATATACCTTGCCAAAGGAAGGCATATCCAGCGCACCGATCATATTAAGGAGCGTACTCTTTCCGGAGCCTGATTCCCCGACGATTGCGACAAATTCTCCTTTCGGTACCGAAAAACTAACTTTCTTTAAAGCCTGTACGGCCGTATCTCCTTCCCCGTAGGTCTTGGAAATTGATTTAACCTCCAACAAATTCATAAATCAAAGCACCTCTTTCTCCATAAAATCCATACATCGAAAATGAATTCCCAAATCATTATGCCCGTCTGCATGGAATTTCATTTTTAATGTATAAGAAGCATAACACACCAATCCTACAGGAATATTGCAATTATCCTGCAATTTTGCAGGAATTATCACTATATAGAGGTTCACTGCGGCATGAATAAAGAGGCTGCTGATCTTCTTTAGCCTACATTTATGAATTAAAATATGGATTTAATAACTCATCTAAAAGCTATTGCAATGCTTATAATGATGCCTATTACAATAGCGTGTCTCTTCCAGGTCAGCCGAAGATATCCTGCAAATTCACGGAGCAATGCATTCAGTGTAAAATACCATTTTGTCTTTGCACCAAACCCTACGCATTTTATTCCCTGCTGCTTCGCCAGAATTAAAGCCCTAAAGACATGATAAGCAGTTGTAACAATAACAATTTTCGCATTCTCGTTGTCTATCAACTCCTTTGAAAACATCAGGTTTTCCTCCGTTGATACCGATTTTTGCTCCATTATGATCTTTTCAGCATCCACTCCCTGATCGACAGCATATGCCGCCATAGCGGCGCTTTCCGAAATGTCTTCGCCTGGCCCCTGCCCTCCGGACATAATCAGTACCGCATTCTGGTTGCAGCGCAAAAGCTCTATTCCTCTATGAATCCGGGCCGCAAGCAGCGGCGTAACCTTAGTCCCAATAATCCCGGAGCCCAGTACAATAATATAGTCCGCATTCCTCTTTTTTCTCAGATGAATAAGATTAAGAACCGCAGATAGTGAATACATCGCCATCAGTGACAATACATATACAGCAGAAAAACTAATCGTTACATAAAATATTGTACTGAATCTGCCCTTTTCCAGACTCCCAATCACTGGCCAGACTGCAAGATATCCAAACAGCAGGATTGAAAATAGCATAGATAATAAATTAGAAGGCTTCATTCCCTCATGCCGGATAATTTTTATTCCTTCTATAAAAAACGTAACAATCAAAACTGCCGGAAATGCGATTACGCTGACTACTGCCAAAATAAACAGAAAAACAAGAAGTCCGACGACTGCATCATGTGACGCAAGCCATTCTGAGTACTGGGAAAGTATAAAAAACAAAAAAACTGCCAGACTTGTCATCATCCAGAAAAATGAAACGCCGCTCCATAATGTTCTGGGATCATGCAGCATAATTCTCGCAAATATGCAAAATGGTATTAAAAAAAGAATAAATGAAATCTGCAACATATCTGTATTGCCCCTTTAAAATACGACATTTTAGAAAGCCCTTCCGCTAAGGGATTCTCTCCATAATTTTATCATACTCAAATGGCGGTGTAAAATACATTCTAATACACAATCAGACACTTGCTATTATTCGAGTATCCATATACAATTATATTTGTCACCAATTTCCGTCAGGAAATTGATGACCTGCTTGCGCTTCAGCGCAATTCCTATTGTATACTGATACAGTTTAAAGAAAGACAGGTACAAATACTTTGCAGCGAGAACCGCATACCGGATATTTCAAGACCTGGGTATATGCGGCTGATGCAAAAAGACGCAAAAAAGCTGATTGATGGAAGGGAGTTACGCCATGAATAATGTATTGATTATAGATAATGATAAAGAACTTTGCGCTCTTATGAAAAAATGCGTAGAGCAGGAAAATTTATCAGCCATAGTTGCATATAGCGGCATTCAGGGGCTGCGTCTGGCCGATGAAAACAAAGATAGCTGTTCCCTTATTATTCTGGATGTAATGATGCCCGATTTAAACGGATTTCAAGTGTTGCAGCAAATACGGCGGACAAGCAATGTTCCCGTCCTTATGCTCACTGCCAAAAGCGACGAGGAAGATAAAGTGTCCGGCTTGCGAATGGGGGCAGACGATTATCTGACAAAACCATTTAGCATTAACGAGCTTATGGCGCGTGTCAATTCCCTGATCCGACGATACACTACCTTAAATCCCTCTACGGCAGATACAGATTATATATCGCTGAAAGATATGGTAATTGACAAATTAAACCGTACAGTTTCGGTCAAAGATATTCCTGTTTCGCTTACAGGGAAGGAATTTGATTTACTGCTCTTTCTTGCTTCCAACAAAGGACGGGTATTTACCAAAAAGCAAATTTATTCACAGGTATGGGAGGAAGAATATGCTTTTGACGATAGCAATATTATGTCTTTTATCAGCAAATTAAGGAAAAAGATTGAGCCGGACCCCGACCACCCCTTTTACATTTTAACTGTCCGGGGTGTCGGCTATCGTTTTAACAAGGAGGCATAACATGGACATCACTGTTTATCTTTTCATTGTGTCAGCCCTCATGCTGCTTATCATTGTGTATCTCATTTCTGCCTTACGGCGCGTGCGAACACAGCTTGCGCTGATAAAAGACGCCTTAGAGGACATAGAGGGCGGGAACTTGAACCGACGTATTTTAGCAGGCGAAAACGACATGACAAAGAAAATCTGCTATGGTATTAACGAAATAGCCGTAAACAGTCAGGCGCAGCTTATACGGCAAAGACAATCTGAACAGGCATATAAACGGCTGATGACAAGCCTTTCGCATGATGTAAAAACCCCGCTTGCCTCCCTTGTGGGTTATCTGGAAGCGGTAGAAAACAAAATAGTCATTGGGGAGGAAAAAGACGAATATATCCATGTCACACATGAAAAGGCACAATATCTGAAATCCTTTGTGGAAAATCTGTTTGAGTGGGTAAAACTGGATTCTGGGGAGCAGATTTTTCATTTTGAAAAATTTGATTTGAATGAACTATCCCGCAACATTATAGCAGACTGGATTCCTGTCTTGGAAAACAGTTCTTTTGAATATGAATTTGTCATACCCGAAACAGAGTATTTTATCCGTATAGATGTAAATGCATATACCCGCGTCCTTAATAACCTTTTGCAAAACATGATTGTTCACAGTGAGGGTGACAAAATGGAATTGCATATTTTCGAGGATATGCGGCAAGCTAAAATTATAATATCGGATAATGGAAAAGGAATAACTCCCGACAATCTCCCACATATCTTTGAAAGAATGTACCAGTGCGACCAGTCGCGGTCCGCGAAAGGAAACGGATTAGGTCTGGCGATTACAAAGGAACTTATCAGCGTTCATAAAGGAACCATCACCGCCGAAAGCAATTCCGGCCATGGGACCAAATTTACCATATTGCTTCCGAAAGCCCTGTAAAAAGTGCAGGGCTTTTCTTAATAAAACAAGAAAAAAGCAAGGTATCGGCAAGGTTATGGCAAGGTTAGTGATTTATAATAGGGAGTGCAAAAGGAGGAAACATCTATGAATGATTTCGTAATTGAAACAAAGCAGCTGACAAAAATATATGGAGAACAAACGGCTGTCAGCAAAGTAAATCTCCATGTAAAAAAAGGACGGATTTATGGTCTGTTAGGGCGTAACGGAGCCGGAAAAACAACAATTATGAAAATGATTTTAGGACTGGCTTCTATTACTTCCGGCAAAGTGGATGTATTCGGTAAAAATGTCAAAGGACGGGAAAAACTTGTATATCCCCGTATTGGTGCAATTATCGAAACGCCGGGTTTCTATCCAAACCTAACCGGAACAGAAAATCTGGAAATCTTTGCAAAGCTACGCGGCACAGCCGCCCCTCATGCAGTAAAAAACGCTCTGGAAATAGTTGGATTGCCCTATAAGGATAAAAAGCTATTCAGCAAATATTCCCTTGGCATGAAACAGCGACTTGGGATTGCAAACGCTATCCTGCATGACCCGGAATTGTTGATTTTAGACGAGCCGACAAACGGGCTTGACCCTATCGGCATTGCAGAAGTAAGGGATTTTATCAAAGAGTTAAGTGCGGCACAGGGTAAAACGATTCTTATATCCAGCCATATTCTTTCTGAAATCTCACTGTTGGCCGACGATATTGGAATTATTGATAATGGCGTTCTTTTGGAAGAAAGCAGCATGCGGGAACTGGAAAAGAAAAACCGTAAATATATCCTGCTGCAAGTGTCCGATATTCCAAAGACGACATTGATTTTAGAACGTCAATTCCATTTGACCGATTATTCTGTTCAAGACGACCATACGTTACGGCTTTATGACGCTTCCCTTGATATGGGCGAAGTCAACAAGGTACTTTTCATGCAGGATATTACCGTTATGAGTTCTCTGGTCTGCAACGATACATTGGAGGACTATTTCAAAAAAATTACAGGAGGGGAAGGCATTGCTTAAATTGATTGAAACCGAACTGCTGAAACTTCGCCGAAGAAAACTTTTATTGATTATGCTGCTCGCAGCACTTATTATGCCCTTTTTCGCAATGCTGCTGTTTCGCTACAAAGGAGAAACAGGAATAAACCCATTAGAGTTTTATCGGTGGTCTGCATTTGGTTATACGCTTTTTATTATTCTACCAGTCGTGTTGGGGATATTTTGTGTAATGCTTATCTATGAAGAAAAGCGGCATGATGTAGCAAAGCAGCTTTGGATCGTACCGATAAGCAGAATGAGCTATTTTTTCAGTAAGTTTTTTGTGGTTTTATTCTATTCAGTCGTTTTTATGATGATTACTGCAATAGCTTCTGCGGCGTTTGGTGTGCTTCCCGGATATATCGGATTTGACGGGAATCATATTTTGTACTTGTTTGAAAGATGTTTAGAAATAGGAGTGATTACAGCCTTTGCACTATTACCTGTTCTGTCAATCGCAACAATGACAAAGGGATATATTCTCCCTTCCTGTATCACATTGATATATGCCCTCTTAGGATTTTTCTTAATGAACACGAACATATATCTACACCCGATTTGTTCAACTGCGGCTATCATCATGCGAGACAGCGATATTCCAGGGCTTGCTTTTTCACAGACGATAAATGTTCCATTTGCATTGCTCTGTATTGCTGCTTGGGATATTATCTTTATCCTGCTTGCTAATATTGCTTTGAAAAAGAAGTGAGGTGTGTTCCATGATGAAATTACTTTGGGCGGAACGTCAAAAGCTTCGTCGCTCAAGTATCGTCTTACTTACCATATTTGCAACCGTATTAGTCGCTATTGTTGTTTTTATCGGCGGGAACAGTATGGATTTAGAAGGACAGTATATTGATAATGCGGGGTGGTACATGACAATGGTTCAGCCTTGGGCTACTTTGCTTGTTATTCCTGCTGTTATCGCTCTGTTGGGAAGTTATATGGTTTGCCGGGAGGAACAGGACGACACAATGAAAACGCTAAGGCTGATTCCTGTCAATGAAGTAAAATTGACTATCGTAAAGCTGGTGATTACTCTTGCTTTCAGTATATTTGTCTATGTGTTGCTTTTTATTATAACTTTTTTGACGGAAGCATATTTACATTTTTCCGAATTGTCGGCAGGAATGGTTTTCGATTTTTTGAAAACATACTTTTTAGAGGGAATAGGCGTATTTTTAGCTGTTTCTCCTATCATTGCATTAGTAACATATACAAAGAAAAGCTATTGGTTAGCACTAATCTTAACAGAAATGTACTCTTTTGCAGGAATGTTTATGAGTATGTCCGGCACTTTAAGAGCGTTCTATCCTATTACGGCGGTATTGGGTGTTGCAGGTTACTATGAAACTACTACTGAGAAATTAATTGCAAGTATTATAATTCTATTGTTATGCGGTTGTCTTTCGATTTTGTTATTGGTAGGGTTAAATCACAAAGAAAAGGAAAAGATATGCCATACTTGTTCGTGAAGAGTTCAGTTGCCTTATAAATTCGCATGAACAGGGACACGAACAACTGGATTCTGGAAAACTGAATACAGGAGGTCACAAATGAAAGAACTGCCAGAAAGAATCCATGACGATACCAACGGTCTTGACTACGTTCTTGTGGGTGATTATTACATTCCCGCCCTGCGGCTGACGGAGGAATCCCGCCCAATCGGGCATTGGGGGCGCAGGCGTAAAGCCTATCTGGAAGAAGCCCGCCCCGCCCTTTATTGCAGCCTGCTGTTGTCCGGGAAACTCTGGACGCACCTTGCCGACGTGGACGAGCAGGCACAGGAGCGGCTTGACCTTATCATGGAGCAGATGAAAGCCGCCGAGGGCGTGACGGAGAAATTGAAAGCGGATGACCAGCTTGAATGGGTGCGCCGCTGCAATTCTATCCGCAACCGGGCGGAGGAAATTATCTATGCGGAACTGGTCTATGCGTAATGCGGCTGGCTCCTGTTTTGAAAAAGCGACTCTAAAGCCGGAAAATTGAACATGGGACACACGATACAGTAAAGAGGACTGCTAACCGGATTTTACGGGAATGGCAGCCCTTTTTGCGTCATTCTTTCGTTTTTTTCTTCCCAAACAGGGACAGCAGCTTTGATTTTCCACGCTGGCTGGCAGATACGGGGAGAAGGGGGGATTTCTTGAACACACGGGCAAGGGTGGCACGTTCCTCTTCCGGGAGGCTCATATAGTCAATGCCGAATACCCGGCAGATAGTAAACGCCCGTTTTTCGTCCGCCGTGCCTTTGTGCATGAGGGCGTCCAGCAGTATCACCGGGATGTTCCGGGCAAAATCCGCTGCGGGGGTTTCCAGTTCGGCAGTGGTCTTGTCGGATTCGTGCCGGGTGCGGAGGTCTTTTACAATCCGGTCAAGGTCATCATGGATAACATGGCTGAAAAACAGTTCCTCGCTGACCTGCCCTAATTCTAAAGTACGCATATAGAGGTCGTTTTCAGGGGGCTGCCGCTGTTCTATGACGGACTGCCTTGCTTTTTCCAGAACTAAGTTCATGTCATGGATACGCATATCCGCAATCCGGTCAATGCAGACTTCCATATCCGTCAGCAGGCGCAGGAATCCGGGATGGCAGACAAACTCACAGAGGAGCCGGTTGTTCAGTGCGCCGCTTTTTAACAAATCAACTGTGGAATCATTCAAGTGCAGCTCATGCAGGGCGGTGTTCGGGTGGTTCTTATTTTCGGTCAGCCCCATGAGGTAATCCATGGAAAGACCGTAGTATTCCGCCAGCTTTGCAAGGTTGAACGGGCTTATATCCGTGCATTTGTCGGATTCATATTTTCCCAGCGTGGCTCTTGCTATGCCCGTTGCCTTTTCCAGTTCCGCAAGGGTCATGTGGCGGCTGGTTCTTTCGTCTTTTAATTTCTCCTGAAGCGTTAGTTTTATATACATTACTCCCCTCCTCTCAAAACAGGGTTCGTGTCCATTATAGCACAGGGCATTTCCGAAAGCGTGGAAATTTTGGGTTTTCGGGAATTTTTCCAGCCTTTCGGACATACGGGGGAAGCCGGTTTATTTTGATAAGATTTCAGTGTCACAGGAACATGAAAAACAGAATGACCGGCTGCAAGTGATACTGTTCCCGGAGAAGTAATGCCATGACAGGAGCATACCAAAGGAACGGAAAACGCTGGGATAATTCCGGGCAGGAACGGATTGCAGGCAAAACGGCAGGAAAACAAACTATCAATTATGGAGGAAGGAACATGAAGTTAAGCATTGAGGAAAAGAAGATTTTATATGCCTTTGGGTGCAGGAGCTATGAGAATACAGTCCGCAGGCTGAAATGGGTCACTGCCCTGACGGTGGATGAAAAGGTGAAACGCCGGGTGCTGTGCCTGGCAAGGAAGCTGGATGACGGCGGAGCCGGGGAATGGTATCCCTGTTTTTACCGCCATCTCCGTTTGGAAATGGAAGGATATTTTGAAGCAAAGAAGCAAATCCGCATGGTTGAAAAAAGCGCAGACTGGGAGGAATTTTATGGGAAAGCCGTCTAAGTATGAAAAGGAAACTATTGTCAATTTCAATGAGGGGGAAAAGGAAGCCAGCATTTACACATTCAATACGGATTTGAAGCGGCGGCTGGCGGAGTTCAGTCATAGCTATCCGCTCCTTTGCCGGTTGGAGAAGTCCACGCCGGAGGGGAGCGTGACCTATGTTCTGGATAAGTCCCGGCTGTCTATCCGGCTGGTTCCGCCTTATAGTGAGGAACGGCGGGCGGCGGCGAGGGCATATGCCAAAGAACACGGCTTCAAGTCCATGCCGGGCGGGAAGGATATTGCCTGATTTGGGGGCGTTTTACGGTCAAAACAACGGGTGCGGAGCCGGTATTTTCCCCGTGGTTCACGGTAGAGGTATCAGACATCAGGGAAGCCCCGGACGGCGGAAATGCCTGTTTTGGGCGTGTTTTTCCGGCTGTCATGGGGCATGGCTTGGGTTTCTGTGGGAAATCAGAACGAGCGCGGCGCGTTCTGATTTTCTGATACGGAAAAAGGGAGCCGTCTTTGACGTGGGCGGGCGCAGCGCACTCACGTTGGCGGCAACCTTTTATGCGGGGTACAGGGGCGCAGCAGCCCTGTTGGGGTCAAGGGGCAACGCCCATTGGCGGGGTAAGGGCGGCAGTCCTTATCGGGTCAAGGGTGAAACGCCTTGCCCAGCTAGAGTTGGCGCTTGCGCCAATTCGTACTGGGTATTACCTGACGCAAGCCCCGCAGGTTCGGCAGCTTCGCAGCCCTCCCGCCAGCCCGGGAATCGGTAAAAAGGAAAGGGGGATTTTGGATTGAAACTGACACGGCACAACGGACGCTCCGGCAAAAACGGCACGTACAACCCACGCCACAATGACCGCCGCTTTGACGTGGAAAACAGCGGTCATATTGATTCGGAGCGGGCAAAGAAAAACGTGTACTGGGACTGTTACCGGGGCTATACCACCGCCGGGAGCCGGGAGGATTCCTCCCAGCCGGATTTCAGCTTTGAGCAGATAGAGCGGGCTTATTACACGGAGCATTATTCGGATTACGTGGAAGCCCAGAACGCAAGGAATGAAAAGACACGGCACACGGAGCGCAACCGCAGCGTGGGGGATTTGCTCACGAACAACAAGACCTGCCCGGAGGAAAGCATTTACCAGATTGGGACGGTGGAGGAATCCGTCCCGCCGGAAACATTGTTCCAGATTGTGAATGAGTTTTACGGGGAGTTTGAACGGCGGTTCGGCTCCCACGTCCATCTTTTGGACTGGGCGCTCCATCTGGACGAGGGGACACCGCATATCCATGAGCGCCATGTATTCGACTGTAAAAACCGGTACGGGGAGTTATGCCCCCAGCAGGAAAAGGCGCTGGAAGAACTGGGAATCCCGTTGCCCTCCCCGGACAAGCCGAAGGGGAAGAACAATAACCGGAAGCAGACCTTTGATTCCATTTGCCGGACAATCCTGTTTGACATCAGCAGGCGGTACGGGGTTCATCTGGAACAGGAACCGTCCTACGGCGGGCGGGATTATCTGGAAAAGCAGGACTTCATCATTGAAAAGCAGAAGAAAATACTCTCCGCACAGGGGGAAGCACTAACGAAAAATACCATTGCCATAGCGGAGCAGGAAAAGAGGTTTGATAAAGCCGCAAAAGCTGTTTCAGAGAAAGAAAAAGAGTTGGAAAAACAGGAAGGATTGATTGAAGAAAAGGAGCAGGAACTTTCGGAAAAGCAGGCTGCCCTTGCCACTGTCACCATGAAGATTGCGGACATAGAATCGCTGGTGGAGGAAGTGGCGGACACGGCTTATGAGAAAGCCTGCGAGGTTGTGGCGGATACCGTCCGGGCGGAAACGCAGAAGGAGGATATCCGGGCAGTGGAGGATTACAAAAAGTGGCTGGCTTCGCCGGAACGGAAAGCCCCGCAGGAGAAAAGGGATTTCGCCGTGAAGTGCCTTGGCACAGTCCAGGAGCAGATAAAAAATGCGGCACAGAAAGTGTTAAGGAAAGTCCAGTCGGCACTCCAAAAGCCGGAGGTGAGCCGTGCAAATAAGGAGCAGATTAAAGAGAAGGCAAGGGAATCCATTAAGGACAGGCTTGCAAGGGGGAAAATGGAAGCAGACCGGGCGAACCGGGAGCGTATGGAGCGCAGGAACGGGTTAAGGGCAACAACAAAAAAGGATATGGAGATTTGAAGCATTTGCTTTCCGTTGTGGAGATGGCAGATGCTTTTTTATTTTCGGGAAGGAACGGTATGAATGTATTTGAAGCAGTAAAGGAAAATGTAACGGCAAGGCAGGCGGCGGAAATGTATGGTATCCGGGTGAACCGGAACGGCATGGCGTGCTGCCCTTTCCATGATGACAGGAATCCCAGCTTGAAGGTAGATAAGCGGTTCCACTGTTTCGGCTGCCAGGCGGACGGGGACGTGATTGACTTTGTGGCAAGGCTTTATGGGCTGCCCGGTCTGGAAGCGGCGAAAAAGCTGGCTGCGGATTTTGGAATCCCTTATGAGAGCCGGGGCAGGGCTTCCCCGAAGCCAGCCAGACGGAGCGTGTCGGCGGAACTGCGGTTCTTGCAGGCACAGCAGAAATGCTTCCGGGTGCTTAGTGATTATCTCCGCCTGTTGGAGCGTTGGGAAACAGCGTATGCGCCCAAATCGCCGGAGGACGGCTGGAACCCGCTGTTCGTGGAAGCCATGCAGAAGCGGGAGTATGTGGGTTATCTTTTAGACACACTGCTGACCGGGACAAAGGAGGAAAAAGCCGCCGTCATCACGGGGCATGGGAAGGAGGTGGAACGGATTGAGCGGAGGGTATCAGAGTTTGCCGCCAGAGGCCAGACAAGCCGTGGAGATAGCCGCAGACAGCTTGGACGGTGAAAAGACGGTGGGGGAAGTCCGGCAGATGCTGGAAACCACGCAGAAGGGGCAGACCGCCAACACGCCGGGGAATTACAGGGCGGTGTTCCTGCATGACCCGCTGCTTAGAGGGGCGTTCAGCAGCAACCTCCTGACTGACCGGGTTGACATTGTGAAGCCCCTTGGCTGGTATCGGGACGGGAACCGCCTGACGGACGTGGATATCCAATATCTGGTTCTGTACTTGGAGGAACACTACGGGCTGACATCAGAGAAGCGGATCGAGGGGGCTATCAAGGTAGCCGCCAATGAGTACCGGTATCACCCTGTCCGTGATTATTTAAACAGCCTGCAATGGGACGGGACGGAGCGGGTGCGCTATGCCCTGCGCCATTTCCTCGGTGCGGAGGTGAGCGATTACAATTATGAAGTCCTCCTGCTGTTCATGCTGGGGGCGGTGACACGGGTATTCAAGCCGGGGACGAAGTTTGAGGTCATGCTCTGTCTGGTGGGCGGCCAGGGAGCCGGGAAGTCCACTTTTTTCCGGTTTCTCGCTGTCCGGGACGAGTGGTTTTCCGATGACCTGCGGAAGCTGGACGATGACAACGTATACCGGAAGCTGCAAGGCCACTGGATTATTGAAATGTCGGAGATGATTGCCACGGCGAACGCAAAGAGCATTGAGGATATTAAGTCCTTTTTGAGCCGCCAGAAGGAAACCTACAAAGCCCCTTATGAAGTCCACCCAAAAGACCATAAGCGGCAGTGCGTGTTTGCCGGGACTTCCAACACGCTGGACTTCCTGCCCCTTGACCGAACCGGGAACCGGCGTTTCCTGCCGGTGCAGGTGCAGGCGGAAGCGGCGGAGGTTCACATTCTGGAAGATGAAGCCGCTTCCAGAGCCTACATCGGGCAGATGTGGGCGGAGGTCATGGAGGTTTACCGGAAAGGCGATGTAAAGCTGAAACTAAGCCCAGCAATGGAGCGGTATCTGAAAGAACACCAACGGTCATTCATGCCGGAGGACACCCTAGCCACCCGGATTCTGAACTTCTTGGACGGGTACGGCGGGAAGATGGTATGCTCCCTGCAAATCTACCATGAAGGGCTGGGACACCCGGATTATGAGGAACCGAAGCAGTATGACATTCGTGATATTAACTCCATCATGAAGAATTATGCGGCGGGCTGGAAAGCCTTTGAGAATCCACGGCATTTCCCGCCGCCCTATAACCGGCAGAAGGGCTGGGAACGGGCGGAGCCGCCTGACAACGGAGGGCATGGAGAATCGGGTTTCCAGCCTTTGCCCGAAGGGGAAGCCGTCCAGCTTGGGCTGCCAAAGGAATGGCTGGAAGGGGGTAAGCCATAGCCGGTTGCCAGCTGGTTGCCCCTCCCGTTGTCAAGCCCGTTGCCGGGAAGGGAGCCTTAAAGTACCGTATTTTAGGGCTTTTTCTTCCCCTGACAACGAAAGCAACGGAGAATTAGGAAGAAAATCAGTCAGGACAGGAAACGGGAAGCCGGGTTTTGTGTGCGGAGTTTTTTAACGTCCGTTGTCAGCCCCCGTTGTCAGGCTCCCACCTGTCCGGCAGCACACGACACACGCCCGGACGGAGTTGTCCGGGTATCTTTATGGAGGTAAATGCCTATGGCAAAACAAGCAGACCGCCCGGCGCAGAGCCGGAACAAAAAGAAAAAGGTACAGTTTATCGTGTCCCGTGAGTTTGCGGGCAGCCAGACCATGCAGGAAGCCTTTGAGCAGCTTATCGAGCGGCAGACCTGTGAGCGGTTCGAGGAATGGCAGAAACGGCAGGCCAGCTAAAGGGCGGAAACCGGAGAAAAACCGGGAATCTTGCAGAAAACAGTTGAACAAATGGCGGGGGCATGGTATTATCATGGTATCGTGTCCCTGTTCATAGAAGGAGAACCCTATGAGCAGGAAAAATAACCTATCGAATCAGAAAATAACCGCCCTCTATTGCAGGATTTCCCTTGATGACGGCAGCCAGAATGAGAGCATGAGTATCTCGAACCAGAAACTTATGCTCAAAGATTACGCTGAAAAGAACGGTATGCCCCGGTACGAGTATTACGTGGACGACGGGTATACGGGAAGGAATTTCAACCGCCCTTCGTTTAAGCGTCTGATTGCCGACATTGAAGCGGGGAAGGTGGGCTGCGTGATAACCAAAGACCTTTCAAGGCTTGGGAGGAACTATATTGAAGCGGGCAGTTATATCGAAATCTTTTTCCCGAAACACAATGTAAGGTATATAGCGGTCACGGACGGCGTGGACAGCCTGACAAGGCAGGAAATGGATATTACGCCGTTCAAAAATATCCTGAATGACATGTACAGCCGTGACATTTCCAAAAAGGTATTGGCAGGGCGCATGACCCGTTCCAGGCAGGGGAAATTCTGCGGAGGGCAGCCGCCGCTTGGACTGATGCGTGACCCGGATGAAAAAGGGCATCTGATTACAGATCCTGAAACTGCGCCGGTAATCCGCCGAATTTTTGAACTTGCGCTGGATGGCTGGGGCTGTATGCGGATTGCAAAGCAGCTGATGGATGACAAAGTGCCGATTACAAGGGTGAAAGCCAATACGGAATGTGATGTGAACTATTATTCCTGGGGCAGCGCAAGGATCAGCCATATCCTACGGAATCCTTTTTATAAGGGCGCACATCTGGTCTGCCGGACGCACCAGAAAGGTATCCGTTCCAACACTTACGACATCATCCCCCGTGAGAATTGGGAAGTGATAGAGAACTGCCACGAAGCAATCGTCACACCGGCAGAATGGGAACAGGTACAGGAGATCATTGACCGCAGGCCAACAATTATGAAAGGGAATGCCTGTCCTTTTTATAACATCTTCCATGGAATTATCTATTGCGCTACCTGTGGGAAATCCATGCAGGTGCGTTATGAGAAAGTCGGGAGAACCGGGAAGAACCGGTTTACCGGGAAAGAACGGGAGCCGATAGACAAGGCATACTATATCTGCCAGACTTATAACCGGCTGGGTAAGAACGCCTGCACAAGCCACAAGATCGAAGCAAGGGATTTGTATAATCTTGTGCTGAAAGATATACAGGATCTGGCGGCGATGGCTTTGAAAGATGCGGATGTATTTTATCAGCGGCTGTCCAGCCGCATGGAACGGCGGTATATGGCGGATGCTTCGGAAATGCAGAAAGAATGTGACCGGCTGGAAGCAAGGAATCAGGAGATAGACAGCATGTTTATGAGCCTTTATACAGATAAGGCGAAAGGCATCCTGACGGAACAGCGTTTTCTGAAGCTGACTGCCTCACTGGAGCAGGAACAGGAAGCCAATCGGAAACGGCTTCAGGATTTGATGCTGGTGATGCGCCGTACAGACGAGCAGGAAAGCGACGTTCGGACATTTATGCAGGAAATCCGCAAATATGCTGCAATTCAAGAACTGGATGAAGCTGTGCTGAACCGGCTTATCAGTAAAATTCTGGTGGGTGAAGTTAAAAAAGTGGATGGTCAGAAATGCCAGGAAATCAAGATTGTCTATAACTTTGTCGGCGAGATACAAGAGATAACAGGATAAATATGATAACCCTCCCCGGCAGAGGGGAGGGCTAGAGAAATAGATTATATATGTTTGTTATTCGTGATTCTCTTCTGGTGTGTGTATATCCATGGCTATTACATTATAAGCAAATCTTTTCTGTTTACCTCGCATGGCAAAATTTGTAGCAATCAATTCAACTATCAATAATATTACAATTCTATAGTCAAAAGCAACAATCGAAAATGCCCATAAAACAAAATATAATAAACCAATATATAGTGTTGAAATACATAAATCGCGACATAATAAATAGTCTCGTTGCATTCTGCGGAGCGCAGCGTCCACAGATGCGTTTTAGAGCGGCCGCCTTGCGGAGCAAAACGGCCACCCGTTTAATGCAGGTTATCTCCTGTTGATCATAACTGTGTAATGTTTGGTTGCTCTTTTAAGTATGGAGTTTGCCGATATCTCATCGTTCATGATCATTGGCTTCCAGTTCTCCGGCGCCCTCTGAGAACAGATGATGGTGCTTTTCTTTTTCTCCGATCTTCCTTCCAGCAGTGCAAACAGGATCTTGATTTCTGCTTCATCTACGATTGTGTGGAGAAGAAAGTCATCAAGTATCAAAAGATCCTGTTTAAGCAGTCCGGACAGTTTCCGACTATACTTACCATAATCAAGCTGTTTCTGTGACGAAAGGTTTTCAAGCAGTTCCTCACAGTGGAAATATCCCACCCGGTAATCCGTACATGCTTTTATGCCGATTGCTTTTGCCAGATACGTCTTGCCAGTATCGGACGCTCCGAGTATACAAATGTTAAACCCCTTTGGAATAAAATCCAGTGTGGAGAGCATCTGCGGAATCCCGGAAGGTAAGTATTCCCTTTCCTGGGAATCCGTACAATTCCCGATTTCTGCCGGGCATCCTATGAGTTTTGCCGAGCGGAGGCGGTTATTTATCCGTTTACTGATCTTATCCTTGTATTCGGGAGATATAAGCTCCGAAATCAGCGTAAGGCGGTCCATCTCAAGGAATCCGGGGGCAGCATAGAGTTTATCCAGTTCAGCCGCCATATTTGGCAGCCCCATTTCGTTTAATTCATCCACGAGCATATTCAGAAGGCTGTTTCCAGTGAGCATTACCGGTCACCTCCCCTCTGCCTGTCTGCCAGCTCCCTGCTGCGGGACAAAAGTTTGTTTATATCTGCCGAATCAGGGCTCATCGCGTATCCGCCCTTTTCTTCAGGGGCAGTGCTGCATTTTCGGACTTCTGCTCCCATCTCATCCGCAACTGCGGGAATGGTGTTTTTTATGAACGTATATGTGGTTTTCCCACAGTCAATGGCACGACGGCAGCACTCCTCCAGTACAGGCTTCCCATATTTCCCGCCGAAGTTGAGTACGCCAAGGCACATACGGTAGGTCTGGACTTCATATTTACGGCACTTGAGGATGTTCTGGATAACCGCCTCGGTCGATGTGCCCACAAGCCTTGCCTTATTGATAAAAAATGCTGCATTCCACTGTCCGTATCCCTGATAGCTGGCGGGGAGATGGTGGGGATTCGTAGACCATTTTCCCTTGTACTCTGCACGGGGCCACTCGCACAGGAATTCACCCTGTTTACTGTAAATTCGTACAATGGCTGCTGTCGCCTTTATGAGAACTTCTTTGTGCACATATGCTTTATTTACGCTATAATAAGCATTATCAAAGCGGACATGGAAATCGCTTGATACTTTTGCCATTCGTCTCTCCGTGTACTCGTAATGCACGGAGGGCAGCGGCATCAATTCCAGTCTTTCTTCTTCCCAATAGAAGTATCTGTTGTGTTCCTTTTTCTTAAAAGGCTCCCGGTTTAACTGTTCGAGGAAGACCCATAGATCCTGATTGAACTGTTCCAGAGAGAAATACTGCCGCTCCTCCATCTCGTGGAAAAATCCCTTTTCAAGGATGCCCACGGCGTTTTCCACAGAACTCTTATACTTTGGCTTACGAACCTTCGCAGGCAAGATAACCGTCTGGTTATGTTCCGCCCATTCGGCATAATCTTTATTCAGTTCTGGTGCGATCCAATCCCTGTTTGCTATGACGGCCTGCCTGCAGTTATCGCAGACCACAAGCGCAGGCACTCCGCCAAAGTAGTCCAGGGCATGGTTATTTACATCGATCCACTGGGGCTCTTTTACCGAAAGCATTCCCTCTGCGTATATGTACTGTGAATAGGGCAGAATGGCAACAAATACCACGACGGTATAGATTTCACCGGTTAACGGATCGGTAATCTCAAATGTTTTGCCGGCAAAGTCAACCTCCATCTTTTCCCCAATGACGGCATCGAAGTGTAAGGTTTCGGCATTTTCGGCACACCATTCAGAGTAATGTTCGCAGAACTGGCGGTATTGATAATAACGCCTGCCAGTTTCCTCGCACTTCTTTTTGTACCTGTTCCAGAGGAACACCAAAGTCATGTTCTTTCTGGTGGAAAGCTGCCTGTTCACATCCCCGTAATCAGGATACTCAATGTTGGGATTTCGACCATTGTTTCCTGGCGGATTTCCATACACTAACTCAGCTATTCCATAGTTGGTGATGCCGTTCGGGAGCGGGTAGCTGATGCTGTCACACTCCTCAAATGCTTTCAGGAATTCATTGACTCCTGACTTGCTTGCACCAATCTGTCTGGCAATCTCTCTGCCAGACAGATTCAGCGCATAGCGTTTGATAATGATTGTTTTGTAGTCAAGCATTCATTATCCTCCTTCAAATGAGTTTATTTACCTCTTTATGAGGCATAGACCCATTATGAGAGGATTCGGCTTACAAAGGCAACGGCCTGTGGCCGATCAGCTTCGCATTGCGGCCGTTTTGCTCCGCAAAATCGGCCGTTGGATGCCGCAATATGCACTTGGAGAGGATGGCATTCGCATACCAGATTTTACTATCGATGATGCTGAAAGTGGAATATGTTTTTACTGGGAGCATTGTGGAATGCTTGGAGATGCCGGATATAATAAGCATTGGAAGCAGAAAAAAGAAGTTTATGCAAAACACGGCATTGTTGAAGGAGATAATCTGATTGTATCAGAAGATTCATTAAGTGGTGGAATAGACTCTGCTGCGATAAAGGCACTGATCGATAAATATCTTAGCTAATAGAAGCAAAATAAAATGGCTCCAGGATGTGCAGTCCGGGAGCCACATTTCTTATAGTACTTCATCAATCAACCAAGAGTTGATATCTTCGGTCGGAGCAATCTGTGCCAGGCAGGAAATCATTGTAATCCATTCGTTAGGATAATTGCCAGCTGTTCCGAAGATGGTTCTGTAGACTTTTTTGTCTGTTTCTTTGTAAGTGAGAGACCAAGTGCTTTCATCACTTCCCATTAAGCGTCTTCTGGGAACATATCCGATAGGGTATCCCTTACGCCAGCTGTAGATTTTAGCCAATTTAATCTGAGTGTTAAACCGTTCCAGGTCGGCAGCAGGACAAGAATATCTGGTAAAGCCGGCACAATCGTACAGACCGTTTCTGCCTCTCCCGGTTTTGAAAATATACTGATCATCGTTGAGAGATAAGCCGATGCATCTGCTGTTGTCGTTTGCGTCATTATATTCAAATGCGATTTTTTCTACTGCACTGTATCATTGATTTTTAGCATATCTGTCACCTCTATTATGAGGTGGCATATGAAATTATCGGATAAAG
>OFGQ01000719.1_pt1 | contig 25331 bp, 15 predicted proteins | sample 1521791 | NCBI WGS metagenome assembly OFGQ01 (sample SAMEA3504116, study PRJEB24116) | mouse gut metagenome | biome: mouse gut; feature: mouse-associated habitat; material: faeces | place: Denmark | collected 2011 | reverse complement strand
GGAAGCCTGACCAATGCCGCCATCCTTACCATTGCTTTGTTAATCGCTCAACTTCTGTGTGGAGCCGTCGATACCTGGCTCAGTACCCGTATGCAAGTGGAAACAGGAAATGCACTGCGCCATCGCCTCTTCTCCCGTCTATTACAAAGCCGTTGGAACGAATTGGAACGCTTTCACACCGGCGACATCGTAAACCGGGTGGAACAGGATACTGCTTCCATCGTGGAGTTACTGACCAGCACAATCCCTGCTTTCATAGTTACCATCGTTCAGTTGATAGCCGCATTTGTATTCTTCTGCTTTCTCGATCCGTCCCTGCCCTGGGTAGTGGTAGGTATTCTACCTATCTTCCTATTAGGTAGCCGCTTCTATATGAAACGAATGCGTCGCTACACCCGTGAAATCCGGCAGAGCGACAGCCGCATCCAATCCGTTATACAAGAAAGCCTGCAACACCGCACCGTCATCAAAACCCTGGAACAAGGCGACCGGCATATCGGAAAGCTGGATGACCTGCAAGATGTACTCCGTAGTCAGATATTCGGTCGTACCCGCTTTTCACTCTCTGCACGTATGCTGGTGGCATTTGCGTTCTCCGGCGGCTATCTTACAGCATTTCTTTGGGGTGCTGTGCGCCTCAGCACAGGCAGTATCACCTTCGGAACAATGACTGCCTTCCTGCAACTGGTAGGAAAAGTACAACGGCCTGCACTCGATCTTTCACGCCTGCTACCTTCCTTTATCAATGCCCTCACCGCTGTAGAGCGATTGATAGAACTGGAAGAACTTCCCGCTGAAGCAAGCGGAGCATCACAACTATTCCTCCAAACCCCGGATTTACAATTGAAAGATGTCACATTCAGTTATTCAACAGGTGACCGCCCTATACTAAATCACTTCTCCTGCAACTTCCCTGCCGGAAGCTGTACTGCCGTATTAGGTGAAACTGGCGCCGGAAAAACCACCCTGATCCGGTTGCTTCTCGCACTCGCTGACCCGCAAGAAGGAAGTATTACCCTTTCACCTGCAAACATAACACAATCTTCACTCTCAACTCTTGAAGTTTCCCCTCAAACCCGTTCCAACTTCGTCTATGTTCCCCAGGGAAACACTCTCTTCAGCGGTACCATTCGTGACAACCTGCTAATGGGTGATCCTCATGCCACTGAAGCCGAAATGCTCCAGGCTCTCCGCACCGCCTGTGCCGACTTCGTCCTCTCTCTACCAGATGGAATAGATGCCAATCTCAATGAACAAGGTGGCGGCCTCAGCGAAGGACAAGCCCAGCGTATCGCCATCGCCCGCACCCTCCTCCGTCCCGGACACATCCTGCTGCTGGATGAAGCCACCTCTGCCCTTGATCCCGAAACGGAACGACAATTAATTAAAAACCTGCGCAGAGACTGCACAGGCAAGACATTCATCTTCATCACACATCATCCGGCAGTAGCCGAGGCTTGCGAAGCTACGATACAACTTTAAAAGATACATTGCCGTGAAATTAAAAAAGGGAATCATCTTACGATAACTCCCTTCTATTTCTAATTCTAAATTTGCTTTCGCAAAGTTCCCGGACTTAGAACAGCTTGGCAGGGTATTCACCTGCATCCACTAAAGCCTGGATTTTATCTACAACGCTTTGGCGATCTTCAGGATAAGTCACGCCAAACCATTTGCTTGTAGTATCGAGGACTTCGCATGTAGCAATACCGTCCTGAATCAATTTATCTACCATCAACGGGATGAAGAATTCACTTTTCAGGTTCTCCATATTCTTCGGATCGCTCAGGAAGCTCTTGAAGAAATCGAAGCTGTATGCAAAGTAATCAGGAGTAAAGCCCCAGAAGTTCATACTTACCGGAGTAGTTTCGGGGGTAGCTGCCCATTCGCCATTATCGTCAATGTATTTCACTTCGCCATCCATACGCTGGATCTTAGTGCGTTCTACAACAGAAGTCAGCAGGTTGTTGGCATCCGTACCGCAAAGACCGCGAGATACAGTACCGCTATCGCTCAGTGTATTGCCAATGCGGAAACCTACCATTGAATATACATTCTTTGAACCTTCGGGCAGTGCAGAGAGGAATTTACCCATTACCTGGAAAGAGTCACGACCATAGAAGTCGTCGCAATTGATAACAGCAAACGGTTCCTGAATTACATCAGCACCCATCATTACGGCATGGTTGGTTCCCCAGGGTTTCGTACGACCTTCGGGACAAGTGAAGCCTTCGGGCAGATCGTCGATAGACTGGAACACCAGTTCACACGGGATATGACCTTCATATTTTGAAATAATTTTATCACGGAAGTCTTTCTCAAAATCCTTACGGATTACGAAAACGAGCTTACCAAATCCGGCGTTAATGGCGTCATAAATTGAATAGTCCATAATAGTTTCGCCATTCGGACCCAGTCCGTCCAATTGCTTCAAGCCACCGTAACGGCTGCCCATTCCGGCTGCCAATAAGAATAAAGTTGGTTTCATACTTAGTTATTATTTAAAAAGGTTAGTGTATCCTTGTTTTGATTACGGGGGCAAAATTACAAAAAATAAAGTCAAGAGAGGTAGACAATTGATTCATATTTTAGCTCTATCGTACAAAACTCACCGTTAGAACGGATAGCCGATAGCAAAATGCCATGCCATACCATCTTTAAACTTCGGAATATTATAATATCCCTTTTTTCCTGTATCATACGGATCATGCAGTGCCACACCCCAGTCGAAACGGAATACAAGGAAATCCAGGTCGTAGCGCAGACCGGCACCTGTGCCCAAAGCAACTTGTTTCGGGAAATTCTTCAACGTCAGTTGCCCATTGGGACGGTTTTCATCCTTACGCATCAACCAGACATTACCTGCATCGAGGAAGACAGCTCCGTGCAGATCGCCGAGAATACGGAAACGATATTCCACGTTTGCTTCCATACGGATATCACCCACATGGTTGATATAGGAATACTTTTTCTCTTTATCGGGTGGATAGCCACCAGGGCCGATACTGCGTGCAGAATAGGCACGGATACTGTTGGCACCACCTATGTAGAACTGTTCGGTATATGGTGCAGTCGTCGCATTTCCATAGGACCAGATAAATCCTCCTGCAATACGGGAAGCAATCATCTGGTTCTTATCTATCCTGTAATGATAACGGAACTCCGAATTCAGCTTCAGGAATTGTGCGAAAGGAACTCCCAGCAGTTTCTTATCTTCTTTGCTGAACGACTGTCCGAATGCCTTGTAAACCAAAGAGGTCAGGTTACCGGCAGAGCCGAATGTAGTCTGCCACCAAATGGGGTTACGGACTGTGCGGAGAGAAGCATTATCATAAGTGTATGTATATTCCATTTTAGGAATAAACTGATTACGGAGGCTGATGTAAAGAGCCGGATTCTGAGCTTGTATTTCCTCAAAAGCCGCAGTCGGATTACGCAACACGTTAAATGTCAATTGGAAGGGCGTGATACTGTGTTTCCGGGTAGGCACAGGCTGAAAGTCATACGTAACGTTTCCACCGAACGCAAGCAGTTTATAGTACTTGGCACGGTTCATCTGGTCTATATAGACACGGAAGGTAGTGGAAGCCGGGAAGTCATATTCCTTGGTACCCATCCGGGGAAAGACGATACGCGGAAAGGTAAGTGCAGAAGATAAGCCCAACTCGTAACTATTCATCAGCGAACTGCTGTTCTTACCCGTCTGCCATTCATAAGAGCCGTTTACTTTCACATTCCAGGTTTCACCACCGCCGAAGACGTTGTTCTTCGTTACGGTGAAGGCGGCACCGGGGCCGGTCTGGTTATTACTTTTCATCGTAACATTGAAGTCCAGTTCGGCATCATACGGTTTATCCAGCATAGCACGGATATTCACGTCCAACGTATCGGAAACGAGCGCTGTATCGCGGGGCGTGTACTGCATCTCCAGATAACGAAAAATACCTACACTTGCCAGACGCTCCTGGATACGTGTTTGCCGATACTGGCTATACAACTTTTCCGGACGACGGCGCATACCTCCCTTGTCCAGTTCCTGCCGTTTCCGTTGATAACCTTGGTAGTTCAGCCAACGGTGAAGCATATTGGGACGTATCTTCAGTTTATCGTAATAGTGTATCCAAAAAGTCTTGTAGTAGAGACTGTCATTGGGCATTTGTCCTTGTGGCCCTTGGAGGTAGAAATTGGTTTTACCTACGAAGAAAGGACGTTCGGCATCCTTCGGCATACCGGGAACGGGGATCATGCGCAGGCTGACGTGCCCACCGGGAACGAGGGTTGTATCAGCCTGGTAAGTCAGATAGTCAGGGCGAAAATAGTAATACCCCATATTACGCAGCAGGCCGCTGATGCGGGTACGCTCACCATCAAGATCGGTAACATTGAACTGTTCACCCGGGCTGATCAGGGAGCGACGGCGACCGAGGTTGATAATCTGCATGGTGGTACTGTTGAATCCCCTATAATAAACGGTATCAATAAAGTACGGGTTGCGCATATCGACCGTGTATTGCAACTTGGCTTTCAGACTGTCCTTGGGATTAACGAAAGTTTGATAGCTTACTGTACCATTAAAGTACCCATAATCGTGCAGGATATTTGTCGCTACTTTCTGTCGGATGTCCGGATTAACGGAGGATATGAGCACGGGAGTAGCGGCAAAGCGGTTGAATATCCACTTTCCGAAACCTTTCTTGTACTTTCCAAAACCATTGTACACCCACAGTCCGAAAGGGAAAGGAATGCGGTATTCGGAACTACCGAGCAGAGAGTTATTGGGGGCTTTGGCAAGGGCGGCTTCCACTTCTTCCATAGCGGTCTCGCCTACCTTGGTATCGGAGCGGTTCTCTACAATCATCGGCTTCTGACCGGTGTAGAGCACTTCGCCTTCAGGCAGGTGCTTAGTAGTGGAGCAGGCTGCCAGAAGCAGGGTTGCAAGGAGTATATATACAAGTTTCTTCATTTTATTCTTCTATGTATTAAGAATTTATGTATGTACCTACCACCTCCCCCTTCGGGTACTCCTCCTCCCGGGAGGAGGAGAACTGAGAATGATTCGAGAGGCATCATACTATTGCTATTTCTTTTACACTATTCGCTTACAGGTTCTACTTTCTTCTTTCTCTTGAATATGAACAGCTCACTCAGGCGGTCCATTTTCCGGCGAAGCACAAGGCCGACACCTGTCTCGGTTATCTCACCGTCGAGCACACTTTCATAGTTCTTGTTGTGGAATACGCGGACATAGCGTGTACCACTATTATCCAGACGATATTCCAAAGAAATATTATCGATGAACGATTCTACGTCATTCGTTGCATTGGCGCCACTGGACACTTTTCCACCGATAATGATCTGTACACGATCATTGAAGAAACGCTGCGAATAGCGGAAACTGTAGTCCGTCTGTTTATCGCCCGTTTCGGCGGCAGTACGGTCTTCAATACCCACACTGAGGGAAGCATTCTTCAGGTTCCCGGTCAGTGAATTAATCTGGCTTTGCAGCACACTGTTCAGTGCGGAACCCATGGTTAAACCACCACCTTTTCCGCTGTTATAAAGATACATACCGGTGGCAAGCATGGTGATGGCCTGCTTGCTTCGTTCATCGGCGCTCATTCCTGCCAGCTCACCCTGCACAGTGGCATCTTCAGGGGCACTCAGATTAAAACTCAAATCAGGGTTCTCCAAACGGTTCTTGATGCTGATGGAAACGTCGAAGTTCACCATACGCGAACCACCGTCATCACCATCGGATACGGAAGCGCGGACACGCTCCGTAGCAGTCAGGTTGAGCGAAGGGTTCATCGGATTACCCGTCCAGTCCACATAGCTTCCGTTGACAAACTGGAACTCTTTCAGAGGAATAACGGGCAGGGCATATTTCATCATACCACCGATCAGCGTATAGCGACCGGACAATGTGAGATCGCCTTGCGGAGTATATTGCAGATTCAGGTCACCTCCACCTTCCAATTCCACACGGCTGCTGCGGTCAGGGCTGAGATCGGCACGTAAGCGTACGGCATCATCAATATGCACAGACATCAACATGTCCATACCGCCAAGCGACATAGTGGGAACTTCCGTTGCCTGTACCGAAGTAGTATCCGTAAAGGAAGTGAATGTAACGAGTTCACCCAAACGGTCTTCTACTGTCAAGGGCGAATCGGTCAGCACATAGGTTACATCCGTATTACCCAGCAGATTCATGTTTCCGCGCATGGTCAGTCCATCCAGCGGACCTCGTACGGTAGCGTTCAGGTCCACGAAGATTTTACCGTAAAGCATACTCTCGCGTGTGCGGGGTGCATCGAGCAGAGTATAATTCTGTGCACGCAAGGTCAGGTTTGCTGTCGGTCGGTCCATATTCCGGAAGTCCACGTTTCCGTCTATCGTGAAGGGGTTACGACTGGTGGTATATATAGCAAACTTATTAAATATAAGCTGGTTATTCTCTATCTTCAACGGACGATTGTCGAACCAGTAGCGAGCACCTGCCTGACGGGCGTAGACAGAGACACTGTCTAATGAAAGATCGCCGCTCATCTTTGGTTTCTCCATATCTCCATTGATATAAAGTCCACCGTCAATGTCACCTGTGAAAGTAACGACCTGATCGGGCATAAAGGCATTGGCAAGGGAAAGCGGGAAATGCTCGAAAGTGGTGTTGACTTCAAGCGAATCACGTCCGTTCTTCTGAGTTAATACGGCATCGGCAGTCAGCACCTCCTGATCTCCCGACCGGAAATAGGCATTCAGATAGTGCGTGCCTTTATCACCCGGAAGCCATGTGGCGCCCAGTCCGATGTTACCTACCGGCTGGCGTTCGTAAGTCAGCTTTTCCACACCGGCTTCAGCGGAAACTTGCAGGGAGGTTGCTGTTTGTATATAGTTTGCTTCCGCAGAGAAAAGTCCCGTGATACGGGGCATATAAGGCAGAATGCCACTTAGTTTATCCAAGCGAAAACGGATTAATTCCAGATTTATATTCTGTAAAGAGACAGTGTCAGACCGGTCGGACTGCATACGGAAGCAGAGTCCGTCCTCACTGTCCATGTCGACATTAGCGTAGACGCGCATATTCTTGTGCAGATAAATCCAGTCGCTGTTATCTACAAAGTGGAACTTCTGGAAAGCAATGATAGGCTCGGCAGGTGTCAGGCGGAAGGCAATACCATTACCCCTACCCCGGCCCTCTATCAAAGGACGGGCATTGATACCCAGATCGAGTCCGGTATCTCCCTTCGCATCCACATAATTCAGGGTAAGTTCGGCATCTTCATTACGGATTTCACCCGTCAGTGTACTGCGGAAGACAAACTGAGGGTTCTTTGGTCCATTTATAACACCACCCTGCAACTTCATGCGTGCAGTGTCCTGGCTGATAGCAAAGAAAATGGTATCCAGTTGTAAGGAGTCCATACGCAGACCATGTATAGCAGTTCGCCCGTTGATACCACGTCGGGGTGTGGCGCCAAAACGCAATATAAAGTCATCAAAAGAAATATCCTTGGTTGCCAGGAAATAACTGACAGGATTCTGCTTACCGGCTTTCAGTTGCATACCGGCTGAGGGCAGTGCTTTCCGTAATTCTGCATGGTCGAGTTGCTTCAATTCTATCTGCCGGGTAAGAAGTGTGGCAAAGGCAGTGCCCTGATCCATCAGTTTCTGCAAGGTACTGCGGGCACGGAACTGAAAGTCGAGGTCGCCTGCATCCATGTTCATCTTGATAGAGTCATGGCGTGCCTCGGCACCGAGAGTGAAAGCGAAAGGATGCTTCAATGGTTTAGGAGAAATACCTAACTCATGCAGACCGACATTCTCCACATTCATAGCCACCTTGCCATCCAGGTATTTACGGTCAAGACGCATATCTGCATCCGCCTGCATCTTCAGCAGGGCATTGTCGCTCGTCATGTGTACAGTGGCAAGAGCGGATTTCAATCCGGCTGTCAGGTCGATGCCGGAAATATTCCAGTGTCCGTATTGTAATTCACCGAGAGAAGCTTGTACAGCAGCCACAGTATGGTGATTGGCAGGATCAAATCCTTTTCCTTTGGCGGCAACCTTAGCCGAAAGGGTATAGATAGAATCTTTAGGCAGGAAGTGGTGCACTTGCAAGGCATCCACATGAAGGTCTGCCTGATAGGCTTCGGTAGAAGTGTTGTAACGAGCCAGCAGATTCAACAGCCCTTCGCGTTCTTTCAATTTCAGGCTGGCATCATAATTGGGGCCATCCAAACCAAGTCGCGCAGCAAGGTGCATACTGTCCGGCACAACAATAGAACCGTCGGGGGTGACACCTGTCAATCCGGTAAGGAAATTCAGATTCTGTGTCCGGATATCAAAGTCAATGCTTCCGTTGCGCGTCAAACTGTCGGTGAGGTTCCAAATCTCACCACCACCATTCAAGGTGAAAGCACCCGGCAGGTCGATATTGAAGCGGGAAATCTGCATCTGCTTGAAGTTACCTTCCGTACCGGCACGGATGGTAAGAGGGCGGAAAGGATATGCATCCTTGAATGTATCAGGCAAGTCACCTGCAAAGAGCATTACATCCTGCTTACCGATGCGGGCATTGAAACGGGCGGAGAGTCGTCCGGAAGTGGGAATTTCTACCAATTCCCAATAAGTCTGGGCGGTGAAATCCATTTCACTGTGTGGGGTAAGCAATTTTAAAGAAGGCACCTGAATAACAGTGGAATCAGCAAATACCCGTCCCGTCAGTGAAGTGATGCTCAGGCCGGAACGTTCGTTCATGGAGAATTCCCGGATAACAGCATTGATATTCCGTCCATGATAAAGCACGGAGTCCACCCCAATGCGAATATCCCGCAAGGCGATATGAGAAGCATCGAAGCCCGGGGCAGGTTTCACACCGGTGCTATCGGTAGCCACAAGACTACCGGTATCTATCAGGCTATTAATGGCACTGAGCAATTGGCTACCCACATCATAGTTTACTGTAGTACTGCTCAATTCAAATTTCTTCAGACCGTACATCTGTCCGCCCAGGTCAGCAACCGCATCATCCACCTCTGCATCACCCAGACGGGCAGCAAGATGCATGGAATCCAGCGGCATTTGCAAATCAACGGAAACGTTTTTCAGTGCCAACTTGTGTAAAGCCACTTTCCAGTTAAGGGCGGTAGTCGTGGTATCCGGTTCGGCAGTGGTAGTGTCGTTCATCACAACGAGCATATGAGTATCACTCAGTTCCACACGGTTGATGACAGCATCTTCTTTCTTCAGGTCTATGCCGTGACTTTCAAGGAAGAAACGCCCCAGCACACCACGTATGCGGATACCCTCTATCAAATCGGCAGAGTTTAGGAAAACTCCGTTCACAGTAACCTCGTCCAGTTCTACTTTTCCGCGTATCAGCGGCCATGCCTGCACGCGCACGTTCAGGCTTTCCAGTGTCAGCAGGGTATCGGAAACCTGTTTCACGGCAAGGGAGTCGCCGGGAACAGAGGAAATTTGTTTATCTGCCTGTATAGGCTGAATGACCTGCACACCGCGTACCAGCAGGTTCAGCGGAAAGCGGAGGTCGATGCGCTCAACAGATATATCCATACCCGTTGCCTCGGATGCGATGGCAGTGGCTTGCTTCCGTATCAGGTTCTGTACGGGAGGGATATAAAGCAATACCATTAGTATTACAAACAATATGATAGGGGTGAGCAGTATCCACACCACCCATTTCAACCATTTTCTTCTCATTAGGACGTCAATCGATAGTCAGTGTTTAAATCGTTACAAAGTAAACAAATTCTAACGACATTTGGTTGATGTAGAAGACAAAAAGGCTATTTATTCCTCTACCTGTACTACGATATCTTCAATCTGAGCGAGTGCTGAGAAAGATTTCTCTTTTATCTTTTCACTGAATACTTCCCCGCGTGAGGCTTCAAGCTCTTTCAATAAAGCAACAAGTTCGTTAGCTCCCAGTAAAGTAAACAAGGGAAGCATCTTATGCCCCATGGCGGCAATGCCGTCTGTATCTTCAACATCTAATGCCTGTCGCAAGCGATCAGCATTCAGGCGTGTTTCTGTGACAAAACTTTCCAGAATAGATTTTGCCGCATCAGGATCATCACCTGAGAAAGCAGTGAGAGCAGAGAAATTTAATGCAGAAGCAGGAACAGCTTCAGTTGCAACCTCATCGGTCTGTACAGCATTCGTTCCTATATCATTCTGTGGAGTAACAAGACCTGTTTCTCTCTTTTCAATATCCAATTCTGCCAACAGTTCATTCACCATAAATGGTTTGTGCAAGCTTCCGGCAAAACCATGTTTTAAAAACTCTTCACGTTGCATATCACTACGGGCAGTTACAGCAATCACAGGTATAGTCTTAGCTTGCGGAATATTCGAAGCACGCAACAGGTTCAGCAAGTCGAAACCATTCATGGCGGGCATTTGCACATCAGTGAGCAATACATCGAAAGTATCGGTACGGAGGGCTTCCAATAATTCATCCAATTGCAGACAAGCAACAGAAGTGATGCCACTCTGTGCAAGCATAGCAGAAGTGAGAGTGAGCTGGATACGGTCGTCATCAATCAAGAGGATATGCAAAGCAGGAGTTTGAGCAGGTGAAGAGGATGAATTTTCATTCTTCTGTTCATTCACTTCGGAAGTATCATTCAAAGCCACCGGATACAAAGGTATCCGCAACGTAAACGTACTCCCCTTTCCGAGCACACTATCTACTTCGATACGCCCTTCCAGCAGTTGCACCAACATACGGACAATAGATAATCCCAAGCCGAATCCTTCCTCTCCCTGTGCTCCCGGCAAACGGGTAAACTCCTGGAAGATACGTTCACGATCACCGGGCTCCATCCCCTTTCCCGTATCGATAACAGAAAGCTTCAAGTGATTTCCGGAGAAAGCCGGATCACCTTTCGGCACAAAGCTGGCAGTCAGCGTGATGCCACCCTCCGAAGTGAACTTCACTGCATTCGAAAGCAAGTTATTGACAATCTGACGCAAGCGTAAAGGGTCACTGATGAAAGTTCCTTTCAGTTCGGGATCTATCTCACATTTCAAAGACAATCCTTTGGCAGAAGTCAGCGGTTCAAAGCTGACGTATATTTCTTCCAGCAGGCGTGCAGGATGGAAAGTAACACGGTTTATCTCAGCTTTATGCAAGTCGAGGCGATGAAAATCGAGCAAATCGGTAACCAGTTTCAGCAGATGCTCCGAGGAGGTTTTCATGTTGTCGAGATAGAAGCGTTGCCGCCCATCAACAGTGAGCCGGGAAAGCAAATCGGCATACCCCATGATAGAACCTAAGGGAGCTTTGAAATCGTGGGTAATGGCAAGCATCAGCTTTTCGCGAGAGGCAAGCAACTCTTCGGCAAAGCGGTTAGCTTCTTCCAACTGGCGCCGATAGCGGTTACTACGAGTAACATCCCGCCAGATCATGACAAGAAAGATAACGGACAACGCAACAGCCCCCGCAGCAATGCCTGAAATAATCGTAGCAGAACGATGTCGTACCGCTTTCTGATACTCGGCCTCTTCACGGGCACGCAGCAGAGTTTCCTGTTCATATCCCTTCAAAAGACTGTCAATACGGGCACTCAACACATGATCAAGGCGTTGCAAAGTTCGCTTACGACGCTGCATCACACTATTGGTCGCTTTCCTTTGCTGGGCAACGGTACGTAATTTTGCGTGCAGTGAATCAACAGGATTATAAGCATCAAGCACAGTATCCGTAGCAACTTCAAGGGTAGTTTGTACCTGAACAGCAGAATCTTTGCGTGGTGGAACGAAGACTTCCCCCAGACGACGGAAGAAACCTTTCTTCTTAGGTTGAGTCACAACGGTATCACGACGGGCAGTAACACGACGTTGCACACGCTGTTGGGTGATAATGGTATCCTGCTCGGCTATAATCTGCTCCACCTCCCGAGCAGAAATCATGCTGTCATTAGCTTCGCTCAGCGTACGCAGCAAGCGGACCGTATTAGCATCTTTTTCCCGCAAAAGCCCTATCAGGCTATCCGTACGCAGGATATCACTATTATCCGAGCTCATAAGATTCTCCATTTCCCGGTGCACGAAGAACAGGGAATAAAGCAAGACTGCCAACAGGACCACATAACCGGCAGCTATCTTCTTCTTGGAGACATTATTCATATTTATATATTATAGTGATAGGGTGATAGTATCACTTTCCTTCATCTCGTTTTATAACGGAAACGCAGCCAAAGCATAATGCCTGCACTCGTCAGTCCGAATGGGAAAGCCATCCATACGCCGACCGTACCCCAACCCAGCACGAAACCGCATAAGTATCCTACAGGCAAAGATATAACAAAATAGGAAATAAATGCAATGAACATCATCGGTTTTACGTCTGCGATACCACGCAGGGCATTGGCAAAGCTGATTTGCAATCCGTCACCAAACTGGTAAACCAGGAATGGAAGGAACAAAGAAGATACCATGGCAGAAACCTCCACGCTATCTGTAAACCAGCCCCCAACCTGATTGCGCAACAGAAACACAATACTCAGAAGCACCACCGCCATTGCCAAGATGAGGTGATAACCGGCATATGCTGAACGGCGGACATTCACCATATCGTTCTGCCCCTTGAAGTTACTGACACGAACGGCAATCGCCGCCCCCATCCCGTAAAACATCATAAAGGTGAACTGAGAAATAGTAAGCATAATCTGATGTGATGCCAAAGCAATGGTTCCCAACCAACCGACCATAATCGTGCTGAGACTGAATGAAGCCGTCTCCATGCCCATCTGCAAGCCGACCGGCCATCCAAGTCCATTCAGTCTCCTGAACATTTGTTTCGACCATCCCAAACGGAAGAACCCCGCCTTATATCTTAAGAATCTGCGACTACGGAAAACAACCAGTGCAAAAACAATGACCATAACAATACGCGAGAACAGGGTACTGATACCCGCGCCCAACAACCCCAATTCCGGAAAGCCGAACTTTCCGTAAATCAATATATAGTTACCTATGATATTCAATGCATCTCCACCAAGAAGCACCCACATGGCTGTCTGTGTTTGGGTGATGCCATCCGTAAATTGCTTGAAGCCATTAAATAGCATAACAAATACCAGGGATGCTAACAGAATCAGGAAATAGGGTTTTATCAAGGGAATCAGTTCTTCGGGTTGCCCCATGTATTCCACACAGAAATAGACGACAGTCATAATAAGTGTCAGCAACAGCGCTACCAAAACATTGGCAAGCAGACTTGAGCGCAAAGCTTGTCCGGCCTCCATGAAACGACGGTTACCGTAGAACTCACCCACCACAGGCGTCAGTCCATAAGAGAAACCGGTACTGAAAATAATGCAAAGTGTAAAAAGATTATTGGTGAAAGAAGCAGCTGCCAACTCGGCCGTACTGTGGTGTCCCACCATCAGAGTATCGGCAAATCCGAGAACAATGACACCCATCTGGCCGATAACGATGGGAAGTCCTAAGTAAAAGAGGGCTTTATAATGCCCCTTGTATATAGCAATTAATCTATTCATTTATCTTTCTCATAATATAATACCACCGAGTTTTCCTCACGGAAAGTCTCTTGTGCAACTGCCTTCAGCTGCACTGCCGTCACTGCGCGATACCGTTCTACCTCACGGTCTATATCCTCTGCCTGTCCGGCCAATTCGAACCATGCCAGATTTGTGGCTACATTCAGGTAATTGATATTCCCGAATATCTGGGTGGATTCAAACTTATTCTTTACTTTCTCCAATTCCTGTTCTTCTATCGCCACTTGCTGTAACTCCTGCAACTCTTTGCGTACAGCGGCCTCAGCCTGTTCCAGTGATACTCCGGCTGATGGCTTTCCACTGATATGCAGCAATCCCGCATCACGCGTACCCGAAATATAAGCGTCTATGCCGGAGAACAATTTCTGTTCCTGCACCAACCGCCGGTTCAAGCGACTGGAACGTCCGTTACTAAGGATATCTGAAAGGATATCAAAAGCATAATAGTCAGGATGCTCGCGACTACACATGTGATAAGCCATAAACAGCGCATCCAGGGGGACAGGCCGTTTCACCACCTGCCTGCGTTCCTTTGTCTGTACGGGTTCCTGCGGCAATTGTCGCACAGGCACATCCCTGCGGGGAATCGGGCCAAACCACTTTTCTGTCAATCGGACAGTTTCTTCCCACGATATATTTCCGGTAACGGCAAGTACAGCATTATTAGGTGCATAAAAGCGGTAGAAGAATGACTTCACTTCCTCCAGTGTAGCTTGTTCAATATGCGATAAATCCTTTCCGATGGTAGGCCAGCGGTACGGATGCACCTCATAAGCCAACGGACGGATAAGATGTCCCACATCTCCGTAAGGCTGGTTCAGACAACGCTGTTTGAACTCCTCCATGACCACACCGCGCTGCACTTCAAGGCTTTGTTCACTGAATGCCAGTTCCATCATACGGTCGGACTCCAACCAGAAGCCAATCTCTACATTCGATTTGGGAACAGTGAGGTAATAGTTTGTAATGTCATTGTTCGTCCAGGCATTGTTTTCGCCACCTGCCGACTGCAAAGGAGCATCATAGTCGGGTATATTCACAGAACCGCCAAACATCAGATGTTCGAACAAATGGGCAAAGCCAGTATGTTCGGGATGTTCGTCCCGGGCACCTACATCATAAACGATGTTCAGTGCTACCATCTGAGTACTGAGATCCTGGTAATGCACCAGTCGCAGACCGTTATTAAGACTATATTTATTTATCTTCATATTATTTTGAATGATAGGATGATAAGATGGTAAGATGATAGGATTATTAGCTAGGTATATGACTTTCCGCAGTTTTAATACTACGAGTAATATTACATTCTTTTTGCGCAATAGCAAACTTATGAATAAAATCCGCCTGACTTTCAGCATGCATAGCTTCGCGTTGTAAAGCACCTATAGCTGTACCTAAACGAACTAATTGTTTGGATATCTCATATTCCTGCTTTTCCTTTTTAAGATATTTACATAAATTCACGACACGTATAGCAAAATCCATACTCTTATCTTTTATAATATCCTCTTTCTCCATCATCCTATCATCCTATCATCTTACCATCTTATCATCCTATCATTTTATCACCTTGACCTTAACAATCTTCACATCCTCTTCCGGGCGGTCGCTACGGTCCGTTCTTACCTGCTGTATCTTATCTACTATATCCATGCCTTCAATCACTTCGCCGAACACAGTATATTCACCATCCAGGTGCGGAGTACCACCTACCGTAGTATAAGCCTTCACCTGCTCCGGTGTAAAGTGGAATTCCGGTTGCTTGGCAACTTCCGCCTCAGCCTGTGCAAACAGTGTATCCTGCAAGTTCATCAGACCATCCTGGTCATTTTCCTTACGCATCTTATAGATTTCCTTCATGTGTTTTTGTGCCAAAGCATTGAACACAGTAGTCAGACGATTCTGGTTCATCTGGTTCTCCATGCCCAGCAACGTAGTGTCATTATACACTTTACCCGTCACAATGTAGAACTGGCAACCCGACGATTCCTTCTCCGGATTCACATTGTCACCCTGACGCGCAGCAGACAATGCACCTTTCTTATGAAAATACTTCGGATAAACGAACTCAGCCGGAATCGTATAACCTACATCACCTGCACCCAGCATCTTTCCTTTCGGAGCATTCTTTGAGTCAGGGTCACCTGCCTGTATCATAAAATCCTTGATGACACGGTGGAACAATGTACCTTCGTATGTACCCTCTTCCGCCAGTTTGATGAAGTTATCACGATGTTGCGGCGTCTCATTATACAATTTCACGATAATGTCACCCGCAGTTGTTTCGATCTTCAATTTAGTTTCCTGATCCATGTTTCTATCTTTCTTTTGTCCCGATTGGCAGGCTGTAACGCTGCAAATCAGTATGGTTAATAATACAATGAAATTCCTCTTCATAACGCTTTTTATTTAAATTAAGTTTGCAAATATACGATTTTCAGACAAATCGGTTTACCTTTGTGTCTTAAAAGAGACAAAAGATAAGGCAATGAAATCTATACTCATCGTTGAAGACGACATTACTTACGGTATGATGCTGAAGACCTGGTTAGGCAAAAAAGGCTTTCAGGTAGCTTCCGTCAGCAGTATCGCCCGCGCCCAGAAACATTTGGAAACAGAGGGTGCCGACTTGATTTTGTCCGACCTGCGTCTGCCCGACAAGGACGGCATCGACCTGTTGAAGTGGTTGGGAGAGCAAGGTCTGTCCATTCCGCTCATCATGATGACAAGCTATGCCGATATACAATCGGCGGTGCAAGCTATGAAATTAGGTGCCAGCGACTACGTTGCCAAGCCTGTAAATCCGGACGAACTTCTAAAGAAAATCAGTGAGGCTGTGAAACAACCCGCTGCTTCTCCCAGACAAGCCCCCAGTTTCGGGAAAGGAGAAAGTACCCATCAGAAAAATGCAGGCGGCACTCCGTCTTCCGACTATCTGGAAGGAGAGAGTGATGCAGCCAAACAACTCTATAATTATGTAAGACTGGTTGCCCCCACCACGATGTCGGTACTGATCAATGGTGCCAGTGGAACGGGTAAGGAATATGTAGCCCACCGTATCCATCAACTCAGCAAGCGTGCCGGTCAGCCTTTCGTAGCCATCGACTGTGGCTCCATCCCAAAAGAACTTGCCGCATCGGAGTTCTTCGGACACGTAAAAGGTTCATTCACCGGAGCATTGACAGACAAAACAGGAGCCTTTGTTGCAGCCAACGGAGGAACCATCTTCCTCGATGAAATAGGCAATCTCAGTTACGAAGTCCAGATACAACTGTTACGTGCCTTGCAGGAACGGAAAATCCGCCCGGTAGGTTCCAATAAAGAAATCACTGTAGATGTGCGACTGGTTTCCGCTACGAATGAAGATCTGGAACAGGCCATCGAGAAAGGAACTTTCCGTCAGGATCTGTTCCACCGTATCAATGAGTTCACTCTGCGCATGCCCGAACTCAAGGACCGGAGAGAAGACATTCTTCTCTTTGCCAACTTCTTCCTCGACCAAGCCAATCGGGAACTGGATAAACAGTTGATCGGGTTTGATGATGCAGCATCCCGGACATTGCTGGAATACCACTGGCCAGGAAATCTGCGACAGATGAAGAATGTGGTACGCCGTGCCACCCTATTAGCACAGAACCAACTTATCACGTTGAAAGAATTGACCGAGTTGCAGCAAATCACTCATCCCCACGTAGGTCTGCCATTGCGTAATGAAGAAGCAGAAAAACATCAGATAATCGAAGCATTACGGCAAACGGGAAATAACAAGAGCCGGGCAGCTCAATTGTTGGGTATAGACCGCAAGACCCTGTATAATAAGCTGAAACTTTACGAAATAGAGAGCTAAAGAGGCTCTTTGCACCGTATCCCAACCGCATCAAGTCCATATCTGCTCCGTATCTATACAGTTAGAATAGGTACGGACTTGACACGGACTTGGTACGGGCTTGACACGGACTTGGTATACAACAGAGTACTTTAGTGTGGAATTTTTCCACACCTGATTCCACACTTTCCACACAATTCCACACTGTGCCACATATTCCAAAATCTTCAATAGCACTAATAATCAACAACTTGTTCAATCAGCCTTCTCACTGGCACGAGCTTTGCAACTATATTTTACGTAAGCGTCAAGCTTCCTAAATTGAAAAAAGGAAACCTAAACTCTTAACTATAAAATATATATTTAGTATAACTAAAAAAGCAAATGATTATGAAAAAGTTAGTATTAGTAGCAGCCCTGTTTATGTTTGTTTGTGGTGGTTCTTTCGTGGCAAACGCTCAGGACCCGGTGAAAACTCAACAGCAACAACCGGCAACGGGAAACGCTGAAGAGCCCAAAACCGCTGAGCCTGCCAAGGAAGAACCCAAAACAGAAGAACCAAAGGCAGAGGAACCGAAAGCTGAACAACCCGCAGCCAACGCTCCCGCCAACGGTACTCCTGCAACGGAAACACCTGCACAGCCTGCTGAATAATAGTAAGCACACTGCCACAAAAGCCGTTCCCTCCTTGTCTATTCTGGGGAACGGCTTTTGTCGTTTCTAGCCCCAACCCTATCATCTATCTTCTTGCAGAAACTTAAATACCTACTTATAAGTACTTCATCCCCCAACGACATCCCTAAATTACCAACAAATAGCGATTTCCTACCTGTCGCCATCTCTTTACCTTTGCAAAAAAAATAGTAGTAGCACTACCGTTTTAATATAACATCCCCGATGGCTAACAGATATATATTATTCTTTCTTTTCACTTTAGGCTTTATACAATCAGGATTCTGCCAGCATTATACAATTAAGGGACGGGTTGTTGATAACAAGAACAAGTCTCCAATGGAGTTCGTTACAGTATACTTGCCCGGATACGAATTGTGGGCCATTAGTAATGAAAAAGGAGCGTTCACTATCAATCAAGTACCAGTCGGCAAAGTAAAAATCACTGCACAATATTTGGGATACGTTACGCAGACATTGGATATAGATGTACAGAAAAACATCGAAGACCTACTAATCACACTACAAGAAAATAATCTGACGCTAAATGAAGTGGTGGTTACAGCACAGAAAAAAATAAGTGATCCAACAACTTCATATACGATAGATCGTGCCACTTTGGATCATGCACAAATATTAAATGTCAGCAGTCTCAGCACTCTATTGCCGGGCGGTAAATCAACCGGTGATCAGAATCTGGCAAGCTCTGACGAACGTATCGCTCTACGAAGCGGAAGCAGCGAAATGGGAAATGCTTCTTTCGGCACTGCCATCACAGTAGACGGTGTACGCCTGCAAAACAACTCGGAGATGAGTGAAACAAAAGGTGTCGGTCTGCGCAATATAGGTTCTTCAAACATTGAATCAGTAGAAATCATTACAGGAATCCCATCTGTGGAATATGGAGATTTATCAAACGGAATCGTAAAAATAAATACGCGGAAAGGGAAAACACCGTTTATCATCGAATTGGTCACCCAACCTAAAACAAAACAAATTGCTATAAGTAAAGGCTTTTTGCTTGGAGACAGAGCAGGTACAATTAATACCAGTTTGGAACGCACAAAGTCAACCTCTGACTTGGCCTCTCCACATACTGCCTATGATCGCAATTCTTTAACATTGACTTACTCTAATACCCTGAACCGGAAAGCCCAGCGTCCACTTTCACTGAATGCGGGCTTTACCGGAAACATAGGTGGTTACAATTCTGAAGCCGACCCGGATGCTTTTAAAGATACTTATACAAAAACACGCGATTACACCTTTCGCGGAAACATCGGACTGAACTGGCTGTTGAACAGACCGTGGATAACCAACCTCTCACTGACAGCCTCCATGTCATACTCAGACAAGCTATCTAAAGTAAATACCAATAAAAGCAGTGCATCCACGCAGCCCCTTATTCATAGTACGCAGGAAGGCTACTTCATAGCAAGTAACTATGATGAGAATCCAAATGCTGAAATTATCCTCAGTCCTACCGGATACTGGTATCAACTGGCATATACCGATAACAAACCTGTCAGCTATGCAATGAAACTAAAAGCCGACTGGGCAAAACGTTGGGGAAAGATTTCCAACAGAATCATGCTTGGGGCGGAACTGAATAGTAGCGGTAACAAAGGCCGGGGACTCTATTACGATGATATGCGCTATGCACCTACTTGGCGTGAATATCGCTATGATGAATTGCCATTTCTTAATAATATAGCAGGCTATCTGGAAGATAGAATAATACTTCCTCTCGGAGAAAATTCTTCTTCCCTGGAATTGACAGCAGGAGTACGTTCGGATATCACCTATATCAAGAACTCCGAATACGGAACAGTAAATAGTTTCTCTCCACGTTTCAATGCGCAATATACATTATGGAAGAATGCAGATAAATGGGTCAGCAATTTAAATGTATATGGCGGTGTAGGTAAATCCGTAAAACTACCTTCATTTGAAGTCCTTTACCCATCACCCTCTTACTCGGATAAACTGGCCTTTGCTCCCGGAACTATGAGTGACGGAACCACTTTCTATGCTTACAGCACGATTCCCTCAAAAGCCATCTATAACCCCGACCTGAAGTGGCAATATACCCGACAAGCAGAGATCGGTATGGAAGCCACCATCAAAGGAACAAGGGTCTCGGTATCAGCTTTCCGGAACAGAACGTACAATCCATACATGCGTACCAATGTATACACACCTTATTCTTATAATCTGACAACTCAAGAGCATCTGAATAATTGCGAAATTCCTTCGGCAAACAGGGTTTACAGTATTGACCAGCAGACAGGTATCGTTACCGTTACAGATAAAACAGGTGCATACCCAAGCCAGGAATTATCTTATAATACCCGCAATACATTCAAATCGAACATCCAATATAGAAACGGTTCACCGGTAGAAAGAATGGGACTCGACTGGATTATTGACTTCGCACAAATCCCCGCGCTGAGAACATTAGTCCGCCTGGATGGAAATTATTACTATTATAAAGGTATAGAAGAAAACCTGATTGCATGGATGCCAAGCTCAGCATCGAATATGGCTGATGGCAACCCATATAAGTATGTGGGTTATTATGGAGGTTCCTCCATAACCTCTACTTCCTCTTCTACTTCTGCTTCCGTTTCTAACGGCAGCTTGTCTAAACAGCTTAATATGAATCTGACTATCACAACGCATATTCCCAAAATACGAATGATCCTCTCTATGAGAATAGAAGGTTCCTTCTATAATTATAAGAAGAATTTGTCGGAATACAGCAACGGAGAAAGTAGAGGCTTTGCCCTGGAGAATGCCGGAGATTACTTTAGTATTGATTATGATATCTACGGAAAAAACAAATATGTAGCTGTTTACCCGCTCTATTACTCTACGTGGGAAGATCCGGATACCCGGATACCTTTTGCAGAGAAATTTGCATGGGCAAAGGAGAATGACACAGCGTTATATAATGAGCTGGCAAAACTCGTAACTAAATCGAGTACATCTTACTATTTTAACCCCAACAAGATTTCCTCGTATTTCTCCGCCAACATTAACCTGACAAAAGAGATCGGAGATTTTGCCTCCATTTCATTCTACGCAAATAACTTCTTCAACCACATGGGACGGGTGAAATCATCACAAAACAATCAGGAATCATCACTCTACAACAGTTCATACATTCCGCAGTTCTACTACGGTTTGTCAATCAGACTAAAATTATAAGTGTTTAATTAAAATAGAAATGAAAATGAAAAAGTATGCTTTTCTAATTCTTAGTGTATTACTTTTTTGCGCAGCGTGCAGCGACGATGAGAATGATGTGTACAAAACCTATCTGGTGACTGTACAACTGGCTTATCCGTCAGGAAGTGAATTAAGTGCAGTAGAAGGAGTTCCGGTAAAGTTAACCGGAAGTACAGGTACTACTTATGATGCTACCACCGATGCCAATGGCAAGGCTGCTTTCACTGTACCGGCAGGTATCTATGAAGCTTCTGCCTCTGAAAAACGCGCTTCAAACGGTTACTCCTTTATACTGAACGGAGTTAAAAGCGGCATCACGGTAACGGAAACGTGGACTGGTGACAGTGTCGTAGAAGTGGCCTTAACAGAATCCAAATCAGGACAAGTTATTATCAAAGAGTTGTATGTAGGCGGATGTCAGAAAGATGACGGTTCCGGAAATTATCAATATGACAAGTATGTTATACTATATAACAATTCAGAACAGGCTGCCACGTTGGAAAACTTCTGCTTAGGAATGGTCAACCCATACAACGCAAACTCTACAATCAACGATTATAAAGACGGAGTACTATCCTATGCCAACGACAACTATATTCCTGCCGGATGTGGAATCTGGTATTTGCCCAGAAACTTAACCATCGAAGCCGGGAAACAAGTAGTTATAGCTCTGAACGGAGCCATCAACCACACATTGACTTACTCTAACTCTGTGAATTTAAGCACTGCAGATTATTGTACATATGATATTGAAGACTTTAGTCAGACAAACTATTACCCCACTCCTTCAGAGAGTATTCCTACTGCAAACTATTTTACAGCTTATAAATATGGGCAAGGAACAGCATGGGTATTGAGCAACCAGTCTCCCGCATTCTTCATTTTCTCGACTCACGATGTCACTCCTGAGGTCTTCGCCAGCAACACAGATTATCATTACACAGCCGATAAAGAAGGTAATGCTGTTTACCGTTGCACAAAAGTTCCTACAGACTGGATACTGGATGCAGTGGAAGTTTTCAGCCAAGCACAACTGGCCAAGAGTCAAAAGCGCCTGACGCCTGCTATTGATGCTGGATACACAGTCCTGACCAATGCACAGGGCTACACTTCATACCGTAACGTAGACAAACAAGCTACCGAAGCAGTGGAAGGAAATAGTGGTAAACTGGTTTACAGCTATAATTATGGAACAGATGGAAGCACTGATCCAAGTGGTATAAACGCCGAGGCATCTCTGAAGAATGGAGCACGTATCATTTACCAGGATACGAATAATTCGACAAATGATTTCCACCAGCGTAAACAAGCTTCTCTGAGAGATTAAAACTGCCTCTCTTAAACAATTAAACTACGAAAACAGCCCAGTATTGATGCTTATAAATAAAAGAATACTCCTATTCACACTGCTTAGCGGAGCTATCTGCTCCGTCTTTGCAGTGCAATATTCCGACTCTATTGGCTGGAAGAATCTTCCGTATATCAAGCAATCGGAAGCCTGGCTTAATAGTGAGAATGCCGCCGGACTACATACACTGTCTATCCCTCGTATCACTACAGCAGAGGTATACGTAGATAAACAGAACGGAGGATTTATTGATTATTTCCAGTCGGACAATAGCTTGGAATTCGGTGCTCAGGTGGAGTCATTCTATCGTCTCAATTCCAAAGTAGTATTCTACGGGAAAGTAGACTACCGTAACTTTGCGGGCAAAAACATGAGTGGTTCATATTTTATCAATCCGAAGAATACTCCTTTCGACATCGTAGAATACACCGATGAAAATCGGGGAGATAAAAAGCTGGAAAACTATCATCTGGTAGGAGCCGTCAGTGCCGACCTCTCAAAAAAGATAACGATCGGAGGAAAGGTAGATTACACTGCTGCCAATTATGCCAAGCAAAAGGACTTGCGTCATGTCAACAAACTACTTGATATGAATGTGACTGTCTCAACAAACAAATTGAGTTGGGGGCAAACTATTATTATCGCCGAAGTACGGAGGGACTGTTACTGGACATGTATGGCACTACTGACCAGATATATAATTCACTGATCAGTTACGGTAGTTTCTTCGGGGTTATGGAACAGTTCGGAGAAAACGGATATACAAAAGAGGGTGAAGAAAAACCATTGTTCAATGAATATCATGGAGGAGCCTTACAATTGAAATGGCACATTCTTCCAAAACTTCAATTCTTTAATGAATTTGCCTATAAATCACGTAGTGGATATTATGGTAAGAAATCTCCTGCCACAGTAGTTTATAGCGAACATGAGTCTGATATACTGTCGTATAACGGAACACTAACTTTACAAGAACGGAAAAATTTGCATTCCCTGCACATTGATTTCCAACAAGAAACATTGAACAATTTCGAGAATATTTATCGGTATAACAATGAAGGTGGAGGTATCAATAATGTAGATTATTACGGAACGCTGGATACCACAGACAAGACCACTTTGAATCTGAGTGCTGAATATAGAGGCAACTTTTTGGTAACAGACGGATGTCCTGCATGGGTGGCAAAAGGCAGCTTTTCTTATTTCAGCAGAGAACTTACAGCTTCTATGTATCCGTATTACCGGAAACAGGATATCACCTCCACAACATTTCATTTGTCAGGTGAACGCAACATATGTCACTCAAAAGATATGTATAGTCTATATTTAGGCGGAACATACGCTTTGGGTAATGGAAACGCCCAAAAAGACGGAACCTATGCCACTCCGTCGGAGAGCCAGTCCGCCCCCAAAAGTATGGATACGTTTCTGTACCAAGAATTTGAATACCTTACCTGCAAACGGCTGAAAGGGGAAATCGGCTTCAAATACGCGCATGCAATAGGTGCAAAAGGTATGAAAGGATATACTTCTATCCGCTACGCCATGACTAAAGCATTCAACGTGGAATATTTGAAAGGGAGTCAACGCCATGAGCTGACGTGGACTTTGGGAGTTACTTTTTAACAACAATAATGATTAACAATAAACAAAAAACAACAATGAGAACTAAAACATTATCAATCGCAGCCGCCATCATGGCATTATTCTTTATCGGAACTTCTTGCAGCAACAAGCAGAAGAGCACTGAAGAAACCGCAACCACCGAACAGGCCTCCGGTGCCATGGAAATAGACGATCTTCTGGCTAACGCCGAGTCACTGACCGACCAGGAAGTCACCATCGAAGGTGTATGTACACATGCCTGCAAGCACGGCGCCACCAAAATCTTCCTGATGGGTAGCGACGACACACAGACCATCCGTGTAGAAGCAGCCAAACTGGGTTCTTTCGATACGAAGTGTGTCAACAGCATCGTTCGCGTCACCGGAACCCTGAAAGAACAACGTGTGGACGAAGCTTATCTGCAACAATGGGAATCACGCTTGAAAGCTGCCGCTGCCGAAAAGCACGGTGAAGGCGAAGCCGGATGCAGCACCGAGAAGAAAGCACGCGGCGAAACAGCCAATACGCCCGAAGCACGTATCGCTGACTTCCGCGCTAAAATAGCCAAGCGTCAGGCCGAATCAGGAAAGCCCTATCTGTCATTCTATTATATGGAAGCCGCCAACTATGAAATTCAGTAAGGCGGGAACCGCATTTCGGAAATGGAGCCGGATAATCCACCGGGACCTCTCATTCTTCTTCTCGGGGATGGTATTGATATATGCCATCTCCGGAATTGTGATGAACCACCGGAATACGATCAATCCCAATTACTCGGTAGAGCGACAGGAATATACCATTACCGAAGTGATGCCCCCGCAGGCCGGAATGAAAAAAGATGATGTCCTGGAGCTGCTGGCACCACTCGGTGAAGAAAAGAACTATACCAAACATTACTTCCCGAAGGAAAACCAGATGAAGATATTCCTGAAAGGTGGTTCCAACCTGATGGTCAATCTGCAGACCCAGCAAGCCGTTTACGAGAAGCTGACACGTCGTCCGTTGATAAGCGCCCTGACCAAGCTGCATTACAATCCCGGAAGATGGTGGACTCACTTCGCAGATGTGTTTGCCGTAGGACTCATCATTATTA
>OFGQ01000714.1_pt1 | contig 25390 bp, 19 predicted proteins | sample 1521791 | NCBI WGS metagenome assembly OFGQ01 (sample SAMEA3504116, study PRJEB24116) | mouse gut metagenome | biome: mouse gut; feature: mouse-associated habitat; material: faeces | place: Denmark | collected 2011 | reverse complement strand
CATCGAATATCCCGCCGCCCGTTCGGCGGCGGGGCGGACATTACCAGATTTCCTTTGTAATAAAAGCTAATCGCCTGTTGTGCGATATCCGTCCCCGTACATGCCGATACGAGCTTCGTCGAAATATTTGCGAGGGGCGGAATGCGGGGTAAACAAACGGGATATAGATGCGACCGGCGGAAATAAAAAAAGGGCGCATTAGCAGCCCCGTTAAGCAGGTCATAGGAAACCCGATTCAGAAGCTGTCCTGCGCCTTGTCGCCCTGCCCGCAAAAACGAGCAGGACATAACAAGGACTGACAACCATTATACCTGAATCAAACCCTCTCGAAAGAGGTTCCTATGTTTGCTTAACTGTATAAAGAGTTGTTTACCCTTTATGATGTTATGTCCGTCGGCTATGCCGAGTTATGATAATTCCTTAATGTTTGCATCATAGTTGTGCTTCGATTCGTTCATGGACAACCTGTGTTGCCCCGATACAACAAACCGATTTTAAGGAATCATAACACAAAGATAGTTATAAAATATAAACCGGGTATGCTTTATTGGAAAAATCTTCGTAATTTTGTGGATATGAAGACCTCGATAGACTTTTTGCCCGACTTAGTACAGCAGGATTTGAATCAACTCACGGCATTGATCCGCGAAGAGATTCAGGATGTCGGAATGATAATACTATTCGGCAGTTATGCTAAAAACACCTATGCCCGCCATGATGTAACGAAAGATTACGGAGGCGGCATGATCGAGTTCAACAGCGACTACGACATTCTGGTCGTGTCGAAAAAGCGGCTGGGCAAAAGCGAAGGCAATGTGGAAACCCGCATTCGCGAGCGCTTTGCAGAGGGCAAGGAGGAACATGAAGTTACCAAGGTGCAGCTTGTTAGCGAAAGCATCTCCAAACTGAATAATGCCTTATCCGAGGGGCGCTATTTTTATGTCGATGCTATTAACGAAGGTGTGTTGCTTTATGATACCGGAGAATATAAATTGGCGACGCCCCAAGAATTGGATTATGCAAAAATCAAGGAAATAGCTAATGAATATTATGACGAAAAATTCCTCGATGCAATAAGACATTTTCAACACTTCGAGTTAGATTATTCTCATCCGGATTATAAATTTTGCGCTTTCGACTTACATCAAGTTGCAGAGTGTCTGATTAAGACGGTCGTATTGGTATACGCTCTTTACGGGCATAAGGAACATGATCTTAAATTTCTGCTCAACAAGAGCAAAGGTTATACCCCGGAATTGGTAAAAGTGTTTCCGCGAGATACGGCGGAGGAGAAACGTCTGTTCGAGCTTTTGCGGCGCGCCTATCTGGAATCCCGCTACAACAAAAAGAATTTCATCGTCACGAAAGAAGATATCGACGCGTTAAAGCCGAAAGTCGAGCAGTTGAAACAAGTCGTCGAAGAGGTCTGCCGCGAACGCATTGCCTATTACGAAAGTCAGATCGGGAGATAGCCATAACGCAGGAGCGAGGCGATGGGCTGTACTCGGCGTACTGCCCATTGCCGAGCGACAAGGCGCGGCGGTAGAATGCCGCTTTTCACGAAAAAAAACGAAAAATCAGATTATTATACGCTTCTTTACAAACTGCTCCCTGAATTGCTGGGGAGTGAAGCCTCGCATGCGCTTGAAGATGCGGTTGAAGTTGGAGATGTTGTTGAAGCCGCAGCGATAGGCGATGTCGGCGACGGAGTTGGTAGGCTCGTCGACCAGCAGGCGCGCGACGGCGCTTACCCGTATCTCGTTGAGGCAGTCGATGAAGTTGTTGCCGGTGCGCAGCTTGATGAAGCGACTGAAAGAGGAGGTCGACATATTGACCAGCGCAGCAACGGTGGAGAGCGATATATGTTCGCTGTAATGGCGTTCTAGATACTCCATGACCAGCTTCACGCGGCGCGAGTCGTAGAGGGTAACGCCCGAGGAGAACATCTGGTGCGAAAGAACCTCGCTGCTCCCGTCCAAAGAGAGCGTATGCAGCAGCCTCAGAAAGATGAGCATGGAGTTGAAGGTGTCGGTAGAGGCCAGCAGCTCGTCGAGCAAAGGCTTGGCGCTGAGAATGGTGCGACGCGAAAAGGCTATGCCGTGCGTGGCGCGTTCGAGCATCCGGGCGATAAGGCGGAACTGCTTCTTGCGGAACATGCCGCCCTCGAACAGATCGGCGCTCATCTGTATCGTTATCTCGTATATGTCGTTGGAGCGGCAGTTGTGGTTGACCCATGCATGTTCGAGCGTGGGGCCCGTGATGAGCACCAGTTCGAGGTCGTCGATCTCGGATGTGTGGTCGCCGACGATACGCTGCGCGCCGGCGGCATTTTCGATATAGTTCAGCTCGAAGAGCGAGTGGACGTGTATCGGGAAGTTGAACGAGGTCTTATGTCGTTCGAACACGGCGAAACACTCCTCGCGGCTGACGGGCGGTATCTCGGTAAGGATCGAGCTTATCATCTTTCGGCGGATTGTACAATGCGTTTGAAGTCGGAGAGCATAAGCACGTCGTCGCGCGAGGCGAAACGGCGCATGTCCTCGGCCGAGGCGTGGCCGGGGTAGCTCGCATAGAAGTGCCCCTCGCGGTCGTGGGCATTGCGCCACAGCAGCAGGTGGCTGCATCCGGTCGAGCAGGCATACTCGGCCAGCACGGCCGTAAACCAGTCGTTCTGCGGGATGCCCTCATAGCCGCACTCGCATATCGCCCAGAGTTTGTCGTGCTTATCGGCGAAGGCGCGCGCAATCCCGGACTTGGTCTTCATCTGAGAGAGAAATTCGTCGGCACTCCCGTACTGGTAGATATCGAAGCCTACGATATCGACATAGTCGTCGCCCGGGTATCGTGCTGCGAACTGCCGCTCGTCGGCATAGTCGGCCATGGAATAGGCCACGACGATGTTGTGCACGCCGCGGCTGCGCAGGCGGTCGATCGTCTCGCGCCACAGCACTTTATAATCATCGTCCGAACATAGCTCGGCGCCCCACCAGAACCAGCTGCCCGACATCTCGTGATAGGGGCGGAATATGACCGGAGCGAGACTGCCGTCGTCGCGGCGCAGGCTAAGGACGAAGTCGGCCAGACGGTCGATCCAAGCCATATACCGGTCGTGCAGCGCTCCGCCGGAGATGATCGACGATACGACTTCGGCCGACGTTACGTCCCACGCATCGCCGCCCGTGAGCGGGTTGCGCGGATGCCACGAGAGGGCGTTCACACCGCCCATACGATCGACCGAGAGCATGTTGCGCCGCATGGCCTCGAACGGCACCCCGTCGAGGTTGCGCAGCGAATCGAGTTCGAGGTGCCCCAGATCCCAGCCGAAAAGGGAGGGATAGTCGCCCGTCACGTCGCGCACGTCGCTGCGGCCGTCGCCCGCATCGACCCACCCCACGCCATACGACAAGTCGTCCTGATGTCCGAGCATGACCCCGCGCGAGGCGCAGCGGTCGAGAGCTTCGAACAATCCGGTCGCGGCGGCATCGGCCTGGCTGTCGCACAATGATTTATATGCGCAGACCGGCTTGTCGGCGCATGCGGCCGCAAGCAGCGGCGAGAAGATGATAGTGGCAAGGATACGATTCATTGCAAAAATAGTATTGAAATTTGTTTAAGCCTGTACAAAATTACGGTTATTCCGCCAGCCTCGCTTGTACTATTTTGACTTTTCATAATACTTTCCAGTTACAACCGTCACAAAGATCAGCAATTTATAAAAAATATACAAAAGTTAACGAAAATTTAATGATGCCTAATTAGTATTGCAGCGGGTTAAAATAGTATTAATATACTGTATTTATATATAGTAATTTTGCATTACGGATAAGACCGGACAGGTTTCCGCAAGCCGGCCGCAGCCGAGAGGCAGAAAACAGAGAGAGAAATTCAACCAAAAACCACCCGCATTTGAAACGTCTGACACTCATAGCCGTTGCAATCGCCGCCCTCGCGGCTGTCGGCTGCACGAATACCCCCCCCCGCAAAAATAGCGGGAACAGCTTCGCCTGCGTCGTCGACGGGCACTTCGTCCGCGACTCGAAGCCCTATCGCTTCATAGGCGCCAACTTCTGGTACGGCGCAATACTCGCCTCGACGGGCGAGGGCGGCGACCGCGAACGCCTCGCGCGCGAGCTGGACGCGATGCAGCACGTAGGCATCGACAATCTGCGCATACTCGTCGGCGCCGACGGCGAGCGCGGCATCCCCTCGAAGGTCGAGCCGACATTGCAGACCGCACCGGGCGTATACGACGATGCGCTGCTCGACGGACTGGACTACCTCATGGCCGAGCTCGGACGGCGCAACATGACGGCCGTGCTCTACCTGAACAACTCGTGGGAGTGGAGCGGCGGCTATACGCAGTATCTGGCGTGGGCGCGCGGCGACAAGGCGCCTGTGCCGAGCATCGACGGCTGGCCGGCATACATGGCATACGCCGAGGAGTTCATCCGCTCGGACGAGGCGCAACGCCTATTCGACGACCACGTCCGCTTCATCCTCTCGCGCACCAACCGCTATACCGGAACGGCATACACGGACGATCCGGCCATATTCTCGTGGCAGATCGGCAACGAGCCCCGCGCATTCTCCGACTCCAACAAAGAGGCTTTCGCCGGGTGGATCGAACGCACGGCGCGTCTGATACGCAGCCTCGACCCCAACCACATGATATCTACCGGCTCGGAGGGCCGGCACGGCTGCGAGCAGGATATGGAGCTGTGCCGCAGAATACACGAGCTTCCCGAAATCGCATACGTCAACTGCCATATATGGCCCTACAACTGGGGCTGGATAACGCCCGAAGGCATGGAGGCCGAGCTGGCCGAGGCCATAAGGCTTACCGACGACTACATAGCACAACACGAGGCACTGGCCGGCGAGCTGGGCAAACCGCTGGTAATAGAGGAGTTCGGCTTTCCGCGCGACGGCATGCGATTCGCGCCCGGCACCCCGACCGTATGCCGCGACGCCTACTACGAACATCTATTCTCGCTCGTATGCCGCGCAGCCGCCCGGCAGGGCGCACTGGCCGGCTGCAACATCTGGGGCTGGGGCGGCGAGGCGCAACCGGCCTCCGACCATATCTTCTGGCAGCGCGGCGACGACTACACGGGCGACCCGGCGCAGGAGGAGCAGGGGCTCAATTCGGTATTCGCCTCAGACGAGTCGACCCTCGCCACGATAGCACGCGCCAACCGACAGCTCGAAAAAGACCGAAACAACGAAGACGAGATATGAAACGCTTTATTATATATATGTATGCTCTGCTGGCGGCAATGTCCGCCGGCACGACCGCTATTATGGGCGCAGAGCCGCTGGCCGTGCGCTCGGGCAAGATCGTCGGCGCCGAAAGCGGCGAACCGCGGCCGCTGCACGGCGTATCGCTGGCATGGCACCACTTCGCCGACCGATACTACAATGCCGACGTAGTCCGCACGCTGCACCGCAGCTGGGGAGCCGACGTGATAAGGGCTGCCGTGAGCGTAGAGCTGGGAGACGGCTATCTGGCCAACCCCCGAAGGGCTATGCGTGCGCTCGAAACCGTCGTCGAGGCCTGCATCGAGGAGGATTGCTACGTGGTTATAGACTGGCACTGCCACCACATACGCACCGAGGAGGCCGTCGGCTTCTTTACCGAGGCGGCACGCCGCTGGGGCGACAAGGCCAATGTGATATACGAGATATACAACGAGCCCGAAAACGACACGTGGAGCGAGGTCAAGGCATACGCCGAGAGGGTCGCAGCGGCGATACGAGAGATAGACCCCGACAACATCATCATAGTAGGCTCTCCGCACTGGGACCAGGACGTCGACATCGCGGCCGACGACCCGCTGACGGGGTACGGCAACATCGCATACTCGTTCCACTTCTACGCCGACACCCACCGCGCCGAGAACATGGAGCGATGCGACTACGCCCTGTCGAAGGGGCTGCCGCTGATCGTATCGGAGTGCGGAGCCATGGATCATCTCGGTGGCGGCGAGGTAAACTACGAGTGGTGGGGACGCTGGATGCAGTGGGCCGAACGCAACGACATAGGCTGGATCGCATGGTCGCTTTCGGACAAGGTGGAGACATGTTCGATGCTGCGCCACGGGGCACCGGCCGAAGGCGGCTGGGGCATAGACGATCTGAAAGACTGGTCGCTGCTGGTCATAAGCTCGCTCAAACAGAAAACGAACGAAAACAGATAAGGTATGAAAAGAGTGTTATTGACGCTGGCGCTCGCGGCAGGCATGGCCTCGGCCCAGGCGCAGAAGTTCGAAGGGCTGGCGCTCACGCCGCAAATGGGCTGGAACTCGTGGAACAAATTCGCATGCGACATCGACGAGGAGCTGGTGCGCGAGACGGCCGATGCGCTGGTGGAGACGGGTCTGGCCGCCGCAGGATACGTCTACATCAACCTCGACGACTGCTGGCACGCCGCGGAGCGCGATGCCGACGGATTCATACAGTGCGACGCCGACCGCTTCCCCTCGGGCATAGCCGCGCTGGCCGACTACGTGCACGAGCGCGGATTGAAGCTGGGCATATACTCCGACGCCGGACGCCACACCTGCGGCGGACGCCTCGGCTCGTTCGGCCACGAGTATCAGGACGCCTTGCAGTATGCGCGCTGGGGCGTCGACTATCTCAAATACGACTGGTGCGAGACCGAGAACATCAACGCACGCGGTGCCTACACGCTGATGCGCGACGCCCTCTACGCCGCCGGACGCCCGATACTATTCTCGATGTGCGAGTGGGGCGACAACAAACCGTGGGAGTGGGCTGCCGACGTGGCGCACTCGTGGCGCACGACAGGCGATATATGGTGCTCGTTCGACGAGGTGCTCGAACACGGCACGTGGCGCGCATGGAGCGTGATGCACATCCTCGACATGACCGCCGGTCTGAGGCGTTACGCCGGCCCCGGCCACTGGAACGACCCCGACATGCTCGAAGTGGGCAACGGACTGACGCACAATGAGGATCGTGCGCACTTCACGATGTGGTGCATGCTCTCGGCACCGCTCATACTGGGCAACGACATACGCACGGTCGACCCCAAGACCCTCTCGATACTGCTCAACGGCCGCGTGATAGCCATCGATCAGGACCCGCTGGGCGTGCAGGGATACCGCTTCATGCGCGAGGGCGATCTGGAAGTATGGCTCAAACCCCTCGCCGGGGGCCACTGGGCATTCTGCCTGCTGAACCGCGGCAAGGAGGATATAACCTATACGATCGACTGGCCGCGCTTCGACTGGACCGACGAGGAGGTATCGAAGCTCTCGACCGACTTCTCGACCAGGACATACGAGATAGAGAACCTGTGGGCCGAGGGTAAAAAGTCGGCCGAGGGGACGACGAAAAAGGCCAAGACGGTAACCGTACCCTCGCACGACGTGGTGCTCTACCGTCTCGCACCCAAGAGATAAAACAGACGATATGAGACGCTTGTTATACATAATGATTCTGGCCGCATGCTGTTCGGGCACGGCCGGTGCGCGCGGCCTGATCGAAAGCAAGGTGGCATGCACGCAGGACTGGATATACCAGAGCGAAGTATTCTTCAATATCATGCTTACGGCCGGCGAGCAGCCGGCGACGGGCGTAGTGGAGCTGAGGGTGGAGACGGACAAGGGCTCCGCCGTATGCGCCATGAGCCAGAGCTACTCTATCGCTGCCGGCGCGCCCGAGGCAGTGCAGTTCCGTCTGAGCGGGCTGCCGGCGGGATTCTACCGCGCGACGCTGCTCGACGACGGCGAAAAGAGCGAGGCGTGGAATTTCGGCGTGAGACCCGACGAGGTGCTCTCGCCGCGCGATGCGCAGGCCGACTTCTGGCCATTCTGGCAGCGCACGCTCGACGAGCTGGCCGCCGTTGCCCCCGAATACAGGCTCGAACGCGACCGCACACGCTCGGGACGCCTGCGCGATGTATATACGGTCGAGATGCGCTCGTGGGGCGGCGAGACCATACGCGGATACTGGGTCGTACCCAAGGGTCGCGGACAGTGGCCCGCCATAGTGTGCTACATGGGTTACGGCGCCGAGCCGTACTGTCCCGAGGCCGACGCGCGCGGCGACGTGGCCGAGTTCGTGCTCTCGCACCGCGGGCAGGGGCTCAACAAGCCCACGAACAGCTACGGCGACTGGATACGCCACAACCTCGGCAGCCGCGACGCATACTACTACCGCGGCGCATTCATGGATGCCGTGCGGGCGATAGACTTCGTCGCGAGCCGTCCGCAGACCGACCCGCGCAACATATTCGTCGAGGGCGGCTCGCAGGGCGGTGCGCTGACGCTGGTGGCAGCCTCGCTCGACAGCCGTGTGGCGGCCGCAGCACCCTTCGTGCCGTTCCTGTCGGATTTTCCGGATTATTTCGAGATCGTCGACTGGCCGAAGGCACCAGTGATGGAGGAGGCCGCACGCCGCGGCATAGACCGGGACAGCCTCTACCGCATGCTGTCGTATTTCGACGTCAAGAACTTCGTCGAACATATCCGGTGCCCCGTGCTGATGGGCTTCGGCTTGCAGGACGACGTATGTCCGCCGCACACCAACTTCGCGGGATACAACAACATACGCACGGCAAAGCGCTGGGAGGTGTTTCCCCGCAGCGGCCACCACGTCGAGCGCGAGGAGGGCTGGTGGCGCGCCCGCAGCGAGTTTTTCGACGAGCATACGACACGCTGAGTCAGCCCGGCGGACGATCCGAAACCACACATATCGACAAAACACAGCAAACACAACCGCAAGAATATGAAACAAATTATCCCAAACAACTAAAATTACACCTATGAACAAATTTACATCAACGGTGGTTGCGCTCTTTCTAAGCGTAGCCGCGATGGCTCAGGGTTATCGCATCAGCGGCACGGTGACATCGGCCGCCGACGGACAACCCATGCCGGGTGTCAGCATCAGTGAGCAGGGTACCAGCAACGGCGTGTCGACCAACATCGACGGCACGTACTCGATTACGGTACGCTCGGCCGGCGAGGCGACACTCGTGTACTCGTTCCTCGGTTACAGGAACGAGACCAGACAGGTCAACAAGAGCATGACCGTCGTGGACGTGGCTCTGGCCGAGGAGAGCGAGTCGATCGACGAGGTGGTCGTGGTCGGTTACGGCGTGCAGAAGCGCTCCGATCTGACCGGTTCGATCGCATCGATCTCGGCCGAAAAGCTGAAAACATCGGCCATAACCAATGCCGACCAGATGTTGCAGGGACGCGTGGCCGGCGTGCAGGTAACGCAGAACTCGGGCGCTCCGGGCGGTGCGGCCTCGATCCGCGTGCGCGGCGCCTCGTCGATTACCTCGTCCAACGAGCCTCTGTACGTGATCGACGGCATACCTTTCTCGGGCGACGGCAACGATATCGGCGGCTTCGACTGGGCAGGCGGCACGGGCGGTCAGACCAAGGTCAACCCCCTCTCGACGATCGCTCCGTCGGACATCGTGTCGATGGACGTGTTGAAGGATGCCTCGGCAACGGCCATATACGGTTCGGCCGGCGCCAACGGCGTAGTGATAATAACCACGCGCCGCGGCGAAAAGGGGCAGATGAAGCTCAACTACGACGGCTATGCCGCATGGCAGCAGCAAGGCAGAAAAATCGAGATGATGAACCTGCCGCAGTATGCCCGTTTCCAGAAAGAGATTGCCGATATGTATCCCTCGATACAGGTCGACGACTCGCTGCTCGACCCCACGATTCTGGGCGACGGAACCGACTGGCAGGATGAGATATTCCGCACGGCATTCACGCACTCGCACTCGGTGTCGTTCTCGGGCGGTACGGACAAGTTCCAGTTCGCAGGCTCGGGAGGCTACATGTCGCAGGACGGTACGATATACGGATCGGGATTCGAGCGTTACAACGCCCGCTTCAACGGCGACGGCCAGATCAACAAGTGGCTGCGCGCAGGCGGTTCGCTCGCCTTTACCCACACCGACGAGACCATAACGCGTCAGGACGGCAACGACGGCGTCATCATGGGCGCGCTGTCGATGATGCCCTCGGTGCCCGTGTACGACTTCAACGGAGAGTTCGCCACACCCACCTCGACCTACGCTTCGTCGGCCTACAACCCTCTGTGGCAGGCCGAATCGCAGACCAACACCCTCTCGCGCAACCGCACGATGGGCAACTTCTATCTGCAAATCGATCCCGTCGAGGGGCTGAACATACGCACCGAGTTCGGCTTCGACCTGTCGGACAACAAGAACGACAGCTTCATGCCGCGCTACGACTTCGGTCAGGCCACGAGCAAGATCAACCAGATCATGAGCCGCCGCGACCACTCGATATTCTGGATATGGAAGGCATACGCCACCTATAACAAGACATTCGCCGAGAAGCACAACATCTCGGTAATGGCCGGATTCGAGGCGCAGAAGAGCGCATGGGACGGCACGACGCTCATCAAGCAGGGTCTGTCGAGCGACGATATAACGGTCATCACGTCGGACGGCGTGTTCGGTTCGAACAGCGGCTGGAAAGACAAGACGACCAAGGTATCTGCATTCGCCCGCCTCAACTACAACTACGACGAGCGCTACCTGCTGACGGCTACGTTCCGCGCCGATGCCTCGTCGAAGTTCGGCCCCAGCAACAAGTGGGGCTTCTTCCCCTCGGCGGCCTTCGCATGGCGTATCTCCAACGAGCAGTTCCTGCGCGACTCGGAGGTGCTGTCGAACCTGAAACTGCGTCTTGGCTACGGTCTGGTGGGCAACGACAACATCGGAACGTACAAGTACGGATCGACGATGCAGACGATGCTCTCGCCCTTCCCCGGCGCCAACTCGTCGTACATACCCTCGAACATCTCCAATGCCAACCTCAAATGGGAGGCATCGGAGCAGTACAACCTGGGTGTAGACTTCGGCATGATAAACAACCGCATATCGCTCTCGGTAGATCTCTACCAGAAGGACACGAAGGATCTGCTGTTGCAGGTGTCGACGCCCTCGTACATGGGCAACAAGATCCAAGCCCCCTACGCCAACATCGGCAAGGTGCGCAACCGCGGCGTAGATATCGCGCTTAACCTCGTGCCGGTAGAGCGTCCCGACTTCACGTGGAATTCGAACATCATCGTATCGGTCAACCGCAACGAGGTGCTCGGCCTCAACGACGACTCGCAGGTCATCTACAACGGCGTAGACGTATACTTCGGAGCGGCGTTCAAGACCGCATCGCTCATCAAGGTAGGCCAGCCCATAGGCGTATTCTACGGATACACGACCGAGGGCTATTTCCAGAACGAGGAGGACGTATTGCAGCACGCCGTGCAGGTCGAGGACGGCAACAACCCCGGCAAGAACCTGTACAACAAGATGAACGGCGTATATACGGGCGATATCAAATTCAAGGACCTCGACGACAGCGGCTCGATAGATGCGGCCGACCAGTCGATCATCGGCGACCCCAACCCCGACTTCACTTACGGCTGGACCAATACGTTCAACTATAAGAACTGGGAGCTGACCGTAGGTCTGAACGGCGTTGTCGGCGGCGACATCCTCAACATAGCACGCTACCGCGTCGAGTCGCTCAGCAGCTCGTGGGACAACCAGTCGGCACGCATGGCCGACCGCGCGCTGATCGCGACCGACGAGCTGGGCAACGACTATCTGGCCAACCCGGCCACGGCCGTGGCGCCCCGCTTCGCCCCCAACGACATCAACGGCAACCGCCGCATGAGCGACCGCTGGTTGGAGGACGGCACCTATCTGCGCATACAGAATGTAACGCTGGCCTACAACTTCCCGCGCCGCTGGTTGCAGAAGGCCTCGATACAGAGCCTGAAACTCTACGTGACGTTGCAGAACCTCTACACGTGGACCAACTACTCGGGCTACGACCCCGAGATCGGTGCGTTCAACCAGTCGGCAGGCATGCAGAACTACGATATGGGACGCTACCCGACACCCCGCATGTATATCGTCGGTCTGAATATCGGTTTCTAATACCCCGTCAGCAATGAAAAAGATGAAAAACATATTCAAGATATTAGCGGCATCGGCAGCGCTTCTGGCTACCGGCTGCGAGAACTTCCTTACGGTCGATCCTCAGGATTCGCTGGTCAAGGAGAATTACTACAACAGCCCCGAGGCCGTGCGCGCCAACACCGCATCGCTCTACGGCTCGGTATGGTTCGACTTCACGTGCCGCTTCCAGTACATGGGCGGCGACATGCTCTCGGGCGACCTGTTCTACACCTACTCGGACGAGGGTCAGTTCTATCTGAACACCGTAACCGACAACAACCAGTATTCGAACTCGGGCTGGCAGGGACTCTACAACGTGGTCTCTTACGCCAACTCGGTAATACACGACATGCCCGAGGCGGCACGCGCCAACGGCGTATCAGAAAAGGTCATCGAGAACGCACTGGGCGAAGCCTATCTGTTCCGTGCGCTGGCATACTACATGCTGACCGAGTACTGGCACGAGGTGCCTATAATAACCGACGCCGAGAAGCTCATCACATCGGGCAACACGCAGGACATATACGTGCCGCGCGCCACGCAGCGCTCGCTCTACCGCTTCATATACGAGGATTTGGAGCGCGCCATAGAGATGCTGCCCGAGCAGGATTCGGAGAGCGGCCGCGTCGACCGCTGGTCGGCCAAGGGTCTTATGGCCAAAGTATGCCTCACGCGGGCATGCTACGAGAAGAACAACGGCGGATACGAGGACGACACGCAGGACTACTTCGAGCTGGCCAAGAGCTATGCCAAGGAGGTAATCACCAACGGTCCGGCGCTGCACCGCAACTTCTCGGAGCTGTTCGAGATAACGCCCGAAAACACATCCGAGACGCTTATCGCCGTGCAGTGCATCACGGGCGGCTACGGCTACGGCCGCTCGGTGGAGTGGGGACGCAACGGCGTGCTGACCGGCGTAAGCTGCTGGGGCGCGGGCAAGGCACCCACGCTGTCGTTGCAGGAGGCCTTCGAGGAGCATCCGGCCGACGGACGCCGCCGCTGGACATACATGCAGTCGGGCGACGTATATCCCACGCTGGCCGTGGGCGAGAGCGACTACTACGGCAACGGAGAGGTTGACTTCTCAGGCGGATACGTATACCGCAACACGTCGTCGGACCTTACGACCGAGGCTCCGAACGAGGGTCTGGCGCATATCAAGAAGTATATAATCAACTCGAACGGCGGTGTCAACATCGGCACCATGCAGGACGGCTCCAACAACCTCTACCTGCTGCGCACGGCCGACGTATACTTCGTCTACGCCGAGGCGTGTCTGGCGGGTGACCTTTCGGCCACGCTTACCGACGCCGAGGCCATAGGCTACATAAACGAGGTGCTGAACCGCGGAGGCGACTCGGATGCCGGTTATACGGTGGAGTCGCTGAGCTACACCGACCTGCTTAAAGAGCGCCGCAAGGAGTTCGCATTCGAGGGCATCAACTGGTTCGACATACAGCGCCTGTCGTATCTCTCGGCACAGGCCGCTCTCGACTACATCAACACCATGTATCGCGACAAGATATGGGTGTTCAACTGGGAGAAGTACAACAAGGACTACCCCGACGCCACCGAGGCCAACCAGTACGAGGCCATGAACAAGCCCGGCCGCGAGTACTACACGCGCCAGTGGTATACGCGCATAGATCAGGAGGTATATACCGACGTGGGCACGGGCAGCAATATCGACACGTCGAACCGCGCCGCAGCCATAGTCCTTACGGAGCGCAACCTCGAAATAGCGCTGCCCGCCGACGTGGTGACGAAGGCCCCGATCCTCAACGGCGAGGCGGTCGACTACTATGCAGAATAACACAAAAAAACGAACAACATCATGAAAAGCATATTCAAGAGTTTGATGCTCGTCGCGGCGGCCGCTGCGATGCTGACTCAGGCGGGATGCGAGGACAGAAATGTCAACGACCCGCAGAGCGACGCCACGCCGTCGATCAAATACATACGTCCGACCGACCCCGCGCTGGCCGACAAGCTGCTCGAAAGCAGCCCCATGGGCGAGACGATAGCCATTATCGGCAGCGGCTTGGAGGGCGTTGTGGAGATATTCTTCAACGACGTGAGGGCCGAGCTCAACCCCACGCTCGTTACCGAACACTCGATCATCTGCAACGTGCCGGCGGTAATGCCCACCGAGATCACGAACACGATGACCCTGAAAACGGGCAAGGGCAACATCTGCGTATATGACTTCGCCGTCGACATCCCCGTGCCCTTCATCACGGGCACCTCGTGCGAGTGGGCCAAGGCCGGCTCGGAGATGACGCTATACGGCAGCTATCTCTTCCCCTACGAAGAGAGCAACACCTTCGACGTGACATTCCCCGGCGGCAAGACCGCCCAGATCAAGTCGTTCGACTCGTCGTCGATAACGGTCACAGTCCCCGAAGGCGCACTCGAAGGCACCATATCTGTCGAGGGCGAGTACGGCATCGGCATGACCAAATTCTCGTACAGGGAGAGTACGGGCATGTTCATCGACTGCGAGAACGTAGCCGTATGGGACGGATGGAGCTATTCGGGCGCATATGTGCATGACGACGAGGAGAGCATCGACGGCAGCTACATCGAGCTGACCGGCTCGGCCGCCGCCTGGAACTGGAACACGTCGGGTCTGGCGCTCTTCTTCAACAACGTGCTCGAAGACGGCACGAGCCGCCAGCCCCTGCTGCCGCTCGACGCCGATCCGGCCGAGTATGCGCTCAAATTCGAGTGCCGCATCAACGCATGGAGCGACCTGTGGGCTTCGATGTGGTTCGCAGGCCAGTACAACACCTTCTCGATCGACGGCGAGGAGGCGCAGTACCACTGGAAACCCTTCGCCGACGATTCGGTCATCAAGGGCGAGTGGACTACCGTGACCATTCCGCTGAGCGACTTCAAGGTCGACAAGGAGGAGACGGTCAACGACCGCACGCTCTCGCGCGGCGATATGGGCAACTTCTACATATTCTTCTTCGGCGGACTGGCCGACGAGGCCAACGCCGGCACGCCGATCAGCGTCTACATCGACAACTTCCGCATAGTGCGTCAATAAACAACAGTCAGAGTCTTATGAAAAGAAAACTTATAAACATGGCATTGGTGCTGGCGGGAGCGTTTACGCTGGCTTCATGCAGCGAAGACAACGAGTTCCCGTGGGACGGCACCGACAAGGGCGCCACAGTGCTCGAAGCCTTCGGCCCGAAGGTCAACCGCCGCGGCGACATGACCATAATCGGCAAGAACCTGCAAAACGTGCAGGCGGTGATATTCCCCGAGTCGATACGCGTCACGGACATAGAGCGCATCTCCGATGAGAAGATACGCGTGGTGGTGCCCTACGAGGCTGCGGCGGGGCGTCTGACGCTGGAACTGGCCGGCGGCAAGACTATCGTATCGGCCTCGGAGATCGTGTATGTCGAGACATTCGCCCCTCCCACCGTATCCATGGGCGAGGGCGTAGAGTCGGTGCGCTCGGGCGACGAGATAACCATCGACGGCGACTACCTCTATAACGTTGCGACGGTATCGTTTGCCGGCAATGCCGACGTGGCCGCCGACGACGAGGAGATGATCGTATCGATCGACCGCCACCGCATCGTGGTGCGCGTGCCGAAACAGGCGCTGAGCGGCAACGTCAAGATCGCCGACGCCGAGGGTATCAACGTATACTCCGAAAACGAGATCGTCGTGCGCCAGCCCGTAATAGAGAAGGTGGCTCCGCTGACCGTCAAGGCCGGCGAGAAGATCACGATAACGGGCAGTGACGTCGATCTGATCGAGAGCGTGACGTTCGCCGACGGCTCCAAGACGGATGCCGTCGAGGTCGTAGACCGCAAGTCGGTCCGCGTAGAGGTTCCGGCGACGGCCACCGACGGCAAGATCAGGGCCGTATCGTATGCCGGCGTCGAGACCGAGAGCGAGGATGCTCTGACGCTGACCCTCCCCACCGGCCTTAGGGTCGAGGCCGCCGACCGCTTCAAGGCCGGCAGCGAAGTGACGGTATCGGGCAAGGATCTCGATCTGGTAACCGCCCTGTCGTTCGCCTCGGCCGAAGCCGCATTCGACTACGACGCCGAGAGCGGCTCGCTCACGGCTGCGATACCCGCAACGGCCGTAGACGGCGCGCTGACGCTCACGCTGGCGAACGGCACGACGGTCGAGACCGAGGCCGTAGAGCTCGTCAAGGCCGAGGTTGCCGCCGTATCGCCCACCGAGCTGGTGGCCGGAGGGCAGATCACGGTTACGGGCAGCGATCTCGACCTGATAACCGAAGTGAAGATCAACGGTGCGGCGCACGAGTTTACCGCGACCGAGACATCGATCGTAATAACCACGGGCAACACATCGCAGTCGGGCAGGATAACCCTCGCACAGCAGAACGGCGTGAAGGTCGAGCCGACCGACGAGGTGCACTTTACCTACGACAGCTTCGTCGTCGTAAACTCGGCTCCCGACAGCGCGGCCATAGGCGACGAGATAACGATCACGGGTTCGAACTTCAACATGATCGAAGCGATCCTCTTCGGCGAGGCGAAGGTCACGTCGTACACCAAGCGCGAGGATACCGAGATGTCGTTCCTCATACCGTCGAACGTCGAGACGGGCAGCTATCCCATGACATTCCGCCTTACCACGGGCGAGGAGGAGACCTCGCCGCAGACGATCGAGATCCGCGGCGCCATAGCCACTACGGTCATCTGGGAGGGCAGCGCCTCGCTGGGCACAGCATGGGACTGGAATGCCGGCGTACATATCTACGACCAGTCGCTGTGGCGCAAGATAGCCGTAGGCGCTACGCTCAACTTCGACTTCGCGTGCGACACCGCGGCGAGCACCTACTGGCAGCTCAAACTGCTGGCCAACGGCTCGATGCCGCCCTCGTTCCCCGGCAACGAATGGGGCGTGGTGGAGATGCAGGCCGACGACACGACATACTCGATCCGTCTCACGCAGGAGGACTTCGACCTGATATGGGCCGGCGGCCTCAACGTCGTTGGCTATGCGCTCAACATAAAGAAGATCTACGTCACGTGGCAGACCTCGTCGACCGAACCGGTATACTTTACCGATCTGATGCTGGTCGACTATGAGGAGCACGGCAACCACAACGGTTCGTTCGACGGCTCGTGGGGCGGCGTGGGCAACGTCCTCGAAGACGAAGCCGGCAACCACTACATCGAGTCGACCGAGTCGGCCGCCGAGAACTGGCTCGTGAACTGCAACCACCAGGCCGACGGCGCCCCCGCGCCCGTAGTCGAGGATGCCTCGCTCTACGTGGTCAAGTACGACGTGCGCATAGCCGACGGCACAGCGGGCGCTTCGCAGGCTCAGATGCAGATCGTACTGGGCGACAACTGGAACTGGGTCGGTGCGGGACTCTTCCCCGAAAGCACCGGCGGCAAGTGGATTACCGTGACGGTCGACGCGCTGTCGCTGTCGGGCGCACTGGACTGCTCGGCGGGCACCAACGGCATCTACGGAGGTCCGTTCCCCGCAGGCATCGCGATCGACAACCTGCGTCTGTCGCTCAAATAGCAAACACCGCCCGGCCGGGCGCGGCAAACGTCGCGCCCGCGACGGTCGGGACAAAACAACAGGCTGAAACATGAACAGACATTTCGCATTATCATTAGCGACAGCGGCAGTACTATGTACGGCTGCCTGCTCGTGCGGCGATACGTCCGATACGCCGCAACCGGTAACGCCGCGCGTGGAGTCGCAGTCGCCCGTATCGGGTGCGACGGACATCGCTATCGAGCCGGGGTGCATCGAGATCGTCTTCGAACGCCCCGTAACGCTGGCCGACGCCTCGGGCGTGGGCCTTACGCCCGAAGCCCCGGTCGAGATCAAGGTGCAGAACCGCAGCGCGACGATTTCATACGGACAGCTCGAATACCAGACCGACTACACGCTGCATCTTGCGGCAGGAACGCTGGCCGACAAGTCGACCGGCGCCCCCTCCGAGACGATCACGGTACGCTTCCGCACGGTCGACAAGCCCTATACGCCGCCGACGGAGCCTGCAAAGACGCTCGTTACGGCCGATGCCATGCCCCGGGCGCAGAGAGTCTACGACTATCTGTGGCAGCAATACGGCCACAAAACCCTCTCGTCGGCCATAGCCAAGGTAGCATGGAACACCGATGAGATCGATTGGATCGAGAAGTGGACGGGCAAGTATCCGGCAATAGCCACATTCGACTACATTCATCTGGCCTCGTCGCCCTCGAACTGGATCGACTATACGGACATCGGCGTAGTGAGCGACTGGTGGCAGGCGGGAGGTCTCGTCTCGGCATGCTGGCACTGGAACGTGCCCAAGTCGCAGTCGGCAGCCGCCGGCGAGGTAACATGCACCCCGGACGAGACGACATTCCGAGCCGGAAACGCCCTTAAAGAGGGCACGTGGGAGAATGCTCGGATGAAGGCCGATCTGACGAAAATGGCCGACATGCTGCTGCTGCTTCAAGAGCAGGGCATACCCGTCATCTGGCGCCCGTTGCACGAGGCGGCCGGCAACACCTACGAATACCCGGGCGGCAAGGCGTGGTTCTGGTGGGGATACGACGGCGCAGAGACATACGTGGCTCTGTGGCGCACGATGTTCGACTACTTCCGCGAGCGCGGCCTGCGCAACCTCATTTGGGTGTGGACGACGCAGACCAAGGATATCGATTTCTACCCGGGCGACGAATATGTCGACATCATAGGCCGCGACCTGTACGACATGACATCGGTACAGGATATCGCCTCGCAGTGGAATACGATCGTCAAGGCATTCCCGCACAAGATGATAACGCTGAGCGAAATGGGCAACGTGGCCGACATCGCCTCGCAGTGGGAGGCCGGCGCGAAGTGGAGCTACTTCATGCCGTGGTACGACTACGACAACGACTACACGTCGGCATACGCCCACCGGCACGCCACGATAGCATGGTGGAAGCGTGCGTTCGCATCGGAGGCAGTCCTCTCGCGCGACGATCTGCCCGATTTCCGCCAGACCGAACAAAATTAACGATAAACCCAATAGACAAGCAACAATATGACATTCGAAGAAAAGGTCGAGCTTTTGAGAAAGAGACACGAGGAGTTGTTAGCCCGCCCCAATTCTCCCGTCGAGGAGTCGAACGGAGTATACCGACGTTACAGTAATCCTGTCCTGACAGCGGCGCACGTGCCGTTGGAGTGGCGCTACGATCTATCGCAGCAGAGCAATCCGCTGCTGTTGGAGCGCATCGGAATCAACGCCGCATTCAACGCCGGGGCCATATTGCTCGACGGCCGCCACCTGATGGTGGTGCGCGTCGAGGGCGTCGACCGCAAGTCGTTCTTCGCCGTGGCCGAGAGCGCCGACGGCATCAGCGGCTGGCGCTTCTGGGACTACCCGATAACGCTGCCCGAGTGGGGCGAGCCGGCCACGAACGTATACGACATGCGTCTGACGCGTCACGAGGACGGCTGGATATACGGCATATTCTGCGTCGAGCGCAAGGACCACACGGCCGAGGACGACCTGTCGGCCGCAACGGCCGCGGCTGGCGTAGTACGCCCCCGCGACCTGAAAACATGGGAGCGTCTGCCCGACATACGCTCGGCGAGCCAGCAGCGCAACGTAGTGCTGCACCCAGAGTTCGTGGAGGGCAAATATGCGCTCTACACGCGGCCGGCCGACGGCTTCATCGACACGGGCAGCGGCGGCGGCATAGGCTGGGCGCTGGTCGACGACATGGAGAATGCCGTCATAGGCGACGAGAAGATAATCAACACCCGCCGCTACCACACCATAAAGGAGACCAAGAACGGCGAGGGCCCGCACCCGATCAAGACGCCGCAGGGCTGGCTGCATCTGGCGCACGGCGTAAGGACCTGCGCATGGGGACTGCGCTACGTGCTCTACATGTACATGACGGCACTGGACGACCCATCGCGCGTCACGGCCGAGCCTGGCGGATACTTCCTCGCGCCGCAGGGCGACGAGTTCATAGGCGACGTGGGCAACGTCGTATTCTCGAACGGCTGGATCGTCGAGCCCGACGGCCGCGTACTGATATATTACGCATCGAGCGACACGCGCATGCACGTGGCCGAGTCGAGCGTCGAGCGTCTGGTGGACTACTGCCTCAACACCCCCGCCGACGGCCTGACCACGGGCGCTTCGGTAAGGACGATCGTCGAGATGATCGACAAAAACCGCGGAAAGTAATGGCACGGCTGAGCGAAAAAATAGGCTACGGATTCGGCGACCTGTCCTCGTCGATGTTCTGGAAGATATTTACCTACTATCTGCCGTTCTTCTACTCGAACGTCTTCGGGCTGTCGCTCGCCGATGCCGGCTGGCTGCTGCTGATAACCAAGCTGTGGGACGCCGTATCGGATCCTCTGATGGGCATTCTGGCCGACCGCACCAAGACGCGCTGGGGCAAGTACCGCCCCTATCTGCTGTGGGTGGCGCTGCCGTTCGCCGTGGCGGGCGTGCTGACATTCACTACGCCGGCATTCGGCTATACGGGCAAGCTGGTGTGGGCATACTGCACCTACATCCTCATGATGACCGTCTACACGGCCATAAACGTGCCCTACGGCGCCATGCTGGGCGTGATGAGCGCCGACCAGAGGGAGCGCAACGTATTCTCTTCCTACCGCATGTTCTTCGCCTACGGCGGCAGCTTCATCGCCGTGGCGATGTTCGAGCCGCTCTGCCGGCTGTTCGGCAACGACGCCGCGACAGCCTCGCAAGGGGGATTGAACATGCCCTCCGACCCGGCGGCATGGCAGACGGCGATGATAGTCATCGCGGCGATATGCTTCGGCTTCTTCCTGCTGTCGTTCCTGCTGACGCGCGAGCGCGTCAACGTCGACAGCCGCGACGCAGGCATCGAGCAGGAGTCGAGCGTGGGACGCGACATCAGGGCGCTGCTGCGCAACGCGCCGTGGTGGATCCTGCTCGGCGTGTCGATATGCGTGCTGCTGTTCAACTCGATTCGCGGCGGCGCGGCGGCATACTACTTCGCCGACTATATCGACGGCGACAGCTTCATGGGAAGCATCTTCGGCCACAGTCTGCTGATTTCGTGCGCGATATTCCTGTCGGTGGGCGAGATAGCCAACATGCTGGGCGTGGTGCTGGCCGTGCCTCTGGCACGACGCATAGGCAAGAAAAACGCATACATAGCGGCCATACTCACGGCCGGCATCTTCACGGCGGCCTTCTATCTGCTGTCGGGCGAGGGTGCCGCGAGCTACTGGCTGATGCTGCTGTTGCAGGCCGTGATATCGGTCGGTGCAGGCGTCACGCTGCCGCTGGGGTGGTCGATGTTCGCCGATGTGGCCGACTACTCGGAGCTGCGCAACGGCAACAGCTCGGTGGGTCTCATATTCTCGTCGTCGTCGATGGCTCAGAAGTTCGGAGGCGCATTCGGCGGCTCGTTCGTGCTGTGGCTGCTGGCCGCATACGGATATATCGTGCCTGGGCAGGAGTCCGCCGCAGCGGCCGAGATCGTACAGAGCGGCAGCGCGATAGAGGGTCTGCGTTCGCTGATGAGTTGGATTCCGGCGCTGGCATGTCTGCTCGGAGCGCTGGTAATGTCGCTCTATCCCCTGAGCGACAGACGTATGGCCGAGATACAGGCAGAGTTGAAACTAAAACGCGAAGAGGATGTTCGATAAGAAGGCTTTACAGGCGGAGATGCTCTCCGTATTGCAGGACAACATACTCTCGTTCTGGCTCGACAGAATGGTCGACAGCGAGCGTGGAGGCTTCTACGGCCGCATCGGCGGCGACGGCGCTGTCGATGCCGACGCACCCAAAGGGGCGATACTCAACGCCCGCATACTGTGGGCCTTTTCGGCCGCATACCGCATAACGGGTCGCGAGGATTACCTCGCGGCCGCGACGCGCGCCGAACGGTATCTGATAGACCGCTTCTACGACACGCAGTTCGGCGGCGTATACTGGTCGCTCGACGCCGAGGGGCGGCCGCTCGACACCCGCAAGCAGTTCTATGCCCTCGGCTTCGCCCTCTACGGGCTGAGCGAATATGTCCGCGCCACGGGCGATCGGGAGGCGCTGCGATATGCCGTGGCGCTCTACGACGACATCGAGACCCGCAGCCGCGACCGCCGCTGCGGAGGCTACATCGAGGCGGCTACGCGCGACTGGCAGCCCATAGAGGATATGCGTCTGTCGGCCAAGGACCGCAACGACTGCAAGTCGATGAACACGCATCTGCATATAATCGAGCCGTATACCAATCTGTTGCGCGTATGGCGCAACGAGGAGCTCGTCGAAAGCGTACGCTCGCTGCTCGATACCTTCGAGCGGCATATAGTCGATCCGGCGACGGGTCATCTGCGTCTGTTCTTCGACGAGCAATGGCACCCTACAAGCCGGATCGTATCGTTCGGACACGACATCGAGGCGTCGTGGCTGCTCTACGAGGCGGCGACAACAGTGGGCGACGCGGCGACGGTCGACCGCTTCGGCGCGCTGGCACGGCGCATAGCCGCCGCGGCCTCACATACCTGACCGCCTCCGCCCGTCCGCAGGCTGACGTCTCCCACAGAAAACTGCTCCACGTCCCCGCCGCTCCTGCAGGGCAGTACGCCGGCAGCCGCCAGCAGGGCGGCGGCGCAGGGGAAGGCATCGCCGCAATCCTCCGGCGATATCCCATCCCGCAGCCTCCCTTCGATCTCCGCCCCGGCGGCGGCGCACAGCGCCGTCAGCAGCGGCTTCTCCGCCTCCGACGGCTGGACAATAGCCTCAGCCAGATGTACGATCTGCTCAAGCATTTCTCTGCCCCCTTCCTCATGTTCCGCCGTTCTGCTAAATGGTCAGGATTTTCCCCGCATCGGTGTAAAGCTTCGCAAACCCGGAGATGCTGGTGATAGCCGCCCGCTCCACCTGCCGGTCGATGAGCTTGTCGTATTCCACCATCACGTCCCCGGCGCTGACCATCTCAAGGGCGTAGTTGCGGTCCAAACCGATCAGCTTGCCGCTGGGCATGGCGCTGGTCCGCAGCAACGTAGCACCCAGAGGAGACGCCAGCGTACCGGTGCCCTGGAAGTTGAGCCCCGTCAGAGGATTCTGGAATTCGCTCATCTTCAGCATGTCCAGCATCACTGCGTTGGGCACCAGGATCGTATTCATGGTATACGGATCGAACTGTCCCCAGAAGTCCAACAGCGCCTCATACGTCAGCGACCCTGCCGTGCCGCCGATAGGACTGCTTCCCACGGAGAACGCCTCGGCGGGATTGTCGTTGCCGTCACCCTCGGTGATCACCTTGATGGCATCCTCCAGATGCATCCTGGCAATGTGACTCCCGATCTGCCGCAGGGTGATAGAGAACAGATCCAGCCTCTGGAACCGGATGGCCTCATAGGACGCCACCAGCATCCGCCCCCTCTTGTGGAGCTTCACCAAATTGCTCTGGGTCCGCACGGTGGTCTGGGGCAGCTGAGCCCCTTCCTCCACCCGCTTCAGGCTCTTCTCCTCCTCGCTGGGCACGGAGGAGATAGACCGGTAATCCATCCCGTCAAACTGGGTCGTAGTCGCGGTGATGGAGGGCAGCACATTGTCCTCCTCCATCCCCTGGCGTACCACCCGGGAAACGAACTCCGGGAACAGCACCGCCGACTCCGTGGTCCGGAAGAACTTCTCCACCACATCGGACCGGCTGCCCTTCACATGGATGTCGAACCGCTTCAGCTGCCGCTGAAAGGCGTCCAGTCCCTCCAGGGGCGTGCCCCGGTAATTCTCACTGGGGTCCGCCGCCTCCAGTACCTGCGTAAAGGAGCGCCCTGCCTCTCCATACATACCCTTTTCCAGTCTCAGATTGTCGTAAGTGTAAGCCATATTCCATCTCCTCCTTAAAGCAGGACCGTCACGGTCTTACCCGCGGCGTCCACATTGACGACGGGCAGCACTCTGCCGCTTCCCGTCTCCTCGTCCCCAACGGCCTTGACGCCGCCATTCCCGTCCGCCGCCAGCGCGCGCCAGCCCACCGCGGGTGCCGCGCCCGAATAGCTCACCGTAACGAAGCCGCCCACCTGCACCGTGCAGGCGTCGTCCTTGCAGCAGACGGCCGCGCCGATAAACCCGTCCCCGTCGCCGCAAGCTCCCACCGTGCCATTGCCGGTGAGCTTGACCACATGGCCCTCCGTCAGCCCGCCGCCCAGGAAGGTAGTGCAGACCTGACCCACGCCCTCAAAAGAAACGCTCATAAAAGATCCTCCTTCGTATCATAAAATCGGAAACCCAACGAACCGTCCATCAGATCAAAAACGCCCGATCCTCATCCTCTCGGGGCGCGGCCTTCTGGGGCCGCAGCTGAGGCGCGGGAGGGAACAGCTCGTCCATGCGCCGCCGGTAGACCTTGGTCAGCTCCAGCAGCTCGTCCTCCTCCATTTTCTCCGCCATCTTGGCAAAGATGGCCAGATCCAGCGTCTCATCCGTCAGCCCCGCCAGCCGGATGAGCTCCTTGCGCATCCCGTCCATATAGGACCGCCCCAGCTTCGCCTGCTTTTCCAGCTCCTCCCACTGCCGCATACACCCGGGGTGGGAGGCCAGCAGCTGCTTCAGCTCGGCTCCCTGCTTATGGACGAAGCTTTTGATAACGCCCGCCTTCCTCTGCGCCGGCACAGCCACGAAGCTCCACTCATAAGCGTCCACGGGCTCCCGCAGTGTAAAGTAGCACAGCTTGCCATCATACATCTTCCCGCCCTGGTGGCCGCAGGCCTCCTTCCCGCACACGGAACACCGCCGCCCCGTCACGGAGCACCCGATGCTGACCTCCTTCTTGATGCCCGCCTCGATCTCCTCGATCAGCGCCCGGTTCTTCTCGCTGCGCAGCATGTAGGCGTAGCCCTTCAAAAACTGGCAGCCGTCCCCCGCGCTGGTGGTGCCGCTCTCCCGGCAGACCTCGGCCCGATACAGCCGCGCCGTCTGCCCCTCTGTAGACCAGTTGTGGTCAAAGATGCCGCTTTTCCCCACGAACAACCGGCTCAGCGTCTCCAACGCATCCTGATCGAAGCGTTCCCAGTCCCGATCCACCTCGTTGTCGCACAGCCGGATGGCGAAGGTATACACCTGATCCGGCTTGAGCTCCGTCTTACTCAACCGGTTGATGAGGATCATGTCCTCCCGGGACACGCTGTGCCGGATCACGCCGCCCGGCTCCTTTCTCACGTCCAAAAGCATTCTCCTTTCCGTCAGCCACGGCCATCCGCCCGCGCCGGCTCAGCCTCAGTCCTGCCGGCGGCGCGTTCCGCCGCGTCATTTTCCAGTGCCAGCTTCCTGGTCTGTTCCCGATACCAGGCCGCCTTGGCCTCCTCCAGCAGATCCTGGAGGTTGATGTCGTCCCAGACCACCCGGAAGCCGCACCCGTACCCGTGCATCCTCAGCCA